>Ga0307505_10001883_pt1 | contig 15742 bp, 12 predicted proteins | sample 23_S_MG_FD_202183 | JGI IMG/M metagenome (GOLD analysis project Ga0307505, IMG submission 202183) | Soil microbial communities from Populus trichocarpa stands in riparian zone in the Pacific Northwest, United States - 23_S | ecosystem: Environmental > Terrestrial > Soil > Riparian zone > Trees...
ACGGCCGCTCGCCACTTGACCAGTCTGTGCACGAATCTCGTTGAATTGTCGCCGCTATACTCGACGGCCTGATTCCGCGCGGGTCCGATCCTCGATGGCCGACCCCTATCCGCAACGCATCGTCTGCCTGACCGAGGAGCCGACCGAAGTCCTCTATGCGCTTGGCGAGCAGGACCGAATCGTCGGCATCTCGGGATTCACGGTGCGTCCGCCGCGCGCGCGCAAGGAGAAGCCGAAAGTTTCGGCGTTCACGAGCGCCAGGATCGGCGAGATCCTCGGGCTCGAACCCGACCTCGTCATCGGTTTCTCCGATATCCAGGCCGACATCGCGCGCGACCTCATTCGCGCCGGGGTCGAGGTGTGGATCAGCAATCATCGCTCGGTCGACGGGATTCTCGGCTACATCCGCCGGCTCGGCGCCATGGTTGGCGCGGCCGGCAGGGCCGATGCCTATGCCGACGAGGCCCGGGCCCACCTCGACGCCATCGCGCGCTCGGCCGCTTCGCTGGCGTGGCGGCCGCGCGTGTATTTCGAGGAATGGGACGAGCCGCCGATCAGCGGAATCCGCTGGGTCGCCGAATTGATCCGCATCGCAGGCGGCGACGACATCTTTCCAGAACGGGCGCTGATGCCGCTTGCGCGCGATCGCATCATTGCCGATGCGGACGAGATCGTCCGGCGCGAGCCCGATCTGATCCTCGGATCCTGGTGCGGCAAGAAATTCCGTCCCGATAAGGTCGCTGCGCGTCCGGGCTGGGCGGCGATCCCGGCCGTGCGCAACGGCCAACTGCACGAGATCAAATCGCCGATCATCCTGCAGCCAGGCCCGGCCGCGCTGTTCGATGGCCTGGCCGAATTGCATCGGCGGATCGCCGCCGTGGCCGTGGCGCACGCGCCGGATGGACGCTAGGTGCGGTTCCCGCAGCGGGTGTTGGTGGTGGCTTTCCAACAGTGATCGGCGGCGGCGGCACGAAGCATCGGCCCTGAAGGGCCTCCCACAACAGCAAGGACCAGGATCTCCGCGCGGCGTGGTCGCTTGCGGGGATGCTGCGGAGGCTCGCGCTACTCGCCAGCGATGTTCTGGCTGAAGCGCAGCGCGAACGAGCGCTCCTCACCCTCCGGCCGGATCGACAGCGCGATCGTCACGGTGTCCGGGCCGGCGATGTCGAACACACCGATCGTGCCGACATCCTCGCCCGCGATCGTGCGGAACGTGATCGCCGCCTTGCGTCCGGTGAGGTTGACGGCTTCGCCCGAGACGTGCGCGGCGACCGAGTTTCCCGTGCCGTCGTCGGTGTAGCGGCGCACGACGACGTTGATCAGCATGCGCCGCTTCGCGCGCTCGATGCCGTATTCACGCGCGATCGCTTCGCCGAGCGCGAGCGTTGGCAGCGCGTTGTAGTGGACGACGAAATCTCCGAATCGCTGTTCGCTCATGAGCGGATCCTCAAACGGCCTGGCCTATGCGCAGGCCCAGATCGAGCAGTGGCTGGACGACCAGCGCGCGCAACAGGGCAATCGCCAGTATCGCGACGATCGGCGAAAAATCGATGCCACCGGGCGTCGGCAGGCGGCGTCGGATCGGACCCAGCACCGGTTCGGTCAACTGGATCACGAGCGGAACGACAGGGTGACGGCTGTCGCTGCCAACGAAACTCAGGATCGCGCGCACGATGATCAGCACGAGCAGCAGGATCAGGGTGAAGCCGAGCAGATCGGCCAGCGCGATCAGCGCCAGACCGCCGATGCCCGGAATGCTGCCGAGCAGCGCGAATGTCAGCGCGCGCTCGATCAGCAGCAGCAGCCAGGCCAGCACGACGCCGGCGAGATCGAGCCTGCGCCACGCCGGAATCACGCGGCGCAACGGCATGAGCACCGGGTTGCTCGCCTTGTACAGGAACTGGCAGATCGGATTCTGGAAGTTCGCGCGCGCCAGTTGCAGCAGCACGCGCAGGACGACCAGCAGCACGAGGATGCCGAACACGAAGCTGATCAGGATCAATCCGGCATTGGCGAGATAAGTCATGGCGTTTCGCTCCTGCCGAGGCGCTCGGACAATTCGCGGCCGCGCGCCGTTGCGGCGGCGACCGCGCGTGCGACGACTTCGCGAAAGCCATCGGCGGCGAACGAATCCAGCGCGGCCTGGGTCGTGCCACCCGGCGAGGTCACGCGCTCGCGCAGGCGCGTTGGCGTCTCGTCATCCTCGGCAGCCATGCGCGCCGACCCGAGTGCAGTCTGGATCACGAGCGCGCGCGCGGTATCGCGCGGCAGTCCCTGCGCTACAGCGGCATCTTCCAGCGCTTCGATGAGCAGGAAGAAATACGCCGGGCCCGATCCGGACAATCCGGTCACCGTATCCATCAGCTCCTCCTGCTCGATCCACGCTGTGATCCCGGCGCTGCCGAGTATCGACTCGGCCAGTGCCCGCAACCGGGCATCGACGCGCGGATTGGCGATCAGTGCGGTTGCGCCGGCACCGATCAGCGCAGGCGTGTTCGGCATGCAGCGCACGATCGGGAAGTCGTGACCGACCCACGTTTCGATCTGGCCGATGCGGATGCCGGCAGCGATCGTGACGAGCAGCGGACGACGCGCGCCAAGTGAGCGCGACAGTTGCTCGCAGACCTCGGGCATGACCTGCGGCTTCACCGCCAGCACGATGCAGTATGCCTCGCGTGCGGCATCGCCGCCCGCGGTGAATGTCGATACCGAAAAATCCTGCTCCAGGCGCTCGCGCAGTTCGGCGTTCGGCTCGGCCACCGCGATCGATCGCGCGCTCGCACCTGCGCGCAGCAGCGCGCCGATCAGGCTGCGCGCCATGTTGCCGCCGCCGATGAAGGTGATGGCCGAGGCTGGGATTGGCATGCAGGGTCTATCCGCGGTGGGTGGATTGCCAAGCATACCAAGGCGGGTTGCCGGAGCAGGATCTCGTTCCTCGCGGCGGAATCACGAGGCACGGATCGCGCGACGCCGCGAGGACGGGCGATTCCCCGCCTCGCGACTGCTTTCCCTTCTCGCGTCCGCGCGGTTGCGACCGGCGCAGAGACTCTCTACGCCATCGCGGACCGGCCCTTGCGCGTCACTACGGCGTTGCTCCGGTGACGATCGCGTTTCCGAACTTGTCGTAGCAATAGTCCACGAACGTCGCCGGGTAGCCCGTCGGGCCCGTGGTCGTCATACGCATGTAGCCATAGCAGGTTCCGGAGGGCGACGTTCCAAGCGCCGAGCAGTTGAAACGGAAACCCATGTAGCCGGAGGCTCCGGCGTTCCATGCGGTCGTTGCACCGTTCGTGCGCGAGAATACCGAGGCGGGCCCCACGGTCGTCCCCACCGCCAGCACCGACAGGTTCGCCGAGTTGGCCGTAGGTGCGACACCGCGGTTGATCGTCGACGCGTAATCCCACCACGCCGCCATGTTTCCCGAGCCTGGGCGATAGAGGTTGAAGTCGTACCCGCTGGTCGGATCGGAGTCGATGATCGCGCCGGTGCCCCAGTTGATCGAGGTGCCGGAGCCCGTCGCGGCGAGCGGATGATTGAGCGGTGCCGAACACACGATGCCCTGCGCGGGATCGAACACGTCCAGCGCCGCGCTCGCGCTGCCGGTGCTGCTGGCAAGATCCGTCTGCAGGGCGCCGGCGGCGATCGTGTTCTCGTAGATCGCCTGCGTGTCGGACTGGACATCGACCATGATCGTGCAACTGCTGTTGGCCGGAATCTGCGCACCTGCGGACAACGACACGAAGCCGCTGCCGGCGGTCGCGACGACGGAACCGGCCGCGCATGTGGTCGACGCGTTTGGCGTGGCAGCGACGACCAGACCGGACGGGAACGTGTCGACGAGAGCGGTCTGGAGGTTGGCGGCGATCGTATTGGGGTTGCCGAGCGTAATGCTCAGGGTGCTCGGGGTGTCGATCGCGATCACGGCAGGCGCGAAGCCCTTGGCGACGGCCGGCGGATAGGCCGGCACGACGATGTTCTCGAACCCATGGGCGAAGAGGCGGTCCGTGCTGCGCACGACGGCAATGTCGCCCGGGCTCATTGCGAAGAAGAGATTGTCGGCGCAGCGCACGCGCACGCGTGCGGCGGGCGCATCGATGTCGGGAACTTCGACGATGGCGATGCCAGTGTTGGGTGCGTTCGTCGCGAGGATGCCGGCGCTGCTGGAGAAGTCATCGCCGACATGGAGGTCGATGTCCACGGCAGCGCACGAGACCGGCGCGCTGTCGGTGCCTGCGACGTTCCAGGTGACCGCCTGCCACCGGCTCTGCTCGATATCCCAGATCGTGTCGAGCGGAGGACCATTGACGCTGAAAGGACCTGCCGCGGCGCTCACCGCAAGGGTGACGTCGCGGCTCTCGGACGTTCCGCCACCTGCCACGTTGTCCCGCGCCGTGAGGCGGAAAGTCAGGTTGCGGTTGGTCGCGGGCAGGATCTCGCCGACCATCGTCGCGCCGGTCAGCAGGTTCTCGAACTTCGGAATCGTGCGAATGCCCGAGACGGTCGGAATCAGCGAGCGGACGATCGGGCCGGTCCCCGGATCGACGTCGATGTTGACCGTGGCCGGGCCGAGATCGTACTGCTCCCAGGCGAACGTGAGGTTCGCAAGCGGCGAAGTGCTCGTTGCATTGCCGATCAACGCGAACGGCGTTCGCGCGGGAATCGTGTGGCCGGTCAGCGCGGGAACGACGGGAGCACCATGATTGGCCTGGTTCGCCGAGCATGAGCCGCCCGTCGACGCGTTGCCCGTGAACGTGGCAATGGCGTCGAGACTGCGCGCATGGAAGTACGGATCGGAGGCATCCTGCAGGTTCGGCGCGCAGATCCCCGCGTAGCCCATGATCGTGGAACCGCTTCCCGGTTCATAGGCCGACCCGCTCGAGCGATTGCCGCCGCAACTGTTGTTGAACGTGTGATTGGCGCCGAACTGATGGCCGATCTCATGGGCGACGTAGTCGATGTAGAAGACATCGCTGGTGAGCAGCGCCTGGCTGCTCAAACCTGTCGTTCCGCGCCCTTTCTGGGCTCCGCAGACCACGCCGAGGCCAGCAACGCCACCGCTGCCGGTGGTGAAGACATGGCCGATGTCGTAGTTCGCTGCGCCGATCACGGCGTTGAGATTGGGCGTGTTCTGGTTCAGCGCGCCGCCGTCGTTGGCGTAGGGGTCGGTGGCTGCCGTCGGGTAGATGACGAGGTCGTTGTTCGGAACGAGCGTCATGCGGATCGACAGGTCGTTCTCGTAGATCTCGTTGACGCGGTTCATCGCCACGACCACGGCGGCCAGTCCGATCTCGACGGTCGGTGGATTCGGACTCGCAATGGCGGTCACGTACGGACTGTTCGCGGCGACCGCAGTGCGATAGGTGCGCTTGATGACGCCCGTGGTCGTCCTGACCTCTGGCGCTCCCAGCACCCGCTCCTCATGCGTGTCGTGGAAAGCGCAGTCTAGCGGCTCGCGCTTCGCGGACGCATCCTTGCGGAAGAAGCTGACGTACTCGTCGCCCTCGCCGAACGCCACGGGGCGAACCACCCAGATGCCGTCGCGGCCGAACACCATGACGTTGAGCCCGATCGGCGACACGTCGATGCGCGCGCTCTGGCCGACGGCATCCACGCCGCGGAAACTGCGGATGTCCGGGTATCGCGCCGCGAGTTCCGGCGGCATCGTTCCGGAATCGGAAAGCACGAACTCGTCGAATCCTCCGTCCGGGCGCGGCAACGCGAGCGTCAGCCCGACGCCGCCACCGGTCTGCGCGAGCGCGGACCGCAGGCCGACGAAATCGAGATTGATCGCGCGGTACGCATCGGGTGCGTCCACGCCGACCGGCAAGGCGCGACCGGGCGTATCCAGCCACAGCGCACGCGTGTCGGCTGCAGCGCCGGCCGTGCCGGCGGCGAGCAACAGGAAGAGCAGAACCGCCGCTACGGCGGTGACGGGCTTTCTCACGAACATGGAATATTCCCCCTAGGCAACATGGACGGCGACCCCTGCGATGACGCGGGCACCGTCGACGCGGTCCGGCGATCCTACCTGCTCCGGTAGCCGGGAATTTCCGCAGTGCGGCAATGACCGTGATGCCGGCAGCACTCCAGCGGGCCATCCGTCATCGCTGCGCAGGCCTCAGGTCGGGCTGCGTCACATGCGGCGACCGTGATACAACGTGCGCTGGGGCATCGGCTCGCGGCGCGACGCACATGGCGGGGACCACAACCGAGTATCTGCAACGCTGGAGCGCTGGCGAGCGTGCCGCGCTCGATGACCTGTTGCCGCAGGTCTACGCCGAACTGCGGGCGCTCGCCGCCAGCGAGCTCGCCGCGCACAAGGGTCATCGCACGTTGCAGCCGACTGCGCTGATCAACGAGGTGTTCCTGCGCCTGCTCGATGCCGACCATGTCGATCTCGAGAATCGGCGGCACTTGTTCAGTACCGCGGCGCGCATCATGCGCCAGATCCTCATCGATCGCGCCCGCCGTGCCGCGAGCGAAAAGCACGGCGGCGACTGGAAGCGCGAGAGCTTCGTCGAGGCGATGCGCCTGCCGATTCCCGACGATACCGATTTCGTCCAGCTCGATGCCGCGATCAACGAGCTCGCGCAAGCCAATGAACGCATGGCCCGGGTCGTCGAATTGCGCTACTTCGTCGGCCTTAGTGTTGCCGAGGCCGCAGCCGTTCTCGAAGTCGACGAGCGCACCGTTTATCGCGACTGGTCGCTCGCCAAGGCCTGGCTGAAAGAGCGAATGCGCGGCTAGCCAGCTGCGGGGGACGGGAAGGAAGCGACCCGACCAATGCGACTACGAGACTTGATTCTCTTGCGCAGACGCCGTCGGATTCGATGCCCTCTCCAGGGTTGCAGGAAGGCATCGGCCTGAACGTGCTCCCGGGAAACCAAGAGCAACCATTGGACGGACCAGAAAAAGGCCCGGATCGCTCCGGGCCCTTGGACATGATCGCAAGTGGATCAGGGTTGCACGAAAGTGCACGGATTCTGATCGAAGCTGCTGACGAACAGGATGTCCTGGAAACCGGTTTGCCAGCCGATATCGCGAAACAGCGGCAGAGTCAGGTCGACGCGATCGAAGATCGTGCGGTTGAGCGAAGGTTCCATGAGCAGGTTCGGGAACGCGGCCGTGCTGAAATGCGACACCGACGATCCGCCTTCATACGGGTTGGGTCCGTACATGCGCACGCATCCGGAAGTGGTTCCTGCCAGGCGCGTGGGATCGAGTGCTAGCGAGGCATTGACTCCGGTGCCAAGGTTGGCCTTGATCGAATTGCCCAATGCCTGGGTGACGCCAAGCGACGGGATCGTGATGGTCGGGTCCGCTCCACCCATCGGGGGCAGGCCGGCGGCGTTGTTGGCGATGATGACGCCGATCGCACCGGCAAGCTGGGCATTCTTCACCTTGACCGTGAAGTTGCAGAATCCGCGATCGACCAGTGCGATCCTGCCGACCACCGCAGCTGCATTGACGAACGGCGTTTCACAGGCGTCATTGATCGTGCCGCCACCAGCTGCGGGAACACCGTCGTCGACGAGCACGACATTGCCGGTCACCGGATTGGTCGCGACGCTCGCGCCGAATTCCGCCGTCTGCGCATCATAGGCGCCAGCAATCGGTGCCGGCGAGTTGACGATGAGCGCAGCCGGGTTGCCGAGGATGCTCGGTGCCCACTGGTTGGTAAGGCTACCACCCCAGACCAGATTGGGATCGTTGATCGCCGATGCGGCGCGCTGGCCATTGGTCATGTCTTTCCAGACCACCTGGGTTGCGGCATCGACCAGGAAATGACCCCAGACAGGGATCGATCCCGGCGCACCGCTGGTCGCTGCGGCTCCGGACTGCGCGTATCCCGACGTGAAGCCGAGTCCGTGGCCGATCTCATGGAAAACGACCGGAAGCAGCGGCGTGCGGTCGGCCGGCGCCGGAACCGAAGGATCGGTGCCGTACCACCATCCGGTGACGCCGGTCAGGCACCCGGCATCGATGCTGACATTGAAGTTGATCAGCATGTCGTTGGACCCGGACAGGTCGGCTCCGGCTAGCGAATTGGCCAGCGCCTGGACGTAGGCGGTTCCCGGACGAGGTGCATTGGCAAAACCTGCGTGCCAGGAATTGGGTCCAGCCTGCCCGAGTACTGCAGTCGTGCCGGGACAGCTCAGTGCAGTCATCGAGCCATTGATCGTGATCGTCACGTTCGACTGCAGCAGCGCGCCCCATTGAGTGGCCGCCTGGTTGAACACGCGCAGCCGGCATTGGCCGATCGTTTCGCCCGCATTGCAGCCGGCCGCTGGATTGGGTGCGCCAGGGTCGTTGAAGCCCACGTTGGCGCCATTCTGGTTGTTGATGACGAAAGTGGCGGCATGCGCGACCGGTGCAGCGGATGCCAGGCAGGCGAACACCGAAGCGCAGAGGAGTGCCTTTGCAAGATCAGCGGACATCGCGACCTCCTTGTGCTGGCGCGATGGGGCCGTGACCGTGGTCGAGGCCGTGTTCGGAGCACACCAACCGCAGCGTGCCGTCGGCGTTGCGCGTGGCAACCACCGACTCGAGCATCTGCCCGTTCATGCGGTACTCGATGGATCCGTCGGCATGCACGATCGTGTCGATCTTCGAGAAATCGACCGCAGGCGCCGCGCGGGCCGCTTCCTGCTTCTGCTCTTCTGTCACGGGCGTATCGACCCACGCTCCGGTCGCCGGATCGATGTAGATCCGCATACCTTGCTGCGGAGCAGCACCTGTTTCCGGCGTCTTGGTTTGAGTCGGGCGTGCTGGCGTTTCGGCCTGCGCGGTCGCGGAAGCGACCAGGCTCAAGACGACCGTCGCCGCTGCAAGGCGTGCTTTCATGTTGTGTATTCCTGAATGCGTGGGCCCATTGCAGGACCGCGGACCCCAAAGTTCACAGCGATCCCTGCATCCGTGCGGGGCGATTGTCCAGCGCCGAATTAGGCACTCATCGACCGTACCGCGCAAGACTGCGCGTCGGCGTCGGTACGAATGCGGAATAGGAGTCACGGTGTGTCCCCTTGCGAAGCTCTGCGGAGCTGGGGCGACAGGCAGGTCCCTGGACACTTCTGAGCGCCGCTGAATGATGCTATAACCGGTGCTTGTCGTGAACCCGGAGTCACCCAATCCATCCCATCGACGCTGGAGCCCAGTCGGTCCGGTGCGCTGGTGTGTTCGAAGCAATCATTTTTTAGCTGGAGAAGTCCCATGGGGAAATCAGTACGCATCAACCTCCTGGCATCCGCGGTCGGAATCGCGATGCTGGGGCTCGGCATGGCCACCACGGTTACTGCACAGAGCCTTACAGCCGAGACGACGGCTGGAATCCGCGAGAGCAGCATCGGCCAGTACATCATCACGTTCGGCGAACCCGGATTGCTCCACTACGCGGGTTCGGTGTCCGGACTGGCCGCGACAGCCCCGGAAGCCACGGGATCGCGCAAGCTCGAGGCCAACTCGATCGCTTCGCAGTCGTATCTGGCGCATCTGGAGAGCAAGCGTCTGGACTACATCGCTCAGATCGAGCAGGCCCTGGGCCGTTCGATCAGCGTGACCCACCACTACCGAATCAACGAGAACGGCATTGCGGCCCACATGAGCGCAAGCGAAGCCGCTACGATTTCCGCGCTGCCGATCGTCGCTGCGATCAGGCCGGTCGAAGTCTTCGAACTGCACACGTTCAATGGCCCCGCGTTCATCGGCGCAGACACGATCTGGGATGGCACCGGCGTTCCTGCGTCGGCTGTCGGCACCAAGGGTGAAGGTATCAAGGTCGGCATCATCGACGCGGGCGCGCATATCGGCCATCCGTCGTTCGACAACCGCGCGGCCTGCGGTCACAGCATCGTCAATCCCAAGCTGATCGCGGTCGACTGCATGACCACCAACGTCGGCGGCGAGTGCGTTGGCGCCAACGCCAATGGAATCGCAAGTGGCCACGGCGTGCATACCGGCAGTACGGCCGCCGGAAATGAAGTCGACAGCACGTTCTTCCCGGCTCCGCTGCTGCCCATCGGCATGACCTTGTCGGGTGTGGCACCGTGTGCGACTGTCTATTCGTACAAGGTCTGTGAAGGTGGCTGTACCGGCAGCGCGATCGAAGCGGCCATCGAGGCCATCGCCGTGGACCAGGTCGACGTCGCCAACTACTCGATCGGGCCGACGTGCGGTGGTGGATCGCCCTGGCTTGATTCCCAAGGGTTCCTCGATGCCTTTACTGCCGACGTGTTCGTCGCGGCTTCGGCAGGCAATACGCGCACCGAATGTCCGACACCGACCGGTCTCGTGGCCAATCTGGGCCCGTGGATCACCACGGTCGCCGCTTCCACGCAGGACAAGCTCGTTGCGCCGAAGTTGAGCGTGACGGGACCGGGCACCCCACCGCCCGCGCTCGTGGACATCGCGCTGAATCCCGGAAGCACGACCGATCCGGGCAATACGACGGTCCTGACCTCGTTCCCGATCCGCACCTATCCGACCAATCTGGCCGGATGCACGAGTGCCGGCGGATTCCCGGCCAGCTACTTCTCCGGTGCGGTCGCAGTCGTGCGCCGCGGATTCAATCCGCCGAGCACGGAAGCCTGCACGTTCACCGAGAAAATCAACAATGCGGCTGCGGCAGGTGCGGTTTCGGTGGTCATCGCCAACAACCAGGCGGCGGCATGCAACATGGACACGACCGGGGCGGCCAGCGTGCCGAGCTTCTGCATCGACAGCCTGACGACGTCGGATGCACTGATCGCATTCGTCAATGCCAATCTCGGCCCGATTCCGGCGACGGACACGATCTTCCGTCACGGATTCGACTTCCCGACATCGGCGGCCGTCGACTACGAGCGCTTCGGCATCGTCGATCGACAGGGTGACATCCTCGCCGATTTCAGTTTCCGCGGACCGACCTCAGGTACGGCTGCTGACCTGACCAAGCCGGATATCACCGGTCCCGGTGTCGACATCTATGCGGCTGGTCGTGCTGCGGATGGAAACTACTACCTCTCGAGCGGAACCTCGATGTCGAGCCCGCATCTGGCCGGTGCCGCAGCGTTGATACGCAAGGTGCAGCCGACCTGGTCGGTGGCCGAAGTCAAGTCGGCGATCATGACCACTGCGGGAAATGCAGGCACCAAGGAAGACGGCGTGACCCCGTGGAACGCGGATGATGTCGGCAACGGACGGGTGGATCTGAGCAAGGCGACGCGCGCCGGACTTACGCTCAATGAGACCACGGCCAATTTCGTTGCCGCAAATCCTTCTGTCGGCGGCATTCCGGTCAAGGATCTGAATCTGGCCTCGCTGCGCAACTCCAACTGCACGAGTCCGTGCACGTGGACGCGCACGGTACGCAATCGGTTGGCTGTTTCCGGTACCTGGAACGTCACGGTCGTCAATCCGGCCGGCCACACGCTGGCTGTCGTCCCGAACTCGTTCACGCTGGCTCCGGGTGCAACCCAGACGTTCACGGTGACCGCGACGACCACTGTCGCGTCGACGACTGCGTTCGTGTTCGGTCAGGTCATCCTCACCGAAACCGGCGCGCTTTCGCCCGTCCAGCACCTGAGCGTAGCGATCAAGGATGCGGCCCCGGTCGGGCCGGGCCCCGTGGACCTCGTGATCGACACGTTCACCTCAGGAAATTTCAATCTGCTCGGCAGTGGGACGGCGAACCCGCCGCTGCAGTTCCTGTGGCTGAACCGCTTCACGCCCAGTGCGGCGAGCTATCCGTTCACGCTGACGTCGCTCGAGACGATCTTTGCCTCGACGGTGACCGGTGGAGCCATCGCTACGGTGCTCGGCGAGCAGTTTGATTTCTACGTGTTCCAGGACAACGATACCAATCCGGCCAACGGGGCGACCCTCGTCGGCAGCGTCCTCAACGTCCCAGTGACCGTACAGAACGCCGTGCAGACGATCGCGATCCCGGGTCCGGGCATCTCCCTCAACGGGCCGGGCGACGTGCTGATCGCCGCGTTCAATCGCGGCCGGCTTGGCCTGTACCCGGCCAGTGCCGATGCGGGCCCCGGTGCGTCGCGGTCGTGGATCAGTGCGATCAACCCGACCATGCCGGGTGATCCGAACCTCGCGACGCTGACCATGGTGCCGGTGACCAATGTCGTCCCCACGTTCACGTTCAACTGGATCCTCCGCGGTCGCGGAACGACGACCAGTGGCGTTCCGGTGAACCTGGAGTAACGACGCGCCGCAAACGGCGGTGATCAACGAAAACGGCGCGGTTTACCGCGCCGTTTTCGTTTGTACGCATCGGTCGTGAAACTGAGTCCGCGTGGTTCGGCTCAACACTCGATCACGTTGACCGCCAGCCCGCCGCGTGAGGTTTCCTTGTACTTGTCCTGCATGTCGCGGCCGGTGTCGCGCATCGTGCGGATGACCTTGTCGAGCGAGACGCGATGCTTGCCGTCGCCGCGCAAGGCCATGCGTTGCGCATTGATCGCCTTGACCGAGCCCATGGCATTGCGCTCGATGCACGGAATCTGCACGAGTCCGCCGATCGGATCGCAGGTCAGCCCGAGGTTGTGCTCCATGCCGATTTCGGCAGCGTTCTCGACCTGGTAGATGCTGCCGCCGAGCGCAGCGGTGAGGCCGCCCGCGGCCATCGAGCACGCCACTCCGACTTCGCCCTGGCAACCGACCTCGGCACCGGAAATCGACGCGTTCTCCTTGTACAGGATCGCGATCGCGCCCGAGGTGAGCAGGAAATCGACGATGCCGCCCGCGTTGGCGCCAGGGCAGAACCGATCGTAGTAGTGCAGTACGGCCGGCATGATGCCGGCGGCACCATTGGTCGGTGCGGTGACGACCCGTCCGCCCGCGGCGTTCTCCTCGTTGACCGCGAGGGCATAGAGGTTGACCCAGTCCAGGATCGACAGCGGATCGCGCAGTGCGATTTCCGGCCGCGCACACAGTTCGGCATACATGATCGGTGCCCGCCGCTGCACCTTGAGGCCGCCCGGCAAGATGCCGCCACAGCGCAGGCCTCGCGCGACGCAGTCCTGCATCGCTTTCCACAGCGTCATGAGGCCGTCGCGGATCTCGTTTTCGGGGCGCCAGACCTTCTCGTTCTCGAGCATGATTCCGGCGATCGTGAGGCCGGATTCCTCGCAGCGTTTGAGCAGTTCGTCACCGCTGTGGAACGGATACGGCAGCGGCGTCGTGTCCGCCACGATGCGATCCCCGGCCGCCTCGTCGTGGTTGACGACGAATCCGCCGCCGACCGAGTAGTAGTCGCGGGTGGCCAGTTCGCTGCCATCCGCGGCATATGCGGTGAAGCGCATGCCGTTCGTGTGGTACGGCAGCTTCTGGCGCTTGTTGAAAGCAAGATCGGTCTTCTCGTCGAATGCGATCTCGTGCCTGCCAGCGAGCAGCAGCCGCTTGCTCTTGCGGATGCGTGCGAGCTTGGCCTCGATCACATCCGGATCGATGCGGTCCGGCCATTCGCCTTCCAGCCCGCACATCACCGCCTTGTCGGTGCCATGGCCTCGGCCGGTCAGGGCCAGCGATCCGTACAGTTCGGCGCGGATGCGTGTGGTCGATTCAAGGGTGCCGCGCTCGTCGAGCCAGCGCTGCACGAAACGCGCGGCCGCGCGCATCGGACCGACCGTATGCGAGGACGATGGTCCGATGCCGATCTTGAAGATGTCGAAGACACTGATGGACATGGGGTTGGCGTGCAGGGAGGATGAGCGGCATTCTACGCCCCGAATGCCGACACGACCGATGGAACTGATCCTTTACCAGCGCGACGACTGCGCCCTGTGCGACGAGGCCCTTGCTGTGCTCGCGGCCGCGCGCGTCGCGGAGCCTGCCAGCGTGTTCATCGACGACGATGACGATCTGGAAGCCCGCTATGGAACCCGGGTGCCGGTCCTGAGGCGCTCGGCGTCCGGTGACGAGCTGAACTGGCCCTTCGATGTCGACGATGTTCGCCGTTTCGTGCAGCAGGATTGAACGCGGTGGGTCGATGCCGCGCGCTCATGCCGGCGAGCCCGATCGCCGCAGGCGTTCGGCGATCTCCTTGCGCGCATCGCGCAGGATCGAATCGCGGTCCAGGCTGCTGACGATATCCCTGACGACCCGTTTGGGACCGAGCTCGCCCCACGACTTGCCACCGACCAGATAGCGTTCGGCGGCGCGACCGACGATTTCCGTTGCATACCAGGCCAGTGCGCCTTGCGCCGCGCCGGTAAGTACGGTGGACATGCCTGCGCTGAGCCCCTTGAGCGCCGACGCGGCCAGGTTGATTCCCCAGATCGCGCCCATCAGTGCCGCGAGCTGGGCAAAGATCGTCGCGATGAGGCCACCGGCTTCGCGGCGTGTCAGCGGCAGGCCGTAGACGCGACCCAGATGCGTCACCAGCGCCGCATCGAGCGCTCCGGCGGCGAGCAGGTCGGCGACCGGCACCGGATTGAGCGCAACCGCGACCGCCTTGGCGATGCAGTACTGGCGGATGACCGTGTCGGCCACCGTGCGGCGCACCTCGACGATGCGCGCGCCGACCGCGTCGGTCAGGCGTCCGGCGAACAGGCTTGCGTTGAGCGCGGACAGGGTCTTGCCTTCGCGCTGGACGATATCGAGCAGGCGCTCGCGAAGCGCGCCGATGTCGGCGCCGGGTTCGCGGGTTTGAATCGTCTCGATTCCCGATTCATCCACGCGCACGTGGCGCTGCAAAGCGGGTCTCGCGCTGACTGCGACGACATCTTCGCCGCGAACCATGCCTGCGGCGTGATCGCGCAGGCGTGCAAGCAGGCGCTCGCGATCCTCGTCGGAGTAACGGTCGGACTTGTTCAGGGCAAGCAGGAGCGGGCGTTCGGTGCGCGCAAGCAGGGCCAGCGCGTCGCGTTCGCGGGACGTCATGTCGCTGTCGACGACGAATACGACGAGGTCGCTGATGCCGGCGACTTCGAACGCAAGCCGCTCGCGTGCCTCGCCGTCGAGCTCGTCGATGCCCGGCGTGTCGATCAGGTGTACGCCGCTGCCGGCCACTTCACGCCAGGCCCGCGGTGTCGCTTCCCGCGTCGTGCCGTGAAGCACGCCGACATCGAATGCATCCTCGCCGAGCAGCGCGTTGGCCAGCGCCGACTTGCCGACACTGACGCGGCCGAACACCGCGAGGTGCAGTTCGTCGCGTTCGAGCTTGCCGAGCATCGACTCCAGGCGCGTGAACTCCGCGGCCAGCGATTCGCGCACGGCAACCGGGATCTGTGGATCCTCGAGCAGCGCGCGCAGGCTTTCGGTGGCGTCGCTGTGGTGGCGTCCGGACTCCAGCGTCGCGCTCGCCGGATCGTCCGGTTCTGATTTGCTGAACGGACGACGCAGGCGCTGCCACAGGGAATGGAGAACAGTCATCCGACGATGGTAGGCCGTCCGTCCGCTGCGCGAAAGCAGCGGTTCAACCGCTCTGGTCGCGGCCATGTCTCACAGCTTCCTCGCATACGGTGGGCGAGGAAGACCAGTGTGGAGTGCAGGCGCGCCGGATTGCATCAACGACGGCGGAGCAAGCTCCGCTCCACGAGAGATGGAGCTTCCCTTCTCTCCCGGAAAAAGAAGCGGCAATGGCGGGGCCTGCACGTTCGCACCTTCGCAGACCGATCCCGTAGAGCCGAGCTTGCTCGGCTGCTTTTTCCACCCAGCGCGGGAACTGAACCGCCCCGGGAATCCCGGAGGCTCGTTGGTGTGAGTTACACCGCTGTGGCGAGCTCGGTCTTCGGCCGATAGTAGGCCGCTT
>Ga0307505_10001884_pt1 | contig 15729 bp, 14 predicted proteins | sample 23_S_MG_FD_202183 | JGI IMG/M metagenome (GOLD analysis project Ga0307505, IMG submission 202183) | Soil microbial communities from Populus trichocarpa stands in riparian zone in the Pacific Northwest, United States - 23_S | ecosystem: Environmental > Terrestrial > Soil > Riparian zone > Trees...
TCACGTAGGGGAACGCGCCCGGCGGCAGCGCGCGGTCGTCGACGACCAGACTCAGGGTCTCGGTCGTCGCGCCCTCCCACCTCGCGCCGCCGTGGTACGACTCGCCGTCGGCGCCGAGCAACACGGGGCGCCGAACGTCATCCCTGCGCTGGCGAGGCTGCCGTCGCGAGCGGCCGCCAGCAGAGCGAATCCGCCCTCGTACCGAATGGGGAAGCTGTAGCGCCGCACCCCTCTCGGACTCGTGATCGGCGCGGAGACGAGCTTCAGCTCGGTTTCGGCGACCTCCCAGAACCAGCCGACGTCGTGCCCGGCGACCCTCATCGAGATTCGCTTTCCCGTGGCCGCGGGGCGCTCGGTCGTTGCAAACACCATGCGCCCTGCCGCCGCTCGCGAAGCGATGGCGACGCCGCCGGCGATCGTTCGCACCGTCACCGGCAGCTCGTCTGCGAGTCGGTCGACGCCGTCGCGGCCGAGCGAGGCGCGGTTGTCGCGCAGGATTCCCTCGGCGTCCCGGTGGTGCAGCACGCGCCCGGTCGCCACCTCCGCAAAGCGCGAGGTGCCGCCGAGCCGAAAGCGCTTCGTCGTGACGCCGCGCGCTCCCTCGACTTCGCGGGCTGCGGCAGGCAGTCGCAGCTTCTCCGCCGCGGCCGCCGCGACACCCGACGACCCCTTCAGCGTCTCTGCTGACGCGATTTGCGCATACCCCGCGATCGCCAGCATCGCGACTCCCGCAACCAACCCGACCGCGAGTGCCGACGCGCTATCCACATCGGATCGGCGAGTCCGACCCCGCCGGGCAACTTCCTCGCTGATCCGGTCAATCATGCGCCCCCCGCGTCGTTCGCCCGGCGCGGGGGTTCACATCCCGCTTCCAGGCGTACTTTCGATTTCAGTTCCGACGTCCTCTATCCCTCGGCAGCGACAGTTTGCAAGTATCAATGGAACCGCGCCTCGCGAACAGCGCTCTCACTAGGTGCGACTGAGATGTGGGGGCGCTTCGCTCCTGGAGTTGATCGCAACGAAAGGGAAACCATGGCAATCCACGGTTCAACGTTGGTTCGGCCCGCGTTGCCCCAGGGAGCACCGATGCGACGCACTTCCGTCTCAACTGGGCCTCGGCGCCGATCGAGACATTGTTTCCGCCATTCGCGCCGCGGCGACGCCACCAGACAACGCCGCCGTTACGTCGACCCCATCGGCCTGCGAGCGGAATGCGACGTGCTGATCCGGGCGCACCAGGATGGCGCCGCCTGGCCGCATGTCTGCGACCTCCTGCCACCATTCGTTCGCATCTTCCACATCACTGCCGACCTGCAGGATGCGCATCGGGCAGTCGATCTGCCGCCCCACCTCGATCCAGGCGTCGCCAGCGGCGCCGACCAACAACGTCAGCCGGTCGAGTGCGATCAGATCGAGAGTCGATACGCGCTCGCCGTCGAACTCGACCCAGCCGTGTGGCAAACGCGCGCCGGGGCGGCTGCTCGGGATGAAATCGCGCACGGGATTGTCGTTGGCCGGCGGCGGCGTGCCGTCGGCGGCGAGTGCGCCTTCCGCGTACGCATAGCCCAGGTGCAGGCCCAGCAGGTCGAAGTGTTCGGCTTGGTCGGCGATCGCGGCGGCGACGCGGGCGCGGTGCGCGCCGTCGGTGAGCATCGCGGCGAAGCGTTGTGCCGCGTCGCCACCCCCCTCGCCACCGTCGATCGTCTGGAACACTTCGAGCATGCGCGCGGCGTTGCGAAGGCTCTGCTCGGCGTTGTATGCCGCCACCGGGCGGCGCTCCTGCTCGTAGGTTTCCAGCACCGGCGGTGCGGCCCAGCCGTGTTCGACCGCCGCTAACTTCCAGACCAGGTTGTGGACGTCCTGGACGCCGGTGTTCAGCCCGAGCCCGCCTGTCGGCGGGAAGCGGTGCGCCGCATCGCCGGCGAGGAAGATGCGCCCTTCGCGGTAGCGCTCCGCCAGCTGCGAGGTCATCACCCACGACGAGATCGTCCGCAGCGCGATCGACACATCCGGCGGCGCGATGGCGCGGCGCACCAGCGCTTCGCAGCGTTCGACCGTATAGTCCCCTAGTAGCTCGCGATCGGGATCCCATGCGTGCATGAACACCCACTCGCGATCGATGTCGTGGGCGACGAACGTGCCGGCGCACGACGGGTCTGTCACCCAGTAGATCACACCCGGATGCGCGGAGACGACGTCGCGCAGATCGGCCTCGAAGTGGATCATCACGAAGCTCTGCAGCCGATCCGGCCCCTCCATCGCGATGCCGAGCGATTTGCGCACGGGGCTGCCGGCGCCGTCGGCGCCGATCACATAGCGGCTGCGCACGGTGTACACGCGGCCGGCCTCGGCGTCGCGGATGCGCGACGTGACGCCGTCGGCGTCCTGTTCCGCCGACTCCCAGCGATGGCCGTAGTGTGGCCCAGGTCCGGTCGTGCGCAGCGCGTCGAGCAGCAGCGGCTCGAGCCGGTGTTGCGACAGGTTGCGCAGTGGCGTCGGCGTAATCGCGAGCATGTCGTCGCCCTGGCGCTCGAACGGCAGCTGCCCGAGCACTTCGCCGCCCAGATGGGACACCCAGTACACCGCGCCCGCATCGCGTGGATCTTTGGCCGCGGCGAACAGCGCGCCGATGTCGACACCGGCTTGGCGCCAGATCTCGAAGGTGCGCGCGTTGACGACGTGCGCGGCGGGAGCGCGCTGCGGCCCCGGCCGCCGCTCGACGAGGTGGTAGGGGATCCCCAGCCGCGTCAACAGGAGAGCGGCCGTCAGGCCGCTCGGTCCGCCGCCGACGATCAGCACCGTCGTTTCGACATCGTACTGGCTCACCACCCAACCTCCCTTCGATCACCGCGTGCGTCAGCCCGATCAGTACACGCCGACATAGCTGCCGCCGTCCAGCTGAAGGTTCTGCCCGGAGATGTATCCCGCCTGCGCACTGCACAGAAACGCGCACGCCGCGCCGACCTCTTCCGGCGCTCCCAGCCGCCGTGCGGCGATCGTCGCGCGGATCTCGTCGTACGCCTCCTCCAAGGAGTGGCCGTGCACAGCCGCTCCCATCTCGGCCATGAAGCGCTGGCGGTCGGTGTCGATGCGCTCGGGGAGCAGGTTGTTGATGGTGACGTTGGCGTGCGCGACATCGCGCGAAAGCGCCTTGCACATCGAGGTCAAGCCGGCGCGTGCGCCGGTCGACAGGCCCATCGGCGACAGCGGCGTCTTCACCATCGCCGAGGTGATGTTGATGACGCGTCCGAAACGGCGCTCGACCATGCCGTCGAGCACGGCGCGCAGCAGCAGCAGCGGAGCGAGCATGTTGGCGTCGAGCGCCTCGATCCAGGCGCCGCGATCCCAGTCGGCGAAGCGGCCCGGCGGCGGGCCGCCGTTGTTGTTGATCAATATATCCGGTGCCGGGCACGCGGCGACCAACGCCTGTCGCGTCGACTCGGCGGTGATGTCGCCGGCGACGATCTCGACGTCCACGTCGGCGTCGTCGCGAATCTCCGCCGCCGTCGCCGCCAGCGCATCCGCGTTGCGCGCATTGATCGTCAGGTGCACCCCCTCGCGCGCCAGAGCCATCGCGCATGCCTTGCCGATGCCGCGGCTGGAGGCACAGACGATCGCCTTCTTGCCTCTGATTCCCAGGTCCATCTCGTAACCTCCACCTTCCGGGTCAGAAGGGCTTTGCCCTCCAGTTCAATCGCCATCCCCTTGCGTCACCCCGGCGAAGGCCGGGGTCCAGGCCGCATGCCACCGCCGCCCCACCTGGATCCCGGCTTTCGCCGGGATGACGTGCCTTCCGGGTCAGAAATCGAGGTCCGGTGGCGGCATCGGCCCCCACTGGTTCAGCGCATCGAAAATGAGATGCGAGCCCGCCGGCGCGTCGGCGCGCAGGAGGTCGCTGTCGGTCCAGTGCTCGACGGTGAAGTTCCACGGGTCCTTCCAATAATCGAAGATCTGGCCGCCGAGGACGTGGCGGCCGACACCCCAGTACGGCCGCCCGTCGCCGTGGCGTTCCAGGTGGTCGCGGCCGACCATCAGGTCGTCAAAGTCCGCGACTTCCCAGGACACATGACCGAGCTTCACCTCCGGCGTCTCGATCAGGAGCAGTGTGTGGTGGTCGGCGGGATCGGCGCCGCGATCACAGCGCAGGAAGCGGCCCGTCGGCGCGTCCGGCGATTCGATGAAGATGTCGTCCGACACCAACATGCCGAGCGTTTCCTGGTACCAAGCCGCCAGCGTCTTGAGGTCTTTCGTCTTGAGCGCGGCATGGCCGCAGCGCTTCACCTGGGCGGGCCCGCCAGCAATCCGCTGCAGGGTACCGACCCGCGGCCGCGCCGAGCCGTCGTTGAGCGGCGGATGGGCGCGCAGCGGCAGGACATCGACCGCGTCGATCCCGTGCACGACGTCGACGCGGCGTCCGTCGGGATCACGCAGGCGAACCACCTGCCCACGGCCCGGCTCGTCGCTGGCTTCGACCGGCGCGCCCGTGTGTTGCGACAGCCGCGCCAGATCCGCGGCCGTCGAGGCGTGAAAGGCCAGGCCGACGAACGCGGGCTCCCCGAGATGCGTGACGTGCACGTGGTGGTCGGCACCGGTGCCGCGCATGTACAGCGCGTCGGCGGTGCGCGCCGCCCGATGCATCCCAAAAGCCTCCAGGAACGCCTCCATACGCGCCAGGTCCGGGGCCTGGAAGCGCGCAAAGGCGATATCACTGACTTTGATGGCGGGTTCGCTCATGGTCTCTCCTCTCGGTTGCTCGTCTCGATGTTGCGAGAGTATAGACCGCCCTCTCGCCCAACGGCTTGGCCAGGCGAGCCGTAGTTTTGTCTCGACGAGCCAGAATCGACCAGACCTCAAAAGACAAACGATCTCACCACGGAGGCACGGAGATCACGGAGAGAGAGGGAACCGGAGCAGAGCGGACTCATCGACTTCGAACCTCAGTGGGGAGGGCTTTCGCCGACGATCGGGCAAGTCTCTCTAATATTTCGTTCTCTGTGTTCTCCGTGCCTCCGTGGTGAAATCAATTTTTCGCGCAAGGCCAACAGGCATGAGCAACTCCGCACAGCGCAGATACTCGACTCTCGGAAGCTGGGCCGGCACCATCGTGCGCGCCCTCGACGCGCACGGCCACGATGGCGCTGCACTGGCGCTGCGGGCCGGCATCGATCCAGAGGCACTGCACGCGCCGGGCGCGCGCATTGCGCGCGACGCGCTCACCCAACTGTGGGGCGAGGCCGTCGCCGCGACCGGCGATCCTTGCTTCGGCCTGGTCGCGGCGCGCTACGCGCTGCCAACCAGTTTCCACGCACTCGGCTACGCGGTGCTGGCTAGCGATAACCTGCGAGAGGCGCTGGAGCGCATCATCCGCTACCGGAAGCTGATCGGTGACATCATCCGTCTCGACCTCGAGCATCGCGGCGAGCGCAGCCGCTTCGTCATCGACGTTGCCTCCGTGCCGGGCGCAGTGCCGTTTGAAGCCGTCGACGCGATCGCTCTCACCATCGTCCGCCAGGCGCGGATGCTGCGCGGCGATCCGCGCAGCGGTCCGCTCGCGGTGTCGCTGCGGCGCCCCGAGCCCGCCGGGTCCGAGCGTTTCCGCGACAGCTTCCGCGCGCCGGTGGCGTTCGCGCAACCCGCGAACGTTCTCGAGTTCGCCCGCGCCGATCTCGACGCGGCATTGCCAGCGGGCAACGCCGAACTGGCCCGTCAGAACGACGAGGCGTTGGTGCGCTACCTCGCGCGGCTGGATCAGAGCGGCGTCGCCGTGCGGGTGCAGCAGGCGCTGCTCGAGGAGTTGCCGAACGGGACACCGAGCAAGATCGCCGTGGCGCGGCGCCTCGGCATGAGTGCACGCACCCTACAGCGCCACCTCGACGGCGAGCAAACGACGTTCAAGGAATTGCTCAATGCCGCCCGCCTCGCCCTGGCGCGCGACTACCTCGAAGCGGGTCAACTGCCGCTCACCGAGATCGCGTTCATGCTGGGCTTCGCCGACAGCAGCGCGTTCTCGCGCGCGTTCAAGCGCTGGACCGGGACCGCGCCGAGGGACTATGCCGCGCGCTCCGCGCGCAGGGGCGCGGAGCGAGGGGCTGGGGGCGAGGGGGAAATGTAGTTCGAGCCCTACTGCTTCAAGGGGGCAGGAGAATCGCGGCCGTATCCGCTACCGACGTCCCGCCGCGGGGTTCACAGGGTATTGCCCGCACAATCGCCACCACTTCGTCACCCCGGCGGAAGCCGGGGTCCAGGCCGCATGTCCCCGCCGCCCCACCTGGATCCCGGCTTTCGCCGGGATGACGTGCTTTTCGGCTTCGCGTTTCCCCCGACTCGAATTGGCGGGCAAAGCCGGTTCACGGCGCCTTGCACCGCAGCTTGCTCGCGGTCTGCGTACACGTATTGAGCGTGCCGGCGCGGTCGATGCGGTTGGCGCCGTACTGCAGTTGGAGCGAGAGCGGCGACGCGATCGAGCTCGGCATCTCCAAGCCCTTTGCACGCACCTTGTATCTCCAGGTGCCGTCTGGGTTCGCCCGAAAGGCGGCCACGGCCGAGCGATCGGCGGTGCGGCAGCTGATCCTGGTGGCACCCTGCGCCAAGCACGAGCCGACCGGCCACGTCACCAGGGTGCTCATACCGTCCCCGCTGGACACCGTGGCGGTCAGGACCGCGGTGGCGTCCACCAGGTCGGTCGCTTTGGCCGCGAGGAAGGTGCCGGCCATCGCCAGGCGACCGCGAGCGGTGCCCGAAGGTCCCGACTTCACCATCGCTTGGCCGAGCGCCAGCGAGCCGTCGAGTTCGTCGCAGATGTCGCCCGAGCCGTCGCCGTCGAGATCGGACTGTTCCGGATTGGCCACCACGGCGCAGTTGTCGACCGCGTTTGCGACGCCGTCGCCATCGCCGTCCTCCGACTCCGTCAGCGGCGCACAGGCCGCGCCGCAGCCGCTCGCCGCGTCGCACGCGCTCTGACACGTCGCAGTGGCCGGGCACGATGCGAGGCACTGGCCGAGATCTGCCTGACAAAACGGCGCGCAGTACGTCGTCGTGCAGCCGTTGAGGCAATCGGAAAACCCGCTCCAGCAGGCGTCGCCGCAGCTAGCGCAGTCCGCGCGGCAAGTGGCGCAACCGCTCGCGTCGCAAACGCACGCTGGGACCGGCGCATGATCGCAGGCCGTGGCCGGAGCACAGGAGTCGGTGGTGCAGACGTTCTGGTCGTCGCAGTCGAGCGGCGCGGCGCCGGCGCATTGACCGCCTGCGCATTGGTCACCCGTCGTGCACGCGTCGCCGTCATCACAGGGGGCGCTGGTGTTGGTGTACACACAAACGCCAGCGGCGCAGCTGTCGGCGGTGCACGGGTTGGCGTCGCCGCAGGAGAGAGCCGTGCCGGCGCAAGTGCCGGCCGCACAAGCATCGCCGCTGGTACAGGCATCGCCGTCATCGCAAGAAGATCCCGCGGGGCGGACGGGATTCGAGCACACGCCGGTCGCCGGGGAGCACGTCCCCGCGGTATGGCATTGATCGGAGGCTACGCACGTCACCGGCGTGCCGGCGACGCAGCTGCCGCTCTGGCACTGGTCTACCTGCGTGCAGGCGTTGCCGTCGCTACACGTCGCGCCGTCAGCGCGAACCTCACACGTCGACGTGCAGCAGGAACCGCCGTCGCACGCCTCGCCGGCCTCGGGAGTGCCGTTGCCGCATGTCTGCGGGTCGCACACGTCGCCCAACCCGTCGCCATCGAGATCCGACTGGTTTGGGTTTGCAACCGCGCCACAGTTGTCCGTGGCGTCCGCGACGCCGTCGCCGTCCGCATCCGGCAGTGGTTCACTGCACGCCACTCCACAGCCGTTGGCCGCGTCGCACGCGGCCGCACAGGGCGCCTCGGCCGGGCAGCTTGCCACGCACTGCCCGTAATCGGCCTGGCAGAAAGGGGCACAGTACGTCGTGGTGCAGCCGCCCAGGCACGCCGTGAACCCTTGCCAGCAGCTGGTTGTGCAGCCCGTCGCTGCAGTGGTGCAGGCGGCGCTGCAGGTGCCGCACTCGGCGGTGTCGCATTCCTCCGCCGCCGCCGGACCGAAGGCGAGCAGAATGAATGAGCCCAGGGCTATCAACACTTGGATCCTACGGCGGTTCGCACCTCTACACCCTCGACGCATTGCCACTCCTCGCTAGTCCCCGAACCATTCCCACGACGCGTACACGGTGGCGTGTAGATACGCCGCGCCTTGATTTTCAGCAACACCATCGCCGGGATGGCAAGTGCCACGGCAGGGCCCCACGACCCGGTAGCCGACGCGACCTGATCGAGTCTCGAATGTCTCGCCCGCTACTCGGCGCAGGCGTCGATGGGCGGGTCGCCGGTCAGGCGCGCGGCGAACCAGTCCTCGATGTGCTCGGCCCCGAGCGCATACTCGGTGTCGTGGGTCGCGCCTTCGAGCTCGACGTACTCCGTCACCTGATCCACGGCGCACAATTCGTCGAGCAGGTCTCGCACGCGGTCGATCACGACCGTCTGGTCGGCCGTGCCGCCGATCAGCAGGAGCGGCGACTCGGCGCGCACGCCGCCGACGTCGTTGCCCAAGAGGATCGACCTGGCCGGCTCGGTGTCGAGTGGGGACTCGTCGTAGAAACTGTCGACGGGCACGGTGAGGACCGAGTTGATGATGTCGTCGAGGCAGCGGTCTTCGATGACCCGCGAGGCCTCCACGCCTTCCGCCGAGACGTAGTCCTCGAACACGATCTCGGGGTGCTCGTACGAAGCGCCGTAGAACAGCATGACGCCGACGACGTGCGTGACGATGGGGTCGATACCGTCGTAGGAACGGTCGAACAGCGCGGCCGGTGCGAGGGAGATGGTGCCGAGCAGCTCGAGCTCGGGCGCGTAATCCGCCGCCAGCTCGTTGGTGGCGAGAGCGGCGTGACCTCCCTGCGAGTGACCGATCGCCAGCCAACGGCGCCCGGCTCCGGCTTCCGGAAGGTTGCGGGCGGCGCGCACCGCGTCGATGACGCTGTGCGCTTCGCTCGGGCGCGAGAGGTACGGATGAATCTCGCCGACCGGACCGAGGCCGATGTAGTCGGTGACGACGCCGACGCCGTCGACGCCGAAGGTCGGCGCCGCCCTGCCCCGCCGGCTGAGCGCGCATGGCGACGCGAGCCCCACGGTGCCGTTCGCCAGCGACACCACCGGCCAGCCGCCGTCGGGCGGCGCGGCGTGCGGATAGGTGAGGATCCCCGTCACCGCGCGGTCGCGGTCGCGCGCGTCGCGCGAGTGGTACATGATGCGCAACGTCGTCGCCTCGGCGCTGTCGGCGACGTACTGGATCCGGATGATCTCGCCGGGTTCACCCTCGTTCAGCGGATCCGGTACCACATAGAACTCTTCGACGGTTCCGGTGAACACCTCCAACGGCGGCGCGTCGTTCGATGAGTCGTCACTGCCGCATGCGATGGCGAGGGCAGCCATGCACGGCAACACGAGTGTGCGAAATACGATTCGTCGGCGCGCCGCGCCGGCCTCACGGTGATTTCGGTCGTCGGACATCGCGGCAGCCTACGCGCGCGGTCGAGCTTCGGCAACGGAAAACGCCGTCGCTTAAACAACCGCCCGGACCCCGGGGCCCGGGCGCATGGCGGTACGCGGCTTCCACCGGCGTCCGACGGCGGCTATGGTACTCGACGTTGGGCGAACGTGATCGCCGCCATCCGCGCCGGCGCAGACAACAAGAAGGAACTCCCCGTGTCGGTATTCGATCGATATCTCTCGCTCTGGGTGGCGCTGTGCATCGCGGCGGGCGTCGCGCTGGGCAACCTGCTTCCCGGCGTGTTCCAGGCAATCGCCGGGTGGGAATACGCCTCGGTCAATCTGCTCGTCGCGATCCTCATCTGGGCGATGGTCTATCCGATGATGGTCGCCGTGGACTTCGCCAGCCTCCGCGATATGCACAAGCGGCCAAAGGGTTTGATCATCACGGTCGTCGTCAACTGGCTGATCAAGCCGTTCACCATGGCCGCTCTCGGCGTGCTGTTCTTCGAGCACATCTTCGCCGACCGGTTCGCTCCGGCGGACGCGCAACAGTACATCGCCGGCCTCATCCTGCTCGGCGCGGCGCCCTGTACGGCGATGGTGTTCGTCTGGTCGCAGCTGACCCGCGGCGATGCGAACTACACCCTGGTGCAGGTGTCGGTGAACGACATCATCATGGTGTTCGCGTTCGCGCCGATCGTCGCGCTTCTTCTCGGCGTGACCGACATCGCCGTCCCGTGGGAAACGCTCCTGCTCTCGGTCGTCCTCTACGTCGTGATTCCGCTGGCGGCGGGCGCGGCGACGCGCGCCGCGCTGGTCCGGCACGGCGGCGACGGACCGCGCGGCGAGGCGCGGGTCGCCTCCTTCATCGCGAACGTAAACCCTATCTCCATTCTCGGCCTGCTGGCGACGGTGGTGCTGCTGTTCGGCTTTCAGGGGCGCGTCATTCTCGACCAGCCGCTGCTGATCGCCCTGATCGCCGTCCCGCTGCTCATTCAATCGTACGGAATCTTCGCGATCGCCTACGCCGCCGCGTGGGCGTGGCGAATCCCGCACAACGTGGCGGCACCGTGCGCCCTGATCGGAACGTCGAATTTCTTCGAGTTGGCGGTCGCCGTGGCGATCGGCCTGTTTGGTCTCAATTCCGGTGCGGCGCTGGTCACGGTCGTCGGCGTTCTCGTCGAGGTTCCCGTCATGTTGTCGCTGGTCGCATTTGCCAATCGAACGCGACACCTCTTCCCCGAGGTCGATGCGCTCGAAAGTCCGGTGGGGGTGCCGGTCCAGAAAGGAGGGTCGCGATGAAGACCGTTCTGTTCCTGTGCGTCGCCAACTCGGCGCGCAGCCAGATGGCCGAGGGGTTGGCCCGGCACATCCTGGGCACGGACATCGCCGCCTTGAGCGCGGGATCCGAACCGGCGACGGTCAATCCGTACGCGGTGGAGGCGATGGCCGAACTCGGCATCGACATCGCGAGCCACCGATCGAAGTCGGTCGACGAGATCGACGTCGCGGCCATCGATCTCGTCATCACCCTCTGCGCCGAAGAAGTCTGCCCGGTCCTGCCGGGCCGCGTGCGGCGCCTGCACTGGCCGATCGCCGACCCGGCCTCCAAGGATCCGACGATCGCGGCCGAAGCGATGCGAGAGCGGTTCCGCACCGCGCGCGACCAGATCCGCGCCCGCCTGACCGACCAGGACTTTCGCGCGACTCTGTCGCGTGACCAAACTGCGCAAACGCAGTAACCTCCCCACATGCCTGACGCGGTGCCGGTCCGGGAGATCGGTCGTTTCGACGACCTCGGGGTGCACGAATACACGTGCACCTTCGGGCCGGAGGATCGGCCGTTCGACGAGCAGCACAGCGCGTTCACCATCGGCCTGGTCTACGAAGGTACCTTTCAGTACCGCACCGGGCGCGCGGCCATGACGATGACGCCGGGAGCGGTGATGCTCGGCAACATCGGCCAGAGCTTCGTTTGCTCGCACGAGCACGGCCGCGGCGATCGCTGTGTCTCGCTCTCGTTCGGTCCCGAGACGTTCGAGGACATCGTGCGCGACGCCGGTGTGCGGCTCGACGGCTTTCGCCACCCGGCGTTCCCCGTTCGGGCCCGGCACTTCGCCTACGCCAAGAGCCTCCTCGGCACGGGAGAGCCGCTGCCGCCGTCGGCCGAGGAGATCGCGCGCGTGTTGGCGGCCGACATTCTGCGCGGCCAGAGCCACCGGCCGTTGGCGCTGGCGCCGATCACGTGGGCCGAGCGGCGCCGCGCCGTCGACGCGTGCCGGTTCATCGAAAGCGAGGGCACGCGCCCGCTGTCGCTCGCCGAGGTGGCGGACAACGCGCGCCTCAGCCCGTTCCACTTCCTGCGGTCGTTCAAGCGGGCGGTCGGCGTCACTCCGCATCAATATCTCGTGCAGACGCGGCTCATCCGCGCGGCATCCCTCCTGCTCGATACCGAGGCGCCGGTGACTTCCATCGCCTACGACACCGGCTTCGCCGATCTGGCCAACTTCAACCGCTCGTTCCGCCAGGCGCTGGGGACCTCGCCGCGGCAGCTGCGCAACAGCAAGATTCGCAAAGTCGCCCTGCGCAGCACCAGCTAAAACGGGACCTCAATCAAACAGGAGGTTCCCATGTTCGACCACATCACCCTCACCGTCGCCGACGTCCCGCGCGCCGTGCGGTTCTATCGGCAGGCTCTCGAGCCGCTCGGCTTCAGCCTGGAGCAGGAGTACGAAGGCGGCGCCGGCTTCGGCACCGCCGGCGTCCCGCAGCTCTGGCTGCAGGAAGGCGTGGCGTCGAAGGTGCACATCGCCTTCAGCGCCGCGTCGCGCAAGGCCGTCGCGGCGTTTCACGGCGCGGCACTCGCGTCCGGAGGAACCGACAACGGTGCTCCCGCTCCGCGCGAGAGCTACGGGCCGACGTACTACGCCGCATTCGTGCACGACCCCGACGGCAACAACGTCGAAGCCGTCACGCAAGGAAAGTGAGGGGGTGCCGGTGCCGTACACGCTCTTCGAAACCGCCATCGGATCCGTTGGGCTGGCATGGAACGGCACCGGCATCAGCGCCATCCAGCTCCCCGAGGCAACGCAGGCCGCCACGCGGGATCGGCTGGCGTCGCGCTCGCCCGACGCCGACGTCGAGGCCCAGCCGCCGGCGCCGGTGCGCAACTGCATCCAGCGCATTCGCGCCCATCTCGACGGCCGTCCGCAGGACCTGACCGCGCTGCGCCTCGACGCGGCGCGGTTGTCGCCGTTCACCCAACGCGTCTACGAAGCGCTGCGCCGCGTGCCCTCCGGCGCCACCGTTTCGTATGGCGAACTGGCGAAGCTCGCCGGATCGCCCGGCGCGGCGCGCGCCATCGGGCGGGCGATGGCGACGAACCCCTTCCCCATCGTCGTGCCCTGCCACCGCGTCATGGCGGCGGGCGGCAAGGCCGGCGGGTTCTCGGCGTTCGGCGGCCTGGTCACCAAGGATCGGCTGCTCGCCATCGAGCGATCCCCCGTACGAGTCTCGAAGGCCGCGCCGCCGTTCGACACCGACGCCGCGATCCGACACCTCACGGCGGCCGACCCCGTGCTCGGTCGTCACATCGCGCGCACCGGCCCGTTCGCCCTCGAGCTCAAGCACACGGTGGACGTGTTCGGCGCGCTCGCAGAAGCCATCGTCTACCAGCAACTCTCCGGCAAAGCGGCGGCGACCATCCACGGCCGCGTCGCCGCGCTCTTCCCAAAGGGCCGCATCACCCCCGCCGGCATTCTCGCCGCAAGCGACGACGCCCTGCGCGGCGCCGGATTGTCGCGGGCCAAGCTCGCCGGCCTGCGCGACCTCGCCGAGCGAACACAGGCCGGCAGCGTGCCGACCCTGCGCCAGTTGCGGAGCATGGACGACGACGCGATCGTCGAAGCTCTCACGGCCGTGCGCGGCATCGGCCGCTGGACCGCCGAGATGCTGTTGATCTTCCGCCTCGGCCGCCCCGACGTCCTGCCGCTCGCTGACTTCGGCATCCGCAAGGGCTTCGCCAGGGTGTTCCGATCGCCCGACGAGCTCGCGGCGGCCGACGCCATCGCGCGACGCGCCGAGCGCTGGCGTCCCTACCGGACAGTGGCGAGCTGGTATCTGTGGCGGGCCTGCGACTGACCCGCGGCAGCATTGGCGGGCGCTTCCTCACTAGTGATACCTCGAACGGGATAGTTCGCTCTCGGTCATCCCTCCCAATGTCGACGGAGGCCCAGAATCTGCGCCCGGTGGCGCTCTGTGTGAGCTGCAGCGAACAGCAACCATTGGATGCCATCCAGTAGTCCGAACACTGGATGGGCGATTCCCACGCTTCGCAAATCGGTGTTCGCGCCCTGCGCCCACTCCACGATCGCGCGGGCGCTCGCATCCAACTCTTGCGCGGCGTGTGCCTTCATCCAGTCACCTGTCGGTGCGGCCACATCCGGCGGCTCGTCGCCGCGGTAGAACAGGTATGGAATCTCCGCGTCCGTCACGTCCGTCGTTCGGTCGCCGAGCGGACTCACCAGGAGTCGCTTCATCAGCATCCGGCAGATGTTCCGGTTGCTGATGGCCACATGCTCGGCGACCTGTGCCACGGACCATTGGTCGGGCGCGGTGCGAATCGACCATTGAGCGTCGGTGACACGCGTGAGTTCCGCGAGCATGCGCTCCGTAGCTTCGCGCAACTGTTCCAACTCCGCCGGCATTGCACTCATTCCGCATCCCCTATGCGTCGGGGCGTATCAGTCAATTCACCCGAGCCTGCGGAGTGTTCGGGCCAGCTTGCGCGGGAACGGTTCACCTACACCTCTCCCTGGAAAGACGGACACGCTACAGCACGCTGCGGAAGCCCGGCAACCGGCGGAGAAGGTCGGCAGCGGGGAAGCTGATCAGCGTGGCGAGCGCGGCGACGACGCCGAAGCTGAGCAGCGCCGGCAGATCGGCAGGGGCGAGCGCGACCTGCAGCGCGACCACGATCGGAACGTGAATGATGTACAGCGCGAAGGAGCTGGCTGCGAGAGACCGCGCGAACGCGTGCCCGCCGGCGAAATGTTCGCGAAAGAGCACGACGAGCCCCACGCACAAGCCCGTGCACAGGAAGCTCTCGTACAAGGTGCCGGCCAGCGCAGCCAGGGTCGCTCCGCCGGCGTCGAAGCCGAGGGAATCGATTCCGCCGGTGACGAACGGCAGACCTGCCAGACCGATGCCGAGGGCGAGCCATGTGTAGCCGGTGGACCTCGGCAGATTGTGAAGCCATTCGTTCCGACACGCCAGGATCCCCGCGGTGAAGAAGGCAGCGTATTGAGGCAGGCGGGCGGGCTCGGCCTGGATGAAACCGAGGAGCGGTACCCAGGTGTCGAGTGGATAGTAGAGTCGGATGAGGAACGTCGCGGCCGCGACGGCGAGGGACAATGCGACGAGGCCGCCGTGCCCCGGTATCCCCATGGGCCGAGTCGCGGCCGACGCACCGCGAATCCGAACGACGTGCCCTGCCAGCCATCGGCAGATCAGGTAGAACAGCGAGTAGATGAGGAGATGCTGGATGAACCACAAGTGTCCGAACTGCAGATCCGGCCACGACGGCCCGCTCCAATCCTCCGGCCGCTCTCCGAAGCCGAGGAATACATCCCGGTAGTACCGCCAAAACGAGATCGCCGGGTAGTCCCGATACCGGTTGTAGTAGCTGTACATCAAGCCCGGAATGATGGTCAGCGTTCCAACTACGAGTGGGATGCCGAGCCGACGAAACCGGCCACGCACGAACGGCGATGTCCCTTTGGCATCTCGGGAGGTCGGAACGAAGTACGCCGACACGAAGAAGAACAGGCTCATGAAGAATGCGCCGTTGACGACCGAGAACGTGGCGAGAAGCCACGAGCGTCGATCGCCGCGGAAGTACCACCAATCCGGCGGGCCGTACGCTTGAGCGGCGTGATGGGCGACCACGAGCATAACCAGCGCGACGCGCAGATTGTCGAGATAGTCCATGCGGGTCAGGCGGCCAGGTTTCAGCCACGGCTTGCTGATCTCACTATCAGCGCAGGGGTTGCCCATGACGCGCCGGACTCTATATGACGCCGCTCAACTCGCGAACTGCCCACCGGGTCACCTGGTTCTCTCGATGCCGATCGCCACAGTTCCGCCGCGTGCGATTGACCGCACACACACATCCATCACCGCGGACCAGGGCGGTTCGCGAACCGCCCCGACGGATAGCC
>Ga0307505_10001885_pt1 | contig 15715 bp, 15 predicted proteins | sample 23_S_MG_FD_202183 | JGI IMG/M metagenome (GOLD analysis project Ga0307505, IMG submission 202183) | Soil microbial communities from Populus trichocarpa stands in riparian zone in the Pacific Northwest, United States - 23_S | ecosystem: Environmental > Terrestrial > Soil > Riparian zone > Trees...
CTCCGCACGTTGGATCCCGCGATCGCCAGGATCTTTCTCATCGGTTGAGCCTTCTCTTGAGCAGGATCCATGCCGCCACCCCAAAGACCAACGCGAACGCCATGATCGCCGCGGCTGCCGGAAGCGCCGCAGTCCACTCCGCCCCCCCGGAAAGGTCACCGAGGCCACGCATGAACCAGGCGTGTGGGGTGAGATACGAGAGTTTCGAGAGGAAATCGTCGCCCTGACCAACCGGGAAGAAGACCCCGCCGAGCAGCCCGAGCGTCACCGCGATGATCGCCCCGAGATTTCCGGCTCCATCCGGTGTTCGGGCGACCGACGCAACGAGCCCCATGATGGCGACCGCCGAGAGAACCCCCGTGACGATGAGGAGAAAGACCCCTGCGGGTGGTCCCCAATCCGCTCCCATCAACAGCTGGGTGGCGACGACCAGCACGGTCATCGATATGACGCCCAACGCAAACGAGAGGAGGGCCTTCCCGCCGACGATGCTGGTCCTCGAGATAGGAGCAGCTAGAAGACGGGCCAGGGTTCCATCCCGCTCCTCTTCGAGCAGCCCCACCACTCCGAACTGGACCGTGAAGAAGAGGAAGAACACGGCCATCCCGGCGGCAAAATATGTGGTTCCGTCCAGCTGGCGGGTCTCCGCAGATACGTCCACGAGGGAGTAGCTCGCTCCCCGAGCGGCCGCTTCCTGACCCCAGGAGGCCGATTCCTCGGGGGGCGGCCCGTCGAGCAGGGCGAAAGCGGTGATGACGGCGAGCTGTGTCGAAGACACCCCGGCCCCGAATTGTTCGGCGATCGAAGCGGCGATCTGGGTGGAGGTCTGTGCGTCGATGTCACCGACCACCGACAGATCGGCGCTCGTGCCCTCGATCACAGCATCGCTGAGACCCTCACCGAGCAGGAAGAAGGCGGCGATCTCGTCGGCTTCGATGGCCGCTTCCGCCTCGGCAGCGCCGTCGTAGCGGCTCAATGTGAAGAGACCATCGGACTCGATCTGGGTCAAGACCTCGTCGAAAGCCTGGGCCACCTCACCACCGTCGAGATCGACGATCCCGTACTCGAGCTCCAGATCGCCTGAAAAGGCGCCACCGAACACGACGTTGAAGATGAAGGCGAGGGCGAGGGGGGCAAAGATCCCGATGATGAAGGCCGAACGATCCCGAATCCGAAGCTTCAGGTCCTTCGAGGCGATCCTTGCAGCTGCACCCATTCGTCAGTCTCGAAGGGCTTTGCCGGTCAGGTGGAGGAACACCGCCTCGAGATTGGGCTCGAAGACTTCCACCCCGGTGATCGTCGCCCCGTTGGCGGCAACCCGGCTCAGCAGCTCGGGGAGGATCGATGAGGCCTCCGTCACCAGGACCTCTAGCCCGAGATCGGAGGGACTCGCTTCGTAGACCGACTCCATCGCGGCGGCCACCGACGCGGCCCGTGCCAGGTCGCCGGTGGCGCTCACCCGGACCCGATCCCGCTGTCCGACGAGCGAGACCAGCTCCCTCCGTGTGCCTTCGGCCTTGATTGCTCCTTCGTCGATGATCGCCACCCGATCACAGAGTCGTTCTGCCTCCTCCATGTAGTGCGTTGTGTACAGGACCGCCATCCCCTGGCCCGACAAGTTCTCGACAGCTTCGAGAATCGCGTTTCGTGATTGCGGGTCGACTCCAACCGTTGGCTCGTCCAGGATCAGAAGCTGTGGGCTATGCAGCAGCCCGATCCCGATGTTGAGACGACGTTTCATACCACCAGAGAATTCCTTGGTGAGATCGTCCTGGCGGTCGCCGAGCCCGATCACCTCGAGGACTTCCTCCACCCGCATGGCAAGACCGTCTCCGGCCATGCCGTAGAGCTTCCCGAAGAAACGCAGGTTCTCCGCTGCGGTCAGGTCGGGGTAGATGGCAAGCTCTTGTGGAACCAGGCCGATCGCTGCCTTGCCGGCGGTGGAATTGGTGCGAATCGGGGTTCCTGCCACATGAATCGCACCCCCGTCGGGCTCGAGCAATCCGGCCGCCATCGAGATCGAAGTCGTCTTCCCGGCGCCATTGGGTCCGAGAAGACCGAAGGTCTCCCCTTCCTCGATCACGAAGCTGACCCCGTTGACCGCCACGAGGTCGCCAAAACGCTTGACCAAGCCCTCAGCGGACAGAACCGTCGTCACTCGACTCCTCTCATCTCGATGCGAGGGGCACCCTACCGATGGTGAGGCCCACGGCCGCCGCTTGAGCCGCCGTCGGCTCGGCACAGCAGAACCAACTCTCACTGAGACGCGGAGCAGGTTCCGAGATCGGCATCTCGGACAATTCGAGACCTGCGGTGACAGCGATCCGGGCCCTCATCGCGGCAAGTGTGTCGGCGGCTTCGGCATCACAGTCCGAGCCGTCAGCGGCGATGGCGTCGAGCTCTTCCTGCAGCCGCTTGGTCGCGGCGTGCTCGAATCGCCAGGCCCAGGTGAGCGATCCTGCGTCGTAGCCACGGAGATAGGGGACGACCGCCGGGTGGGACTCGAGTAGCGAACCCTCCGGGATCAGCAGTTTGATGGCCAATTGCACCGGGTCGGTGGCCGACCAGAGCCTGTTCTCGTCGAGAAATCCGACCAGGTCCCCAAGCTGTTCAGGAGAGGTCCAGGGGAGGAATGGAAGCCAGGTAGGCCGAATGTGGATCCCTGCCGACCTCAGGATCGCGACCGCCCGTGTCATGTCGGGGACCGTGTGGTTCTTGTCGAGGATGACGAGGGTCGCCTCGTCGACAGTCTCGAAAGCGCTCACCACGAACAGCACCCCCAGGGATGCCATCTCGGGCCAGACACTCTCGTGGGCGAGGATGTGCTCGACCTTGACCGTGACGTCGAAAGTGAGATTGGGGTGCGCCGAGTGGGCCTGGCGAAGAAGGTCGAGGGAGTATCGGGGTGCGTTCAGGAAGTCGGGGTCGCCAAACGTGACATGCTCGATACCCTCGTTCGCCAGCTGAGCGATGTCGGACAGGACTGTCTCGGCGCCGACGACACGCATCCTGCCGTCATAGACCACCGGTATCGGGCAGTGACGGCAACGATGGCGGCACCCGTGGGAGGCTTCGACCGCGCCGGCAAGCCTTGCCACACCTTCCCATTCGAGTCTGGCGTAGTTGTCATGTTTCGGAAGGGTCGAACGGATCGGGGTGAGGAAGTTCGATCTCCCCAGATGCTCACTGATCCCGGTGACCATCGCTCGACCGGTGTAGAGACCTCGGGCCCACTGGACGAGGTCTGTCTCGTACTCCCCAACGATGATCGTGTCCGCGAGACGCCCCAGGACCTGGTCGCTCCCCACTGAGGCGTAGAGCCCGTAGAAGGCGAGAGGAATCTCGGGCTTGATCTCCCGAATCGTCTCGGCAAACGAGACGGCGAGACGCATAGCGGTGTGCATCGGCACCGAGAGAGCGACGCCACCGATCCCATCGAGAATCGAAGGATCCCACTCCTCGACAGCGAGGTCGACGGTGACCACCCCGAAACCAGCATCCACGAGAGCCGCTGCCGGTGATGCCAGATGGACAGGCTGACGGCCGAGCTCGTAGGTCGAGACCAGGAGGACTTTCACGCCGCGATTGTAAGGGCCGCCGACCCGGTAGCCTCGGGGGGTGGCTGAGTACGTGCTTACCGAATCGGGGCCCATCCACGAGATCGACTTCGGTGGTTCTGGACCGCGCATTGTTCTGGTGCACGGTCTCGGCGGTTCCACGATCAACTGGAACGCCGTTGCCCCCGCTCTGGCGCGATCGGCGAGGGTGAGCGCCATCGACCTTCCAGGCTTCGGCCTTTCGCCGCCACGAAGCGACTTTCACCTCGAGACGCTCCGCAACTCGATCGCCGACTACCTGGAGACGCTTGAAGCCACGGGGACGACCCTCGTCGGCAATTCGTCGGGTGGGCTCCTCAGCGCGATGGTGGCCGCCGATAGACCTGAGCTCGTTGAGAGGTTGGTCCTCGTGTCGCCCGCCACCCCTCCCAGGTTCCCCGACCCGCAGTTGGACTGGCCGACTGTGGCCCGGTTGGCAGTCCAGGCCACACCGATCCTCGGCGAGATCTACGGTCGATGGTTCCTCCGAAGCAACACCCCAGAGCAGTTGGTCCGCAAAAGCCTTGAAATGGTCACTCGCAGACCCGGTCGAGTGCCCATGGATCTGATCGCCGACTCGCGGGACCTGGCCCGAATCCGTAAACAACTCCCATGGGCCGAACATGCGACAGCGCGAGCCGCCAGGTCTATCGCCGGCTACTACGCCCGCCCGGCCAACTTTGCGCGGATGATCCGGTCAATCACCGCAGACACAGTCGTCATCCAGGGTGCGACCGACCACATCGTGTCCCCGACGGCGGTCGCCTGGCTCTGCTCGCTTCGACCAGAGTGGGAGCATGTGGTGCTCGAGGGCACCGGTCACACCCCACAGATGGACGCCCCCCTCAGCTTCCTCGCCGCAGTCGACGACTGGCTCAGCCGCACCGCTAGGCCGGTAGCCGGGGTCTGAACTACCCGGGTAGGAACCACCGGGTTCAAACTAGGCTTGACCCCATGGCAGGTGACCTTGGACGCACCCTCGGCGACGAATACGTCAACCAGTTGCCCGACTCCGACCCGGTCGAGACGCGGGAATGGCTCGACTCCCTCGACGCCGTTGTAGCCGAGTACGGGCCGGACCGGGCGCGATTTCTCGTCGCAAAGCTGATCGAGCGGGCCCATGAGACAAATGTGGGCATGTCCGGAGCGATCACGACCCCTTACATCAACACGATCCCACCCGAGGACGAGCCGGAGTTTCCCGGCGACGAGGACATCGAGCGGAGAATCCGACGGTATATCCGCTGGAACGCAGCCGTGATGGTGATCAAGGCGAATCATCGCTCAAAGGGCATCGGCGGGCATCTGTCGACCTTTGCCTCCTCCGCCACCCTCTACGAGGTTGGCTTCAATCACTTCTTCAAAGGCAAGGATGCGCCGGGTGGGGGCGACCACGTGTACATGCAGGGTCACGCCGCACCAGGGATCTATGCCCGCTCGTATCTCGAGGGTCGATTCGACGAGAAGCACCTCGACAACTTCAGGTTCGAGATCGATGGCGACGGTCTGTCGTCATATCCCCACCCCCGGCTGATGCCCGACTACTGGGAGTTCCCCACCGTCTCGATGGGGTTGGGCCCGATCAACTCGATCTACCACGCCCGATTCAACAAGTACCTCCAGAACAGGAGTCTCGACGACACCTCGCAATCCCGTGTCTGGTGTTTCATCGGCGACGGTGAGGTCGACGAGCCCGAGACCCTGGGCGCCATATCCCTGGCCACCCGGGAAGGGCTGGACAACCTCACCTGGGTGATCAACTGCAACCTGCAGAGATTGGATGGACCGGTTCGCGGGAACGGTCAGATCATCACCGAGCTCGAGGCCGTGTTCCGGGGTGCCGGATGGAACGTGATCAAGGTGATCTGGGGCTCGGGCTGGGACAAGCTCCTCGAGCGTGATCGCGATGGCGCCCTGATCAATGTCATGGGCTCGACCGTGGACGGGGAGTACCAGAGGTACAAGACCGAGGACGGCGCCTACGTGCGAGAGCATTTCTTCGGAAAGGACCCGAGGACCAAGGAGCTCGTCTCGGAGATGAGCGACGATGAGATCTGGTCCCTACGACGGGGCGGGCTGGATTACCGCAAGGTATACGCCGCCTACAAGGTGGCCACCGAGCTCGACAACGGAAAGCCGACCGTGATCCTGGCGAAGACGATCAAAGGCTGGACCCTCGGCCCCGATGTCGAGGGTCGCAACGCCACCCATCAGATCAAGGAGATGACAAACCAGCAGCTCTTGACCCTGCGCGAGACCCTGCACCTCCAGGACGACATTCCCGCAGATCTGCTCGACGGGGACAAGGAGCCTCCCTACTTCAGACCCGGACCGGGGACCGCCGAGCACGAGTACCTCCATGCCCGGCGCCAGGCACTGGGTGGATACCTGCCGAAACGGGTCGTGAACACGGACCGTCTGACCCTGCCCCTTCCCGAGACCTACGCCGAGGTCTACGCCGGCTCCGGGAAGGTTGAAGCCTCTACCACCACCGCTTTCACCCGCCTGCTCCGAGGTCTGGCGCGAGCGGAGGGTTTCGGAAAGCACGTGGTTCCGATCGTTCCCGACGAAGCACGCACCTTTGGCATGGACTCGCTGTTCCGTGAGTTGAAGATCTATGCGTCCAAAGGCCAGCTCTATGAGCCGGTGGATGCCTCGATGCTGCTCACCTACGCCGAGAGTCAGGACGGTCAGATCATCGAGGAAGGCATCACAGAGGCCGGATCCACTGCCTCATGGATCGCGGCCGGCACCTCGTACGCCACCCGCGGGGTTCCCATGGTCCCGTTCTTCACCTTCTACTCGATGTTTGGTTTCCAGCGTGTTGGCGACCTCATCTGGTCAGCAGCCGACTCCAGGGTCCGCGGATTCCTGCTCGGAGCCACGGCGGGCAGAACCACTCTGGAGGGCGAAGGGCTGCAGCACCAGGACGGTCACAGTCTGGTGCTCGCAAGCTCGGTTCCGACCTGCGAAGCGTACGACCCATCATTCGCATATGAGGTGGGAACCCTCATCGAGCACGGGTTGGAGCGGATGTACGGTGAGCGGCCCGAAGACGTCTTCTATTACCTGACCCTTTACAACGAGAACTATCCGCAGCCGGCGCGACCCGAGGGCGTCGAGCAGGGAATCGTGGACGGGCTCTACAAATGGGCAGATGCTCCAGAGGCCCGCGGTCAGAACGTAGCCATCCTCTTCTCCGGTTCGGCCAATCTGGCGGCACGTCAGGCAGCGACCGATCTGGCGGAGCACTACGACATAAGGGCTGAGCTGTGGTCCGCGACTTCTTACAAGAAGCTGCGCGAAGAGGCACTGACCAAGGAGCGCTGGAACCTGCTCCACCCCACCGAGACGCCTCGTGTCCCCTTCATCACCGAGGCCCTCTCAGGAGTCAAGGGGGCCGTCGTCGCGGTCACCGACTACATGAAGCTGGTCCCGGATCAAGTGTCGCGCTGGATCCCGTGGCCCTACGTCACCCTGGGCACCGACGGGTTCGGGCGCTCCGACGCCCGAAAGGCCCTGCGCAGGTTCTTCGAGGTCGACGCCGGACATATCGTGGCGGCCACGCTCTCGAATCTCGCCAGTCAGGGCTTGGTCCCCAAAGAAGTCGTGACCGACGCCTTCAATCGCTATCAGATCGACCCCGAGACGCCGGACCCGGCCCACGCGCATCGATGACCTCCTATCGCGACCTCGTCGACCGGGCCAAGGAGCAGATCGATGAGGTCCTCCCCGCCGAGCTCGAGTCTCTGCTGTCGGAGGTGACGATCCTCGACGTGAGGGAAGTAGGCGAGCACGCCCAGGGGGCCATCCCGGGAGCCCACCTGGTTCCCAGAGGGCTTCTGGAGCGTGACATCACCGGACTGGTGCCGGACAAGACCCACCGTCTCGTCCTCTATTGCGCCAGTGGGGGAAGGTCGGCTCTCGCTGCGTTGAGTCTCAAAGAGATGGGCTATGGCGAAGTGGCATCGCTCACCGGCGGCTTCGATCGATGGAAGGCCGAGGGAAGGGCGTGGCGATCAGGTGAAGGGCTCACCCCCGAACAACGCGACCGATATTCGAGACATGTGCTCCTCCCCGAGGTGGGAGAGCGAGGACAGACCCGTCTCCTCGATTCCAAGGCACTGATAATCGGCGCCGGTGGGCTCGGCTCGCCGGCCGCCCTCTATCTCGCCGCGGCCGGAGTGGGGACGATCGGCATCGTCGACTACGACACCGTTGACGCCACAAACCTCCAGCGGCAGGTTCTGCACAACGTCGATCGGATCGGGATGTCCAAGACCGACTCCGCCCGAGAAACGCTTTCCGCCCTCAACCCCGACGTCAAAGTTGTGACCTACGACGAGCACCTCACCGCCGCGAACGTCCTCAGGATCATGACCGGGTACGACGTGGTGCTCGACGGCGGAGACAATTTCCCGACCCGCTACCTGGTCAACGACGCCTCCTTGCACCTGAGAGTGCCCGTCGTCCATGGTTCGATCTTCCGCTTCGAGGGTCAGGTATCGGTGTTCCACCCGTATCTCGGCCCTTGCTATCGCTGTCTGTTCCCGGAGCCACCGCCACCCGAGCTTGCGCCCTCGTGCGCCGAAGCAGGGGTATTGGGGGTGCTTCCGGGGATCATCGGATCGATCGAGGCGATGGAGGCGATCAAGTTGATGCTCGGAATCGGTGAGCCCCTGACCGGGCGGCTTCTCATCTACGACGCGCTGGAGGAGGAGTTCTCATCCCTGAACATCGGGCGCAACCCGGCCTGTGAGGCCTGTGCCGACCCGGAAAGCCCTCCCGTGATCGTCGATTACGACCAGCATTGTCGACCGGCCGGCAACGTTGCGCGAGCACCTGCATCTAGCTGACCAGATTCGTCGGGCGATCTCGGCTCACGCAGCCAACTCGGCACCCGACGAGTGTTGCGGTCTCCTGGCAGTTGACGAAGGGGGACGGGTTGTCTTCGCCTATCCCTTGACCAACGCCAACCCCTCGCCCGTCTCATACACCGTGGAGCCCGAGGAGCATTTCCAGGCGCTTCGGCACGCCGAGGGGCGAGGTTGGGAGATCGGCGGTGTATTTCACTCCCATCCACGGGGCCCGGCGACGCCATCGGCGATCGACGTGCAGAATGCGCTGGATCCAGGATGGGTCTATCTCGTGGCGGCCCCTGTCGAGCTCCGGGGTTTCAGGATCATCGATGGAGTCATCGTGGAGATCGAGCTCTCCTGAATCGGTGCGAGCTGCGGTCCTAGACGGTCGGGCCGCTCAGACCTGACTCGACCCGGTAGAGATAGCGATCCGTGAGATAGTTGAGGATGCGCCGAGCCTGGGCAAAACGCTGGGCGATATTGCCCAGGACATCAGGTCCGGAGCCGACCGTCGAAGTCGCTGTCTCAACCGCTCGCCGATACCAACCGGCGCCGGCCGCCTCGAGGAACCAGAGCTCGTTCACCTCACCATGGGCGTAGCTGGCTTCGATCGCGGCAGATCGGGTCAACCATTCCCTCTCCATGGGGGCCAGCGGGTTACGTGCCGTGTGGTCGGGGAAAACCCCGGAGAGAAATAGAGCCACGTCGCCCAGCCGGCGGTAACCCCCGGGACGTTCCAAGACCGGGAGTTGATCCACGACCTCGGCGAGTCGGACCGGGTCGAGCTCGCTGAACCGACGGCGCCGATAGCCCCGCCGGGTCCGCACCAGGACGCTGCCACTCGCAACCCTGGTGAACGAAGCGAGCAGCTCGATCAGAAAGAAGCGACGCGAGCCATCGTCCAAAAACTCCCGGAGTGGCTCCACGTCGAAGACCGGCAGCCGTTGACCCGGACCGGACCACTCTTCGACGTAAGCCGCGCTCCTCAGATCGCGAAGCGAGCGATTGACCAGCGTCCCAAAGACGAGGAAAGGGGTGACACCCGGGTCGAGGTCTGCGCGATCAGCCTCGAATATCGACTCGTAGAGTCGAGGAGCGGCCAGGTAATCGTCCACGAGGAAGGGATTCTCGGCCAGACGCGCCCGCAGGACCGACTCTTCGACCTCACCGGCTCGAGCCAACAATTCCAGGTCGCGCCTGCTCAGGTGCTCCGTGTAGAGCAACGGGTAGTTCAACATCACTCACCCACTGACGACTCAGGCCAGGCTAGGACGTTGATCTCCTAGACCGCGGCCAACCAACCCATCGCCCCACGGTCCGCCAACCAGTGTTGATGGGGATGGAACATGTAACGCCCCAGGCTGGGAAGGCTGAACTCGATCATTGCCCGCTGCCCCATCCCGAGAAGAAGTGTGTCCTCCCGGGAAATGGGTTTGTCACCGGTGCCGGCCGGATAGACGTCGAATGTCTCGGCGTGGAGGTGGAACGACGCGAGCGGCTCGTGCTCCAAGAGGTTCACCACGTAGGCGCGCACCGGCTCGCCGACAGGGATCTTGATCGGGTAGGCGTGATAGAAGCCGGCGACCCCGTTCCACGCGACGATCCCGTTGCGCCCGATCTCATCGTTGGAGAAACCCGAGAGCATCAATGCGATCTCGGTGGCTGGAGACCGACGGCCGGGAGGGTCGACGATCATCATCCCGTACAGGCCACGGGCGATGTGCTCGGCGAGTGGCGCAGTGTGACAGTGGTAGGGATGGACCCCGGCGGGCCCGGCCAGGATCTCGTAGGTGGTCTCGGCCCCGGGGGGAATCGGCTCCCATCCGTCTTGCTCGGGGCGATGAGACCCGTGGAAATGGATGTTGTGAGGGTTGCCAGTCCGGTTCTGGAAGCGGATGCGGAGTAGGTCCCCTTCCGTTGCCCGAATGATCGGGCCGGGGACCGTCCCGTTGTAGGTCCACGCCTCGATGTGAACGTCGGAGCCGACCTCGATCAATCTCTCCTCGACCCGTATCTCCACATCCCTCACCGCTCCGGCCGCCTGCCCGTCGCGTTCAGGCGGGAAGGTGTGCGAATCCAGGGCCCCGGGTCCCAATGCCACAGGTGGGGAGTGGATGTGGCCGTACAGCGATGGCGCCCCATCCTCGTGGATCGTTGAGTGGCCGACGAGACCCGGATTCGAGTAATCGCCGTCTGCCGCCTCGGCACGATGCTGGGCGCCGTGGCCCAAGACCGAGCCACCCAGGAACACCGCGCCCCCGAGACCGGCCTTCTTCAGGAGATCGCGACGACTCAGCCCATCACCCATGGGCGTTCAGACGACTCCCCCGACAACAAGCCCGATACCGAGGAAGAGGACATAGACCCCCATGCCACCCGCCATGAAGACCCACCTCTGCCACACAGGTATCGAGCTCTTTCCAAATATGTAATAGGCAATGACGCCGAAGAATGGGACCACCAGCACGGCCGCCATCCACCCAATCACCCGTCCCCGGCTCAGGTCCTCGCGACGCGAGAGATCCCATAGGGCGAGCACCACCCAGGACGTGTAGAGCACGAGGGGCAATACGTAGGCGTAGAGACCAAAGAACACCCCGGCGACCGAGGCGAAGCTGACACCCATGACGTTGATTCCTTTCTCCTGTGTGACTTCTAAACCTGGTGGCATGTCGGGAAGATCGATGCTTTCGAGATCAGGCTCGGATCTCGCGAAGACGTCGACGGCGGGCACGACCGACGCTTCGGCTCCTCCGGGCATTGTGAGCTGGGCCTCCGGATGTGGAATCGACGCGAAGTCGACTTCTGGTTGAAGCCCGAGACCACTCTCGAAGAGACGCCCCAGTTGGGCAGTGGTGGAGCCGATCTCGAACAGTGCCGGAAGTCGGATACCTTCGCACGGCTGCTTCAGCTCCAACGCCGCCGGCAGGGAGGTGTCATGGACGTTGTCCTCGAAGCAGTTTCCCGAGGTAGCGGGACCACCCAGGGTCAAATCGGCAAGACCGGAGCCCTCGACATGGTTCCCGATTATCCGGTGGTCGTAGGACATGTAGAAGTTTGCATCGAGCATCGGCAAGATCACTATCCCGGACTGGGGGTGGTTGAACACCCGGTTGCGGGATACATAAGAGTCCCCACCGCCGGCGAGGAGAATTCCGTTGCCCTGCGCCGCCCATTCGAAGGAAAGGGCTGGTGCGTCCACATTCCCGTTGTCATGGACCAGATTCCCGACGACGTTGACGCTGTGGAACGGGGGCAGGAGCTCGCCATCCAGCGTGTTGGGTGCGATGCCTGCAACATTGTGACGGAAGATCGAGTGGACGATGTGTAGCTCACTCGAGGCGTTCGTTCCCGAGTACCCGAGACCGTTCCACTCCGAGATCGAATCTGTGATGACAGCCTGGCAGGGATCGCACTGACCGATGTAGAACCCGGCATCGGGTGAGCCCGATGCAAACGAATGTTCGAAGAGACCATCACTCGAGTCGAACGCGTAGATCCCGTACACGCCGTTGTTGATCGCAGTGACGTACGACCCTCGATATCCGCGGACACCGGTCCAGAAGAGCCCGTTCCCCGTCGCATTGCGGACAGTGAGATTCTCGACGGCGACACCGTCGGCGAAAACCACCTCGACGCCATTGGGTCGTTGGAACTCGCCGTCGATGATCACTTCGTTCCGATCTACTCCCCTGATCGTCAGCCCCGGTGTGGTGACTTCGACCTCCTCGAGATAGACCCCGCGGTCGATCAGGACCAGGTCGCCTGGCCCGGCAGCGTCGACCGCGGACTGGATCGTTGGATAGTCCTGGGGAACGAGACGGGTGACCCCGGACCACTCGGAAGGAGCGTCCGTAGCCGGATCACCCAGAGCGGCCGGCGACGGATCACCGAAAGGTGGGCCTGCACACGCGGCAAGGAGAATGCCCGCTCCCGCTATGAGCAGGAACGAACCTCTCCTCATCCGCCCGGTTCTCCAACGATCAAGGTGCCGGCCATGCCATCCCCCTCAGCATTCCCGTGCAGGGTGCAGAAGAAGACATACTCGCCGGCGGTGTCGAACGTGAGCAGCGCTTCGTCGCCCTCGAGCTGCTCGAGACTCCCGAAGATGTCTTCCGTCGACCACGAGCCATCAGCGGCGACCGCGTTGTGAGGGTTTCGCCCGGCGCCGACGAAGTTGACAGTGCCCCCTACCGGAACCCGGATCTCGGTGTACTCGAACCGGTTGTCGAACATGTCGACCACAACGTCGTCACCGGTGATCGAAGCACCCTCATCGCTGCCGCCACAGGAGACCAAGAACAGCATCAGGCAGACGAGCCCGGCCCGGGTCAGCCGCACTGCTACTTGGCTCCCTGTCCAAAGAGGCCCTTTACCCATCCCCACAGCGATGCGAAGAAGAGCGATATGCCCTTCACCTCTCCAGCCTCGATGCTCGAAGCCTCGGCCGGGGTCGGCGCCGTCAGCTTGCCCTCCAAACAGACGACAAAGTCGCCGATCAAGCGCTTGGACATCTCGTTGATCAAGCCGGTCCGGCCAAACTGGGCGACCGGGCCGGACAGGGACACGTCGGCACTGACGCTCACCTTCGAACCGGTGTTGTCGGGGACAATCGCATAGGTGACCTTGACCTGACCGCGGGATCCGCCGCTACGGTCGACTCCCTTGCCATCGATGGTTGCGGTCTTCGTAGCGGGATCGGGAGTGACGATCGCCTTGCCCTCGAATGAAGCTGCCATCGGGCCCAGCTTCACCGAGAGATTCCCTTCGTAGGAGCCGTCTTCGGACTGACCCTTCAACTCGGCCCCAGGTAGACACTGAGCAACGGATGGGACGTCCTGAAAGAACTCCCAGACGACGTCGGGCGGCCGGGCAACTGTGAATTCGTGCTCGATCTTCATGGTTCTCCTCGATGCAGGGCAAGGCGGCCGCACGGTAGTGGCTTCGGCATGCCTCTTCCCTAACGGTGCTCGGTGTCGCCGCTCAACAGGTCGAGGATGTGGGGAATCAGGGCGAGGATCGCCTCGAGACTCTCGACGGCGCCTTTTGGTGAACCGGGGAGATTTACCACCAATGCGTCGCCTATCGACCCTGCCCGGGCCCGGGACAGCGCGGCCATCGGCGTCGACTCCAGACCGCGCGCCATCATGAGATGGGTCAAACCGGCCGCTTGTCGTTCCAAGGCCAGGTCGGTCGCCTCCGGGGTGACGTCACGGGGCCCGAATCCGGTGCCACCTGTTGTCAGAACCAGTCGGACATTCGCGGCAGCGTCGAGAATCGCCGAGAGAATCGCTGACTGCTCGTCCGCCACAACACTTCGACGGACGTCGAACCCCGAGTCGATGAGGATCGCGGCGAGATCATCGCCGGACTTGTCATCCCTGATCCCGGCGCTCACGCCATCACTGACTGTGATCACTTGGGCGCGAATGGCTAACCCCACCTGGTGGGATCGGCGGAGACACCACCGGCGAGGACCAACAACTGGAAGAGAAGCACCAACACAAGGGTGACCGCAAGCCCCCATGGCCATGGGGTCTCACGGGCGTCTTCCGGCCCGTAAACGGTGGTGGTCCCCGGCGCCGCCGCCACAGTCGCCAGGAAGATGACTGCCGTCAGTGGCAACGATGGGACGACCCCACTCCCCGCATCCGGCAAGAAGAACGGAATGGCGATGAATGCGGCCGCGACCGCCGGCATGAGGGCAATCCAGAAAGCGAACGTGAAGCGCTTGCGACCGGTGGAGATCTGTCGATGATGCGGGGCGAAGGCAAGGAATGCCGAGGCGGCGGATAGAGCAATGAGGAGCAATCCGACCCCGCCACCAGCGGCGATCACCACGTCCAGCCCCGGCGGGGCGTCGAGGGTCTGGTAGGCCAGGGCGAGATCGCTGCTCGGGTCCAATGGCAGCAGCACCGCCTGGACAAAGGCCTGGCGGAGCAGGTGCAGCACCATCCAGAGCAACGTGAGCCGGGCGACACCGTGCCCTCGGGCGGTCGGGTAGGTGAAAAGGGCGAGAAAGCCGATGATCAGACAGAGGACGAACCCACCAGCCCAAGCCAGGTCGGATGCGTTCGAAATCTCGACCCTGTTGTTGTAGATGACAGCGTTGCCACCGAGGATCACTGCGAGGATCCCATCGCCGAGATCGTCTACGAACTGCGCGATCACGATGCCGAGAGTCGAGCCGAGCACCGAGGCAACGACGAGGGGTATCCCGATCCGCCTGATCGCCTCGGTTGCGGTTGATTCTGGTGCGGACGCTTCTCGGGTCACGGTCAAGAATGCTAAACGACGAGCTGTCCTCGGGTCAGGTAAGCGGGAGCCACCCGCAGGAGGCCCGGCTCATCAAGCAACGATCAGGGTCCCGATCGTCCAGATCAGGAACAGTCCTATGGCACTCAGCAGGACTGCCCACGTGCGACGCCAGTTGACCCCGGCCCACACCGTCACCAGACCCCACAACATCCCGGTAGCCACGGTCCACCAGGTCGGGACCAGGCCCGTCACAGCCGCCCCGACGACCAACACCGCTACCACCACCAGAAATCCGCCGGCTACGAGCGCGTAGAGCAACTGACGTGGGCTTGGCTCGCTCACAAGAGACCTGCGGCGGTAGCAACCTCGAGATACCAGGAGGCCAGCGACTCCACGGTCTCGTGAGCGTTGAGACCGCTTGGGTTGGGAACCACCCAGAGCTCCGACCCGCCCAACGCCTCCGGCTGCCGCCCCGGACCGGCAGCGGGGCGTCCAAATGCGGTGCGGTATGCGGTGACCCCGGCGATCGCGACCACCACAGGCTCCACCTGGTCCACGATCGCAGAGACACGATCTGCCCCATCCATGAGCTCCGAAGCGCTCAACTCCGATGCCCTCACAGTCGCCCGAGGAACAAGATTGGTGATACCGATCCCGGACTGCACCAAAGATCTCTTCTGGTCGGTGGTCATCCCGACATCGGTGTCGATGGCCCAGTCGATGAGACCTGCCGCCCTCAATGCCGGGTAGAAGCGGTTGGACGGGTGGCAGAAATGAGTGTTTGTCGCCGCCGTCCACAACCCGGGATTTATCCCGACGAAGAGCAGTCTGATTCCGGGGCCGAGCAGGTCATCGACAGTCTTGCCCTCGAACGCCGCCAACTCTTGCTTGGAATAGCCCACGACCCGAGCAACGGCCTATCAGCGCGCCGGCAGCCAAGGGGGCGGTGGGGCGTCGACCCGGGCCAGGGTCGATGGCACCGGCCCGAACCGCTCGGTGTCG
>Ga0307505_10001886_pt1 | contig 15712 bp, 15 predicted proteins | sample 23_S_MG_FD_202183 | JGI IMG/M metagenome (GOLD analysis project Ga0307505, IMG submission 202183) | Soil microbial communities from Populus trichocarpa stands in riparian zone in the Pacific Northwest, United States - 23_S | ecosystem: Environmental > Terrestrial > Soil > Riparian zone > Trees...
ATTCTAATGAGCGTTCAAGTTGAGACTAACAATCCAAGGCCACGCTGTGAGGCTTCGCAGTGCCCTGCGGTCTGATGCCAGTCTGGGTAGGCCCGCCTCGAGTTGACGGAGCACGCTTTGAAGGTCGGCGAACACACGGTTGGGAAACTCCTTCTCCCGTAGTTCGCCCCATACATGCTCCTGAGGATTGAGCTCGGGCGCATACGGCGGCAGCCGAAGCAGCCGGACGTTCTTGGGCACTATCAGATCCTTGCAGACGTGCGAACTGGCGCCGTCGACCACCATGACGATGAAGTCCCGGCGATGCCTGGTGCCGACCTGAGCGAGGAAGGCGCTCATGTTGGCGGTGTTCATCTGTTGCGTGATCATCCAGTCGAACTGTCCCTGCAGTGGACTGACGGCGCCGTAGACGTACAGGAACTCGCGTTCGTAGCCGTTGCAGACCATGGGGCGCGCTGGCATCGGCGCCCAGCAGCGACGGATTCGCACCATGCGTCCGAAGCGCGCCTCGTCCTGGAACATCAGCCGTATCCTGCGGCCGCCGACGTCTTGCGGTTTCAGCAAGGCTGCCAGCGCTTGGGGGAGTTTTTTTTCCACTCCTCCTGTGCAAGTGGATCGCTCTTGGGGTGTCGGGTATCGGGGGCCACCTTGCGCCAGCCGTGGCGCGCCAGCATGCGGTACACCACCGAGGCCACCACGGGCCGCCCCAGCCTGTGCGCCAGCGCGGCGCGCAGCGGTGATACGACAAGCATGCCACCTTGCGCGGAGAGCTCGGACCACGGTTGCAGAAAGCTGCGCTCCTCTTCGATGCTCATCGCCGCTCGACGACGCCCGCCCCAATCCGGCGCTGGCCGCGTCGGCTGCGCCACTTGCGTCCGCAGCCGCGACTGGTACCTCGCCACCGTTGCGCGCCCGATGCCCAAGACAGCAGCCGTTTGCTCCAGCGTCGCGTCGAGCAGCGCCGGCAGCAACACCGCCTGCGCGCAGCGTAGATCGTCCAGCGTTTGCGCCTCCATTGCCAGCGCGTGTGCCTGTGCGACCAAACCCATGTCCACCCGTCGCGGTCTCGCCATGCCGTGCTCCAGTTGCCAATGACGGCCTAGAGCATGCCATATTTAGTATCATCTTGAACGCTCACTGGAATTATGCCTGATCGCGCCACGGCCCCCGCGAACTGGGCGCGCAGTCCGAAGATCAGCCGGGCCGCACCGCGAGCAGGCTGGTATGCAGGCGATGCAGCACCTGCTCGGCGGTATTGCCCAGCAGCTTGCCGGCGGCACCGGTGCGGCCCACGGTCCCCATGATCACGATGTCGGCCTTGAGCCTGGCGGCGATGCTGGGCAACACGCGGTCCGGCGGCCCCGCCTGAAAGACGACGTTCTCCGCCGGGATGCCGTGCTCGCCGGCCAGGGCGGCGAGCGGGACGGCGAGCTTCGCCCGTGTGCGGCGCTCCAGCGCTGCGATATCGATCAGGTCGAGGTCCTTGGCCACGGTGGACACCGCAACGACATAGGCCGCATGGACCCGCGCGTCCAGCACCTCGCCCAGCTGGACCGCGGCGGCCAGCACCTTGCGGTTCAGCGCTATCTGGACCGGATCGGTGGAGCCGGCGTCGATCGCGGCGAGGATGCGCCGGCTCTTACCGAGCGGCCCGCTGCCCGCAATCAGCACCGGCACCGGGCAGCGGCGCAGCAGCTGCCAGTCGGTGGGCGTGTAGAACAGGTTCTCGCTGCGATGGCCGGCCTTCACGACCAGGTCGATGCCGTCGCGCGGCACGGCCTCGACGATCCAGTCCACCAGGTCCGCCGCCCACACGGCATCGATGCGCGACCGCTCGCCGCCGGGCAGCAGCCCGGCGACGCAGCGCTTCAGCCACCGCCGCTTGTCCGCCAGCAAGGCCCGCTGGAGCACGGCCGCGGCCGTCGCCGAAAGCACGCCGGGCTCCGCCGCGGCGTGCTCGTGGACAAAACCCACGACGCGCAAGCGCCCCATGGCGGCCGGGAGCAGTTCGAGCGCGGCGCGCACGGCCAGCTGCCTGGGGTCGTCCCGGTCGGCGATCGCCAGGATGTTGTCGAGCTTCATGGTAAGTACGGCGTCCCGTCGGGCAAGATCACGGCTAAGGTGCGCGCTGGCCGCGCGCCGCACCGCAACGACGCGGGAGCGCAGCGCGCTAGCCACGGATACTAACAAGCAGCTTCGAGCTGCACGAAGTGGGTTGCAGCGGCGTCGCATCGGATGCGCGCCGGGCCGGAGGGGGTCACCATGGAAGAACTCGGCGCGTGTGCGACGCGGCGCGGGGTCAGGTCTTGTCGAGGGAGCGGATGAGTCAGCCAAGCCTTGCGCGCGCGTTCGTGCAGAACTTCCTGGGCAATTCGCCGCCCTGGTACAAGTACACCATCATCGGCTTCCTGGTGCTGAACCCGGTGGCGTTCGCCATCAATCCGTACGTCGCGGGCTGGTTGCTGCTGTGCCAGTTCCTGTTCACGCTGGTCATGTCGCTGCGCTGCTACCCGCTGCAGCCGGGCGGGCTGCTCGCCATCGAGGCGGCCGTGATCGGCATGACGACGCCGCTGGCGGTCTACCGCGAGGTGGTGCGCGGCTTCGACGTGATCCTGCTGCTGATCTTCATGGTGGCGGGCGTCTTCTTCCTCAAGGACCTGCTGCTGTTCATGGTCACCAAGATGGTGGTCAAGATCCGCTCGAAGATGCTGCTGACGCTGTCGTTCAGCTCGGTCACGGTGCTGCTGTCGGCGTTTCTGGACGCGCTGACGGGGATCGCGATCATCATCACGGTGGCGATGGGCTTCTACGGCGTGTACCACCGGGTCGTGTCCGGCAAGCACCTCGATCACGCCGGCCAGCAGCACGGCGGCCATGACGCGCCGGCCGCCCCAGCGGCGCCGGCGCACGGCGCCGAGGACGTCGAGCGCGTCCACACGCTGCTGACGGCAACCAGCGTCGAGTGGGACCTGGTGCAGCTCGAGGACCTGGAGCAGTTCCGCGCGTTCCTGAGGAGCTTGGTCATGCACGGTGCGGTCGCGACCGCGCTGGGCGGCGTCATGACGCTGGTCGGCGAGCCGCAGAACCTGCTGATCGGCACGCTCGCGGGCTGGAACTTCCGCGAGTTCTTCGTCCGCATGGCGCCGGTCTCGATCCCCGTGGTCATCGCCGGCCTCGTCACCTGCGTGCTGCTCGAGCGCTTTCGCCTGTTCGGCTACGGCGCGCAGTTGCCGGAATCGGTACGCGCGGTGCTCGTCGCCTACGACCAGGCCGAAAGCAGCAAGCGCAATGCGCGCGACAAGGCCGCGCTGATCGTGCAGGCCGCGGTGCTCGTCTTCCTGATCGCCGGGCTGGCGCTGCACCTGACCGCGGTCGGCATCATCGGCGTCACGGTGATCGTGCTGGCGACCTCGCTGCTCGGCGTCGTCGACGAACGCCGCATCGGCCACGCGTTCCAGGAGGCGCTGCCCTTCACCGCGCTGCTGGTCGTGTTCTTCGCGATCGTCGCCGTGATCCACGACCAGCACCTGCTGGGGCCGGTCTTCGCCGTCGTGCTCGAGCTGCCCCGCGAGATGCAGCCGTCGGCGCTGTACGTCGTCAACGGCCTGCTCTCGGTGGTCACCGAGAACGTGTTCATCGCCACCGTGTTCATCAACGAGCTGGCCGATGCCTTGAAGAACGGCGCCATCGACCGCGCGCAGTTCGAGTTGCTGGCGGTCGCGGTCAACACCGGCACCAACGTGCCGAGCGTGGCCACGCCCAACGGCCAGGCGGCGTTCCTGTTCCTGCTGACCTCCGCGCTCGCGCCGCTGATCCGGCTGTCCTACGTGCGCATGACCCTGATGGCGCTGCCCTACACCGTGGTCATGACGGTGACCGGCTTCCTGGCCGTCACCTGGCTGCTGTAGGACAGGCACCCTCGCGCGGCACGACGGCCGCGACGAATCAGGGCCGCGCTTCGAGCACCAGGTTGAAGGGTGTCTCGGTGGCGCGGCGAAAACGCTTGAAGCCGCCCTGCGTCACCACCTCGCGCAGCCGCGCCTCGCCTGCCTGCGCGCCCAGGCAGGCGCCGACCTCCTGCGAACGCGAGGCCGGCGTGCAGATGAAGGTCGAGGCCGCATAGAACACACGCCCCACCGGGTTCAGGTTGTCCTCCAGCTTGTCGTTGGCGAAGGGCTCGACGATCAGCCAGCTGCCGTCGGGTTTCAGCGCCTGGCGCACGTGCGCCGCCGCGCCGGCCGGGTCGCCCATGTCGTGCAGCGCGTCGAAGATGGCGACGAGGTCGTAGTCCTTTCCAGGAAAGTCCTGCGCGCGCGCCACCTCGAAGCTCACGCGATCGGCCACGCCCGCGTCCTGCGCCGACTGGCGCGCGTGGTCGATCGACGGCGCGTGGTAGTCGAAGCCGGTGAAGGTCGACTCCGGGTAGGCCTGCGCCATGATGATCGTCGACGCGCCGTGGCCGCAGCCGATGTCGGCTACCTTGGCGCCGGCCTTCAGCCTGGCCTCGACCCCGTCCAGCGCCGGGATCCAGCTGTTCACCAGGTTGGCGACGTAGCCCGGGCGGAAGAAGCGCTCGGTACCGTGGAACAGCGCCGTGTCGTGCTCGTGCCAGCCCAGGCCCAGGCCGGTCTGCATCGCCTTGGCCATCTTCGGGATGGCCTTGAACTGCGCCACGGCGATCTGGAAGGCACCGGGGATGAAGGCCGGGCTGCCTTCCTGCGCCAGCGCGAAGGCCTGCTCCTCGCTCAGGCTGAAGCGCTGCGTGGCGGGGTCGTAGTCGACGTAGCCGCTGGCGGCCTGCGCCGACAGCCATTCGCGCAGGTAGCGCGCATCGGTCTCGGTGCGCCGCGCCAGCGTCTCGACGTCGCCCGGGCCTTCGGCCAGTTTCTTGTACAGCCCCAGCTGGTCGCCGACGACGATGGTCGCGGCATGCAGCACCGCGCCCAGATCGCCGACGAAGCGGCCCATGAAGTCGTTCAGCTTGCTTTCCTCGATGGCCATGGCGGCCTCCCTGCGGCTGAAGGTGTGTAGCCGAATCCAGGCGCTCAGCCCGCCGCCCAGCTCCGGTTCTCCATCACGGAGACGATCTCGCGCGCGGCGCGTGCCGCGCCGTCGCTTTCCACCGGCCGGTAGTCCACCGGCGCGTGCAGCGCGTGCAGCGCGCGCTCGGCCAGTTCCTGCGGCCTCAGTTCGTTGAAGCGCACCGAACAATCGGCGCAGTAGTTGCGCAGCCGGCCGCGCACGTGGATGCACTGCTCGAAGTGACGCTCCAGTGGAAAGCTCAGGAAGCGCCGCCGCGTCGCCACCAGTTCCATGCAGGTGCTCAACCCGCCCTGCACCAGCGCCAGGTCCGAGCAGGCCAGGTGCTCGAACAGCTTGTGCACGTAGGGCAGCACCTGCAGGCCCTCGTGCTGCGGCAGGCTCGCGCGCGGCACGCGCGGCCCGGCCACCAGCACCATCTGCAGATCCGGCACCTGGCGCTTCATCGACGGGAAGGCGTCGGCGATGCCCTTGAGCAGCAGCGCGCCCACGGCCGTGCCGCCGACCGCAGCGATCACCAGCCGGCAGTCGCGGCGATAGCCGTGGCGCGCGCGCAGCGCGTCGGTGTCGGCCAGCGCCTTGGGGTCGAAGGGCAGCGCATAGCCGGTGAAGGCGAAGTTGCGTCTGGTCCAGTCGCGGATGTTCGGCAGCCCGGGGCCGAAGGGCAGGTCTGGCGCATCGTCGGGGTTGCCGACGAAGATCGCGCGGTCGCGGATCCACGGATAGCGCGCCACGTGCTCGATGTCGTCGGCGTTGCGGTCGGCACACAGGAAGGCTTCGCGCCGGTTGCCCTCTTCCATCGGCAGGCAGCCGACGAAATCGGTGAGGAAGACGAAGGGCTGGCGCTTCAGCTCCGGGTTCTCGTGGTAGTGGTAGTCCACCTCCCAGGCCTCGTCGCCGACGACGATGTCATACGCTTCCGACTCCATCAGGTCGACGAAGGTCATGAAGTTGCGCGCCATCAGCTCGTCCATCGTGCGCAGCGCGAAGAAGGCCTGCAGGTCGTGCTCGCCGGCAATGGTCATAGCCTCGAAGTGGCGGCTCTCGTTGGCCAGCCGCCGGGTGATCGGATGCAGCCGCTCGCCTTCGCGCTGCAGGTAGGTCGCAGCCGGGTCGACGGTGAACCAGTCGATCTGCAGATCGGGCTGGAGCTTGCGCGTCTCTCGCGCGATCGCCAGGTCGCGCTGCACGTGGCCCAGGCCGATGGCGCTGCTGATGAACAGCGCACGACGCTTGCGCGCCATCGCACGCACCCAGGTCGAGCGCTGCGGGCCGGGGCCGACGAAATCGCGCAGCGCCAGGCAGAAGGCCACCGGATCGCGCGCGGCGAGCAGGTGGCCCCCGCCGCCGATGGTGAGCATGCGCGCACCCGGCACCAGCGCGGCGATGGCCTCGCCGCGGGCGTAGTCGACACGGCCATCGGCATCGCCGTGGATCACCAAGGTGGGGCAGCGCACGCGCTTGGCCTGCTCGCGCATGTCGGTGCCCAGCCAGCCGGCCAGCCCCATCGCCACCATCTCGCCGTCGGTGGCCCAGCCGCCGTGCAGCACCGCATCCTCGTAGGGCTTGGTCGAGTGCGGCTCCGGAAAGCACCAAGTGCCGAAGAAGTGGTCCAGGTAGGCCGCCCAATGCCCGCACATGGCCTTCAATTCGGCATCGACGGCCGCGGCCACCCGCGGGTCGTCCACCAGCCGGTCGGCAAAGCCGCCGGCGATCACCAGGTGCGACACCCGTTCGGGCTGCTCGGCCGCCAGCCGCAGCACCGTCATCGTCGTCGCCGAGATGCCGACCAGCGCGGCGCGCTCGACCTGCAGCCGGTCGAGCACGGCCAGGAAGTCGGCGTAGTAGAGCTCGAAGCCGTAGGCGGCGGGCTCGGTCGGGCGGTCCGACCGGCCGTTGCCGCGCAGGTCCATGACCACCACGCGGTAGTGCTGTGACAGATGCGGCACCACGCCCTTCAGCATGTGGGCGTTGGCGATCTGGAAGATCGGTGCGAAGGCGAGCCACGGCCCGGCGTCGCCGTACTGCGCGTACCACGAGCGCACGCCGTCACACTCGACATAGCCTTCGCGGTGCGGCATCACGGTTTCGAAGGGGTGCGGCTCGGGCAAGGTGCGCGGCGCGGGCAGCGGGCCCGCGGCGAGTGCCAGGCGCTCGGGCACCGGGCGCGGCGTCGGTTCGTTCATTTCCTGCTCCTGGTGGCGCGCGCGGGCGCGGCCGGGCCGGTCTCGACCAGCCGCAGCAGCTCGGACACGCCCTTCAAGGCCTCGCGGAAGTGGCCGTCCTGGTCGTCGATGCCCAGCGTCATGTGGGCTTCCATGCCGATCCAGAACGAGATGATCCAGCCGGTGATGGCGCGGGCCGATACCGGCAGCTTCAGGCAGTAACGCTCGATCGTGTCGTCGACCGCGGACTCCACCACGCGGTGCCAGGCCTGCAGCCGCGGCACGAACTCGCGGCGCAGCGAGGCGTCGTTGAAGCTCGCGCCCATCAGTTCCATCATCAGCCGCACGAAGCCCGAGCGCAGGTCGTCCTCATAGAAGTCGCAGGCCTGCTGCCACTTGGCGCTGGCGCGGGTGGGCTGGCCGTACATGCGCGTCTGGCGCTCCAGCAGCTGGCGGTTGGCCTCGTCCAGCACCGCCAGCACCAGTTGCTGCTTGCCCTGGAAGTGGTAGTTGATCAACGCATGGTTGACGCCGGCATCGCGGGCGATGTCGCGCACGTTGAGCCGCGCATAGCCCACCTCGCACAGCTGGCGTCGCGCCGCCTGCAGGATCAGCGTGCGCGTGCTGGCGCCGTCGGCGCGCACCAGCCGGGGCGCGCGCCGCGGCGGCAGCGTATCCGTGGCCTTCGTTTTAGTTTGAACATGCGGTTTAACCATATGTTCAATCTATGCTTGAGCCGTCGCGTTGTCAACACTTTCGGCGGCAGTCGCCTCCGATCGCCGACCGCATGGCTTTGCGGCCAATGACATGGCTATCGTCGAAGGACATAATTTGAATGGCCTGTCATTGCAGGAGAAAACACCGTGCCGAGCGCGAAGGTTTCCGAAGGCGGTCGTGTCGTCATCCCCACCGAACTGCGTGCCAGGCATGGCATTGCCATCGGCGATTCGCTGCTCTGGGTCGAGGACGGACAGGGCCTGAGGCTGGTGCAGCCGCGCACTGCGCTGCGTCGTGTGCAGCAACTCGCCGCCAGGTACAAGCGGCCGGGTGTCGACGAAGTCGACGAATTCATCCGCGACAAGCGCAGCGAAGTCGCCCACGAATGAAGGTGTTCGACGCTCACCCTGATCCACTGCCCTGCTGATCCACCCATGGCCGTCTCCGTCTTCGACCTCTTCAAGATCGGCATCGGACCGAGCAGTTCGCACACCGTCGGTCCGATGCGCGCGGCGCGGCTGTTCGCGCTGCGCCTGCGGCACGAGGGCCTGCTGGCGCGCGTGCATCGCCTGCAGGCCGACCTGTACGGCTCGCTCGGCGCCACCGGCAAGGGCCATGGCAGCGACAAGGCGGTGCTGCTGGGGCTGCTGGGGCATGAGCCGGACACGGTCGAGGTCGAGGCCATCCCCGCGCTGCTGAAGGCGGTACGCGACAGCGGCCGGCTCAAGCTGGCCGGCGTGCACGGGGTCGAGTTCGCCGAGAAGCGCGACCTGCAGTTCCACCGCCGCGAATCGCTGCCGCTGCATGCCAACGGCATGCGCTTCACCGCTTTCGACGCCGCCGGCAGCGAGTTGGACGCGCGCGTGTACTACTCGGTCGGCGGCGGTTTCGTCGTCAGCGACGAGGTCGCGGCCGACGGCAGCAAGCTCAAGGCCGTGGCACCGGATACCACGGTATTGCCGCTACCCTTCCACAGCGGGGCGGACCTGCTGGCCATCACGCAGCGCGAAGGCTGCAGCATCGCGATGGTGATGCGCCGCAACGAAGGCCACTGGCGCAGCGACGCTGAGATCGATGCCGGGCTGCTGCAGATCTGGCAGGTGATGCAGGACTGCGTCAAGCGCGGCTGTGCGACCGCCGGCACGCTGCCCGGCGGCTTCAAGGTCAAGCGCCGCGCGCCGAAGCTGTACCTCGACCTGACCAGCCACCCCGAAGCGGCGCTGCGCGACCCGCTGCAGGTGCTGGACTGGGTGAACCTGTACGCGCTGGCGGTCAACGAGGAAAACGCCGCCGGCGGGCGCGTCGTCACCGCACCGACCAACGGCGCGGCTGGCATCGTGCCGGCGGTGCTGCACTACTACGCGCGCTTCGTCTACGGCGCCACCGACGCCGGCGTGATCGACTTCCTGCTCACTGCCGCGGCGATCGGCCTGCTGTACAAGGAAAACGCCAGCATCTCCGGCGCCGAGGTCGGCTGCCAGGGCGAGGTCGGCGTGGCCTGCAGCATGGCCGCCGGGGCGCTGGCCGCGGTGATGGGCGGCACGCCGGCGCAGGTGGAGAACGCCGCCGAGATCGGCATGGAGCACCACCTGGGCCTGACCTGCGACCCGGTGGGCGGGCTGGTGCAGATCCCCTGCATCGAGCGCAACGCCATTGCCTCGGTCAAGGCCATCAATGCCGCGCGCATGGCGCTGCACGGCGACGGCACGCACTTCGTCAGCCTGGACAAGGTCATCAAGACGATGCGCGAGACCGGCGCCGACATGATGACCAAGTACAAGGAGACCGCGCGCGGCGGCCTGGCGGTCAACATCGTCGAGTGCTGACTATGATGAAGCCGACGGCTTCGGGGAGAGGCGCATGAAGCGCAGACGGTTCGCAGCGTTTGGTGTTCTGCTGGCAGCGCCGGCATGGGCGCAACTGCCCAACCCGGCGGATCTGGCCAAGGAACTGGGCAAGATGCCGGGCGCCAAGACCAGCGCCGGTGCCGGCAGCGACAAGACCGATGCCGCCGGCATCAAGGAGGCGCTGGCCGTCGGCACCGAGCGTGCGGTGGCCAGCCTCGGCCGCGCCGACGGCTACTTCGGCAATGCGGCGGTGAAGATCCTGATGCCGGCTAGCCTGCAGAAGGTGGCGGATGTCGCGCGCATGGCGGGCTACCAGAAGCAGGTCGACGAATTCATCCTCAGCATGAACCGTGCGGCCGAGGCAGCGGCGCCGCTGGCCTCGCGCTACTTCGGCGACGCGATCCGCGCGATGACGCTCGACGACGTGCGCGGCATCCTCGCCGGCGGCGACACCGCCGCCACCGACTTCTTCCGCCGCAAGACGCACGACAAGCTGTACGCCGCGTTCAAGCCGGTGGTGTCGAAGAAGGTCGACGAGGTCGGCGCCACGCGGGCCTACAAGGCCATGATCGGCCAGTACGAAGCCGTGCCGCTGATGGGCAAGCAGTCGCTCGACCTCGACCACTACGTGACCGGGAAGTCGCTCGACGGCCTGTTCTACACGCTCGGCCAGGAGGAAAAGAAGATCCGCACCAACCCGGCCGCGCGCACCACCGACCTGCTGAAGACGGTGTTCGGCAAGTAGGCGGGCCGGGGCCGGGCGCCGCCCGGGCAGCGGCTACTTGCCCGCCTTGAAGCTGGTGAAGGTACGGGTCTGCACGCGGCGGATGTCCTGCGGCACCGGCTCGGGCACGGTCATGCCGGCCTTGGCCTCGTCGCTGGGGAAGACGCTGGGGTTGTTGGCCACGTCGGGCTTGACGTGCTTCAGCGAGGCCTTGTTCGGGTTGGCGTAGAACACCGTATTGGTCAGCGACGCATGCACCTCGGGGCGCAGGATGTAGTCGATGAACAGGTGCGCGTTCTTCGGGTGCGGCGCGTCGGCCGGGATGGCCATGACGTCGAAGAACAGCGTGGCGCCCGACTTCGGCACCAGCGCCTCGATGACCGGCCCCTTGCCGGCCTCGATGGCGCGCGCGCGCGCGATGTTGATGTCGCCCGAATAGCCCATCACCACGCACAGCGAGCCGGCGGCCAGGTCGTTGATGTAGCCCGACGAGGAAAAGCGCGTCACGTAGGGCCGCACCTTCTTCAGCATCTCGGCGGCGGCCGCGTAGTCGGCGGCAGTGCGGCTGTAGGCCGGCTTGCCCACGTGCAGCATCGCCACCGGCAGCACCTCGGAGGCCGAATCCAGGAAGCTGATGCCGCAGGACTTGAGCTTGCTGGCGTACTTGGGGTCGAAGATCAGCGACCAGGGGTTCTCGGGCATCGGCAGGTCGCCCAGCGCCTTCTTCACCTGCGGCACGTTGATGCCGACGGTGATGTAGCCCCACATCCAGTCGACCAGGTACTGGTTGCCCGGGTCGACCCTGGCCAGCAGTTCCAGCAGCGACGGGTCCAGGTTGTTCCAGTTCTTCAATTGCGCGCGGTCGAGCTTCTGGAACAGGCCGGCGTCGATCTGCAGCTTGGCGAACGGGGCACCCGGCACCACGATGTCGTAGCCGGTCTTGCCCGCCACCAGCTTGGCGTGCAGCACCTCGTTGGTGTCGTAGTTGTCGTAGCGGACCTTGATGCCGGTTTCCTTCTCGAAGTTCTTGATCGTGTCTTCGGCGATGTAGTCCGACCAGTTGTAGACGTTCAGCACCTTGGGCTCGGTGTTCTGCGCAACGGCGGCGAAGCTCAGGCCGAGGGTCGCCGCCAGCGCGGCAATGAACTTGGTAGTGGAGGTTTTCATGGCGGCAAGGGTTGAAAGATGACGGAGCGTCTGCTGCGACACGCAGCGCGCCCACAAGTTCCCGGCGCGCATTGTGCCGCGCCGCCGGCGCGCCTCAGCCGCCGTCGACCTGCGGCTTGTACCAACGGGGGAAGAAGGTCGCGACCTGCGGGCCCGAGGATGTCAGCGCATGGCAGCCGTCGATGCTGAAGGGCTTCTCGTCGGCGTCCTGCGTCAGCACCTCCCACATCGCCTGCAGCACCGCGCTGCCCATCACGCCGGCCAGCTCGTTCATGTGGGTGCAGCCGGCCGTGCGGCCGAAAAGGCGCCGGATGGCGTCGCGGTAGCCACGCGCCACGCGCACGCCGACCAGTTGGCCGTAGTCGGGCGTGATCGCCGCGCAGGCTTTGTCGTAGGGCCCGGCATCGGTGTCGGCCTGCACCGCGACGATGGTGGCGCTGCCGTCCACCGTCAGCCGCAGCCACATCGAATGCATCGGCTCGCCGGGCGGCAACAGGCCGCCGGCGCGCGGCACCGGCTTGTTCCAGGCATCGGTGAGGTGGCCTTCGATGTCCCACAGGCCGTCGGTGCGGGCATAGGCGTTGATGGTGATCGAGCGCTGGTGCGAGGCTTCGCGCGCGCAGTCGGGCGGTGGCAGGGGCATGGGTCGGCGATGGGGTCGGATGAATAGCGCACAAGACTACACCGTGCCCCGGGTTTCAGCCGGACACGGCGCCCGGGCTGCGCGCCTGCTGCGTCAGCACCGCGACGAAGGCCTGCGCGGCCGGCGTCAGGCTGCGTCCGGGCGCGGAGTAGATCTGCACGTCGCGCTCGAACACCGGCGCCACCAGCGGGCGCAGCACCAGTCCCCAGGCGCGCGCCAGCGGCCCGCCGTAGGTGGGCACCAAGGTCACGCCCAGCCCGGCGGCCACCAGGCCCAGCGCGGTGCTGACGTAGGCCACGGTGTGCGCCGGCACCGGCAGCAGGCCGCGCGGCGCCAGCAGCGGCTCGAGCCAGCGCATGAAGTCGCGCGTCGGCGAGATGAAGGGCACACGCGCCAGGTCCTTCCAGCGCACCTGGGCGCGCGTGGCCAGCGGGTGTGCGGCCGGGCACACCAGCCAGTGGCGGTCGCGCAGCAGCACGGTGCGCTGGATGTCGGCGCTGGACGGCACCTCCACGCCGATGGCCAGCTCCACCTCGCCGGCCAGCACCTGCGCCACCAGCTGGTCGGTGGGTGTGTCGTGCAGTTCGATGGCGATGCCCGGGTGCTGGCTATGGAAGGCGGCGATGGCACGCGCGCCCAGCGTCGAGGCCATCAGCTGCGGCACCGCCAGCCGCAGCCGGCCGCGGCTCTTGTCGCGCAGCCCGGCCACCGCGCCGGACGCCTGCTCCACATCGGCGAGCACGCGCGTGGCATAGGGCAGCAGTTCGTGGCCGGCTTCGGTGAGCAGCACGCGGCGCGTGTGGCGGTCGAACAGCCGCGCGCCGAGTTCGCGCTCCAGCTCGCGCACCAGCACCGACAGCGCGCTCTGCGTCAGATGCATGCGCGTGGCCGCGGCGGTGAAGCTGCCCTGCTCGGCGACGGCGGCAAAGGCGCGCAGCTGGCGCAGCGTCAGATTCCTGGACATGAAGCTGGTTTATCAATTCATGAAAAGGATTCGATTGAATCATGAGTTTGATCGGCGTCAAATACGGCCCATGCAGCCAGACCCCTCCTCCCTCCCGCCGCCGGTGCCCGTGCACGGCCTGCACCACTTCGCGTGGCGCTGCCGCAATGCCGAAGAGACGCGCCACTTCTACGAAGACCTGCTCGGGCTGCCGCTGGTGCACCTGATCCGCGCCGACCACGTGCCTTCGACGGGAGAGTACTGCCCCTACGTGCACATCTTCTTCCGCCTGGGCGACGGCTCGTTCATCGCCTTCTTCGACCTGGGCGACGGCACCGCGGCCGAGCCCTCGCCGAACACGCCGGCCTGGGTCAACCACCTGGCGCTGCGCGTCCAGTCGCTGGACGCACTGCATGCCGCGCGCGAGCGGCTGCTGGCCGCCGGCGTCGAGGTGCTGGGCCCCACCGACCACCACATCATCCAGTCGATCTACTTCTTCGACCCCAACGGACTGCGTCTGGAGCTGACGGTGCCCACCGTGCCCGAGTCCGAGATGCAGCGCCTGGCCACCCGCGCACACGCCGACCTGGCGGCCTGGACGGCGCGATGAGCGAACTTCGTCTTGCTGCCATCGACGTCAAGCCCGGCGCGGCGCTGGAAAGCCAGTCCGGCCTGCAGATGCTGCGCCCGCGCATCTGGGGCGCGTGGCGCGAGCCGGTGGCGCGGGGCCATGTCGCCGCCATCGTCATGCACCCGGCCAGCAACTTCATGGGCCACTACCTGATCGCGCCGCTGGCCGCGCGCGGCGTCGCCTGCATGGGGCTGAACAGCCGCTATGCCGGCAACGACACCCTGCTGCTGATGGAACGCGTGATCCAGGACCTGGGCGCCGGCGTGGCCTTCCTGCACGCGCAGGGTTATGCCAAGGTGCTGCTGATCGGCAATTCCGGCGGCGCCGCGCTCAGCGCTTTTTATGCGGCGCAGTCGCAGCAGATCACGGCCACCGAATTCGTGCATGGCGGGCCCACGCAGCTGGTGCCGGCCGACCTGCCGCCCGTCGACGGCCTGGCACTGTGCGCCGCGCACGAGGGCCGCTCGCGCTTGCTGGCCAAGTGGATCGACCCGGCGGTGGTCGACGAGAACGACCCGCTGGCCACCGACCCCGCGCTCGACCTGTATGGCGGCGCGGTCAAACCGCCCTATGGCGCCGAGTTCCTGCAGCGCTTTGCCGCGGCCCAAGGCGCGCGACTGGCGCGCATCGAGGCCTGGGTCGACCAGCGCCTGGCCGCGCTGCGCGCCGCCCATGGCACTGGCTCGCCTGCCGCCGACCAGGTGTTCACGCTGCACCGCACCCACGCCGACCCGCGCTGCCTGGACCTGAGCCTGGACGCCAACGACCGCGCGCCGGGCAGCGTCTGGGGCGACCCGAAGACGGTCAACGCCAGCGCCTATGCGATGGGCCGTGTCAGTTCGCTCACCGGCTTCCTGTCGCAATGGTCGTCGCGCTCCCAGGCCGACGGTCCGCGTTGCCTGGCGCATTGCGCGCACCCGGTGCTGCTGCTCAACTACACGGCCGACCAGAGCACCTTCCCGAGTACGCGCGACGCCTGGCTGGCCGCGGCGCCGGGGCGCGTGGCCTCGGTCGACATCCGCGGCGGCAACCACTACCTGGCCGGACAGCCGGCACTGGTGGAGCAGGTGGCCGACCGCATCGCACAGTTTGCAGAAGGACTTTGAAGCATGTCCGGCGACGCCCTTCTAGAACGCATCGGTCCCTACGTCTACCGACACCACGAGCCGCCCAAGCTGCCGCCGCAGCAGCACGCCCGCGTGGCCATCGTCGGCGGCGGGCCGGTGGGCCTGGCCACCGCGCTGGGGCTGGCGCGCCAGGGCATCGGCAGCATCGTCGTCGAGGCCGACGACAGCGTGTGCATGGGCAGCCGCGCCGCCTGCATCTCGCGCCGCAGCCTGGAGATCTGCGGCCGGCTGGACGCGCTGCCCGAGATGCTGCAGCGCGGCCTGCCCTGGTCGGGCGGGCGCAGCTTCTGGCAGCAGACGGAAGTATTCAACTTCTCGATGCCGGTCTATGAAGGCCAGCGCCTGCCGCCGATGATCAACCTGCAGCAGTACTACATCGAGGATGCGCTGCTCGCCGCGGTGCAGCGCGCCAACGCTGGCGGGCCGGCGCAGATCGACGTGCGCTGGGCGACGAGCGTCGATGCGCTGGAAGCCGGCGCCCAGGGCGTCACCTTGGGCCTGGTCAATTCGCTCGGCCGTGGCACGCTGCAGGCCGACTGGATCATCGCCTGCGACGGCGGCCAGAGCTTCGTGCGCAATGCGCTCGGCCTGCAGCTCGAAGGCACGGCCTACACCGGCCGCTACGTCATCGTCGACATCGAGCTGCCCAGCACGCACCCGACCGAACGCCGCGCCTGGTTCGACCCGCCGTGGCACCGCGGCGCCACC
>Ga0307505_10001887_pt1 | contig 15711 bp, 15 predicted proteins | sample 23_S_MG_FD_202183 | JGI IMG/M metagenome (GOLD analysis project Ga0307505, IMG submission 202183) | Soil microbial communities from Populus trichocarpa stands in riparian zone in the Pacific Northwest, United States - 23_S | ecosystem: Environmental > Terrestrial > Soil > Riparian zone > Trees...
AGGAAAAGGCTGGAAATTCGAAAGTGTGAATTTCATGGCGCCGGCGGTACGGGTCGATCTCTTCAAAAAGACCGTCGTCCCCGCGATCACAAGCGGCCAGGTCAAACACTTCAATCAATTCCATCTATCCGATGACATGGAGCAGAAGGATCCAACCTGCAAACCGATTCTTGGCTACAGCCGTTCCCTGCTCTATCTGGTGTCGCAATCGCTCGAGCGAGGAGAGAAGACGCCGATACTCGGCCTGGAGAAGTATTTCAACGACGAGATTGCATCAAAGAATCTGCCAAACGTCTCTACCTGGGCTGCACCGGGTAGAGAATCAACAAGCACGACGCATGGCGGATTCGACGACGACCAGGTGACGATGGCAAGCGTGATTGCGTTGATGAAAGAGGATACGCCGTAATCCGAAGCTCAGGCTGCTTTGTCGATCTGCTGCGCGACAGCTTGAGTGTATGCGGCTTTGAGGGCTTCGTTGTCCTCTACCTGCTTGAGCAGTTGCTCATGGAGATGTTCGAATTCGCGGATACGCCGGTCGCGTTCGGCTAGCTGCCGCTCGACCTCATGGAGTGCGATTCGATGCTGCTCATCCCGTGCGGTGAGTTGTGCGTCTAGCCACTCAACCCATCCTCCTGCCGCTTCCGATTCCTGGAGTCGCGCGTGGAGGCGATCGGTATCGACACACTGATTTGCGATGATCGCGGAACGCTCTTGAGGAGAGCGCTCTTCTTGATTGGAATGGCTGAGCGTGTGCGGTGCCATCGTCGCACTTTCTAGCGGCGGCATCTTCAAGGCGGAGTCTCTCAATTGCTGCCGTGCTTTCTCCAGCATCTGCTCTTTGAGGTGCATCATGGCGGTGACATTCGCGAGTTGTTGGGTGATTGTGCCGGCAGATACATGTCGTAGCAGCCATCCGACTGCGCCGCCGATTCCAGCCGCGATGATGAGGCACCCCAGCATTTGGTTGAGGAATATGGTCATAGATCGGTCTGTCCTTTCACGTGTAGTTCGATTCGTCTGTTGCGTTGGAGACCGGCCCGATTCTCTGCCACCGACAGTGGTCGTGAGGCGCCATAGCCTACGGCTGTGAACTGCTTGGGCAGGCCGTGCTTGGCAAAGTAGCGCCGCACGGCATCAGCACGGCGCTGGCTGAGTTGAAGATTATATTCTGGCTCGCCGTACTTGTCCGTATGCCCGCCGATCTCTACGGTTGTGCGAGGGGACCGGCGTAATTCGGCAATCAGCTGATCCAGTGTGGCAAGACTGGCGGGAGTCATCGTTGTGCTGTTTGATTCAAACTCAATGGACGAACGAGCGAGGATCTCATTCAATCTCTTTTGAAGCGAGGCAGGAGAAACTTCAGTCACTGATGGAGCTGCCGGCGGGAATGGAGCCTTTGGGGCCAGGGCCGCCATCAGGGAGTGAGTCTTCGGGGATGGAGTAGCGGGCGAGGGAGCCTTCGAGGCTTCGACCGCCGCATGGGAAGGTGTCTTTAGGGAGAGAACCTTCTGGGATGGTCCCGTGGTAAATGGCACATTCGGAGATGAGGATGCCACCTGTGCGGGAATCTGTAGAGCTGGAGCTTTCTGGGATGGAGTTGTTGGAGAAGAAGCCTTCGTGGCGCGGCCCGCCTTGGATGAACCTGCCAGAATCCGATCTTCCAGTTCCAGCCCTGTCTGTGTCAGAGGGGCAATAACTTGTAGCACGGCTGCCTTGGCACGATTGTCGCCGACGTGACCGCTGACGACAATCGTGTGACCGTCGATGATGATGGAGCCTCGTTCCGTCATGTGCCCTAAGACGGGGAGGACCTGAGAGACGTTGTCGGCCCAGGCGACAGGTCCAACTCTTGGATCTACCGCCAACTCATCGACGACGTGGCCTGGCGTGGCTCCATAGAGTTCTTGGGCTCGCTGAAGGATTGCGGTCTTGCTAGTCTCACTGGGAAGTGAGCCACGGAGTATCAACATCCCATACTCGACACGTGCATGAAAGTTGGCAGGGATGGCTGGGCCTAATGCTGTTGATGGAACATGGCGTGGAAGGCAGAGCGCGGCAAGGAGGGCAAGTGCAACAATTCCAGCTGCTACAATTGCTGCACTTTTCATCGTTCACCCCTTGAACGGACAGGCGCCCGCATGCCTCAGTAAAACCTAGCAGATAAGTGAAAAAAATGGTGACAGAAGCCATTCTTGGCCCAAATAACTTTTCCAGTATTTAAGTCTTGGACAGCCTGTGATCGGAATGCTGGATTTGCCGGAGGCCAAAAGGGCTTCGGAGGCCATGAATTCGCGTACTTCGCGACAGGGCTGTCTTACGGGGAAGCTTGGTAGGATCAGTATGGATAGGAGAACTCAAGTCCTAACAAGAGTGTATTGTCTTTATTTTCAAATGGTTGCGATACTGGAGACAGGTGCTGGCACCCTCCGGTCCCAGTTCGAACTCAATTGCACGAGTGGACGATACGCGTTGTCTGCGAGAAGTGCTTCAGATGGGAATGCACCCTGCTAGAGTCGCTCGCCGTACTTGCGGTAATGCTCTTTTTTGGCTTCGTCGATCCACTTGCCCCGCTTGATTCGCTCAGGGGCGGTGTAAAGCTTTTTCGCGACTTTGTCGATGTCCGCCGGCTTCCAGCGTGCGATCTGGACAAACGTATTCAGCCCCATCTTGTTCAGGGTCCGCGCAAAAACAGGTCCGATCCCGTGAATCTTGCTCAGATCATCTTTCGGTCCGTTCTTTGCCGCTTTCGCCTGTTCCATCTCCAGGCTCAGTTGACTTCCGCTCTGGCGCGTTTTCTGGCGAGGAGCCACAGCTCCTCTATCGGTCTTGATGCGGAGGGCGGCCCGCACTTCGACCAAGCGCTTGCGGAGGCGGTCGATCTCCTCTTGTTTTTCTGCCGCCGTGTGTACTTGATCCGCCAGGCCTTGCTGGTGCGCTTCGAGTTCTTGAATCCGGTACTTCAGGCCGTCGATCCGTTTGGCTCGCTCATCAAGGAGTTGTTTATCCAGCAGGAGCTGAGCCTTGAGTTGGTCCTGCGCCTCAAGCTGTTGTTGTAGCTTGGAGAGTTGCGTGTCGTGTTGCGTGAGGGTATGGGCATATTTCGTTTCCCACTGTGCCAGTACCGCCTCGTGCTCCTGAAGCCGTTGGGAGAGAGATTCCATCCGGCCGATACGCTTGTCCCGTTCAGCCAGTTGGCTGTTGAGTTGGTGTAGTGCGGCTCGATGTTCAACCTCTTGATCGGAGAGTTGTACTTCCAACCAATGGACCCGTCCTTGGGCTGGTTCGAGTTCATCCACGCGCGCGCGGAGCTGATCGGCTTCTGCGACGATGGTGTCCAACTCGGCGAGGCGACGTTGAAGATGATGTCGTTCTTGCTCGTTCGACTCGAGTGTCTCTTGGGCTGCCTGACGTGTGAGATGGAGTTGCTGGATTTCTTCCGACTGCGCCGCCGCCGTCGCATCATATTCGCTTGCGCGCCGGCGAACCGAGGCTTCCTCCGCTTCCAAGACCGTCAGCCGCTGGGTGCGAACGGCCAACTCCTTTTCAAGCGCCTGGAGGCGGTCGTTTTGCACCAAGAGTTCCTGCCGAGTGGATTGGTTGAGTTCCTCCGATTCGACGATCTTGCTTTTGAGAATCTGCATCTCAGTGGCTTGGAATTTCAGCTCATACTGCGCCTTCTCCAGCGTCTGTTCTTTCTGGCGCAGGGTGGCGGTGACGTCTATGAACTGTTGTGTGAGTTCGCCGGTGGATAGTTGGCGCAGCAGCCATCCGACCACACCGCCGATTCCTGCCGCGACGAGAAGACATCCCACGATCTGGCCGATGAATACGATCATTGGTCACTCACTCCTTTCACGCGCAATTCGATGCGCCGGTCGTACTGGAGACCGGTCCGGGTCTGCGCGACCGACAGCGGTCGTGAGGCGCCATAGCCGACGGCGGTGAACTGGTTGGTCAGGCCGTGGCTGGTAAAGTAGTGCCGCACGGCTTCAGCGCGGCGGCGGCTGAGTTGAAGGTTATAGTCCGGCTCGCCGTATTTGTCTGTATGCCCACCGATCTCAACGGCTGTGCGAGGGGCATGACGTAACTGGGCGATTAGCTGGTTCAGCGTGGCGTAACTCCGTGGAGTCATCGTGGTGGCGTTCGAATCAAATTCGATGGAGCCGTGCGAAAGAATCTCATTCAATTTCTTCTGGAGCGAGGTAGAGGACGCCGGAAACTGAGTTGCCAGAATGTGATCTTCCAGTTGAAGCCCCGCCTGAGTGAGAGGGGCAATATTTTGGAGCGCGGCGGCTTTGGCCTGATCGTTATTGACCTGGCCGCTGAGGACAATTGTGCGACCGTCGATAATAATGGAGCCGCGTTCCGTCATATGCCCTAAGACGGGGAGGACCTGAGGAACGTAGCCGGCCCACGCTGCAGAACCCACTTTCGGATCCACCGTCAACTCATCGACGACACGGCCTGGCGCTTTTCCATAGAGTTCCTGGGCTCGCTGAAGAATGGCCGCCTTGCTGGTCTCACTGGGAAGCGAGCCACGGAGGGTCAGGGTTCCATGCTCTAACCGCGCATGTAAGGTGGCAGGGGTGAGGAAACTCGATGCGGTTGATGTTGGAAGATGGCGCGGAATGCAGACCACGGCAACAAGAGTAAGTGCGACAGCGCCTGCGCCTAGAATCGCTCTGCGCATCATACGTCGACTCTCTGGTTGTCATTGCGGTGGGACAAATTACCGTATCATATTCACCAAGGTCGTACTAGCGTTAATATCAGCCTCCAGTGCAGGATTGGTGGGATTCCTGGTGTCGTCCCCATAGCTTCCAACTGACGGTGATTCCTGCCGCTGTTGAGGTTGGCGTGAGACTGCTCCGGTTTTCGCGAGACACGCGCGAAGCAAGACCCCGTCATTAACAGAGAGTCCCGGCGTGGGAATTGGTGGCCCTGACTCCGGCATTTGTGGCGGCACGCCCCCCTCTCTTTTCCACGAGAGAATCCATGTGAGTGTTTACCAATCTTCCTTGCCTTGAACTTGCCTAATCCATCTGTTATTCTTCGCCCGCTTTTCACGGAGTGGTCATCCTTTTCTGACTCACAAACAAGTTGTAGGAGTTTATTATGGCCGGCATCACGCGGGCGCTGATCAGCGTTTCTGATAAGACTGGGATCATCGAGATGGCCAAGGGGTTGGCAGCCCTCGGCGCGGAGGTACTTTCCACCGGAGGCACGGCAAAAGCGCTTCGGGATGCCGCTGTACAGGTGACGGATGTGGCGGCCTACACTGGCTCACCGGAAATTCTCGACGGCCGCGTCAAGACACTGCACCCCAAGATTCATGGCGGCCTGCTCGGACGCCGTTCGGTGCCTGCGCATGTCGAGCAGATGAAACAGCAAGGGATCGGACCTATCGATGTGGTCGTGGTTAATCTCTATCCGTTCGAGGCGACGATTGCGAAGCCCCACTGTCCCTTTGAAGAAGCCATTGAAAATATCGATATCGGCGGGCCGTCGATGCTGCGCTCCGCAGCCAAAAACCACGAAGATGTCTTGGTGGTTGTAGACCCGGCTGATTACCAGCGTGTGCTCGATGCGGCGAAGGCAGGGACAGTGTCGCAGGAACTGCGTCGCGAGTTGGCGATGAAAGTTTTTCAACACACAGCGCGCTACGACAGTCTGATCGCCGGGTATCTTGAGAAGCAGGTAGAAGGCACCGAGGTCAAGTTTCCCAAAATATTGTCCTTGCAGTTCGAACGGGCAGAGATGCTTCGCTATGGAGAGAACCCGCATCAGCAAGGGGCCTTCTATCGAGAGCTGCATTCGACCGAGCCATCGGTGTCCCGTGGAAAGATCCTTCACGGCAAGGCGATGTCGTATAACAATTTCCTCGATGCCAATTCGGCGCTCGAGTTGACGAAGGAGTACGACGAGACCGCCGTGGCCATTATCAAGCACAATAACCCCTGCGGCGTGGCATTGGGTGTGACGCCCCTCGAAGCCTATGTGAAGGCCAGGGAGACCGATCCCATCTCGGCATTCGGCGGCGTGATTGCATTCAATCGTCCCGTGGATTTGGCCGCGGCAAAGGAAATTACCTCCACGTTCGTAGAAGTGGTCATTGCGCCGGGCTTTGCAGATGATGCCCTTGCTGAGTTGAAGCGCAAGAAGGATCTGCGCTTGCTCGATGTCGGACCACTCACGAAGGTGAAGCAAGAGGGCTTCGATCTCAAGAAATTGGTCGGTGGATTGATCGTGCAGGATCGGGATCTCGGCGCTCTAACCGATCTGAAAGCGCTCAATGTACCGACCATGCGCAAACCGACGGACGAGGAATATGCGGCCTGCGCGTTTGCCTGGAAGGTCTGCAAACACGTAAAGTCGAATGCGATCATTTATGCCAAGCCGGGGCAGACGGTGGGAATCGGCGCCGGCCAGATGAGCCGGGTCGATTCGGTGAAGCTTGCGGTAATGAAAGCCCAGATGCCGATCAAGGGCTGTGTGATGGCATCGGATGCGTTCTTTCCCTTCCGTGACGGTTTAGATGCTGCTGTACAGGCGGGGATCACAGCGGTCATTCAACCGGGTGGTTCGATTCGCGATGCCGAAATCATCAAAGCCGCGGATGAGCAGGGGGTGGCGATGATTCTGACGGGCATGCGCCATTTCAGGCACTAGGTTGTCAAGGCCCAGGTTAAGGTCAAGGGAAGAGTACCTGAACTTTTCTTAGGCTAAACCTCAACCTTAACCTCAGCCTCGATATGGGTTCAGTGAACATTCCTTCCACCAAACATATCGAATCAAACAAGGTGTGCCTGTGAAGATCCTTGTCGTCGGCAGTGGGGGACGCGAGCATGCCATGGTGTGGAAGCTTGCGCAAAGTCCCCGTAAGCCGACGCTCTATTGCGCGCCTGGCAATGCGGGGATTGAATCGCACGCAACCTGCGTGCCTATCAAAGTAGACGATATTGCCGGGCTGAAAGCATTTGTACAGTTGGAGAAGATCGATCTGACGGTCGTCGGGCCTGAAGCCCCGCTGGCGTTGGGTATTGTCGATGAGTTTCGCAAATCCAAACTCAAGATATTTGGACCGACGAAGGGCGCCGCCCGCATTGAAGCCAGTAAAGTCTTTTCCAAAGAGATCATGAACAGCGCGAAGATTCTCACGGCGAGGGCGCAAAGTTTTGACCGGGTTGCTTCGGCCTTGGCCTATCTCGATCAGCACGAGGTTCCCGTGGTCGTGAAGGCTGATGGACTGGCGCAGGGGAAAGGTGTGGTGGTCGCGGCGACGCGTGAAGAGGCGAAACAGGCTGTCCGCGACTCGATGGAGCATGCGGTGTTCGGTCAGGCCGGCCAGCGTGTATTGATCGAACAGTTTTTAGACGGCGAGGAATTGACGATCATGGCCTTCACAGACGGCCGGACGGTGGTGCCGATGTTGCCGGCGCAAGATCATAAACGAGTCGGGGATGGCGATACGGGTCCCAACACCGGGGGCATGGGCGCCTATTGTCCTGCGCCGCTCGGGACTATGGCGCTGCGTGAGCAGGTCACGCGACAGGTCCTCTATCCCGCTGTCGAAGCCTTATCTCGCATGGGCTGCCCGTTTCAAGGCGTTGTGTATGCCGGGCTCATGATTGTGAAAGGGACACCCTACGTGCTGGAGTTCAATGCTCGAATGGGGGATCCGGAAACGCAGGTCGTGCTCCCGTTGCTCAAGACTGATTTGCTGGATGTGATGGAGGCTGTAATTGAACATCGGCTCGACCAACTTAGGGTAGACTGGCATAATGAAACCGCAGTGTGCGTCGTCATGACGTCGGGGGGCTATCCAGGAGCTTATCAGACCGGCCGTGTGATTCAAGGATTACCGTCTACGATCGATGAGAGAACCATGGTGTTTCATGCGGGTACGATACGAACTGGCACTGAGGTGACGACAGCCGGGGGCCGGGTGTTGGGAATTACGGGACGTGGAACGACCTTGGAAGTCGCGCAAGCGGAAGCCTATCGCGTGACGAAGTCAATTGCGTTTGAAGGCGCTCACTATCGGACGGATATTGCGCATCGTGCGTTCTCACGCCACGTATAGCGTAGAAGGAGACGGATGGTTCCTGCCATGGCAACGATCGAGCGCTATAAGGCATCCATCATTCCGGTGCTTGCTGATCGGGCGCATCGTGTGCTCGGAGAGAGCGGGCTGATTGCCTTGCCGACGGAGAGTTTCTACGGACTTGCCGCGGCTCCGTTCGACGAACAGGCACTCGCCAGATTGTGGCGGGTCAAAGGCCGGTCGGAGGGAAAACCGATTCTCGTGCTGATCGGCGACGAGTCTCAGTTGGGGCCGTTCGTTCGAAGCATTCCCCATGCAGCACACGTACTCATGAACGCCTTCTGGCCCGGCCCTCTCACCATCGTCTTTCCCGCAGCGGTCGGACTCTCCGATGCGGTGACTGCAGGGACCGGCTCTGTCGGCATCCGTCTCAGTGCCTGGCAGCCGCTGCGTGATCTCTTGCGCAGACTCGGACCTGTAACCGGCACGAGTGCAAATCGTGAAGGTTTGCCGCCGCCCACGACGGCTGAAGAGGTTCTGGAGACCCTTGGCGACGCGCTCGATCTGATCATTGATGCTGGACCGACTCCCGGCGGGCGACCGTCCACCGTCATCGATGTACGGGGTCCGATCCGAATCATTCGCGATGGAGCGATCGAACGAAGTGCCATCGTGGCGCAGTTGGCCGTTCACGGCCTGCATCTCGACACTGATAGTCGGTGAAGTCGATTGGCTCGTTCATACTGAAAGGAGAATGCCGATGACTCGAACAGTGATGGTGCGTAACCTTGTTGCGGTGGCCGCCATAATGCTCGTCTCGGTGGGTCTATCCGGGTGCGATTTTTGGCCCCCGGCACTCCAAACACAAATCGAACAACTTCGCTCTGAGCTCCAGAGTGCAACAATGGAAAAGGCTCAGTTACAGAATCAGCTGGCCTCCATTGCGAAGGTGAAAGACGATTTGCAGGCGCAAGTGAATGATCTTTCCAAAGCGAATCAAGATAAGTCGACCATGATTGCCAGTTTGCAAAATGGTCTGACGGCAGCACAGGGGCGATTGGCGAAGTCAGCGAAAGTCGCACCGCCGAAGACCGGCGCAGTCAAGCCGGCCACAAAGGTCGCGCAGAAGGTTCCGGCCAAGAAGAAAGCACCGGCTAAGGCCACAGTCAAACACTAGCGCGCCTGGTCTCCGCTCTCTACTTGGGGGTGGAAGACGAGGGTGTGGTTGTCGAAGTGTTTGAGGTCGTGCTCGACGGGGTGCTTGCCGGTGCAGACGAGGGGGGAGACGCCGGAGTAGAGGGAGCCGTGGACGTGGTCTGCTCGGATGTGTTTGGTGCCGTCTCTTTCTTTTCCTCACTCTTAGCTGTTGGTTGCTCATTGCCGGGGGCCGGCTTCATTTTCTCGGAGTAGTCCGTCACGTACCATCCGCTGCCTTTGAACATAATGGCTGGCGATGAAATAAGACGCTGTACGCGTTTCCCGCATTGCGGGCAGGCGGTGAGAGGATCGTCTTTCATACTCTGTTTGACCTCAAACCTATCCGCACAGCTTTCACACTGATATTCGTAGATTGGCACGAGTCATTTCCTCCCACTCACAAGCCGAGGGCGGTCTGGTTGATCTGGTCTGTTTTGTTGATCCGGTCGGTCTTGTCTCACGAAACGAGCGAGACAAACCAAATAAACCCAATAACGGTCTTCTTTTGCTAGGTCAGCTGCTTGAATGCCGCATCAAGGCGATCCATTCCACGAACGATCGTCTCCATGCTGGTTGCATACGACAGTCGAATATGCTGGATGCTCCCAAACGGTTCACCGGGAACCACTGCGACCTTGAATTCCTGTAACAGGTAGTTTGCCAGATCGGTCGGAGTGAGAATTATTCCGCTTGGGCTTTGCTTTCCGAGCAGCCCACTCACATTCGGGAACGCATAAAATGCTCCGGTGGGCATTCGGCAGCGAACGCCGGGCATCGCATTCAGCCGCTCGACCATGACGCGCCGCCGCCGATCGAACTCAGTTACCATTGTAATTGTGAACGCATCACCTTCGCGTAAGGCCACGACGGCAGCTTTTTGTGAAATGGAACAGGGGTTGGACGTGCTCTGGCTTTGAATGTTCGCCATGGCGGTCAACAGGTCTTTTGGGCCAGCCGCATAGCCGATCCGCCAGCCGGTCATCGCATAGGCTTTGGATACGCCGTTGATCACGACGGTACGGGCTGCGACCTCCGGTCCTAGCGAGGCAATGCTCGTGTGTATCGCCCCGTCGTAGAGAATTTTTTCGTAAATCTCATCTGAAATCAGAAGGAGATCCCGACGGAGAGCCAGCTCGGCAAGGCGTTCGAGCGTCGCTCGATCGTAGGTCGCCCCCGTTGGATTGCCGGGGCTATTGATGATAATCGCCTTGGTGCGTGCGGTGACGAGTCGTTCCAATTCGTGAGCGTCAACGGCATACCCGTTCTCTTCACGGGTCGACAAGAACACCGGCGTGGCGTCGTTCAGTAGGGTTTGGTCGGCATAGGAGACCCAATAGGGAACGGGAATGATGACTTCGTCGCCTGCTTCGAGGAGCGCCTCGGCAAGGTTGTACAGCGAATGTTTGGCGCCACACGAAACCAGCACCTGAGATTTCTCGTACCGGAGCCCTTGCTCTGCTTGCAACTTGTCGATAATCGCTTGGCGCAGTTCATCGATGCCGGATGAGGGCGTGTATTTTGTAAACCCTGCACGAATGGCGGCTTCTGCCGCGGCTTTGACCGGTTCCGGTGTATCGAAGTCCGGTTCTCCTGACGAGAAGTCGGCGACGTCGATTCCGCGTGCTGCCATCGCTTTCGCCGTTGCGGCCATAGCCAAAGTGGGAGAGGGGGCAATTCGCCCCGCTCGTGCAGCAAGCTTCATGATTTCAAACTCCTGATCCGTTCCTGTAGTTGGCGCGCCACCTCAGGATGCAGAAACTCTGTGAGCGCTCCGCCGTGGGTGGCCACGTCTTTAATGATGGTTGAGGATAAGTAGGAATATTCTTCGCTGGGCATCAGGAACACGGTCTCAACTTGTTTGGCGATCTTGCGATTGATGAGGGCCATCTGAAACTCATGTTCGAAGTCCGAGATCGCGCGCAAGCCCCGGATAATCGCATGGGCGCCGTACCGCTGGACATAGTCCACGAGTAAGCCGTCGAAATGGGTCACTTCGACCTGTGTCATCTCCTTCATCACAATCCGGATCATCTCCAGCCGTTCGGTCAGGGTGAAGAGTGGATGTTTGGATGGATTGGGCGCAACGGCGACGACCACTTTATCAAACACGCGTAAGCTTCTGGTGATGATATCAGTGTGTCCGTGGGTAATGGGATCGAACGTTCCTGGATAGATGCCGATCTTCATAATGCAACTGCAACTGACGTGGTCACACCGTACAGATAGAGTGCCGTATCGCCATACAGGTATCGCCGCACAAGCGCGGCATGGTTGATCGATACAGGCAGTTCGGTTCGCGAGTCTTGCTCGATCATCATGGCAGCATGCTCCGACAACAGCCCGGGCCTCCAGGCCTGGATCAGGACATCTAACTCATCTGGAGCGGCATACGGCGGATCTGCAAAGAGTACGTCGTAGGGGCCATCCCACCAGTCTTTCCGCTCGAGGAAGGCGGCTGCCTGTCCCACACGTATCTGCGCCCGGTCGAGCAGCTGACACGTCCGTAGATTTTTCTGTAGCAACTGCACGGCCCTGGGGTCGGACTCGACAAAGGTGACGGCTGAAGCTCCGCGGCTCAGCGCTTCAATCCCGACGGCTCCCGTACCTGCATATAAATCTAGAAAGCGCCCGCCGAACACTTGGGTTCCCAGAATTGAAAAAATGGCTCCACGAACCTTGTCGGATGTGGGGCGCAGCGCAGTTCCTTGCGGCCCACTCAAACGGCGACCTCGGTGGGATCCGGCAATAACGCGCATACATTCAGGTAAGAGCCATTTCTGGAGCGCATGACTGTAACACAGCGTTTTTGAAGGGGTCAAGGTAAGTGCAGCTGAAACGAGGTGTGGAATGCTGGTGTGGGACCGGCGTAGCGCGAGGAAGATTGGACCGAGAGGAATAGAAGTATTTTGACGACCTTGGAGGCTGGGATTATAATGCCGCCGAATGATCTAGCAGCTTAAGACGTGAGCGACGAGGCATCAGTGCGGCAATGTCGACCATCCGTGGCGATCGAGAGAGTCGACCAGCATCGAGACGAATCGAACTGTGCTAGGGAGTCGTCACTGTCTGGGGCTTGCGAGCGGCCAAGCTCTTTTGCCGATTGTTTGAAATCGTGCGATCGATGATGGCGCCGCAATTGATGCATTTCCAAGCGTAGAAAATTAAGAAGAAGTCGGAGAACCGCTCGAGCATCATGAGACCTTTGCACTTCGGACATTCCATCGAATCCTCCCAGGGTTGTTGTGCGCTGCTGGAGGCGTTCCAAAGCAATTACTGCACCAAATTGTCTCTGTACGTAATTTCAACAGTTTAGGGGATACGTATTTGTTACCAGGGGGCTGTCGAAGGGGTTGTCGCTAGCACAAAAACGTTCAGAGTGTCTTATTTTGTCCAAGGAGCATGAATGGCCGGCATGAAAGGAGGGCACGGTATCGCTCAATGGCCTGAAACAGAGCGGCCGCGCGAACGGCTGCTGACTCAGGGCCCACAGATGCTCACCAATGCCCAACTCCTGGCGATCCTTCTCAGAGTCGGTCGTCATGGGTCTTCAGCGGTGCAAGTCGGGATGGATATCCTGGATCGACTCGGGGGTGTGGCTGGACTTGCGCAATGCGGAATCGAAGAACTCTGCGCAGTTCCAGGTGTAGGAGAAGCCAAAGCGGCTCAACTGAAGGCGGCCATTGAATTAGGGAAGCGCGCCCTTGCCGGTCCGCTGGCCAAGGGAACAAAAATCACATCCAGTCGCGACCTCTTCGCCCATTATCATCCGGCCTTGCGCGACCTGCGCCACGAAATCTTCAAAGTTGTGTTACTGGATGCGAAGCATGCCATCATGCGTGACACAACGGTGTCGGAAGGCAGCTTGACGCTCAGCATTGTCCATCCACGCGAAGTGTTCACACTCGCGGTAAAAGAATCCGCGGCGGCGGTGATCTTCCTGCATAACCATCCCAGCGGCGATCCGACGCCAAGCCAAGAAGATCGCGTCCTCACGGCGAGATTAGTATCGGCAGGAGAAGTATTGGGCATCCGGGTTCTCGATCATCTCGTCGTCGGCGATGGACGTTATGTCAGCTTCGCCGATCAAGGTTGGCTGACAGACCATGGTGCCGACGTGTGAACGAAAGGGGAGTCGCAGCGATCTAACCATATCATCGCAGGATGCTCAAAAAGGCCGTCCAGCAAGGCCGTAGCGAGCGAAGCTGGCGGACTTTTTCAGCATCCTGCTAGAGGAGGGCCCCATGAGCGAGCTACGCAGGGAGTCACTCAGAAATGTGGTCCTGATCTCCAGTGCCGGCGCCGGGAAGACCTCGCTGGCTGAAGCCCTGCTCTTTACCGCCGGCGCTGTTCCCCACCTCGGGTCGATCGCACAAGGCACGACGGCCTCTGACTTTGAGCCGGAAGAACTGCACCGGCGCAGTTCCGTCAGTACCAGTCTCCTTCGTTATTCCTGGAATCACACCATCATTAATCTCGTCGATCCCCCCGGTGCGTTGAACCTACTCGGGGAGCCGATCATGGCATTGCGAGCGGTGGATGCCGTGATCTTGGTCATGGGCGCCTCGTCGGGGATTCGGAGCGAACTCGTCAGAATCTGGTCTCGCATTAAAACACTCGGCTTGCCCTGTCTCCTGTTCCTCAACGAATTGGATAAAGACGGTGTTTCCCTCGATGAGGTTGCCACATCGTGTCAACGTGATCTTGGGATCATGCCATTGCCGATGTCTCTGCCATTCGGCAGGGGCGCCCAACTTGAAGGGGTACTGGATCTCCTTCAGCAGCGCGTGATCACGTCGCGGACGGAGACCGCCACTGTTCAGCAGTTAGCGATACCTGAGCATGAGCGGACGATGGTTACCGATGCGCGGAAGCGCGTTCAGGAGGGAGTGGCCGAGCAGGATGATCGATTATTGGAGCAGTATCTCGCCTTGGGTGAGCTGGCGCAGGAGGAGCTGATCGATGGACTTCGTCTTGGCGTCCAGGGTGGTGCGATCGTCCCGCTCTACTGCGGTTCCGCAATCAAGAATATCGGGATCGTTCCACTCCTCAATGCCATTGTTGATTTCCTGCCGTCACCGATGGAGCGAGCCGCGAGAGCCCCGTTGGAAGGTCTGCATCCTGATACAGGTGAGGCCGTGAAGCGCCGCGCCGTTCCAGAAGATCCATTTTCAGGGATCGTCTTCAAGACCTTGATAGACCCGTTTGTCGGACGACTGTCATATCTACGGGTTTTGTCCGGGACCCTTCACGCAGACTCGACGGTCTTCAACAGTTCTCGAGGGAGCAAAGAGAAAAGCGGACATCTCTATACGTTATTGGGAAAGAAACATACAGCTGTGCCTTCGGCTGGAGCAGGGGAGATCGTGGCAATCGGGAAACTGAAAGATACGCAAACCGGCGACACGCTCTCTGATGAACATGCTCCTACCTGTTACCCGAAACCGGTGCTGCCTCGGCCTGTCGTGTCCTTTGCAATTGAGCCAAAGTCCAGCGCCGATATCGAGAAAATCAGTCTCGGGCTGCATAAATTGATCGAAGAAGATCCGACGCTCGAATTTTCACGGCACGCTGACACGAAGGAAATGGTATTGAGCGGGATGGGCCAGGTCCATATCGATCTTGCGCTCGAAAAATTGCGCCGCAAGTATGGCGCCGAAGTGGTGGTTCATATGCCGAAGATTCCATACCGCGAAACCATTCGCGCCACGGCACAGGCACAAGGGAAATATAAGAAGCAAACCGGCGGGCACGGCCAGTACGGTGATTGCTGGCTTGAAATCGCGCCTCTGCCGCGCGGTGAGGGATTCAAATTTGAGAACAAGGTCGTCGGCGGCGCCATTCCGCGCAACTTCATTCCGGCGGTAGAGAAGGGAGTGGTCGAAGCCATGCATCACGGCAGCCTGGCGGGGTTTCCTGTCGTCGATTGCCGAGTTGCGGTGTACGACGGGTCGTACCATGCGGTCGATTCATCTGAGATGGCGTTCAAGATCGCCGGGTCGATGGGGTTCAAGAAGGCCTTGGAGACGGCCCATGCGGTCTTGTTAGAGCCCATCATGACGGTGGAGGTCGAGGCGCCGGCGGATCACATCGGAGGCGTGATCGGGGACTTGAATGCGCGCCGCGGGCGGATTCTCCACGTAGAGGCGAAAGACCAGACGGAATTGATTACGGCCCTTGTTCCAATGGCCGAGCTGCTCACGTATGCCACGGCGCTGAATTCGTTCACCGCAGGACGTGGCAGTTATGCGATGGAATTTTCACGGTACGACGAAGTGCCACGCGAGCTTGTGGTTCGAATTGTTGAGGCCCACAAAGTAGAGACGCATGCGGCGGCGCATTAGCCCATGGTGCGCGACTCGCGAGACATGCGCGAAAGGCGCGACGTGCTATCGAAGGCCTACTCCCCCTACATGGTTGTTCCGCAGCCTGTTAGGGATCGGTTGATTTAAGCACCACGTAGAATGCGC
>Ga0307505_10001888_pt1 | contig 15708 bp, 16 predicted proteins | sample 23_S_MG_FD_202183 | JGI IMG/M metagenome (GOLD analysis project Ga0307505, IMG submission 202183) | Soil microbial communities from Populus trichocarpa stands in riparian zone in the Pacific Northwest, United States - 23_S | ecosystem: Environmental > Terrestrial > Soil > Riparian zone > Trees...
TGCCGCCCCCGGCGGCGAGCGCCAGTACAAGCCCGAGGATTTCGGCGACAAGGTCATCTAAGGGCGGGTCGCCCCTTCCCACCTTGGCCTTACTGTCTTATATGGGTGAGACAGCAAGATGGAGCGCGGAATGACGGGTCGATTTGCACATTTCCTGGTTGCGGGCGCGGCGCTGTTCGCCGGCATGGTGGTGCAGGGTGACGTCGATATCAGCGAGGAAATCGGCGACGACGGCGCCGTTGTTCACCGGATTGAGAGAGCCGACCGTGGGGATCGGGACATCGACCGCCGCATCGACCGCATCATCGACCGCGCAACCCGCGGCATCGACTCGCGCGGTGAGGACAACCAGCCAATCGAGCAGAATCCCGTCATCAGGCGCCAGATGGCCGGCGCCATCGCCGAATATCTTCGCGCCGAAGTCAGCCTGGCGACTGCCAAGGGCGATGACAAACTGCCTAAAGCCGCGCTCGATCAGGCGGAGCAGCGCCGCGACGCCGCCAGGCTGGCGGTGGATCGCCTGGCCGACGAAGCCAAAGCCGTCTCCCGCGACGACCGCGACGAAATACGCGAGAACTTGAGGGACGAAGTGCGCGATGCCGTGCGGGACGGGGTGCGGGGGTAGACTAGCGAGGGATCTTCTCGCCCCTCGTGAAGCAGCTGGAAAAGGCGTAGTATGGCAGGTCGAATTTTCTGGATCGGAGTAGCCGGCGTCGCACTGGTCACCGGGATGGTGGTTCAGGACGGCGATGAGATGTTCGGCTGGGGCCACGACGATGAGGTGTCGACCCGGATCGACCGGCGGATCGACCGCAGCGTCGACCGCGCCGTCGACCGCAGTGTCGCTAGAATACAGATCAAAGACTCCGATGGACGCGAGATCGACGTCCCGGCCGAGAGCAAGCAAGCGTTCGCCGATGCCATCGGCCGGCTGGTCAAGGCGGAAGCCGACTATGCGGTGCTGCGGGTTCGTGACGGCAATCGCGAAGAGCGGGCGGTTGCAAGGGCCCGCCGCGATCACGCCCGCGCCGAAGTCGAGACGCTGAAAGATGCCATCAAGCAGCACGAGAAAGGCCGCCACGAGGTCCGCGAGCAAATCCGCCGCGGCGTCCGCGACGATGTCCGCGAGACCGTCCGGGACGCTGTACGGAGCTAATCCTTCCTAACCCCGGACTTGATCCCTGCTGATTACCGCGTCAATTTCTTATACGTCATCCGGTGCGGGCGGTCCGCTTCTGGGCCCATCCGCCGCCTTTTATCCTCTTCGTACGCCTCGAAGTTCCCCTCGAACCATTCGACATGGCTGTCGCCTTCGAAGGCCAGGATGTGGGTCGCCAGGCGATCGAGGAAGAAGCGGTCATGGCTGATGACCACCGCGCAGCCGGGGAAATTCTCCAGCGCCTCTTCCAGAGCCCTCAATGTCTCGACGTCGAGATCGTTGGTCGGCTCGTCGAGCAGAAGGACGTTGCCGCCCTGCTTGAGCATCTTGGCCAGGTGCACCCGGTTGCGCTCGCCGCCCGACAGCTGGCCGACCTTCTTCTGCTGGTCGACGCCCTTGAAGTTGAAGGCCCCGACATAGGCCCGGGTCTGCATCTCATGCTTGCCGACGGTCATCATGTCGTGCCCGCCGGAGATTTCCTCCCACACATTATGCTTAGGCTCGAGCGCATCGCGGCTCTGGTCGACATAACCGAGATGGACGGTCGATCCGATCTCGACGCTGCCTCCGTCGGCCGTTTCGGCGCCGGTGATCAGCTTGAACAGGGTCGTCTTGCCGGCGCCGTTGGGGCCGATCACCCCGACGATCCCGCCCGGCGGCAGGTTGAACGACAGATCGTCGAACAATAATTTGTCGCCATAGGCCTTGGTCAAATTCTTGGCCTCGATCACATTGCCGCCCAGTCGCTCGGGCGACTGGATGACGATCTGCGCCTTGCCGGGGATGCGCTTCTCGGACGCCTCGACCAGTTGGTCGAACGCCTTGATCCGGGCTTTCGACTTGGTCTGGCGCGCCTTGGGACTCTGGCGGATCCACTCGAGTTCCTGGGTGATCGCCTTCTGGCGGCCCTCGTCCTCGCGCTCCTCCTGGCTCAGGCGCTTGGCCTTCTTGTCGAGGTAGGTCGAATAATTGCCTTCGTAGACAAAGTATTTGCCGCGATCGAGTTCGAGGATCCAGTTGACCACATTGTCGAGGAAATAGCGGTCATGGGTGACCAGGATGACGTTGCCCGGATAGTCGATGAGGTGCTTTTCGAGCCACTGGACGCTTTCGGCGTCGAGATGGTTGGTCGGCTCGTCGAGCAAAAGGATGCCGGGCTTTTCGAGCAATAACTTGGTCAGCGCCACGCGGCGCTTCTCGCCGCCCGACAAATTGGTCACCGCTGAATCGCCCGGCGGGCAACGCAGCGCGTCCATCGCAATCTCGAGCTGGTTGTCGAGCGTCCAGCCGTCGACCGCGTCGATCTTTTCCTGAAGCTCGCCCATCTCGGCGCCGAGCGCATCGAAGTCCGCGCCATCCTCGCACATTTCGGCGCTGATCGCGTTGAACCGGTCGAGCATGTCGGCGACCGGCTTCACGCCCATGCGGACATTCTCCATCACCGTCTTGGACTCGTCGAGCTGGGGCTCCTGCTCGAGATAGCCGACGGTGATGTTGGTCCCCGGCCATGCCTCGCCGGTGAACTCCTTGTCGCGCCCGGCCATGATCTTCATCAACGTCGACTTGCCGCTGCCGTTGGGGCCGACAATGCCGATCTTGGCGTCGGGATAGAATTGCAGGCTGATGTTGTTCAGCACCGGCTTGGGGGCGCCGGGGAAGGTCTTGCTGAGACCCTTCATGACAAATGAATATTGGGCGGCCATGGGGTCGCTGGTCCTTTGGAAAGATGGGAATTTCGAACGCGCATCTAGGCGATGCGGCGGACGATTTCCACCCTTCCCGTCACCCCAGCGCAGGCTGGGACCCATGTCAGCGTAAAGCTTGGGAGACGGTTACGCGTTGATCGCGTCGAACAAGTCGTTCCAGTCGGGATTCACGTCCATGATCTGCCGCAGCTTCCAGTTGCGCTTCCACGCCTTCATCGCTTTTTCGCGTCTGATGGCGTCGTCGATCGGGCCATGTTCTTCGGCATACACCAGGCGAGTGAGCTTGTGGCGGCGGCAGAACTCCGATCCGGTACCCTTCCGATGCTGGTACGCTCGGGCCGCGATATCACTGGTGACGCCGATGTAGAGCGTTCCAAAAGGCTTGTTGGTCATGATGTAGACCCAACCGCCCTTCATCTCGCTACTCCCTCCCATCACCCCGGCGCAGGCTGGGGCTCGTACTCCCTTCCGTCACCCCAGCGCAGGCTGGTGCCCACTACTCCCTCCCGTCACCCCAGCGCAGGCTGGGGCCCACGTCACTGCAAGCGAAAACCGACATGCGAACCCTCCCCGACATGGCTGCCAGCCTTCGCTGGCATGACGAGAAAGGTGCACTGACCTAATCCCGCCCGACCATCGCCTCCGCGCCCGCGAAACGATAGTCGCGGAATTGCTCGCGCAGCGTTCTTTTCGACAATTTGCCGGTCGCGGTGTGGGGCAATTCGTCGACGAATTCGATCGCGTCGGGCAGCCACCATTTGGCGACCTGCCCGGCAAGGTGGATGCGCAGCGCGTCGGGGCAGACCTCGCAGCCACTTTTGCGGACCACCACCAGCAAGGGCCTTTCGTCCCATTTGGGGTGGGCGATGCCGATCGCCGCCGCCTCGGCCACGCCGTCGAAGCCGACCGCGGCATTTTCCAGCTCGATCGAGCTGATCCACTCTCCGCCCGACTTGATCACGTCCTTCGAGCGGTCGGTGATCTGCATCGTCCCGTCGGGGAGGAGCGCCGCGACATCGCCGGTGTCGAACCAATTGTCGGCACCGGCAGCGTCTTCCGTTTCCTTGAAATAGCGGCGGATGACCCACGGTCCGCGAACCTGGAGGTTGCCGCTCGCCTGGCCGTCGCGGGGCAACTCGACCCCCTCCTCGTCGACGATGCGGAGCTCGATCCCGAACGGCACCCTCCCCTGGCGGCAGATGAAGTCGACCTGGGCTTCGTCATCCATGTCGTCCCAGCCCGCCGGCGGCGCGCCCATCGATCCGATCGGCGAGGTTTCGGTCATCCCCCAGGCATGGCCGACCTGGACCCCGCGTTTCCGGAACCATTCGATCATCGCCCGCGGCGCGGCCGATCCGCCGATGGTCACATATTCAAGGTCGGCAAGGCCGTCGCCGGTGCGTTCGATATGCTCGATCATCCCAAGCCACACCGTCGGCACGCCCGCCGAATGGCTGACCTTCTCGTCGCGGAACAGGTCGCACAATTGTTCGGGGCGGTAATCGGCCGAGAGGACCAGCTTGGCGCCGACCAAAGGCGCCGCCCACGGCACGCCCCAGGCGTTGGCGTGGAACATCGGGACGATCGGCAGCACCACCGCCCGCGCCGACAGGTTGAAGCAATCGGGCGCCATTTCCGCCAGCGTGTGGAGCATGGTCGAGCGATGCTCGTAGAGCACGCCCTTGGGATTGCCGGTGGTGCCGCTGGTGTAGCACAGCCCGCAGGGATCGCGTTCGTCGCCCTCGTGCCACGCATAATCGCCGTCATGGGCGCCGATCCAGTCTGCGAATTCATCCTCGAAGCAGATATAATGCTCGATCGTCGTCCATTGCGGCTTCAGCCGCTCGACAATCGGCGTGAATGCACGATCGTAGAGCAGGACCCGGTCTTCGGCATGGTTGGCGATGTAGGCGAGCTGGTCGTCGAACAGCCGCGGGTTGATGGTATGGAGCACCCCGCCCATGCCGATCGCGCCATACCAGGAGGTGAGATGCGCGGCATGGTTCATCGCCAGAGTCGCGACGCGGTCGCCGGGCTTGATCCCCAACGCTTCCAGCGCCTGCGCCATCCGCCGGGCATTGCGTGCGACCTCGGCCCAGTTGGTGCGGGTGAGCGATCCGTCGCCCCAGGCGGTGACGATTTCGCGTGCCCCATGCTCGCGCTCGGCATGGTCGACCAGCCGCATCACCCTCAGCGGCCAGTCCTGCATTGCCCCCAATCGCATCATCGCCACGCCCTCCAAGCCAACCGACCGAGCGCTGGCGATGATGGTTGGTTAAGCGAAACGACGCAAGTGGCGGGTTAACGTCCTCAGAAGGGCATCTTGAATCCCGGCGGCAGGGGCAGGCCGGCGCTCATTTTCTGCATCTCGGCCGAGGCGGCGACATCGGCCTTGGCCCGGGCATCATTGAGTGCGGCGGCGATGAGGTCCTCGAGCATCGACTTCTCCGCCGGCACCAGCAGGCTGTCGTCGATGCTGACCCCGAGGATCCGGCCCTTGGCGGTGGCCTTGATCTTGACCAGTCCGCCGCCCGCCGCGCCTTCGACCTCGACGCTGTCGAGATTGTCCTGCGCTTTCTGCAGCTCGGCCTGGGCGTTCTGCGCCATCTCCATGATCCTTTCGAGGTCGAGGTCGGGCATGTCAGGCACCTTTCGATAAAGCGACGGACTCGAGCGTCGCGTCAGGGAATGCGTCTAGCAAAGCGCGCACATTGGGCTCGTCGAGCACGGCTGCACGAACCTGCTCCTCGGCGATCCGCTCCTGCTGGTGGAGCGACGGCTCGCCCCCGGCGTCGGTGAAGCTGACGGCCCAATGGGCGCCCGTCACCTCCTTGGCCGCCGCCGCCAGTTCGCGCGGGAATTCGGGGCCGAGCGGGCGCAGCGGGCGAAGCACGATCTCGCCCGGGTCGAAGCGCACCAGCCCAACGTGGTCGCGCAATTGCAGCCCGAGGATGCGCTTGCCTGCTTTCTCGATGCGCTCGATCAGCTCGTTGAACGTCGCCACCGATGCTGCCGGAGCCGGCGGCGGCGCGGACGGCGCTGCGCCCGGCACTGGGGCCGTCCCCTGCCCGCTCGACAGCCGCGCCAGCAAGGTCGCGGGATCGGGCAGATCGGCGGCATGGACGAGCCGGAGCAGCGCCATCGCGGCCGCTTCATTGGGATCGGGCGCGATCGCCACATCCTGCAACCCCTTCAAGAGCAATTGCCACAAGCGGTGGATCGCGGCCCAGCCGAGCTTGCCCGCCCACTCCGCCGCCGCCTCGCGCTCCTCGGCCGATTGCAGCACGTCGCCGCTCGCCCCGGCCTTGGCCCGAGTCACGCTGTGAACCGCCTCCATCAGCCCGCGGATCAGCGAGGCCGGGTCGATCCCCAGCGAATGCGCTTCGTCGAGCTGGGCCAGCATCGCCGCCGCATCGCCGGCGAGCAAGCTCTCGAGCAGTCGCCGCGTCCGCCCGCGGTCGGCCAGCCCGAGCATGTCGCGCACGTCCGAGGCGAACACCCGCCCCTCGCCATGGGCGATCGCCTGGTCCAGGATCGACAGTCCGTCTCGGGCGCTACCCTCGGCGGCGCGGGCGATCACCTGGACCGCTTCCTCCTCGACCTCGACCCCCTCCTTGCGCGACACTTCGGCGAAGTGGGCGGCAAGCAATTCGGCGGGGATCCGGCGGAGGTCGAAGCGCTGGCAGCGCGACAGCACGGTGACCGGCACCTTGCCCACTTCGGTGGTCGCGAAAATGAACTTCACATGCTCAGGCGGCTCCTCAAGAGTCTTGAGCAACGCATTGAAAGCGCCCTTGGAAAGCATGTGGACTTCATCGATGATGTAAATTTTGTAGCGCGCCGACACCGAGGAATAGCGCACCGCCTCGATGATCTCGCGGACATTGTCGACGCCGGTATGCGACGCCGCATCCATCTCGATCACGTCGATATGCCGCCCCTCGGCAATCGCCACGCACGGCTCGCAAATGCCGCACGGGTCGATGGTCGGCCCGCCGGTGCCGTCCGGCCCGACGCAGTTGAGCGCCTTGGCGATCAATCTGGCCGTGGAGGTCTTGCCGACTCCGCGCACCCCGGTCAGCAGGAAGGCGTGCGCCACCCGCTTGCGCTCGATGGCATTGCCGAGCGTGGTGACCATCGCGTCCTGCCCGATCAGCTCGGCGAACGACTGCGGGCGATATTTGCGCGCCAGCACGCGATACGGCGAGGCCGGCGACGGCCGGGGCATGTCGGGCAGGTCGAGGCCGAGGCCTGGTTCTTCTAGTGATTCGTCAGATGTCATCGAGGGTGGTTTACGCAGGCAGGGCGGCCCGCGCCAGTCGTCACCCCGGACTTGATCCGGGGCCTGCCTGCCTTTGACCGCCAAAAGGAACAGGCGGGTCCCGGGTCAAGCCCGGGATGACGAAAAGGAGAGTGGAAGCCGACGACCCGGGACGAAATCGTTGTGGCTGCTTCCTTCCGGATCTGACCAGGTTGGCGACAGCCCCGCCCGCCGACTTCCGAGCGGGCATATGGCGATTATTCCCCTCTCCCGCAAGCGGGAGAGGGAGGGACCCGCGAAGCGGGAGGGTGAGGGTCCTTCTCTGCGGACTAAGAAGACCCTCACCCCGGCCCTCTCCCGCTGGCGGGAGAGGGAGAAGTTACCGCCCCAGCCAGTTATGCGCCCCGCCCGGCATCCGCACCGTCAGCGTCTCCAGCTCGGCCGTCAGCTCGATCTGGCATGCCAGCCGCGACGTCCGCGTCACATGCGCGGCGAGGTCGAGCAGATCATCCTCCTCCTCGCTGGCGCGGGGCAATTTGGCGAAATCCTCCGCCGCGACGATCACGTGGCAGGTCGAGCAGGCCATCGCCCCTTCGCACGCCCCTTCCAGCGGCTGGCCATTGTCCTGGGCGATGTGGAGCAGCAAAGCGCCCGCTTCGGCCTCGACTTCGCGATCCAGTTCACCGTCAACCTTGAGAAATCTCACCAAAGTCACGCCGCGAAACTCTGCTGTGCCTCGGCCGCGGCGGCGATGGTACGGCAGGCCGACACCAATTCCGCCTCGCCGGTATAGCGCCCGAAGCCGAGCCGGATCGATGATCGCGCCTGCTTGTCGCTAAGCCCGATCGCGCGCAGCACATGGCTCGGGCGTCCTGATCCGGAGGCGCAGGCGCTGCCCAGCGAGAAGGCCAGGTTGCGCAACTCGCCGATCAGCCGTGCCGCATCGAGCCCTTCGCGGTGGAGGTTGAGATTGCCGTAATAGCGATGGTCGAGCCCGCCGTTGAGCGTCCAGCCCTCGCCCAATGTCGCCAGCGCCACCCCAAACAGCCTCGTGACATGCGCCAGGTCGGCGTCGCGCCGCTCGTTGGCGACCCGCGCCGCGGTGCCCAGCCCGACGCACAAGGCCGGCGACAGCGTCCCCGAGCGCAACCCCGCCTCCTGCCCGCCGCCATGCAGCAGCGGCGCTGGTTCATGGCCCTTGCGGATCCACAGCCCGCCGATGCCCTTGGGGCCGTGAATCTTGTGACCGGAAATGGCGATCAGGTCGGCCGCTTCGGGCAAGTCGACCCGACCGAACCCCTGGACCGCGTCGCACAGCATCGCCGCCCCGGCCCCATGCGCCAGCTCGGCCAGCTCGGCGACCGGCTGGATCGTCCCGATCTCATTGTTGACCAGCATTGCCGCGACCAAGGCGGTACGCGTGTCGATCGCCTCTTCCGCCTCCGCCAGGTCGACCCGCCCATCGGCGCCGACCGGCAGTCGCACCACCTGATACCCCCGCCCTTCGAGCCATTCGGCGCTGTCGAGCACCGCCGCATGTTCGGTGGCGACGGTCACTATCTTGCGCCGCTCGCTCTTTTCGATCGTGCCCTTGATCGCCCAGTTCAATGCCTCGGTCGCGCCCGAAGTGAAGATGAACCGCCCCTCGTCGAGCGCTACCTCGGTCAGCACCTGGTCGCGGGCATGCTCGATCGCCGCCGCCGCTTCCGCACCCCACCGCGAGGGCGAATGCGGGTTGGCATATTTCTCCTCGATCCACGGCCGCATGTCCGCCGCCACTTCGGGGCTGAGCGGCGTGGTCGCCTGGTAATCGAGGTAGATCATGCGGCCCGAATCTTGTCGGAAGCATTGGCGCGCAATCGTGTCGCGATCCGGCCAAATTCGTCGAGGAAGGCATCGACCTCGGCTTCGTTGGTGTCGGGGCCGAAGCTCAGCCGCAAAAAGCCCGCCGCCACCTCGTCGGGGACCGCCATCGCCGACAAGACATGGCTCGCCTTGGCCTTGCCCGAGGCGCAGGCACTTCCCGCCGACACCGCGATCCCCGCCAGATCGAGCTGGACCAGCAGCGACGCCGAGGTCGCGCCGGGCAGCGAGATTGCGCCGATTGTGGGCGAGCGCGGCGCATCCTCGCCAATCACCGAAGCTCCCGCTGCTTTAACCCCGGTCTCAAGCCGCTCGCGAAGCGCCCCCATGCGCGCCATGTCATACGGTTTGGCGGCGAGCGCGGCGGCGAAGGCCAACGCCCCCGGCACATCCTGCGTGCCCCGCCGATAGCCTTTCTCCTGCCCGCCACCGCATGGGCTCAGCGTGCCGAGATCGCGCACCAGCAACGCGCCGATCCCCGGAGGGCCGCCAAGCTTGTGACCGCAAATGGCGATGAAATCGGCGTCCGGCAGCGGCATTTTGGATGCCCCCTGCGCGCAATCGGCCAGCAGCAGCGACCCGGCATCGCGGATTTTCCCTGCGAGGCGGTCGAGCGGCTGGATAATCCCGGTCTCGTTATTGACCTGCTGCAGCGCGATCAGCGCCGGTCCCTCGGCCAGCACGGCGTCGAGCGCCGCTTCGTCGATCAGCCCGTCGGAGCCGACCGGGATGACCGTCGCCCCCTCGCCCATGGCGAACGGCACGATGGCATGTTCGCTGGCGCCATAGGCCCGGCCGGAAACACAGGCGCGGCGGCCGGCAATCTCGACCGATTCGCTCGCCCCCGAGGTGAAGATGACGTCATGACGCCAGTTGAGCGCTGCTTTCAGCGTTTCGCGCGCTTCCTCGAGCAAGGCGCGCGCGGCGCGTCCCTCGCTGTGCGGCGAATTGGGGTTGCTCCATGCTGCCGTTCCGCGGGCGAATGCGTCCCGGGCGGCCGCGATCACCGGAGTGGTCGCGGCATGGTCGAAGTAGATACGGTCGGTCAAAATGCGAAGATTCCTGCGATTGCCAGCGCTCGGGCTCTCCCTATATAGGCTCTGCCCGCGCGGCGCACCTGCCCGCGTGTCCACCGATCGTCAACCGCGAGCCGTCATCCATGCCCGAAGTCATTTTCCCAGGTCCCGAAGGTCGTCTCGAAGGCCGCTTCAATCCCGGCCCGCGTCCGCGCGCCCCGGTGGCGATGATCCTCCACAGCCACCCGCAGGCCGGGGGCACGATGAACAACAAGATCGTGCAACTGCTCTACAAGACCTTCGTCCGTCGCGGCTTCGCCACCCTGCGCTTCAATTTTCGCGGCGTCGGCAAGAGCCAGGGGACGTTCGACAATGGCATCGGCGAACTCAGCGACGCCGCTTCGGCCCTCGACTGGGTCCAGCAGATCCATCCCGAAGCCGAGACCACCTGGGTCGCCGGGGTCAGTTTCGGGGCGTGGATTGGCATGCAATTGCTGATGCGCCGGCCTGAGATCAAGGGCTTCATCTCGATCGCCCCGCCGGCCAACATGTATGATTTCGCCTTTCTCGCCCCCTGCCCGTCGTCGGGGATCATCATCCAGGGCGACGCCGACGAAGTGGTTACCCCGCTCGCGGTGCAGAAGCTGGTCGACAAGCTCCGCACCCAGCGCCACATCACCATCCACCACGACACCATTCCCGGCGCCAACCACTTCTTCGCCAACGAGCTCGACCTGCTGATGAAGAGCGCCGACGATTACCTCGACATGCGCCTGGCCAAGGATTTGAATCGGTAACGTCAAAGCGAGGAGTGTGGCGAGTATGGGACGCCGGAGCGGAGGGCTGAGATTGCCGCCAAGCCGCCGAACGCTGCGCTGGAAAGAAACACTTGACCTTGTCGATTTTTTCGACCATCTATGTGGTTATAAAAATCGACAAGGAGTAGATGATGGAAGGCGAAGAGGGCGAGGGCGCACCACGATTCGTTGAAACCGTGATCCGCCGCGAGGAATGGGAAGTAATTCCGCGGCTGATCGAGTTGGAAACGAATTTAGAGGCAATGCTTCGGATTAGGGATGTGGCCCTAAATGAAGCTGCGACCGCAACGCCTTTCCATGCGGCCAATGCTCCCGGCACGTTTGCCTATCAGCACGGCATTTTTGCCTTGCGCAACGAGCACGTGGGGAAGATTTGGCGCATCGACCGTCAAGAGGGCGTCGAAGGCATCTTCAATCCCAGCGCCCGCGTCCGGATTCTATTCTCGAACGTCGATATAGCTTGCAATGACGATCACAATCCCAAACCCAGGTCGCGCAAGGGGTCTGGGGTCGAGCGAGTCTGCGAAGGAAATCTATTTGGCCATCTTCCGCAATATGCTCCGCGCCAGAGCGAAAAAATCGCCACTTTCTATGTGATGGTGGACGATCGCGGGGCGGCGGAGCTGTCGCGGCCTGTGGTTTCAGGCGAAACATTTAGTTCCTACATCGAGCGGAATTACCTGTCGCTTGGCGGAGACGGCGGTTGGGGAGCAATGCTCCTGCTCACCGATGATGATGCCCTAGTCAATTTCGACCCTCTCGTCGCGCGCAAATAGAAGAGCTGCCTATGTTCAACCCAAAGAGGCTCAGCCTTGCCCGGATGCGGCGACGGCTGACGGCGAAGGCGCTCGCCGAGCGCGCGCGGCTCGCGCCTGACACGATCTCTCGCTTGGAAAACGGCTTGCACACGCCCGACGGGGACACTGTCGGCCGCTTGTCGGACGCCCTGGGTTATCCAACTGTGTTCTTCTACAGCGATGATCCACCTGAAATCGATACTGGCGCAGTAAGCTTTCGTAGCTTTTCAAAGATGAGTGCGAAGGAGCGCGATGCGGCTCTTTCTGCTGGCTCGCTGGGTTTACAGCTCAGCAATTGGGTGGAGGAGAGGTTTTCTCTTCCTGTTCCGAATCTTATCGACCTTAGTTATGAAACGAATCCAGCGACAGCCGCGCACAATTTGCGACGTCATTGGGGTCTCGGAGAAAAGCCGATCGGCAGTATGCTAGGTCTGCTCGAAACCCATGGCATTCGAATCTTCTCGCTGTCTGAGAATACCGCTTCCGTGAATGCATTCTCCTTCTGGAGGGACGGCAAGGCCCACATCTTCCTGAACAACTTCAAAACTGCGGAGAGCAGCATTTTCGACACGGCTCATGAGTTGGGCCACTTAGTCATGCACAAGCACGGCGACCCCAAGGGAATCAGATCTTCCGAGCGTGAAGCAGACGGTTTCGCCTCCGCCTTCTTGATGCCGGAGAATGACGTGCGAGCGCGGATGCCTCGGCCGATCACCGTTGACGTGATTTTGCGAGCGAAAGTACGGTGGCGCGTGTCGGCTATGGCGATGGCCTACAGGGTCCGGGCGCTCAACCTGGTATCGGAATATCAATACAAGTCTTTGTGCATTGAGCTTAGCCGGCGAGGGTTTCGTTCGGGGGAACCTGGCGGGATTTCTCGTGAAACATCATTGGTCTGGCGCAAGGTGCTTGAGCAACTTTGGAACGAAAGAACGACGAAGCATGGGATCGCTGCAGACTTAATGATGCCGCTCGATGAGCTGGAAGGTCTGATTTGGAATTTGGCAGCCGTGAGTGAAAGGCCAAGTCAGAAGCCCACACTTAGTCTAATCTAGCGGTCGCAAATGGCTTGAGTGCCGCTGCCAATTCAAACTGACATGCCATTGCTTCGCTTCACTCGCAAAGACGGCTAGCCGGTCAAACCGTCAGGATCATCACATTTCCGACCAGGACCGCGGCGGCGACGATCATCAGTAATGCGCGCTTGCGGTCGCCGCCCTTGATCGCCAGCCTGACCCCGAACACGATCAGCGTGAACGCCGCGATCATGGCCAGTGCCATGGCACCCTCGCCGATCATCTCCATAACCCCGCTCCTTTCACCAAACCTTAACTCAGGTTGTGCCAAACCCAGCCCATGACCCGGGATGAGCAACAGGCGCGCCTCGACGAGGCGTTCGAGCGGATCGAGGTAACGATCCTGCCGTGCATCGCGATGATGCTCGACACCTTGCTCGATGCTTCGACCAATCTCGCAGAGGCCGACCCCAAGGCCCTTGCCGCGGAATTGCAGACCCTTGCCGCCGAGCTAGAGGAATTGACGCAAGCGGTCGAGCGGTCAAGCCCGGTCCATGTCGAGCCGGGCGAATATCGGACCGCGGTCGCGTAACCGACAAGCCGCGCATGGAGCGCGGGATCGACGTTTCCGCCCGACAGCACGACCACCATCCCTTCGTCCACGTCCACGTTGCCCGCCAGCAGCGCCGCGAGCGCCGCGGCGCCGCCAGGTTCGACCACCAAACGATGTTCCGAGAAGGCCCAGCGCACCGCCGCCGTCACCTCCTCGTCGCTGACCGCCACAACCTTGGCCCCGCGCTCGCGCAGGATGGCGAAGGTGATCGGCGACACGCGCGGGGTCTGCAGGGCGTCGCACAGGGTCGGCGGCGCACCGGCCGCGACCGGGACGATGGCGCCCCCGGCCAGCGACCGCGCCATGTCGTCCCAGCCCTCGGGCTCGGCGCCGATGATCCGCGCGTCGGGACAAGCCAGCGCGATCCCGCTTGCAAGCCCGCCCCCGCCGACCGGAATGGCGATCGACGGCGGCGGCGGGGCGCCTGCCTCGTCCAGTTGCTCCAGTATCTCCAGCCCCACCGTCCCCTGCCCGGCGACGACATGCTGATCGTCGAAGCTCGGCACCACCGTCGCCCCTGTCTCGGCGGCCAACCTCGCGGCGATCGCCTCGCGATTCTCGGTGCGGCGGTCGTAGAAGATGATTTCGGCGCCTTCGGCCCGCGTCCCGTCGATTTTGAGCCGGGGCGCATCGGCCGGCATGACGATCGTCGCCGCGATGCCCAGCCGCCGCGCGGCGATCGCCACGCCCTGGGCATGATTGCCCGACGAGAAGGCCACCACGCCCCGCGCCCTCTCGTCCTTATCGAGCAACATCAAGCGGTTGGTGGCGCCCCTGAGCTTGAAGGCGCCGCCGGTCTGCAGGCATTCGCATTTCAGCCACACCCGCCGTCCGACGATCCGCGCGGCGACGAGCGGAGTGCGGACCACCAGCCCCGCGATACGCTCCGCAGCGGCTTCGACATCTAAGCTATTGATCTTCATGCATTTTCGCCAAACCGTTCCAACCCCGCGCCATATGGTGCTCGCAGTGCGACCATCTTGATCCAAAATAACTTTACTTAATCGGCCCCCATCCATATATCGCGCTTCCGCTGCCCCATGGGACTTCCAACCGCAAGGCAGCTTTTCTCTTACCGACAGTTGGAGGTCCCTTGAGTTGCACAAGCATCATCGCGCGCTGGGGCTAGCGAACGCCCCTGACGGTGGCTCCGCCGCCGCAATCGCCCTTGGTCGTCCGGTTCAGCCGGTGACCCTGCTACGTCCGCACGCCGCGGCTCGAGCCGCCCGATTCTTCGTCGAGAAGTTTCCGGGCAGGTCGCTTTATGCGGTGAAGGCAAATCCCTCGCCGGAATTGCTGTCGATCCTGTGGGACTCGGGCGTGACGCATTATGACGTCGCGTCGTTGGGCGAAGTGCGGCTGGTGGCCGAAACCCTGCCGGGGGCCGAGCTGTGCTTCATGCACCCGGTGAAAGCCGAGGAAGCGATTGCCGAGGCCTATTTCACCCACGGCGTCAGAACCTACAGCCTCGATACGCTCGACGAGCTCGACAAGATCGTCCGCGCCACCGCCACTGACGGCATCGCCGCGACCGACCTCAACCTGCTGGTCCGGCTGCGCGTTAGCTCGGACCACGCCAGACTGAGCCTGGCGGCCAAGTTCGGCGCCGAGCCGCATGAGGTGAAGGCCCTGCTAATGGCAGCGCGCCAGGCGTCCGATGCGCTTGGCATCTGCTTCCACGTGGGCAGCCAAGCGATGAGCCCGGCGGCCTATGCCGAAGCGATGAGCCGCGTCCGCGACGCCATCGTCGAAGCCGCGGTAACGGTCGACATCGTCGATGTCGGCGGCGGCTTCCCTTCGTCCTATCCGGGCATGGAGCCGCCTCCCCTCGAGGCCTATTTCACGGTCATCCACAACGCCTTCGAGGCGCTGCCGATCAGCTACTCGGCCGAATTGTGGTGCGAGCCGGGCCGCGCCTTGTGCGCCGAATATGCGAGCGTTCTGGTCCGCGTCGAAAAGCGCCGGGGCGACGAATTGTACATCAACGACGGCGCTTATGGCGCGTTGTTCGACGCGGCCCATATCGGCTGGCGCTATCCGGTCGAACTGGTCCGGGCGGAGCCGTCCGACACCCGGCCGATGGCGTTCAGCTTCTACGGTCCGACCTGCGATGACCTCGACCACATGGCCGGCCCGTTCGAGCTTCCCGGCGACGTTGCCGCGGGCGACTATATCGAGGTTGGCATGCTCGGCGCCTACGGTTGCGCGATGCGGACGGCCTTCAACGGCTTCGGCGTCGCCGATCGGGTGATCGTCGATGACGAACCGATGGCCTCGCTCTATGGAGCAGCGGAAGAGCCGAGGCGTTCAAACGTCGTCACGTTGTAGTTTGGTAGTTTGATTTGAAGATTGGGGGCGAACGACCGGCAGGCGCCGGCGCGCGCCACGCATTGGAGTGAAGAATGACTACCGACACGCTGAACAAGGTTCAGGACGAGACTCAGATCAACGATACCCGC
>Ga0307505_10001889_pt1 | contig 15706 bp, 22 predicted proteins | sample 23_S_MG_FD_202183 | JGI IMG/M metagenome (GOLD analysis project Ga0307505, IMG submission 202183) | Soil microbial communities from Populus trichocarpa stands in riparian zone in the Pacific Northwest, United States - 23_S | ecosystem: Environmental > Terrestrial > Soil > Riparian zone > Trees...
CCGATCACCAGCATCTCCAGCCGCTTGGCAACCTCTCCAGGCGTCTCTTTGGTGAGGCCCATCGCCTTGCGCATGGCCTCGACCTGGCCGCCGGCTTCCCCCTTCATCGCCTCCAGGATCGAGGCGAGCGTGCCGTGCCGCGTCTTGGCCTCGAGAGCGCGGTTCAGCTCGTTGGCATCGAGGCCACGCACCTCCCAGGCAGGCTGCTCGCCCTCGTCGAAGAACGCTGCGAGCGTGTCGACCAGCACGGTCTTGCGGCGCGGCTCGAACTTGGCGCGCCGGAATTTCTCGGCATCGAATGGCATGGTGTCTTCCTTCGTGGTGGTGCTGGAGATGTGTGCGGTGCGGTGAATTCGCCCCGCTCGGATCAATCGGTGCCGATCGCGCGAGCGGGCAGGTAGGCGCTGCAATCGGGCCACGGCGGCGCGGAGCCTTCGAAGGCGACGTGCGCGCGGTCGCCGGTGGGCGGTGATACGACGGCATCGAACTTCGCAGCGCCGCCGATGCGTGCGAAGCGCGCATTCGTCGCGTCGTCGAGCATTGGCAGCGACCTGAGGGCATCGACAAGCTTGTCGGCGACGGCCCGGTACTGGTCCTCGCCGCCAAACAGGACAGCGACGGTCGTGCTGAGATCAGCCATGCTTTGCTCCTGCGTGGATCGCCTCGGGTGCGGCGAGCGGTGTCGGTGGTTTCTTGATGGCCACCAGCGCCTCCCAGGTCGATCGGCACTGGTCCTGCGCCTGCAGCGCGAGCCGCATGTAGCGATCGGCCGCTTCGACATCGCAGATGTTCAGCGCCGCGCGCCGCGCCATTTCGCAGAAGATGGCGTTGAGGGCCGAGGCCTGGGCGATCAGCATCAGCTCGGCCGGGCTCAGGTCGCCGTTGTGCACGACGTCGGCCATCTCGCGCAGCACCATGGTGGCGTCGACCAGGGACAGATCTGCGCCGAACGTGGCGGTTGCGAAGTTGACCATCGTGATGGCGTTGCCCATCGGGCCGTTCGCCGCGAGGCTGGCCATGAGCCGCTTGTAGGGATCTGCCGGCTTGGCGTCACCTGTCTCGGCCTTTGGCTTGCGCCCTGCGCTGATCAGCGAGGCCTTGCGCTTCGCCGAGCCGCGAGTCGCAGCTGTGTCACCGGCCTTGCCTTTGCGGCGCTGCATGGCTGTCATTTCCCCGCCTCCTTGCCGCGTCGCCGCGACACATCCGCCACCGACGATGCCCAGCGCTGCAGCCGTCCGTCGAAGGACAGCGCCAGCCGGCCGCGCCGGCCCTGCCGGTTCTTCGGCACCTTGGCCAGCACCGTCATGGATCCGCCAATCTCGTTGCCCCATGGGTGCAGCAGGATCACCGTGTCTGCATCCTCCTCGATCGCGCCGGACTCCTTCAGGTGGTGCAGTTCGGGCTCATCGGCTTCGCTGGCTCGGTTGAGCTGGCTGAGCACCATGACGCACAAGCCCGCCTCTTTCGCCAGCGTCTTCAGCCCGCGGCTGATGGCCTCGATCTGGTGGTGCCGGTGCTGCGCGTTGCCGCCCGGCGCGCACAGCTGCAGGTAGTCGACGATCACCAGCACCAGCGCCTCGTGCTGCTGTACCTGGCGCACCTTGGCGCGGATGTCGAGCAGCGTCAGGGCGGGCTGGTCGTCGACGTACACCGGCAGCCGCGACATCGCATCGGCGGCCTCGGCCAGCAGCGCAGCATCGCCGTCGGCAAAGCGGCCGGTGGTCAGCCGGTCCAGGGGGATGCCGCCCAGGTTCGCCGCGGCGCGGTCCGTCAGGTCGCCGGCGGGCATCTCCTGAGACAGGATCAGAACGGCTTTGCATACCGCGCCGATGTTCATGCCAATTTGGCATGCCAGCGAGGTTTTGCCCACGCTGGGCCGCGCGGCAACGACGATCACCTTGCCGGGCTTCACGCCGCCGCCCAGCGCAGCATCGATGGCTTCCAGACCGGTCGGCGTGCCCGGCTCGGTGCTGCCGTCGCCCAGGGCCTGCCAGTGCTCGATGCGCTGCGCTGCCAGCTCGGCCAGCCGGCGCGGGCTGCCGCGAACCCGGGTGCGCTTCAGGCCGACGAACAGCGCGGCCACCTGATCGAGCGCTTCGTCGGCATCGCCGGGCCGCTGCGCGATCTCCTGCGCCTGGCCGGCCGCATCGACGATGGCGCGGCGCAGGGCCTTCTCCAGCACGATGTCGGCGTGCCGGCCGATGTGGGCGGCGCTAGGCACGCTCTGCGCCAGCGCGTTCAGGTACGGCAGGCCTCCGGCCGCTTCGTCGCGATGCTGGGCCTGCAAGCGCTCGAAGACCGTCACCACGTCGACCGGCTGATGGCGCGCCACCAGGTCGGCCACGGCGGTCCAGATGACGGCATGGCGCTGGTCGAAGAAGTGGCCGGCCTGCAGCTGGCGGTCGGCGATGCGCAGCGCGGCGGCCGGGTCCTGCATCAGCGCGCCCAGGACGCTCTGTTCGGCCTCGGAGGACCACGGCAGCGCTGCGGGGTCGAGTCGGGCGTTCATCGGGCTGCCTCGAAGACGTGATCGGTGTCGAGAAGGGCGATGCCGGTGCGGCCTGCCGTCGCAGCGTGTTCGTCTGCGACGTACTTCGCCTCGAAGCCCTTCCAGCCCTTGGCCATGACCTTCTCTGCAGCCTGCAACGGCGTCCATCCGGCCTTCGTGGCTTCGCGGCAGTGGTCGGCCCAGGCGCGCTCGGTGAGCGGAGCCTTGAGCTGGGCCTTGTGGTCCAGGAAGTCGGCAGCGGTCTGGCCATCGAATCCGGCCTCGATGAGGGCTTCGACCGGGATCGACACGGGGGCGGCGCGCGGCTTCGCGCGCTTCTTCTTCTCCTGTTCCTGTTCCTGTTCCTGATTAGCCATAGCCTTCGGCGAAGGCTTTACGGAAGGCTTCGGCGAAGGCTTGGTGAAAGCCTCTTCGAAAGCCTTGCCGAAAGCCTCTCCGAGCGCATGAATGCTCGCTCTCAGCGATTCAAGGGCCTCGCGCTTGAGGTCACATTCGGGGATCAGATCGAACTCTGCGGCCCAGCTTCGCACCACGTTCGGGGACTCCGGCCGGTTGTGCCTGATGGCACTCGGAAGCCACATCACGCGGGCCTTGAAGTCGGCTTTCACCATCCCTTGCTGAAAGGCTTCCTGGAAGGCTTTGTCGAAGGCTTCCACGTCCCAACCGAGCTCTTCGGCCATCGCGGCGCGGCCGGCGCGAAACAACCCAGGGATGGGGCCGGTATGCGGGCCGGTGATCAGGAACAGCCACAGGCCTTGACCGCACGGCGGGATCGACGACAGCGCACGGAACTTCTCATCACCCCAGGTGCGGACCTCGACTTTGCGATAGCGGCCCTGCGCCCTTGTGGCCTTCCCGGTCTCGACAGCTGGCGTCTTCATGACCGGCGCCCCCCTCTGTGCGCTGCGCCAGCAGCACCAGCAGCACGCCGGGCACGCAGATCGCGGTAGCACCGCCACCAGCGTGTGCAGGCCATGCAGCGCAGACCTGCGGCCGTGCGACAGCGGCAGGCGTCGAACAACAGCGCGTGGACGCGCACCGGCTCGTGGGTTGTGGCTTGGCGCTTCATAACGCCACCCCGACCCGATAGGCGAACTCGCGGACATCTGCAAGCGTGGCGAGCGTGCGCGCCATCCCCCAGCGCGACACCGTGAACGCTGCCGGCCCGTCATCGGCCTCGGAGCGTGTGAGTGTCCAGCCTGCGCGCTGCAAGCGCTCGGTCAGCGCCAGCACACGGCCGCGGTCATCAGACGGTCCGGACGGAACCGAGCCCCGTGCACCGATGCGTCGCACCAGGTCTGCAACATCGTCGCGCGCAGCATGGAAGCCGTCGACGGCCGCGCGCAGGCCTTCCAGGCCCTTCACGGTGCCAATGGGCGACCCGCTCGCATGCTGAAGCAGCCAGGCACCGCCCTGGAGTTCGCGCACCTCGATCCCGAGCAGCGCGGCGCGGGCGGTTGCCGTAGCTGCCATCTTGGCGGCAGAATCGGGGCTGCTGACTGTTCCTTGAACCTCGACGACGCCCCGTGCCACCGGGGCGTTGTCATCTGCTGACCGCTCAGGCGCGGTCAGGCCCTGCGCCGAGGCGCAGACAGTGTGGAACGCGGCCATGCGTCACGCCTCCACCCGGGCAGCCTGGCGCTGCGCATGCGCAGCGCGGGTTGCTTTCGCGGCCAGCGCCGTCACCTGCTCGGCGGCGCGCTGGTCCACATGCGCAGCGAACTTCACCCAGAAACGCCGCACATCGGCCGCGCGCCAGCGCGTGCAGCGCGGTGCGCGGATGGCAGGCTGCGGAGCTTCGCCGCTTGCCACCTTCTCGTGCCACCAGGACACCGACATGCCGCCCACGGCAGCGGCGATCTTGGCATCGACCAGCGCCACGTCTGCCAGCTCGGCAGGCAGCGTGACATGCACTCCCGGGCGGGCCGGTCCCGGTGTTTGCGGCCCCAAGAGATTCATCATGGGACGGCACTGTTGCCGATCCGCGCTCTGCACATAAGGGGCAAACCAAATGCCCCCCGAAAGATCGCCTCAGCCCTCAGCGCGCGCGCTTGATCACTCTGCGCGCCGTGGGTTCATCGAGCGGATCGCGCAGCATCGCATTGAGTTTTGCTGCCGACATACTCGGATTCGCGATTGCCAGATCTCTCAGCTGCGACGCGCGCGAGGCTTTGTGACCTTTCACCTGTGATGCCTGCATCCAAGCATGCGCTTCACCTGCCCGCAGCGTTGCCAGCCAAGATTGCCCCCGCGCCAGCGCGAGCCCGGCGGCTATGTCGGCTCCGTCCTCTGCGGCATCGCTGAGCGCGCGCATTGCGTCGAGAAGTGCCTGATTGGCCCTGGCGTATGCGATGACGCACTTGTGTCGAGCCGATCCTTTCTTGCGTGCCTCGCGCGTGGGAATCTTTTCGACCCATCTCCGGACTTCATCCAAGATCTGCCTGGTTCCTTTGAACTCCTCCAAGGTTCTATTGAGCTCCTGAACCCGGGCGGCATCCTGCTTGTAGCGGCCGATCTCGCGCGTCATCTCGCCTGCCCATTGCAGCACGTCGCCAACGCTCGTGGCGGCCCTTGGTTCGATGGGCATAGCACACCCCCGATGCACCCCGGAAAGAAGGTGCCGCGCCAGCCCGCCGGGGAAGCGGGTTTTCGCCCCGTCGGGCTAGGCGCGGCAGAACTCGGTGGCCAGGCGCTCGGTGGTGGCGTCAGCCATTGGCCTCGCCCTCATGCACGATGGCGCGCACCTGCTCTACAGGCATGCCGGAACTGTCGAGGATGAAGCACAGTGCGCCGCTCAGGGTCTGCATACGCACCATCAACGCGGTGATGGCCGCGTGGGACGGCTCGCTTCCATCGACCAGACGGCGCACGCTGGCTGCCAGATCCGAAATCTCCGCCGTCGCTTCAACGCCGAGGCGTCTCAGCTCGTCGGCGATCACGTGGTCCGGCGCTGCTCCATGCAATCTCAGCTCAGTCATGGTTTCCTCCCGGGCTTGAAGAGCCGCCTCGCGTCGGCCTCGTCGAGGCGTCGATGTCACTTCGAGATGTGGTCGACGCGACGATGTACTCAATTGCCGTCTGGTCGCGCTTGGCCAGGTTGCACGGCGCGCAGGCCGCCACCAGGTTGTGGATGTCGTCATCGCCGCCGAGCGCTCGCGGCAGCATGTGCTCGACATGCCAGATGCCATCCAGCTGCAGCGGCCGCTCGCAGTAGTGGCAACACCCGCCGCTCTTCGCAAAGATGTCGCGACGCCGCTTCGACACCGGCCGGCGACGATCGACGACGGGCCGCTGACGTGGCTCCACGCGTGGCCACAGCTCAGACTGGCGCGGGTCTCGGCCGCCGGCGAGGGATCGCTCGAGCGCAAGCCGCTCGTTCTCCCGGATCGTCGTGCGTGCGTCCTCGATCGCCGACAGCTTGTCGTCGGCCAGGCTGAGCACGGCGCCGGTCAGTGGCTCGATGACCATGAACCGGACGCCGTGCAAGCCCCGGACGACGCACGGTACGGTGGCCAGCGCGTACCTGCCGGCCCCGAACACGCCGCCGATGATCGGTCGCGTGAGGAGGTCGGCAGGTTTGGACTTGCTCGGTTCCATTGAGGGTGGAACCGCGGTCAAGCCGGCGACGCCGAAATGCCCGACCGCGGAGGGAACGGGACGATGTTCGAGGGCTCGTCATCGTCATAGAACTCGAAGTCGGGCCCGTACACAGCCCCGTGCCGCAATTGGGAGTACCAACCAAGATCCAAGCTTCCCCAATGAAGCCTACCCAGGATCGCGGTCAGCATCGCATCAAAACCATCGATGAGTCGCGGCTCGTCCTGTAGCCGGCCCATGTAGGCGCGTAGCAGACCAGCGGCGTAGTTCTCATGATCGAGCGCGCCATCGTTGGTAGCGGCCGCAGCCGCCGCGATGTAGGCCACCGCCAAATCGCGGCCAGCGTTGAAGTCCTCGATCGAGGGGATAGTGCTGGCGCTCATGCCGCATCTCCCGCGGGCCGCTGGCCTTCGATGACGCGCCAGCCGGTGGGCAGCTTGCGTGCGGCAACAAGCGCTGGGCTGCGCAGACCGGCGATCTCGTCAATTGCGCGTAGGGCTGCACCCGCGGCCTTTAGTCGAAGCTCACCGTCCTTGATGCGGGCGAGCACTGCAGCTAGCCCCTCTGCGTATTCGGTGCCGGCGCTCATGCTGCGGCCCCCGCCCGCCCAATCGGCAATGCAGCACCCAGGTCAACAGGGCGAACGCAAGTCACGACGCGCGCCAGCTCCGCCTCCGAAAACTCGTCGCTGCCAACGCCGATCAGGTGTCTGGCAACGTGGCTCAGCTCCTCGATTCGGGCCAAGATCCCACGCGTGAAAACGGAGACATTGCCGGTCTCGTCGTACTTGGCGATCAGATCGCGCAGCACGACACTCAGCTGCCCAATCTCGTCCAAGCCGTCTCCGGCCAACTCGATGCGCGTGAGTGGGTTGGTGTCAGCGCCCTCGGGCGCGGATACAGTCTCAGTAGCCATGATGTGCATCTCCTTCGTTGGTTGCACGTTGTGGTCAGGGCCGGGTCGCTGCTTTCTCAGCTTCCCGTCCCGCCTTGCCGCTGAAACCGCAGCGGCCACGGTGCCCGGCAGACCGGCCGGGCGCGGATCTCGTCAGGCTGCGCTCACGCGCGCCGCAACTCCTCGCGGATGGTCCGGCGAACGATCCCCTCCAGGCTCTCGGCCTGAATCGCTTGTTTCAGCGCCTCGTTGATGAGGGTCTGGTATCCGCGTTCTCCGGCCTTCGACTTGAAGTGCTCGATCACGACGCCGTCGAGGAAGATGTTCACGCGCTGCTTGTTGGGCAGCACCGCGCCGGACGCGCCGCGCTTGCGCAACACCAGTTTGCCGTCGGCGATATCGGTCCGACGCACAGGCGCGTCGTCGCGCGCGTCAGCTGAGGTTTTCGCGGTAGATGCCTTGCTCATGTCGGTCTGCCTTGCGCATCGAGATGATGCGAATGTGGTCATCGTTCTCCGCCGTCACGATCACGACCAGCGTGTCGCCCAGCGGCCCCAGCGTCACGAATCGTTCCTCGCCGTAGTCAAAGCGGCGGTCTTCAAAGGTCACCGTCTGCCCCGACTCGATGACCTTGTAGGCGTCGGCCAAGTCAAGGCCATGCTTCTTGACGTTGCTCGCTCGCTTGACGGGGTCAAAGCTGTAACGCACGGTTCAGTATGTGTATTAATATCTTCAACGTCAAGCAGCATGCTGGCGCGGCCGGCACCCGACAGCGCGGCCAGGAGCCTGTGCCTCGGCCTCCGGCGCCTCGCGGCCCACAGGCGGCATATCGTCCCAGCCCGCGGCCTTGGGCATGTCGCCCTTGCGCATGCCCTTCAGCAGCTCGGACAGCGAGTAGCGAGGCCGCGCCGGTGACAGCACCAGGCGCCCGTCCTCAAGCGTCACCGTTACCGCTGCACCAGCGACAAGGCCGAGCGCGCGCAGCATCTGCCTCGGCAGCGTGACCGAGATTGACCCGCCAACGGCGCGAAGGGTTGCGATATGCATCGATGTGTCCTCTGGTCGTTCGCAGTTCACGCCGCCTTGAACGGCACCACATCGGCACCCTTGCGCAGCCGATCGATGTAGTCGGCCCAGCGCGTCATCAGCTCGCGCCGCTGCTCGACGAAGGTCGTGCGGTTGTAGGCCCGGCCGAGCGCATCGGGCACGGCGTGCGCCAGCTGCGCCTCGATCACCTGCGGGTCGATGCCCAGGCGTTCGGCGGCCATCGTGCGCGCCATCGCGCGGAATCCGTGCGCGGTGGCGGTCTCGCGGTCGAAGCCCAGGCGCCGAAGGGCCGTGTTCACCGTGTTCTCGCTCATCGGCCGCTCGCCGGTCAGCAGCGACGGGAACACGTAGCGCCGTCCTTCCCCGCCAGTCATCGGCAGCAGCTCGCGCAGGATCGCCAGGGCTTGGGGCGCGAGGGGCACGAGGTGCGGCGCCCCGTTCGCCTTGTCGGCCTTCTTGCGCTTCATCAGCTCGCCGGGGATCGTCACGGTGGCTGCGTCGAAGTCGACCCACGCCCATTCCATCTGCCGCTGCTCGCCGGGCCGCAGGAACAGCAGCGCCGACAGCGCCAGTGCGGCGCGCGTCACTGGATGGCCGGCGTAGTCCGACATGGCACGCAGCAGCTCGCCGGCGCGCTTCGGGTCGACCACGGCTGCGTGGTGGCGCGTCGGCACCGGCGGCAGCGCGTCGCGCAGGTCGGCGGCCGGGTTGCGGCTGCAGACACCGGTGGCGATGCCGTAGCGGAACACCTGGCCGCAGGCATCCTTGAGCCGGTGCGCCGTCTCGATGGCCCCGCGCTCCGTGACCCGGCGCAGAATCAGCAGCAGCTCGGGCGCATCGATCTCGGCAATGGGCCGCCGGCCGATCCATGGGAAGGCGTCCTGTTCGAAGCGGATGCGCGTGCGCTCGGCGTGGCCGGGGCTCACCTTGTGCTCGTGCACCGTGGCCAGCCAGTCGCGCGCCACGGCCTCGAAGGTGCCCGGGCCGGGCAGACCGGCATCAGCCAGCTGCTGGGCCTCCTGTTGCTGCTTGCGCGCAGCCTTGTCGGCCTTGCGCGCCTCGCTGGGGTCGATGCCGGCAGCGATCAGCTTGCGGGCTTCTTCGGCCCTCCGGCGGGCCAGCGCCAGGCCGGTGCCCGGGTAGGTGCCCAGGCTCAGCATGCCCTCGCGGCCGTCGTGCCAGAAACGCCAGCGCCACCAGCCGGCGCCGGTCGGCCGCACGTCCAGCACCAGCCCGCCGCCGTCGTTCAGCTTGCGCGCCTTGCTGCCCTCGGCTGCCGCCCTCAGCGCCGCCTTGATCGCCTTGTCGCTCAGTAGATCGATGCCTGCCATGCTGGGTAACTCCTGGCGTCGGACCGGGTAACTTTCAGCCCATATAAGGTCGGTTGAGACGAGTTACCCGGAATGTTCCCCGGTCATGGGCTGGATGCAAGTGCAGTTACCCGGTCCTATGTGGACATGAAAAAGGCGCTAAGTCGTTGATTAACTTAGCGCCTTGGTCACTTCTGGTCCTATGCGGACCCTATTCTGGTGCCGGCGTCAATCGAACATCGGCCTGAGAGCCGCATGAATGCTCGCTCCGCGCTTTTCGTCCATGGTGAGTTACCCGGAAAGTTACCCGGTGGAGCGGTCGCGTGCGAGGTCTGCCTGGTGATCCCGGCGCGCTGCAGGGTTTCGGCGTAGGGGCTCGCAGCAGGAATCACGTCCAACGCTGCGACACGATTCCGGGCCCTACCGTTCGGGCTTGCGGTCTACGGCGTCGCCCGCGCCAAATCCTTCAGCAACTCGCCCGTACGGCGCTCGACCCGTCGTTGCCGGCGCGCTACCGGGCGTGCGTCGGTGTGCAGCGCACGGTGGCACCATTGACGCCGGATGACCACCACCAGCCTCCACCTCTCGATCCACGGCCGCGTGCAAGGCGTCGCCTACCGGGCCAGCCTGCAGGCCGAAGCTCAGCGCCTGGGCCTGGCCGGCTGGGTCCGCAACCGCCGCGATGGCAGTGTCGAGGCGGTGGTGTCCGGCCCCGACACGGCCGTGAAGCAGTTGCTGGCCTGGGCTCGGCGCGGCCCGCCGCTGGCGCGCGTCGACCGCGTCGACACCTCGCTCGTCGATGGCCGCTTCGAGGGTTTCGACGTGCACCCCACGGCGTGAGCAGCGCCGCGGCAGTGGCGAAACGACGCGTCACTGAGCACCGCCGTCACCTTGCTGGCCGTTCCAGCCGGCCATCAGCGCCGTCAGATCGGCCCCCAGCCGCCGATCCGGGTTGTCGCTGGGCTTCTCGGTCACCGGGCCGGACCTGGTGTCAGGCCGATCCGGCCCACCAAGATCGATCGCCATCTGCACGACGCGCCACGCCTGCGCCTGGCTGACGCCGAACTGCCTGCGCAACACGCCGCTGACCTCGCGCCGCGGCATGCCTGCGCCCAGCAGCTTGATGGCCAGGGCGAGCCGTCTGGCCCGCTCGATCACATGCGGGTCGAGCGCGTGGATGATCTCAAGCGTGTTCACAGACCATTGACGTAGATACCGACGGGCGTAGCGTCGACGGCGCCGGCGAGCTGCGCAAAACCGTCCGCCGCGGCATCGACGATGTCGTCGTGTCCGGTGCTCGAAGGCGGGAATCCCTCGATCTCGGCGAAGAACACCTCGTTCCACGGTCCGACGACGACATCGACCATGCCGACCTGCCACTGCGCGGCAAACGGCTCAGCGCGCAGCACCTTGTCGCCGCTCGGCCGACGGCGCCGCACCGGCCATCCGGACAGATGGCGCACGTAGTTCTCGGCCTGGTCCTTGCCGGCCTGGCCGGGGTCCTCAGGGATGGAGATGACGGTTTCGCGCCCGTCGTGCTCGGCCGTGCGCTTGACGATGTCGCGGATCGCGCCGGCCTTTTTGCGCTCGTGCACCAGGCCAGCGACGACGTAGCGCCCGTTCTTGCGCAGCCCCATCTTCACGCCGGCCGACCAGTCCGGGTCCGGGTTGTCCTCGCTCGGCTCGGTGGCGGCGAAGTCCCAGGCGCGGCACCAGCGCACCACGTCATCGGGCACCTTCGGGATGAGGGTGGCCTCGTGGCGTTTGAAGTACATGCCCGCCGCCGGCTTGACCTTCCAGTTGCCGCCGAGCAACCGCTCGCGCTCCACGCGCGCCAGCGCCTTCAGGTTCGCCAAGTAGCCGGGGTCGGCCTCCATCAATTTCCTGTTGTCGTGGACGGACGCCGCGATGAACGTCAGCGACTTGCAGTCGTTCACGCCCACGTCGAAGCGCTCGGCCAGTTCCTCGGGCGAGTCTCCCCAGCGCAGCGCATCGGCCACCCGGCAGAACCATCTGATCACGCCGGAGCGCTCAGGGATGGGGTGGCCGGTCGTCTGGTCGATCCACCATGCGATGAACTCCGCGACCCAGCTTTCCGCGTCAGCGTTGCAAGTGGCACGGATGTAGGGCCGCACGCCGCATGTCGAGCGGTTGCGCGACAGCATGTAGAAGAACTGCGAACGCTCGAAGTGCGTCAGCTCGTCGAAGCCGATCAGCGGGATCTGCGAGCCCTGCCAGTCGAGCACGTCGGTTTCCAGGTTCAGGTGCGCGAACGTGACCTTGGCACCGGAGGGGAACTTGAAGGTCGGCTTCGGCAGTAGACGCGGCGCGCCGCCCTGCGTCGGGTACAGCGTCAGCGCCGTGTCCCACAGGCCGCCCTCGTTGGTGATCTGCACCGACTCGCGCCGGAAGATGACGGCGCCGAAATCCTTGTTCCCGATGTGCCGCAGCGGCTCCATCAGCAGCGCATAGGTTTTGCCGCCGCCGGCCGCGCCGCCGTAGATGACGATGTCGGCGGGCGACGACAGGAAGGCCTCCTGCGGCCCCTGCTGCGGCCAGACTTCCCTAGCGCCCATCGTTGCCATTGCGACCGTTGGACGGCAGGTAGATGCTCACTTGGCCGCCGACCTCCACCTGCATCTTCTGCGTGAAGGCGCCCAGGTGCTCGCCCAGCAGCTTCAGTGCCGCGACCTTGTCGTGCAGCTTGACCTTCATGGATCCGCCGTCCTTGGTGCGGGTTTCGGACACCTCGGCGACGGCATCTGCCGCGGCGGCGCCGATTTCCTTGGAGTCACGCAGCCTCACGCCATCCGTGCCCCAGCTCATGACCTGGCGCGGGTCACTGAAGGCGATGCGCTTCAGCTCGGTGATGATGGTTTCGAGCCGCACGCCGGCCTTTTCGCTCAGCTCCTTCTGGCCGGCAGCGATGGCTGCCGAGACACAAGTTTTCCCAAGTAGCTCGGGACCGATCCTGTCCGCCGTCCTGACGCTGTAGCCAGCCCGCCGAGCAGCAGCCGACGCATTCAGATCGATCAGATATTCCTCGACGAAGCGCAGTTGCTTCGGTGTGGGCCGAGGGCGGGTCGTCATGCCGCATCCGCCGCAGCGGCCAGGCCGCCGGGCCTGAGCTTGGCGTCGCGCACGGTCAGGGCCGCGTGAGCGAGCAGCTCCAGGATGATGCGCGGCTCGCCATCGGCATCAACCCAGGCCACCGGTCGCAGCGTGCCGGCCAGGGCAACCGCTTCGCCGTCGCGAAGGGCCGGCAGTGCGTCTCCTGCCGCCGAGTTGCTGGTCAGGACGTTGCCGAGCATCCAGTCACCACCGACCTGTACGCGCACGTGGGCCGACACGCGTCGATGCCCGTCCTTGGGGTCGGTGCGCTCTTCGGCCTTCCCCATCAGAAGGCACATCACCAAGCTTTCGATCATCAGGACTACCTCCTCACACACCCAGCAGCATGTGCATGCCGTCGCGATTCACCCGGACCTGGATCGCCTTCAGGATCTCCCACATGAAGGCCTCCAGGTGCGGCTGCAGGCCGGCGCCGTCGATCTTGATCAGCGCGTCGCCCTTCTCGATCTGCTGCGTCTGCGCCTGCAGGTTCTCGATCTGGGCCTGGGTGAGCTGCTTCTGCAGGTCGAAGTTCTCGCGGCGGATCTTGTTCTCCTGCTCCAGCTGCTGCTCGATGACGCGGATCGCGCCCCAGTCGAGCGAGTCGAAATCCTTGAGCAGCCCCAGCGCCGACGAAATCACGTCGCCGGTGCTGTTCATCGTGTTGTTGATGCTGTCGAACGCGGCCTGGATGCGCTTGGTGTCTTCCTCCATCTTTGCGATGTCGAGCTTGACGCCGAACTCCATGGCCTTGATGCGCTCGTCGCTGGCGAGCTTTTCCATCTCAAGGTGCAGCTTCGCCGCCGCCTTCTCCGCCTTCTCCGCTTCCTTCGAGGTCTTGGTGGCCGCCGTGCCAACCTTATCGACACCATCCGCTGCCGCGGTGCTGGAGGTGTTGAGCTTGCCGCCCCACATTGCCAGCGTCTCGGCCTTGTCGGCGGCGACCATCATCGCCTCGGCGCTCTTCAGCGTCTTCTTGGCGTACGCATCAGCGCTCTCTGCGGCTCCCTCCGATGTATTCGTCAGGGCGTCGCCGGCCTTGACCCACCCATTGGCCGCGTCGTCCCAGACCACAGCGCCCGTGCGCACAAGTTCGTTTGCCTCGTCGATCGTCTTGACTGCGAGTCCGGTGGTCCGGGCGAAGCGCTCGAGCGTCGGGATCGCGGCTTCCTGGATCGCAGTGGTCGTGCGCTGCGACTCGGCCAGGTGATCGGAGGCCTTCTTCCACTCCAGCGTGGCACTGACGAGCGCAACGATCCGCTCCGACCCGGCTGCTGCGGCCAGCGCCAGCAGCAGTGCCGGCAGGCCCGGCAGCACGGCCGCCAAACCCTTGAACGAGCCGAGCAGCCCGATGCCCTGCTTGATTATGAGGAGGTTGAGCAACGCCTCCACCGCCGGCAGCATGCCGTTGATGCCGCCGGCCAGCAGGTTCATCTGCGTGGCAACGCCCGAGATGGTGCCGGCCATCTCGAAGAAGCTTGAATCCATTTTGGCCGCGCCGTCCGCCAGCTTGACCAGGAAGTCGAACAGCGGCTTGAAGGATTCGATCACGCCGGCCGTGAACCTGCTCAGGCCCAGGAAGGCGGCGCCAGCAAATTCGACGGCCTTGGTCAACCCGTCTACGGTGCTCAGATTGATGCCGGCGAACAGCTTGCCGAACGCGCCGGCCACGGCATCGATACCGCGCGTGAAGCCGCTCAAGTCGGCCTTGGCCAGCGCCGCCGGCAGGTTTTCCCCCACCCGGTCGATGACGGCGCCCAGCTCGCCGACGATGCCCTCCACGTACTTGACCAGCGTGCCGAGAGAGCCGCTGCTGACGTTGGTCGCGAGGACGCTGAAGACCTTGGTGATGGCGTTGGCCACGCCGCCGAACTCGTCGAGCAGCGGTGTGCCGACGTTGATCATCAGGATCCGGAAGGCGTTGGCGATCTTGGCCGTCGAGATGTCGAGGCTGCCGGACATCTTGGCGAAAGCCGCGTCGGTTGCGCCAGCGACATCGCCCATCTCTTTCAGGATCTCGGCGAACCTCGCTGCCTGTGGCCCGGTCAGCGCAAGCGCAGCGACCAGGCCGCCGATATCGCCCACCAGCTTCGACATCTTGCCGGTGTCGCCGTCTACCGCCTTGCCGACATCCAAGAGAACTCCTGCCAGGCCTTTCGACTTGAGCGTGGCTGCGTCGAACTTGATGCCGAGTTCATCGGCCATTTCCGAGGCTTGCTTGCTGGGCTTGACGATGTTCGTCAGCAGGGAGCGCAGGTACTCGATGGCCGGCCCGGCCTTTACGCCAGACGCAGTGAGCGTGGCCACGGCAGCACCCAATTCCTCCATGCTCACGCCCGATGCCGATGCAAGTGGGGTGACCATTGCAAACGAGTTGGCGAGCTCGTTCATCTCAACCTTGCCCTCGTCGATCGTCTTGAAGAAGATGTCGGAGATCTTCCCCGCGTCGTCCGTCTTCATGCCATAGGCATTGAGGGTGCTGACCAGCACCTCGGTCGTACCGGTCAGGTCGGCGCGAGTGGCGACCGCCAGCTTCTCGGCGATGGACAGCAGCCCGAGGGACTTGGAGTAGTCCACACCGGAGCCGATTGCCGCCTGCAGGGAGTCGGTGATGTTCTTGATCGGCTGGCTGCTCATCGAGGCGAACTCGATGATGCTGGCGCGGAACTTCGAAACGTCCTCGGCGCTGGCGTCGAACAGCGTCGTGATCTGCCTGAACGCCGTGTCGAAGTCGCTCGCTGTCTTCGTGGCGAAGATCGTCACCGCGGCGCCGGCGGCAAGGAAGCCGGCTTCGAACTTGAGCGCGCCGACGGCCAGATCGGCCAGAGGCTGGGTGGCCTTCTCCAGGTTCTGCGTCAGGGCCGAGAGTCCGCCAGCCTCCTTCAGGGAGTTGAGCGAATTCTCCACCTTCGCGGCAATGGCCGACGCACCGTCGTCCTGGCCCTGGAAGATGATCGCGACGGTCTTGTTGATGTCGGCCATTCATCGCCCCTTCGTTTCAGCTGCGCGCCGTTCGTAGTACGCGGTCCATAGCGATAGCTCCTCGTCCGTCTGGAAGCCTTGCGGGATCACGTCGGGCCTGCATTCGAAGAGATAGCCGCCTCGCTGCTCGGCGAGTCGCATACTGGCGACAAGTCCGGGATCGGTTGCGAGACGGCTTCGGGCTTTACAACGTCGAAGCCCAGGCCCGTCAGTTCGCTGATCGTGTTGGTCAGCAGGAAGAACTCGATCGGGGCAA
>Ga0307505_10001890_pt1 | contig 15706 bp, 12 predicted proteins | sample 23_S_MG_FD_202183 | JGI IMG/M metagenome (GOLD analysis project Ga0307505, IMG submission 202183) | Soil microbial communities from Populus trichocarpa stands in riparian zone in the Pacific Northwest, United States - 23_S | ecosystem: Environmental > Terrestrial > Soil > Riparian zone > Trees...
TGATCTGCGCGGTGACTGGATCAAGTGAGAAGGTGCTTTCACCATTGTAGATAGAAAGAGCGAGTACGCCGAGCGCGTAGCAAACATAGAGAGTCACTTCCTTTACCAGCGGAAATGCGAGCGCGAAAGTAGCGACTCCCCAGCAGAACGGATAGAACATTTGGGCCGCAAACTTCTCGTCGAAACCAAATGCGGCTAGTACCGGAGCAGCCAGTTTGAGGCCGATCAAGATAAACAGTCCCGCGGTCGCCAAGAAAAGTCCGCCGAACTTAATGATGTTCTGCCCGATCACCATAAAGGTGAACATCCTTGGCATATTCCATCCGAGTATGTTTAGTTCGCCGGTTATGTCTTTCACGGACGATTCTTTATCCATGATGATGCCGACAAGGCCGGGCTCTCCGTTTGGAAGTCGCTCGGCAAGAAGTTCATTCGGATCTTCGACGGCGAAGTTTGCTTTCACATATTGCTTCATCTTCTCGTCAAACTCAGTTACCAGTGAGCGGTTATAGGCGCGAATCGGCCGGGCAAAGAACTTGCCGGTGATCGTGAGGGCGTCGATGATGAACGGGCTCGCACCGATCAGTACCATGAAGATGATCGAACGGATCGCCCAGGCGACAAGCTGCTCGGGCCCAAGCCCGCGGTTATCATGAAACCGGCGGATGAACGCAAATATCAATACGAAACTCGCAATGATCCATGCGAGGAAAGTGAGGATCGGCATTAAAGGCTTTACGATCACGTTCAGGACAGACTGAAAGAGCCATTCCTGTCCCGTGCGCATAAGATTTCTGATCTGCTCGCTGAAACTTGGAGCGGGCGGCTTAGGCGGTACGACCGGGCCGGGAGCGGGAGTCACGACAGGATTAGCGGGATATCGGTTCTCGAACTCTCTGAGAGCCGGAGCGGGGCTTCCATCGAGCGGCGGCATGAACGGGGAATCAGGGTTCACCGTCATTATCAGATCATTCGCGGTCACAGGCTGGCCATTCATCGTGCCGATCGGAGTCTGCCCTTCGACACGCGGCGGACGAGGAGGGCGCGGCCGGGTTTGCCCGGCCGCTGGCGTGGCGAGGAGGCATGGCGAGACGAGGTAGGCGAGAACGAATAGAGCTGTCGCTAAAGCGTGGCGAAATGGGGTCACGTTTCTCATGGGTTTGGTTTGGTTAGTTCTTCGCTGAGTTCTTAGATCCGGTCCTTATGGAAGCGGGCTTTGATAGACGTCGTCATTCCATACTTCGTAACGTTCCAGTTCGCGCAGGAAATCATCGGAGGCCCGAGTGATTCCGGTCATCATCTCGGTGCTGCGGCGTATCTCTTTTCCGAACTCGGTCATCTGTTCGATCTTTAGGCCATAGGCAATGAACTTCGCCTGTATCTTGGCTTCAAGTTCGCGCAGCTGGCCCTCGACGGTCGAAATGCGCTGATTGATGGCGAGCATTTGATCGATGAGGGATTGCACCCCGTCCTGATTAGCGGAAGGGTTCGCAGAGATCGCCCTGGTCTCATCCGCGATTCGCTCCCGCTCCTCGTAAAGTTTTGCGAGATCGAGAAGCATGTTCTCACGGTCGAAGAGCATCCTTTCGAGTTCGGAATCCAGCTTGGCGAGGCGTTCCAGGTTGGCGAAATGTGCATCGGCACTTCGACCGATCGAATGCCTGAGAAAATCATCGAGATCGCGTTTGTTTGCTTCCATATCGAAGATGCCGTTCTTCAGGCGTCTTGCGATATTGACCACCGAGTGGATCTGGCTTGTGATGGTGGCTTCGATGCGTTTCTTTAACTCGAAAGTGCCTCGTATCAGACGGCCGATAGTGGCGTAGGTAGTAATCAGCTGTTTATGCCGCATGACCTGCTCATCGACCTTATCGAGAATGCCGCGAAGGTTGGTCACGCTTTCGACCATCTTCTCGTACTGCCGAACCGCTTGCTCATAGGTCTGGATATAGTGATTGATAGTCTCGACCCAGCGGGCGGCCTCTTCGATCTTTTTTGCGACCTGAAGCGTGTATTGCGACGGGTCGAAAACGGTCCATTGCGCCTGAGCCGGACGAACATCGATCCCAATAAATATCGACGAGAGAACTACGCCGAGAACCATTTGTCTTACAGTTTGGTTATTCCGCATCATGCTGCTACCTCCAAACCACTCAGTTCATTGAGGTCAAAAGAAGAGATCTCCGTGAGTCCGATCGCCGTTAATCCGCTCGGATACTTTGAGGCCAGCCATGAGACGACGATCTCAGGCGGCAAGTCGGGCCGAATATTCTCGACAAGCCGCCGTGCATTGGCTTCGTTGGTATCGTTAGTGTTTGCCCAAAGCATCGCGGGTGACAGGCGAATCTCCGCCATCTGGACGATCTTGTCCGCACCGCTTCCGATCACGAAAACCCACTGAGTGTATCTGCCGTACTGATTTCTGATCGCGCGGATCGCTGCGACCGTTTCGGGTGCGAGTTCGCAGTCCGACGCCAGACGGTCAAAGCCCCCGATCTGTTTACCGATCATCTTCACGCCGGAATTTTTCACAAGGTCAATTCCGATCTCGTTCGGACGTTCTGCGGTTCCAGTAAAGTGCTCGTAAGCCTGCGAGAAAAGCACCGTCACCAGACCTTCCTTTCTGCCCGTTACGGAAGCTTCGGCAATCAGCTCCTGGATCGCCGGAAAATGCCGGTTGATCTCCCGCATCTCATCGCAAAGGAAAAGGATCGGGGTCTTTTGCTTCCTGTCGTCTTCTTCGCCGATCTCCTGCATTATCTGTGCGCTGATCCGATAACCGACGCTCTTACGGATCTTTTCATCGAGGCCGCTTATGCCTGATAGTTCGAAAACATCGAACATTGACGGAACGTCGTAGTCGGGATGGGTTGGCGAGTTCAGCCAAGGATCTTTCCGGTGGACATTTAGTTTTAGGTAAAGCTCACTGGCAGGTTCCTGCTGTGCCGGCTCCCAGTGATAGGTTTTAAGAACATCCAGAAAGTGCCCGAGTGTTGGCTGGAACTTCGGCCTGCCGTGACCGTTTCGGGCGAGCGACATCTTATAAACCTCATCGATGACGGTCGCGGCTATGGCACTTGTGATCGCGTCGGTCTTTAGCGTCTTGCTGAGGATAAGGATGTCAGTCAACACCATCGAAAGCTGGCGCTTTGTCGGGCGAGTACCTTTTTCAATTCCCGGGTAGTTCCAGATGTTGATCGGTTTTGGGTCGGCTTCATTGAACTCTATATGGCGGCCGCCGAACAATCGACATATGGGTTTGAACGAATGCCTGTAGTCCATTACGCGGACCTTTACATTGCCTCGATGGGCACGGATGTCGGTGATAAGCATCGACGCAAGAAAGGACTTGCCTTCACCTGATGCAGCGGTAACGATGACTGTCGGAGACTTGATCAGAGCGCGATCGTAGAGATCCAGGCCGAACATCTGCCCGTTTGGCGTGATAAAAATGCTATGTGGTCGCTTACTTCCGCGCCAGCTTGTCTCAGTCGGAACAAAAGCGATTACTGAATCGGCAGTTTCCGTGAGTTCCTGTCCGGTCGGCTTCCAGGAAAGTTCACCAGCAAGCATTCGAGGATATATGGCTCGTTGCCTGGTTGCGTCTTCCCGTATTGCATCGGCACCGATCTTCTTTCGGATCGAGGAAACAACCGCGTCGCACCGGTCATCAAGTACCTCGAGCTCCTTCCGCGCTTCCCTTGTCCCTTTCGATCGGCTCGCAAAGACAATGACATTTAGCCGCAGGTTACAGATCTCTTCGTTGTCGCCTTCTACCTGTTCAAGCAGACCTTCAAGATCGGACTTGATCACGATCGCATCCTTCTTGAGATTCCTAAATCCAAGCCAGGTGTTCCGGCTGCCATCGATCCGGTCGATGCGTTTTTGCAGGTCTTTTTTCGCTGCTTGTTTCTCGGTCGTCATCAGGTCGACGACGATCTCGTGCGGAAAACCCATAGCTCTCGTGGCTATCAGATAGCGCATTATGTCCGCGGTGACAAAACCGTTCGGCAGTGTCTTTAGACTAACCAAACTTGCGGGCGTCCCATTGTGCCGGACAAACTGCTCGCGCGTGCTCACGATATTTGTACTGCACAGATAGCGCCTTAGATCGACACACGATGAATTGCTCAAGTTAGGAAAGTTTTGATGCTCCCTGCGATGGCTGATAAAAAGTGCTTCGAAAACTTCCGTTCGGCTCATTTCCCGGAGCTGAAGGCTTCGCGGAAAGTTTGCTTCGAATGACTGAAACACACGCGCAGCTTTGAGTTTGCACACGCCTTCACTTTGCACCTCCCTCTGCACCATCAATTCACTTTCGCGATTTCTTATCCTTACGAAGGGCGAGCCGAGCAGTTGTGCGACCCCGTATTCTTTGACATCTCTTACAAGCGAAGGCAGCAGTGACGAAAGAACGCTCCTATCAGTAGCATCTCTAACCGGAACGCGGATCCAGACCGTCGCTGTTTGCCGCATCACTTCGCCGGATCTGATCGATTCTTCATGGAGTGAAAGATTGGTGGCTTGAAGGACGCCTGCGACCGGGTCGGAAGATTCCGCATCTCGCGAAAGCAGATGGTCGCGAAGAACCTCTCCCGTATCAAGCGAATTAAGAAATCGAAACTGTATGACCGTGTTCTTCGGCTTCTCGAACTTAAGGATCGTCTTCAATTCTTCGATTCGTTGCTCAGTCACATTTCCATCTATATAGAGACTGTTCGACGGCTCGAAGATGTACGCCTTCCCATAGCTCCCGTCTTTGTATCGAATGATATTGCCGTCCAGTCCGGCGATCTCGGTCGGAAGCAATCGTCCGACGGCTTCGGCGTTCGATCGTTCTTTCTTCGTTTCAGGTACTGGGCTATCAATCGTGCGGGGCCTTTGCAGCTTGAATGCCGGGATGATCCGGTATCCGGCGACAAGACCAAGACCGGCGGAAAGTAGGCCGCCGAAGAGCGAGATTGCGATCTGTGTGAATGAAAGGTTTGCTATGTCCATGTCTATTTCCTGATTGGTAATGTCCAAACTGATTGTTCGATCTCACCCTTCAGCGGTGGCCGAAACGTCGCCCATCTGTCGATCTCTGCGTCGAACTTTTGAGAAAGCCAGTACCCCGGTTTGCTAAGTCGTAGGTAGTTAAAGGTTCCCAAGAGGATCAGGAAAACAACCAATCCGACCGGAAAGCCCAACGGGACATATCCGATCCAAAGACCTAAGACAAACGGAACGAGATAAGCGATGGCTGTGGGGATTAGGATAAACTTCCAGTCGGTCGAGTAGACCCCGAACCTCTTAAGTCCTCGGAAAACATTGGGGCGTGTTGCACGTCTTCTCATTAGACTGTCTCCTAAAAGTTAGTATCAACTCCGACCGCTCGGCCTTGTGCGAGCTGCCAGAACACCGCGACGATGGTTCCGAACGCAAACGAAAGTAGCGAACCGAACGCCTGGTTGCCCCACTCCTTGCCGGTCATCTTGTTGTAGATAGACCATGCCACGCCGACCGCACCGAGGCAGAACAAAATGATCGCCATAAGCTTCAGGGCTTCACGAATAATGTTGGACAGATTGCTCGCATCACCGGTGAAGATCGGACCTTGGGCCACGGCAAGATTTGTGAAAAGTAGAACCAATGCGAACGGTGCCAATGGAGTTAGCACGTCCTTCATGACTATTAAAAGTTTCTTCATATTCGTCCTCGCTAAGTGGATTCTTGATGTTTGTTAATGACCAAAGGCGTCAATGATTTCTCTCGCTCTGCAAGGGTCGTGCCGTTCGACGAATAGGATTGCTGGCACATCGGTTGCCCACGCCATCTGCATGAAACTACCGATAACTATTGCCTTAACAACTATCGTCTTGGTCTTACTCGGCTTTCGCTTGTCAGCCGCGTCACAGGAAGCACATAGAGTTTCTCGAAGCACACTTGCCAGAATGGACGTACTTTCGCGAGCTAGATTGTTCGAGGCGACTATTGAGAAAGCAGCAAAAAGTGAAGGCGTTGATCCGCTAATTCTCTGGACTATCGCCTACAACGAAACCCGCTTCCGGCCATGGCTGACCAGTCCCAAGAACGCACAGGGAATGATGCAATTCATGCCGGCAACTGCGGCGCGTTTTGGGTTGGAGGATCCATTTGAACCAGCCGCTTCACTGTTTGCGGCGGCTCGTTATGTGCGGTACTTATCGCGTCTGTTCGATGGGAAGCTCGAATCGATTCTTGCGGCTTATAACGCCGGGGAGGGAACAGTTTCGGTCTATATTCAAGGCCGCGAATTGCGAACCAACGGGAAAGTGATCAATGCATCGAGGCGGCGGACCACGAACGGCGTCCCGCCGTACAAAGAGACGGTAGGGTATGTTTCACAAGGCGTGAAAGTTTATCGCTGGTTAAAGGAACAAGGAAGACTCTCCAGCTCATCTCAACCCGAACAAATCGCCAACAAATCCGGTCTCTCCACTCCCAATAGTCCTCGAGAGACAGAAGCAGTTTCGGTGTTTTACGATCCCCGTACGGGCAGGCGAAGAGTGGTTTCGTCGATTAAAGATGACTCGTCACAACCGCTAGACTTCGGGCCGGTCATCATCGGTCCTTCGATTCCAAAACACTCAACTCAAATAGCTCGGTCAATCTTTGCCGGTCAGAACCGGTCTTCAGAACTTCAAAAGTAGTCGGCGAATTTTCACGTCAGTCGCGGACGACTTTCACGCCAGTCGGCAAATTTTTAGACCGAAAAGAAACGCTGAAAATGCGAAATCGAGAAGTTCAAGGCAATTTGCCGTGGCACCGCTTTTGCCACTAGCCCGGTCGAGATATATGTCCTATGAAAGCTAATGAAAACAAAATTGAAATACCCGGAGTTTCGGGTGAACAGGTCGGCGCCGCTACCTACCTTACCCGTGACCCGGACGACATCGTAACCATTGCCTCGTTGTTCAAGGCACTTTGGGTATTGTTGTTTGCCCTTGTTCTAAGCGGGGGCATCAATACTTTTCTCATCGTTAGAAAAGCCGATCGGATAGTTGTAGATAAATCCTCCGGACGAGTTGTCGAGGTTAACAATCGCGACTACGGCACGACTGAGACGGTCAGCATAGCGCCGGACAATCCGACTGCAACCGACAAGAAATATTTAGTAAAGGAATTCCTCACTTCCCTTTACGAAGTCGAGCAATCCACGCGCGAGGCCCAGGTCAACAAGCTTCTTCGGATGCTTGATCCTGATCTTTCAATGGCGATGGCCGCTCGTCTAAAGCAGAATGGCGTTCTTGCTGCCGAAAAGAGTGAAAGCGTCAATTCTTCCTGGGAGCTGCAAGACCTTTCTGTCGATGAAAGTGATCCGTATATCCTACGGGCTATCGGAACCCGGAAAATACGACGCAAAGCCGCAGGGCAGGACGTGGAAGAATCCGTACAGCTTAAATGCAAGTTCCTTCTGAAAGATAGTCCGTCCAGTCCGATTCGCAGCGACAACAATCTTCGAACCGGATTCACGATCCTTCGCTTCAGGGTCGAACCCGTAAATGGCAAGACCGTGTCGCCCATAACCCTTATTGGAGATGCTGAAGAAACATCGTCCGTAAACAACTCAGTTAGTGAAACGACTGGCGGTAATTAGAGAGGAGCCAAATCAAAATCAATGAGTACACCTGAAAAAACAAAACGCACGAAAAGATCTATGAAACTGTTGGTTGTCGCAATTGCGGTCATCTTTATGATCTCAGTCAACGCTGAGGCACAGGTCCGCAAAACCGCGACTAAACCAAGCCCCAAGAAAGTCGCCCGGCCACACGCGACCGAATCAAAGCCAGACTCGGCGGAAAAGATCGTTAATATTTCGCCGGCAAGAAGCGAAAACTCGCCGGTGGCGGTTGTTAACTCGCCTCAACCGGATTTCCTGTCGGGAGAGGCAAATGTGACTGTCAATCCCAAACAGCCCACCGTTATTCGACTCGGACTGGCTCAGAATGCCGTCTCGATCGTTGAATTTCCGGCATCTGACGGCATCTATTACATCCACGAAGGCAACCCGAAGCTTGCTTCAGTATTTCAGTCCCCGACGAAGGAAACCGACCGGTCGATAACTATTTACCCGGGAGAAGGATTCGTACCAGCTAGGGATGGAACAACCGCAGCGGCGATCAGCCTGCAGATGAGATCCGGTCTGGTTCTCATCCTCGAATTGGTCCCGGTGAACGATCTAAAAAGGAACGCACACCGCTGCGTTATTACATACGACAGGGATGCTGTTGTGTCAGCCCGTAAAGTTGCGGGCCTTGCATTCAACCTTGGGGGTGAATCTGTCACCACTTCACCGATCAACTCGCGAGCCGTATCGAAACTTGTTGGCTCGGTACTGCAGCCTGTAGAAACGGGCACAAACGATTCGGATACTGCTAAGCCCGAATACAACCCGATCCTCAATTCCGTGTTCACGGAGATGCCGACCACAAAGCGAAATGTTTCAAAACGGGCGATGACCGATGCTGAAATTTCGAAGTCTTCTAACAAGCGACTCGCAGATGTGCTCAGAGATCCAAAGAAACATCTCGGTGTTTGGATACCATCGGTCCACGGACTGGAACTATCGGTGTCACGGACCACAGATCTTGACGCTGAAAACCGGCTCGTTGTTGTTGCCGTTCGAAACTCAACCACGTCGAATCTTAGACTCTTAAACGGATCCCCTGAGCTTCAGATACAGACACTCGATAAAGATGGAAACAGCCTCCTGACTTCAAAAGTCGATATTCGATATCTGGAAACAACGGCTTTGGAAGGTCTCGTTATTCCCGGTTATACCAGCTTTTATGCATTGGTCTATAGATCCCCCACGCTCGGAACCAATCAAAAGGTTCGTGTTGTCGTCGCTCACAAAGACGCGGCCGACGCTCCGATCTCAGCCGCTCTAAGTGATCAAAATAAAGGAGGACTTCGATGCAAACCAATCTAAATACCAGTGTCGATATTCCAACTGCATTACCCGACATCGAAGCCGATGAGGATCGAGAGAAGTTACTGCTGGAGGACCAGAAGGACACGCCGGACGATGAGTTGTATGCGGATGATCTAGCTTCGGAAGACACTCCCAGACCGCGAGGCTCTCGTACCGCCAAGATCCTGAAAGGTATCGCTGCTTTCAGTATCTTTCTCCTCTTTATGGGAGTGGCCATCACATGGTTCTTCGGAATGGGATGGTTCGCTACGCCAAAACCACAACCGGTAAACCGGACCGGTCAGAAGGACGCCAGTTCTGCACCAATGACAGAGGACGAAAAACTCAAGGCCGCTCTCACAATGGTCGCTTCTAAAGAACCCCAAGTCACTGGAGACTCTGTTTCCGATCCGTCGGGTGATGTTGCGATACCTGATAAACCCGAAGCGATCTCCGGACACTCGAGCGACATACTAACAGACACAAATTCACGGGCCGTAGCAGAGCCACCGATCACGAATGTCGGGACTAGTTTCTCATCTCAGGGAACAACAAAGAGGCAGGTTGAAAGTCCAAATGCGAAATCTACAGAAGCTACCTCGCTAACTGATCGTTCCCTAGTTCCTCAGTCAACCACCTCAATCGAGCCTTTGGGCCGATCGCTTTTCTTCGGGATCGCCAGAACGAAGACTGATGCGATCGCTTCTCCAGACACCAAGCCAAAGGATTCGGAAGCTGATCCCGGACAGCAGAGGGCTGTAGGACAAATACCCTTCGGCACTTTGCTGCCTGTCCGTCTGGTAGGTGCGATCTACACACTCAGGAACTCCGGCGGTGTCGTTCGCATGGAACTAACGCAGCCAATTGAGGGCAAGGGATATTCATATCCTGCTGGTACAACGATCGTCGGCAACGTAAGGGGCGGCGAGTCCATTCGAGCCTTCGTGACCGTTGTCGGCCTTATAGATCCGGTGTCCGGGGGGCTAGTGAGATTCACCGGAGAACTGATGGGGACAGACGGCGCGTCAGGGATCGGCGGAGAAAGAAAAAGGCTCACGAGCAAGTGGGCCAGGTTCTTTCGTGGATTGAAGGATACTGCCGGATCGATATTGGGTTCGGTCGGTTCATTACGGTCCGGTGGCACTGTGATTCTCTCCGAACCGCTTCGCCGCGGCTCCGAAAGAATGTCTGAAGATACCAGTCAGTCCATATTTGGTAACGAACGTGAAGATACTTTTTTGGAAGTTACAGCGGGAACAAGCGGGTACGTCCTGGTAACGCAATTGCCCGACGCCACAACCGCTTCGACGACCGCAACGACCACCGCAACAACGACTCGCCCTAAGACGGGAGTTGAGAAAGAATGATTCCCTTTGATGAAGGTCGGTCTCAGATAAATCCTCGTGACCTTGTATCGGAGGGGCGCGAAGCAGATCTCTTCCATTTGATGGCTCGCAATGGCTATGTACCCGATGAGCAAGTTTTCGAAGATTTCTGTGAAAGCCTCAAATCCGGTCGCGCCTGGCTGATCTCCGGAACAAGAGGAAGTGGAAAGACTGCATTCCCGGAAGCCCTTGCTGCCGCGTGCAATCTGACGATGTGCGTGGTTGCTGGGCGCGTTGGATTGAAACAGGAAGAAATCCTTTACGACTGGGATTCCGAGGAACAGGAAGTCTGGATGCGCGAGCACTTGGCCTTAGCAAAGCAGTTGCCGCTCGAAGAACAAACTCAGTTTATGGATAATGCCCGCCGATCCAAATGGCAACGTCGATTTCTTATTCTTGGAGAGGTTGGTATGGCATTCGACCTCGCCGCAGACGCCGCAACTTATTCGCCGCGAAAGCCGCCGCCAGTCTTGATCCTGGATGAAAGCGATAAATTCGGACCTAGTATCGAGGATTCGCTCCTTATGCCTCTCGAGCGCGGGTTGATCTACATTCCGAGGTACGAAGGGGGAACTATCGGAGTTTCCGATTGGCGGGCCAGACCGATCGTCATCACAACCTCGAACGATCTTCGTCACAAACTCAGTTCCCCGTTTATTTCGAGACACGTTTTCAGCCGTTTCGCTAGTCCGTCATTGGTAAAGGAGCTTGAGATCTTATCGACAAGAAATACACGAGCGACCTCCGCCCACTTGGCTCTCGCAACCAAGCTGATCGATGCTGTCAGAGGTATCGCCGGGATGGAAGATCATCCGAGTGTCCGTGAGTCGATCGATATAGTTGCGGCGTTTGAACGCGACTCGATCGACTCACTAAATGCGAAAAGTATTGTTCGGTATTTTTGCTATTTCGTTAAGGCCGCGGCTTCCCGAGAATTGCTCGCACTTCAACTCGACTATCTTCTGGCCATGACCGACGCATTCCATCCGGACATAGATTCCTGGCTAGCGACAAGAGATCCCGACTGGAAGGTCAGATGGCCGCAGCTTTCCGGCATTTCATTATGAAAGAGATGAGTAGAAAATTAGGTCCGTTTTCGAAGATCAAACAGACGAATCGTGTTCTCAAGTCGATCGACCTTTCACGGTATGCCGGAGTCTTAGTAGTTCTATGCTTCGTCGGATTGTATGGGCTCGTGAAAATCTTATCACCACAGAACGACTCTGCTCAGGTCAGGTTCGTTGAGGCCCCCGGGATCGAATCCAGCGAGGAGAAACGGGACGCGGAAGCACGACTCAAAGATCCTTTTTCCGGCCCGGAGCACGATCACGCAGTAAGACTTCGAGAAACCTCAGCATTGGGAATGGCCGCCTCATTGTCGGTGCTGTCCTTCGATCACCGGACCTTAGAACTCCCTCGGAATGTGACGGGGATCATTGGAAATTTATCTGCGTCGGAACTATGGCCGCCGGGAATCGAACTCCGCAATGGGGTCATTTCTTCCGAGCGGAGCATATTTCATATTGCCTACAGACGTGAACCTTTCTCATTCGAGGTTCTCGCCATTCCCCGATCTGACCATGGATCACAATTGCTTTTCAGGTTTCCGCTTCCTCAAAGCGAACCGAATTCAATTCTCTATTTTGAAGCGGATCGCGATCGGCCGATACCGTCTGCTTTACTAACCACTGAGCAGCTTAGTGCATCGGGGTGGAAGATTCGGCATTGGCGAGGTGACGCTCTGACGCTGAACTCGTCGACCCTTGAATCGCTTCGCGAACAAAGCTCATTGCTGGGCTCACGCTAGTTTAAACAGTTATGTTTTCCCGTGAATGGATCGAGAGATTTGACGCTTCCTACGGAATCCCAAGGAAGGCAAATGAGCAGTATCTGCCATCGTACCAAGCTTTCTGGCAATGGTCCGGTGACATTGGTATGTGTCTATTCTTTGCTTTGTTGGGAACAATCGGAGCTCTCTTGTGCTTATATGCGGGTATTCTGTTGAACGTTTATGGACTGATCACGCTGGTCTTTTGGGCGATGGCTTTGATATGTGTTGCTGGATCCCTTGTCGATGCGTACTCGTTAATGTGGGGCTACAGAATTCGAACAATGAGCACCGCTCACGGTTCGGCTAGATGGGCGAAGGCATCGGACTTGATTCGTTGCGGTCTGATGAACCGGATCAAAGGTCTTCCAATACCTGCAAACGCTCTACCTATCGCCAAGGCCTTTCGCGGCCGCGACGTATTTCTTCCAACAAGTCAGTGGCTCCGGCATTTCGCTATGTTCGGCCCGACCGGTTCCGGCAAATCAAAGACATTCTTCGTGTCGATGATCAGAGCGATCCTGAACAAGTCGTCTTGCCTTGTCTACGACCCGAAAGGTGAACTCTTCGCTCAGACTGCGGGCTCAGCCAAAACCATCTATCGTTTAGACCTAAATGATCCGACCAAAAGCGATCGTTGGAACTTCATTCCAAAATGCAGAAATGATCCGGCCTTTGCATGTCAGATTTCCGGGATGATGCTCGGGATCGAAAGCCGCCGCAGAACAAATGCCGACCCATTCTGGGGTGATGCCGAGCAAATAGCTTTAACCGCAATTTTACTTCACATCGCGGAGGTTTACCGCGAGAAGGCAATTCCGGCATTCGCTGCGGATTTCCTGCTCTTTCTGAGCGGAGATAACGACCAGGCCTTCAACGATGCGATGACGAATTCCCCTAGCCTCTATGCAAAACATGCGTATATGGCCTTTCGGCAAGCTCCGGTGCAGACACGCGGATCAATTTTGATAGGTCTTTACAATAAACTGCGCCCGTTCACGCTCGCACCCGCACGTAAGGTAACGGTCCCGCCAACGAGGGATGAAGAGATTTCCGGCTGCCGCTCGATCAACTTTGCAGATCTTCGCAAGCCCGGTACGGCGATCTATCTCGTGGTCTCGGAGGGTGCCGCAGATGTGTATAAGGAGTTTATCGCCACATTTATCGGACAGGCGGTCATGGAGATGAGACTCGATGGTGTAAACGAGCCCGAGCATCCGTGCTTCGTATTGATCGACGAAGCCTATCAATTAAATGTGTCAGAAGTTAAAAGGATCTCGGGTATCGGCCGGGGCCGTGGTGTTGGACTTGGACTCGGATACCAGGACCTGCCTCAAATGTACGACCAATACGGACGTGAGCCGGCAAACGCAATTCTCGGAACTATCATGACCAAGATCTTTCTCCCCGGCCTTGATGACGTTACGGCTGAGTACGCCTCAAAGCAGCTGGGCGATACAACGATCTTTTCAAAAACATTTCAAGACTTTCCCGGAAAGAAGCAGGACAACACAAGGTACGCAGAGCAAAAGCGTGCGCTCATGCAGCCGAACGAGATAAGACAAACATCCGCTCATTCCGAAGTACTCATTATCAGCGACACGGCTCCCCCAATTCGGGCAGCGTATCCGCCCTTTGCGGTTTCTAAAAACATCTTTAGTGCTTCAACAAAAGGCATTCCTGAAGAAATGCATCTAGGCGATGTCGATCCAGAGTTCCTACTAATCGCTCCAGTCGAGCGGGGTCTTTCTGCCGAGCATGACAAGGCCGAATTGAAAGCAATTATTTCCGCTGGGGTCGATCGGATCTGTACGAATGAGCGACTGACTGAACTGGCTGCCACTGCCCGGCAACAGTCAGCATACGATCTGTTCGAGGATCCGCCAGAGGTACAACCGGAAGAAAGCGACCCGGTTGGCAACGCACTCAACAATCTTCCAAACGATGTGCGATCCGTCCCTTTCCAAAGCGATAGAAGTTCTTTTGGTATCGAGCACGCTTCAATCTAAAAAATGCTGAACAGGCTCAAGATCTCTCTCATATTGGCCCCCCTCGCTCTGACAATGTTGATCGGAGTGTATGTCTATGCCCTGTGGTCCGAGGAGCGAGAGCGATCTGCCGAGATACCCTTTGATGCAACCGGGGCCTTGAATCGAGATCTCCGTAAATTTCATGAAAAACGAGGCTCATTCCCAGAAGTGCTCCAAGATCTGGAAGGTGTGGTCTGGGAAAAGAAGGATCGAAATTATGGGTACGAAGGGCGTTCAATGTTCCATCGGAATTACTTCTACATGTACACAAGGATAGGGCCCCATCGTTTCACACTCTGGGCTATACCAATAGGTAAGTTGCGCGAGGACGCAGCAACACTCCACCTAGTCGGAACTCCCGGTTCCCACAGGGTTTGGAAAGGACCTGCACTACCGATTCCTGATGTCGAGAAGCTGTCATTTGCGCCTTCGTCACACAAACTGAACATTCTCGGTCTTGTCGAACAACTGAGTAGTCCTACGCCGCTGAGATCGAATGACCCATTTCGGAGATAGTTTCACTGTTAACCGAATGGTTGTAAGTTCGAGTCTTACCTGCGGATCCAACTAGATCAACAACTTACGGGAGCTGAAAAGCTCCCCGTTTGCCTTTTGTGACATGGATTGTGACATTACACTGCGTGTTATTGATTGTGACATGGTATTTTACGTCACAACTTTCCTGTCTTTTGACAAGAAGTAGCTTCGCGTCTTGATACTGGTTTAGGGATTCAATTCGGTTCGAGAGCAGCGGCGGTTCTCGTCCAGAGGTACACCATTTGCTCGAGCTTATGATGTGAGTTGGTCTGACATACGATGCGATCGATATACGGTTAGTTCCACACGGTGAATTTGCTTTCCTCGAAATAAATCCTTCGGGACAGTGGCTGTTTGTTAGAATGTGGGACCGATTTGCCTATTTCCGAGGAATTGGCGAATTTCATGACCGCACGATCGATCGCTCCGGATCAAAAGAGCCAAGAAAGATTCAGCGGTCGGTTGGTCCGATCAGGGATTCTAGATGCTTGATTCCGGCCGCAAGCTCATCGCTTGTGTCGCCCAGAGCGAGAGCGGCCTTGAAATCATCCAGAGCAGGTCGAAACTGACCTCGTTCAGTGTTCGCGACTCCGCGATGATACAGAACTTCGGCATCGTAGCCATCCCCGAGGGAAGCACTATAGTCGGCTACCGCTGCATCGAAGTCTCGAAGGTTTGCGTACGCATGGGCTCGATTGAAATGGATGATCCTTTTTTCCGGGTGTCTTTCAAGAGCTCTCGTAAAGTCTCCGATCGCCTGTTCGTTCTCGCCGAGGGCGAAATAGGTGAGCCCTCGCAATCCTTCAACATCAGATGTTTTATCAAGTTCATCGGCCCTTTCCAGCTCAACGAGCGCCGCGTGAAAGTTCCCTAACTCATAGTGGCAGTTAGCCTTTCCTAAGTACGCGTCCGTGTCATTAGGATCCAGCTCGGCGGTCTGCGAAAAATCGGCAAGGGCTAAGGCGAAATTGCCGATCACCTCGTAACAAAG
>Ga0307505_10001891_pt1 | contig 15696 bp, 14 predicted proteins | sample 23_S_MG_FD_202183 | JGI IMG/M metagenome (GOLD analysis project Ga0307505, IMG submission 202183) | Soil microbial communities from Populus trichocarpa stands in riparian zone in the Pacific Northwest, United States - 23_S | ecosystem: Environmental > Terrestrial > Soil > Riparian zone > Trees...
CCCGGAGATTTCCGTCAGCGCCTTCAACTCATTGGAAAGCGCCTGGCCGCGCTTGTCGGCGTGAACGGCATCGAGCGCCGCCGCCTCCATCGTGCCATCGCGCAACACGTCACCATGACGCTCGAACATCACGCGGTCGGTCTGATCCTCAATGGCCTGCCGACGCGGCGGCGCTTGCTCCAGCGCGCGGACCATTTCATCGCCGGACGCGAAGCCGAACAACCCGGCAGCATCGTCGGGGTCCATCCCGCCAGCGACGGCATAGATCGTCTGCCTACCACGCGGCAGGGTTTTCAGAACGCCCTCGCCATAACGATCGACCAGAACGTCCTTGGACAGCCGGACATCGGGCAATGCTTCTGGCTGGCCTTCCCCGAGCCAGCGCCGATTACCCATCCATTCGATCGCACGATATTGACGGTATCCGTTGACATCACGCTCGACCTCAGCCCGAGCGGCTTCACGTTCCTCCCGAAACCACTTCTCGCGCTCCCGCCTGATCGGGGCCATCGTTTCGGCAAGCAGCTTTGCAGCGGCCTCATCCCCGGCCTGATCGTAGAGCTTGACGAACGCGGCGTAGTCATCGGGCGAGAGCCCCATTTCCTCAGCCGTCGCAAACAGCGGCCCGCGATTTCCGGCCTCAGCCTGGGCCTGTTGAATTTCCTGATCGGTCGCCAGCATCCGATCGAACACCGCGCGAAGCTCATCGGACGGGATGACATTGAGCCCCGCAAGCCGCTGGTAGATCGACACGAGCCAGGCGCGAAACTTCTCAAAAGCAGCCCGCAGATCGGCGGACGGCGCTTTCCCTTCGAGCAAATACGCCTCAAACGCGCGGGCGAACTGCTCTTGCATCCCGACATCAATCGCGCCGTCGAGCATGATATTGCCGGTCGGGCCGTGCTCCAGAGCGGCGATCACATCGTCCGCCGTGACTTTCACATCTGGCACAACTCGCATTGCGTCTTTCGCAACAGCATCGGCATTAGAACGCCACCACTCTTTGACGGCGGCGAAGTCCTGGACGCTCGACGCCTCGCCCTTATCGGCAAGGTCTTGCATCACGGTCAGGAAATAGTGACCGCTTTCGTGGATGAACGTCGAGAGGTTGGCCGTGCGGAACAGGTTGATGATGGTGTCGCCGCTACCGACGCCAGCGGCGGGGAACTGGATGGAGCCGCGATTTTCCTGCCCGTATTCCTTGCGGCGCTCAGCCTGATCGCGGTCTATCGCCGCCCGGATCGCGTCATCCGCGTCATCGAGCGAGACGCCGATTTCGGCAAGATATGCCTCAATCTGGTCGATGGCATCAGTTTCGAGAGCCGCGTTTTCGGCATCGGCCCGCTGAGCTTGTCCAGACAATTCGCGGTCGATCGCAGCCCACAGCGGGCGCGTGATATCGGGAACCTCACGCCCCTCTTGCATGGCGTTCCGGTATTCCTGAACAACGGGATCGTCGCCCATGAACCCCGCTTCGATCGCGGCCTGGGCTACATCATCAGCGCCATACTTCATGCCGTCGCCAGCGCCGAACATGTCGCGCACGTTGGCCATGACGCCGCCGCGCGCCAGACGCAGCGTTTTCCGGCCACGTCCGCGCCGGATCGTTTCGGCATCACGGGCGCGAAGCTCGCCGCCGACATCATTGATGCCGCCGCGATCGGCAATGAATTCGAGAAGCGATTGCCCGCGATCCGCGCCGGTATCTCGACGGTTCCGCGCTTCCGCCAAGGTGCGATTGAGCGCGTCAACGTTGCGGCTTTGCATCCCCTGGGGCACCGCGCCGCGCACCTGGGGCAGCGGGTAATTCTTCATGAATTCCTCGACCGTCAGGCCCGAGCGTTCCGCCATGACGCGATAGAATGCCGGGAACAGCATCGCCTCTGCCTGCGCGACATCTGGCGAACGCCCGGCCTGCCGCAGCCGAGACAGCATCGTCTCATAGATTTGCTGCTCGAAAGAGCGGTATTGCTCATCTTCCAGGCGCATCCGCTCCGCTTCGGCATACGCTTCTTCCATCGCATCACGGGCGCGCGCATTGAATTCCGCAGCCTCGCGCGAGGTGAATTCGTTCGGATCAAACCGCATGTTCTCCATCAGGAAAGCATCGTGTTCCGACCCGGCAATATGGGCGGCATAGGTCGCCGTGGGGATTTGAAGATCGCCGCCCGTCGCCAAGGCAACATCGAGATCGTCGGCGCGAACACCTTCGAGCCCGTCGATCAATGTATAGGGATCGAGCCCGACGCCCTGGAAATACTGGACGAACTGATCGGCGGGAACATAGACGTTTTCGACCGGCCCGTTTTCCGTGGCGCGCGCGACGAAATCACGGAACGCCTCAGGCATACGGTTGCGCAGCGTCGAGTTGACCGCTTGGCCGGACAATTCCTCGAACAAGGTGCGCCGCTGTTCGGCCTCGCTCGCCATGCGCTGTTGGTCGATAAACGCGCGACCGCCGACGCCCGCGACTTCGATCGGGCCAGTAACGAATTCGGCAAGGCCCTCAATCAATACATCGCCAAGGCTAAATTCTTGTCCCGACGCCAACTGAGCGCCCGCCTCACCCGCCGCGCCCATAGCAGCCTGGGCGATGGATTGCAGAACGACATTGCCAATTGGAGATTGAACCAACTGCTGACCGGCCAAGCCGCCCGAGAGCCCGTCTAGTGCGCCGATGACAACCCCGCGCATCAGGCCGCGCCGGGCGGCTTCCCGCATCAGGTTCGGATCGGACAGCGCCGCCATAGCGCCTTCCGGCGTCGAGACATCAATGTTGTGCTCAGCGAAGAACTCGACCGGCGACACGCCAGCCTCGACCGTGAACGAATATCCGCCCATGAACGTCGCGCCCGCCGTGGGATTACGGGTCGCCGCCGTCACCGCCGTTGCCGCCACAAGGGCAGGGACACTTTCGCCCGCTGTCTCAGTTAGGAAAGCAATGAATGCGCCGGGGTCTTTTGCAATGGCCTGCATGTAGGCTGAAAACGAACCATCGCTGTCAGCTTCCACCCAATTATCGCGCCCAACCGTACCAGCCGGAGACATCGGTATGCTGGAAATCTGCTGTGCAATCTCACCGGCCCGCTGCTGATAGTAGAGCGCCGCCGCCTCATTATCCCCGCCCAGCAATCCCGGCAGACGCGATTGCAGATACCGCGTCCCGGCAAAGAACAGGTCATCAGGACCGGGAAGCCACCTGTTGGCGACGGGGTTGCCGTCATCGTCGCGGGCAATGACGGTTTGCTCACCCAGGATTTCCCCGAACGATCGCTGCTCATCCGCGAACCGCTGCGCCGCCTCATTGGCGAGCCACTGGTTATAGGATTGAGGCAGGCGCATCATCCCCCGCCCGAGCATGTTGCGGCTGGCTCCGAGCGTGGTTTCCCACCACGACAGCCCTTCAAGACTATCGCGGGCGAGCCTGGCATTGTCGGGATTTCGCAGCCAGTTGGCCAGCATGGGCGAGGACGAAAGGATCGTGGCGTTGCGCGCCTGCTCAACCTGTTGCTGAAACAGCGGGCGATATTCCGTGACCATCGACGCGGGCGGCGTGGGGTTGCCCGTGGTCTGAGCGAATTGCTGCCCAAGCTGCATATCGGCAGCGAACTGGTCGGGCTCCTGATCGTTCGTCGCACTCAGGACGATGTTCGCCGCCGCCGCTTCCTGAACGCGGCGCTTTGCCATCCACTCTGCATATTGGCTATCGAACGTTTCCACTGACTTGCTCCAATAGGAATTCGTTATACCGTTCCGCTATCTCATCATCGGACGGCCTACGCCCAAGCTCTGCCTCCAGGTCCGCCGCGATGGCCGATCTGGCGACGGTCGGGATTTGCACATAAGGCACACCCATGCTGACCGTGGACGCGGGTTCGCGCGCGCCCGTCTCGAACAGGAACCTGTCATTGATGACGTTTTCGCCCTGGAACCCCGAGAACGGATTGACCGACCAGGACGGTTCGCGGATGACCACGGGCAGCAACAGCCGATTAATCATCTGCTGAATGTCCATCTGGCTTGGATTGCGGCCATCGTTCAGTTCCTTGAACTCAGCCATCTGCTGAGCCAAGACGTTGTTGAACTGGGCGATGCGAGCCGCCGCTTCGGCGCGCTTTCCGGCGTTGTCCTGCCCCGTGGTTGTGATACCCACGGCCTCAAGAGCCGTCTGCGCCTGGCCGAACGCCGTGGTGATCGACAAGCCTTCCTCGCGTGCCTGGCGTTCATCGGTGAGCGCAGAGGTTTGCAGGCCAGTCATTTCCTTGAACGTTGTCGGAGACAGGCGCTCCCGATAGTCGTTCAGGTCAATCAAGGCGAACTGGCCGGGGTTCTCGGCGGCATACCGGCGCATGTCGTAAACAAGATTGTCATCGTCTGAGGGAGCGCCGCGCGCCGCCGTGCTCTCGATATACGACCAAGCCGATTGCACCGACGACAACCCGGCAGCAAGACGGACCTCCTGAGGGACATCGTCGGGCGTCATGCCACGCTCGACGTAACTCCAAAGCTCCGAGCGCGCAGCCGTTTCGGCCTGAGACGCCGCACGGTTCATCGTCTCCATATGGGCATAGAGCCGCCTGCGCGTCAGATCCCGGACAACCGGATCAGCGATCCCCTCAAGCTGAGCCTCGATATCGGCATAGGACGGCATGACGGTGCGCGGGGCAACGTCCCCGGTGCGAGGCGCGACCGTTCCGCCGCGCGAGCCCACCGGCTCGATGTGCCAAGGCTCATGCGACATGGGGAAATACATGCCATATTTCCCGGCGTTCTCATGCACCCAGTCAATGACGTGCTGGGGGGCATGGCGAAGCGACTGGCCATTGAACGCGATATCTACAGCCTGCCCATGATTGTGCTGCGAATTGCCCGGAGGGGCGACCCATTGCCGTGCCGCTTCCGGCGACCCATACCGCCGCAAGGCATCCTGCCAAAGAACCTGCTGGCGCTCGACGGAACGGTATCCGCTGAGAACGCCAAGCCCCTCAGCAACACCCGGAGGCGCGTCCTGGATCATGGCCGCAAGGTTCGCGGCGAAATTGCCGTCGAGCCCGGTCACATCTTCGGTGCGGTTTTGCGTCACGAGGCGATCGAGCAGGAACGCGCGGCTCGCGGTCGGCCCCGTCATGCCCGACGACGATGGCCCGCTGGACGGCGCGGGCTGGGTCCGCGTCGTCTGCAAAATGGCATCGGCCTCACGAATGGCCTGAGCCTCGCGCACGGCGGACCCAAGCGCCCGCTCAAGCTCATACTGATGCGGGCCGGTCAGGCTGTCATTATGTTCCTGGCGATAGGCGTCGGCGGCGAGCGGATCGGATTGGGCCATCCTGAGCGCGACGTTCTTATGAACGCCGGAAATGAATTCGGCCTCGCGGTTGGTCAGCACGTCCGCATCCCAGCCGAGCATTTCGCCTTGCTGCCTGAGTTCCGCTTGCCCGGCTGCGATGTTGCGCGTGACGGTTTGCGGGTTCGCGTATCCCGCAAGCGCGTCCTCAGCGAACGTGTCGATCCGCGCCGTGGATGCGTCCTGAAACCACTGCTTGCGCTGATTTGCGGTGTGAACAATCGACTGATCGAGCGTAGAGTTTAAACGGGCCGTCGAAGCGGTCGAATAAGCCTGTTGCGCGCCGGGGGTGAGGCCCTGCCCATATTGCTGGCGGGCCTGCGCTACATCGCTCTCAAAAGCCGTGCGCGCCTCAACCGCCGTCCGGCCTTGAAGGGTGAGGAACCCATTTTCGCCATACTGGCGTTCGCGCAGCCACGCGGCGAACTGGTTGTCCGCCTCCTTGGCGCGGGCGATATCCTCAAGCTCGCGCACCTGTTGCATGGCGGCGCTGGCCTGAGTGACACCCTGGGCGAGCCCCTGCATCCCTCGACCAATAGCAGCGCCCATGTCGTCGGCAGAGGCGCGCGAGGTGAGCGGCTGCTGAAAGATCGGGCGATCTTGAACGTTGGGCTGATATTGCGGAACGATTGGCATGGCTGACCTTAAGCAAAGGAACCGATGGTGGACCGGCGATAGCCCGAATACGCATTCGCAGCACCGCCGAGCACGGTCCCGGCAGCGGCAAGCCAGCCGCCTGTTTGGGCCGCGCTGGCATTCATCCGGCTCAGCGTTGCGTCGGAACGACCGTTCACGGCCTGGACGCGATGATCGTAACTTTCGCGGGCGTAGTTTCGCCGGATCGTGAGAGCGTCCAGTTCCCCGAGGACGGCGGTATCAACCAGCGTATCGAGCGGCGATCCGAACGACAGATCGACCCCGTTCGCCGCCATAGCCGCCATCTGGCGACCCTTGAGTTGGGCGACCTCCTGGCGCTTGCGCTGCTCATCAATCTTGCCGCGCTCCAGCGCGTCTTTCGCCCGCCGCTCCGAGAGCGTGGCGTTCATTTCCGCGACCTTGGCATTGTATTCGCCCGCCGCCGCCTGGGCGTTGGCCTGCTGGATTTGCCCCATCGCGCCGAGGATGCTACCGCCGATCGTCAGCGCCATCATCAGATCACACATCGCCGCGCCTCATTTCAAAGAGCCGGAACATTTCGCCATCCTTGCCGAGCGGCATCGGCTCAGACAGGTTGAAGCCGAGCCACCGCAGCCATCGTTTCGACGCGGCGTTCCTGTCATCGACCGCGTTTCTGAGGACTTGATAACGCAGCAACAGTTGATCCCTCCAACTGACCGACCGGCGCAGGAAGGCGACATAGTGTTCCGTGACCGCATCCGTGCCGAGCAGCCAAGGGGCACCAACCTGGGAGAGTACGCTGAGATCGCCAGCGCCGAACATGACTTCGGGGCGTCCGTCAACCAGCGCGGTCATCACGATGGAGGATTTGCGGAGAGAGAATTCCAACGCCTCGCGGGGCGACCGGCCAGACGAGGCAAACACCTCATCGGAGTCCGCCACGCGCATCCTGGCCGCGATCGTTTCGATGTGCTCGACCGCCCCAGCGACTATCTCGATATCAGCGGCCAAGGGTCACGTCCGGCATCACTGCCAGGATCGTCATCGGCAGGGGATCGAACTGCTTGATGACAAGGTTGCCGCCATCGGTCCAATCCCATTGCGGCGTGATGGCAAGGTCGCCGGTATATGCGCCGATCGCCTCGTTCCACGCCTCCCCTGCCCGCTGCTTGTATTCGATCAGCTTGTCACTATCGCGCAAGCCATCTTCCGGCCCGACCCAAATCCCCCGCGTTTTCTCGACACGCAAGCTGACTTCCGAAATGGACTTGTTACGCGCCTGCACCGTGCCGAGGCCGCGCACCGATCCCAGGTCAAGATCGAGCGTCTGCAAGGTCGCCTCATAGGCAAGACCGGCATGGATGGTGGAAGCGGCGTAGGGCAGCGTCACCGCGCCAGTGTCGGCATCGGCAGTCAGCCCGCGCACCACGTTGCCATCGCAAAGCGCGACGACGCTCTTGCCCCGGAGGTGAGGCAAGACGATTTCCGAGATCGGCGCTCCCATATAGGACAGACCGCAATCGACAAAGAACGCATCCTTGACCGCCTCGAAAGAACGGATATGCAGCCGCTCGATATAGCGACGATCAGAACCGGCGATCGAGCGGCGGACGATGAAATATGGAACGTCCTCGCGCCCCTCGCCAATAACGGCCACGTCCTCAAACACACCATCGGTTTCGTGCCGCGTCCAGGCCCAAACGTCATGCTCTTTAATATAGGTGAGCGAGCAGAGCGATCCGTCATCGAGCACAACCCACACGATCGAGTATGGTGCCTGGGCATATGCCCACGCCTTAATCTCGCGGCCCTCGAACAAGTGACGCGCCAGGATGGTCAGGTCTTTGCCGGTGAAACTGTCCTCAGTGAATTCATAGGAGAAGTCACGCACCACGCCGCCGCGATCCTGGGCGAACAGAACGGTGTTGCCGACAACGATCGGCTGCACGAGCGCCGCGCCACGATAGCCTTGGTTCTTGATGACGATGTTGTCGGGCGTCAGATACTCATCAGGCCCGCCCGTGATGACCCATTCCGCGCCGCTGGTCAGCGTCATCAGGCCGCGCACCTGGAGCAACGCCCTAATCTCATTGACCTGGCGCGCGCGAATGCGAAACTCGAAACCGTCGCTGGCCTTGCGGGGCCGCGAATAGCCGAAGTTCTCATAGTTCCCGGTCTGGCTCAGCCAGACGGCTTGCGGATTGCTATCGCTCGACCCGAACGCAAGGCGCTGGTCGATGAATGTCGAGCAGCGTGGATAGTTGCCCGCGCCGACGAACGGGTTGTAGCCGGTTTGCGGAGTGTCAGCGAGATCGGCGGTGATATTTTCATCATCGAAGGACAGCCCTTCCGTCCCGCCGATGTAGCCATAAACGCCGTTGTCCTCTTTATATACAATGTAGCGGCCCGCCCCCGCCACCGCGCCCCAAGCAATGCGGTTGATCCCGCCCGAGATCGAAAGATCATTCGTGGCCTGGCCGATGCCAGACGGCAAACTTTCCTCCCCGCTCAGATCGGAGATCGCGGCCACGCGGTAGCGATAGACCGTAGCCGTGTATCCCGGCTGGCCGGACGTGTTGCCGGGCGTGGTCACGGTCGGCGTGCCGGGCGCGGCCATCGTCGGCGCGAATGTCGGCGTGGTCAGCGTCCAATTGTCATCAGCGAGACGCGAGAGCTTCCGGGGCGCATAGCCCGTGTGCGTGATATACATCACGTCCGCCTCTTGCGTGACGACAAGCTGATTGAGGCTGGCAGAGGTGAAGGGCGTTGCAAATTCGTATGGCGAACCGCCCGAAAGGATAAGCCCGCCGTCACGATAGACCCGCGCATATTGGTGCCCAAACTCCAGAATGTAGGACTGGAGCGCGTTGAACTGGAACGGGATCAGCCGCGTAACATTCGCGCTGGCCTTCACCTCATTGATGAATTCGAGCCCGGCCCGATTGGACGCGCCGCCATGCGGATGGATGAACAGGTTGATCGCGGTCTTGAGGCCCGACCCATACTTGGCCAGATCGACACGAGCCCACAACGCAGGGGAGAGTTCCCCGGCAGTGAATGACGGCTGATAAGCGCGAAGGTCAGGCATCGTCACCATCCACTATGCGGAGCAATTTCAGCTTGGCGCGCTCCAAATCCCACACGCCGACACCGCCGTCCGCGCACGACGATGCGAAATATTCATTCCCGTCCTTATCCATGCCGACGATGATGACGCGGGCGAGATTGCCCTTGGCGCGCTCAAGCACCCTGTCAGGATCAAGGTCTAGGCTGGTGATGACGGGGAGATCGACCACAACGCCCATCACTCGCGCGCCTCAATCGCCTCAGCGGGATAGTCGCTGGTTTCCCGAACCTCATTGGCGTCGGCAACCGCCGCCTCAGTCTGCATCTGGACGGCCAGTTGATAGGCGTCGGCGCGCACCTTGGGGTCGCGCGTCATCGGCATGGCGAGACGGACGGCCAGATGCCACCCGAACGCATCCACGAACAGCGGCGGATACCGGGTCGGATCGACCACCTTACGCGTGTATTCCAGGAAGGCCGGGGACAGGTTGCAGAAAATTTCCGCCCCTTCAATTTCATAGGGGAAGCCGCCCGCCACCGTGTCGCCGCCATAGGGCAGATAGTCGGGGAAAGTTTCGTCGCTCACGCGCCGGACTTTCAGGCAGTCGTTGGGCCGCTGATATGCCCTGCGCCACCGCCTGGGCTTGCTATTCGTGATCCCGGCCAGCGGCGCGGTCTTGCGGGCGAAGGTCCACGGATAGGACTGGAGAAGCAAATCCCGAACATGGTCATAGAACTGCTTGCAGGCTTTCGCCTCAGCACTCGCCTCATTGATATCGGTGATGTTCGGCTTGCCGATATTGCTGAGCGCCAGGTTGCAGATGAAAACTACCGAGGACATCAATCATCCCCATAGAGGATTTTGGCGCGATCCGGTTCGTCGGCATCCGCGCTGACAGCCGCCTCAAGGATTTCGAGATCGAGACTGCCGCCGCCCGACACGCTTTCGCTCATCGAGCGCACGCGCACCGTGGCGACCATCTTCAATTCGTCCCCGACGCGGGCACCGCCGACGCCAAGCGCCTTCATCTGCTTTTGATCGAGGTAAAGGGACGGATAGTGCTTCGCGCTCTTGCCGCTCGACGGCGCGCTTTCGACCATTTCGTCATAAGTCGTGCCGAGATCGTTCAGCTTCATGGCGGCTATCCCTATTCGTCGGCGGTGATTGCAGCCCCGAGCGCGACCCTGAGCCAGTCCCCATCGCTCGCCACGGCAAGGCAGGGGGAGCCGCCATCGCCATCGACCACGAAGATGATCCGACCGTCAGCGGGATCGGCTGGGGCCGTCTCGACGCTGAACACTGGCAGGGCCATCGGCCCAGCGTCGGGCAGGATGCTCGACACGCGGTTCGCCTCATCAATAAGTTCAGCGACACGCCGACGAAACGCCGTCTCATCCTCGCCCGTCTGCAAGACCTTAATCATCACGTCACCCTGAAAATGGAGGGATCAGGCGACCGAAGCCGCCTGATTGTCAGTCGTCAGCCTGGACCGGCTCAGCGTCGGCATCCGGCTCAGGATCAGCGTCGGGCTGGACCGGCGCGGGCGCAGGCTCCCCGCTCTGCCCCGCAGCGGCCAGGATGGCATCGGCCTCCTTGGCGGTGGCGATATCGGTGCGCCCGGTGAGTTCCTTGGCGGCGGCGATCCGCTCCTTGGCGCTCAGCTTTTTGGGCGCGGCATCCGGCTCAGGATCAGCGTCGGGCTGGACCGGCGCGGCGGTGTTGCCGCCCCGCGTCATCCATGCTTTCGAGAACTGATCCTCGCTGGCGATGTGGAAGCCCTCGCCGGGCTCCCGAACCTTGCCGCCGAAATACCCGCGTTCCTTCGCGGTGACGGCAATCGTTCCTTGGGTCTTGCTCATGCTGGTATCCTTTCCTGAGCGTGGGTTTAGAACGCCACGCCGTTGGTCTGGACGCCGTGAACGATCCCGGCAGTGACCCGGCCAGCAGTCGGCGCGGTGCCGGTGATGTCGTAGTAGATGCGCAGGTAGCGTTCATTCGTGCCCGGAGGAACGACGGTGAACGGGAACGTGCGGCCCGCAACGAGATCAGCCGCGACCAACGTGGTTTCGAGCACGCTTTTGGGCGAGGCGAACCCGGAGTTGTCATCGACCTGCACGACGACGCGCATGGAGGTGAGTTCGTTGAACGTCTCGACCACCTGGACAAGCAGCGGGATCGAGTTTCCCTTGCCGATATCCTTGGACAGCGGGGCGGCGTGACCGTATGCGGTCCCGGTCGCCAGGAGATCAACGATATTGGTCGAAGCTGCATCAGCCGTGATGGCCTGAGCGTTCGAGAACAGCAGCGTTTCATCAAAGATCATTTTGGTGTTCCTTCGATCAGGGAGCCCGCCGCGACCACCGCGACGGGCCATGTTCCATCAGGCGTTAGAGAACGCGCGCCTCGGTATTCAGGAGCGCGTCAGTCTCGCGGAGCGGGAAGCTGCGATAAGTGAGGACTTCCCGGCCTTCCAGTTCACGCGGAACCAGGCGCAGGAATTCGTTCGCAGCGGAGCCGGTGCCGCCCGTGCCGAGCCCGTCGAGGGCTTCCAGCACGTCGCGGTTCGCGTAGATCGCAATGCGGCTGGTCTTGCCGTCCATGCGGCGCGACTGGAGTTTCCAGTATGCCTTGCGCATGAAGCTGTAGAGATCGACGTTACCGGCAGCGAGTTCGCTGACATCGACGTTGGCGATGCGCGAGACATAGCGCCAATCCTTGACGGCCAGGCCAATATGCCACTCGAAGGTTTCTTCCTTCACATAGTAGGCATCGCCGTTCGGATCGGTGACACGCTGCTCACCCTTGTCCATCCGCTCGACGCCAGCCTTGGTGCCTTCGGGATAGAGCAGATGACAGGCGTGATCGCCCCAGGTCACGAACCAGATCGACGTGTTATCGGAGCCGGTGCCCCCGGCGTCGATGATCTGGTTGCCAGCGCCGCCGCCGCCCTTGGTGCCGAAGCGCGCGGCCAGGCCCTTGAACTTCTCGGGCGTGGTGGCGGTGTCGTGATAGAACAGACCCGACGCCATTTCCTGGTTCATGCTCTCCAGGTGGGCCATCGCTTCACCCAGGCGCAGCGCGGCGGGGTTCTTCGACAGCTTGAGCGCACGGGTATCGACGCCGGAACGGGCTTCGAGGAAACCCGTGGTGTCATCGACCTGTTGCACCTGGCTCTTGGACTGGGGGATGCCCTTGTAGAGCCGCCCCCAAGCAGGCGTCGGCAGGCCGGTGCGAATGCCATGACGGTGCGTTGCACCCATGTTGCATTCCATCGCGGTCGCATCGTCAAGGATCGGGTTCTGTTGCTTGAGAACTTCGATCACCTCGCCGGTGCGGGGATCATTCTGCTTGTGAATGTCGATGAGGTTCAGATAGGTGGACGACAGAGTTGCCATCGTTATTTGCCCTTCGGTTGGTCATCGGGATAGAGGATCGAAGCGGTATCCTGCTTGACCTTGCCCCCTGGGTTTTCGCTGATGGCCGGATTATCTTCACCGATCAGGGCACCGACCTTCGCCATGAACCGGATCATTTCGGGGTGGTTTCCGCCGCCCGAAGCGTTGAGGTATTCCTTGAGTTCGGGCGTGCCGAACCTGTTGACGACGCCGGACGCGACCTTGACCGTCCCGTCCCATTTCGCGCCGCCAATCTCGGGATCGGACTTCGCCGTATCGACCCAGCCGGAAACGGTTTCCGCCCAGTTCTCACCCTGGGATTTCGCCCGCGCCTGTTGCTTGGCGATGAACTTGTCCGCGAGCTTCTGAGCCTGCTTTGTGGTCAGGCCCAGTTCCTTGAATTCAGGGCCAAGCTCATCGAGCAATTCCTGATCGACCTCGACGCCCTCGGGCATCGTGAGCGCATACTTGCCGTCATCGGGAACCGCATCGCCGGGGTCTTTTTCGGCAGGCTTGGTCTTGTCGTGCTCAGCCTTGGCCGATGCGTTTTCCGCATCAGATTTTGCCGGGTCGGAAACATATTCCTTCCACTCCGCAGGCGGATCACCAGCAGCGGGATCAGCCGGGGGATCGCCCGCGCCCTTCGCCGGATCATCGGGATAGGCAAGCGCAGCGGGATCGACGGCAGGCGGATCGCCCGCGCCAGGCGCAGGGGCAGGATCGGCAGCGGGAGCGCCGCCACCACCGCCGCCGCCGCTGCCATCTTCGGGAGCGCGGAGCGGGACAAACCAGCCTTTATTCTTCATCCAGGACATGCACAGTTTCCTTTGTCGGGTCTTTCCGTTGAGCCGCTTCGAGCAAAAGGCGCGGATATTCGGTCGGACCTAGCTGCTCCAGTTGAGAGATCAGACGCAGACCCACGTTCTGTTCTCCGAGTTTGAAATTCGTGGCGTTGTCATCGCCCGTGTAGGCCGTGCGAGAAACGCCACAAAGCTCCAGAAACCACAACACCGTTCGACGGCCTTGCGGAAATCGCAACACAGCTTCCAAATCAATGGCCACCTGGTCGCGCTTCAACTCTTGTTCTCTGGATAGTTGCTCAGTCAAATTCGACATCAACCGATCCCCAAGTTCTGCAACAGATTGCCGCCGCCAGCGTCGGTTTCGGCCAGCACGCGCGCCGCCTCAGCCGACTGCTTGGCGGCTGGAGCCATCGCAGCGGCATTGGCCGCAGCTTCCTGCTGTTGCTGTTTCTGAGCACGAGCCTCACGGACTTCGGCAACGTCATCGTCGGAAACGACAAGCGACGGCGGCGCACCGAGCATGTCAGCGTAGATGTCCACGCCTTCATCCATGTCGATCTTGTCGAGCACGGTCGGATTGACCGACGACAGGTTGCCGACGAACGAAAACAGCCGTTCGATCGAGCCCGTGGAAACGGCCTTCTGCGCCTGGGCAAGCATCGAGATATATTCGATCTTGAGTTCCTGGCCGCTTAGCTCCATCGGCGGCGGCGGCAACATGCCCCGTTCGTCCATGATGGAATACGTGCGGTCGATCGTCGGGGCCAACTGCCCGCCATAGATGTTTTCGAGCACCGGCCCGAGCGCGAGCAACTTTTCTTCCTTGCGCTCAGCAATCTCGAAATTGTTGCGCGGCTGAATGCCTTCCATGTTGGCGAGCATCAGGAAAAGATCGGCATAATATGCGCGCTCAATGCGCTGCCCGGTTTCCTTGATATCGGCAGCGAGTTCGGCCAGCGACAGGTTCACCTCAATTGCCGGGCGATAGGCGCGGCCAGTGGGATCGTCAACATAGGTGACGGAACCCGGCATGAGAGACGCGGGGTTATTTTTCAGGCTCACCGGCCCGGTCATGGGCGGGCGGACCTTCTTGTCGATCGCCTCGCCCTTCCGCATCTGCATGGTCTGGAGCATCTTGATATCGGGCAGCGCATCCATGCCCGGCGAGGCGGCATAGTTATCTTCCGCGACTAGCTCCCAGGCGGGCGCAATGATCGGGTTGCTATCGAACCCGCTTTCTTCGAGAAGATCGCTCCCCTCAAGGGATCGCGCGCCGTCCTCCCAATAGTTCGAGGCCCAGGGCTTGTTTCGCCGGTCGATCTTGGTGATGTCACGATCTTGGCGCGGCTCGACCGCATGATTGACCGTGAACCGCTCATCATAGTCGCCGCGATCGTAGCAGCGGCGGACGTTGCTCGAGACGCGATCCAGGCCGAAGCGGGCAACGATCCGCTCAACCGACCACGAGAAATTGCGATAGAGCGTCGTGGCAATGCCGCGATGGTCGCGGGCGATCCAGAACGACCCGTGAAGCAACTGGATCATGCGGACGGTCTTATCGGCATCCTCGACCAACAGGCCGCAGGACTGCCCGAACAACCCGAGATCGCCATAGCCCCAGTGGAACGCATTGTAGATGTTGGAGGATTGGAACACCTCGCGCATCCGGGTTTCGACCGTGCTCAGGTATTCCTTGACCGGCGCATAATCCTTCATTTCAGGGTCGAAGGTGATAAGGCGGAACCACGGGCGCGCGGGCGACGTGATACCCGAGTGCATCCCGCTCGCCAGCGTCCGCAGCGCAAAGCTGCCCGTGCTGTCAACGATCTTGCTGCGCACCTTTTTCCCGGCGTCCTGATTGAGAGACAGGCGAAGCCGCGTCGGCGCGTTGAATTCAGCAAGATCGCGCCATTGATCCTCCCACGGCTGGCGCTGCTCTTTCAGCGTCTCCATGCGCCGATCATGTCGCTGGCGTTTCGTTTCGATCTTTGCCACGGGTGCCCCGCCTTATTGCCCGAGAAGGGTTTTCTTTTCAGTCGGCGCAAAATCCGAAACGCCAGAGCTTGACGTGAGGATCGTGCCGAGAGCGCCCCCACCCGCGCCGGACGCGCGCCCCTTCCAGAACGGGTTCGAGGCGTCACGGCCATCCGAATATCGGGGATCGGGAGCCGCCGCAGGCTGGGCCGTGCCACCGCCCCCGCCGCCGCCAGACGATCCGCCGCCGCTCGACGCTGGAGCCTGCTGTTGCTGCTGGGGCTGAGGTTGCGAGAACATGCACATGGCGTTACCCCAAAACCGTGGTCAGTTGATCGGGCTCATCGGTGAGCACCGTGGACGCCATATTCGGGCGCGACGTTGCCGCCGCGTTCTTGACGCCCGTGCCGCTGGTCAGGATCGTCGGCGTCATCGACCGAACGCGATCCGTGGTGCGCCTGCCCTGGGCCGTGCGGATCGCCGCATTGTCCGGCT
>Ga0307505_10001892_pt1 | contig 15696 bp, 13 predicted proteins | sample 23_S_MG_FD_202183 | JGI IMG/M metagenome (GOLD analysis project Ga0307505, IMG submission 202183) | Soil microbial communities from Populus trichocarpa stands in riparian zone in the Pacific Northwest, United States - 23_S | ecosystem: Environmental > Terrestrial > Soil > Riparian zone > Trees...
ACTTCCTTGTTGAGAGCTGCTGCAGCGCGTCGGCGAGCGCTTCCGCCGGGCCGCCCTGATCCGCCTTGATGATGATCTGGAGGTTGCGCAGCTCCCCGGGCGCCGTCTGCGCCATGAAGTCCTCGAGCGAGACGCCGCGGCCGGTGCGGCGGCTCTTGGCCTCGCGATCGAGGCGCTGGCGGCGCTGCGCGATCTCGCGCGACGACGAGGCCTCCTCCACCACGAGCAGCTGGTCGCCGGCCATGGGAACGCCCTCGGCGCCGAGCACCTGCACCGGAATGGCGGGACCGGCCTCCTTCACGTTGCGGCCACGCTCGTCCATGAGCGCGCGCACGCGGCCCGCGAACATGCCGGTGATGAAGTCGTCGCCGACCCGCAGGGTGCCGCTCTGCACGAGCACCGTGGCCACCGGTCCCTTGCCCGGGTCGAGCTGGGCCTCGACGACGGTACCGGTCGCGCGGCGATTCGGGTTGGCCTTGAGGTCGAGCAGCTCGGCCTGCAGCAGGATGGCATCGAGGAGCGCCTGGACGTTCGTGCCCTTCTTCGCGGAGATCTCGGCGGACAGCACGGTGCCTCCGAACTCCTCGAGCACGACGCCGTGGCCGAGCAGCTCCTGCTTCACCTTGCCGGGGTTCGCCTGCGGGAGGTCCACCTTGTTGACCGCGACGATGATCGGCACGCCGGCGTTCTTGGCATGCGAGATCGCCTCGATGGTCTGCGGCATGACGGAATCGTCCGCCGCGACGACGAGCACGACGATGTCCGTGACCTGTGCCCCGCGGGCGCGCATGGCGGTGAAGGCCTCGTGGCCAGGCGTGTCGAGGAAGGTGATGCTCTTCTTGCTCGGCAGCGTGACGTGGTAGGCGCCGATGTGCTGCGTGATGCCACCCGCCTCGCCGGCGACCACCGTGGCCTTGCGGACGTAATCCAGCAGCGACGTCTTGCCATGGTCCACGTGGCCCATGATGGTCACGACCGGGGGCCGGTGCTCGAGCATCTCGGCGGTGTCGGTTTCCACCGTGAGCGCGTCTTCGGCCTGGTACTCGTTCTCGCGCACCGCCTGGAAGTCGAACTCGCCGGCGATGAGCTCGATCTGGTCGAAGTCGAGGCGCTGGTTGATGGTGACCATCAACCCCATGTTCTTGAACGCGAAGCCGACGATCTCGGTGGCCGGCAGCTTGAGGATCTTGGCGAGCTCCGAGACCGTGATGAACTCGTTGACGCGAATGATCTTCTTCTCGCGCTCCGCCGCCTCGGCGATGCCCGCCTCGCGGCCCTCGCGCATCTCACGGCGCATGTCACCGCCGGTGCGGCGATGCGGACCGCCACGCATGGCGGCGAGCGTCTTGGAGACGTTCGCGTCGATGGCTTCCTGGTCGCCGGGCCCACGTTTGCCCTTGCGGCGGCGGCCGGCGGGACCACCGCCCGCCGGAGCGGCGGGGCCGGTGCCCGGCTTCCGATCGTCGCGACGGGTGGCGCCGCCAACGCCGCCCGGCGCCGCGGAGGCCACGGGACGCGGGGGCATGAAGCCACTGCTGCTCGCCACGGGACGCGGGCGCGGAGCGCCCGGGGTGATGGGGCGCGGGCGCGGGCGGTTCGATGCCGGCGCACCGGAGCCACTCACCGACGGAGCGGAGGGCGGCGTGAACTCTCGCGCGGGGGCCGAAGGCTCGCGGGAGGTGACTGGCTCGGCGGTCTCGTCGCCGCCAAGGTCATCGGACGGCTCGGGAGAGCTGTACGTCTCCTCTTCCATGATCTCCGGCGCCGAGGCCGAGGCCGCAGCAGCGGCTTCGGCTTCGGCGGCCATCGCGTCCGCCGCCGCCTGAGCCTGGGCGGCCTGGGCCTGCGCTTCCTCGAGGGCCGCAGCGACATCGGCGCGCTTGCGCCGACGCACGCCGGTGCCAGCGGCTTCAGGGGCCGGCTCCGCCGGCGCGGCAGGCTTGGCCGTCCTGGCCTTGGTGGTCCTGGCGCGCGTGACCTTCGGCCTGGGTGCCTCCGCTTCGGTCCCGGTGTCAGGGGCAGCCGGCGCCGAGGGTGCGGCCGCCGCCGGGGGCGCGGCCGCCTTGCGGCGGCGGGCCGGTGTGGCCGGTGCGGATGCCTTCTCGGCGCGCTGCCGCTTCTCGCGCTCCCAGCGCAAGCGGGCGCGCGCGACCTGATCGTCGGTGAGCACGCTCGCAGGTCCGCGCACAGGGACTTCCATCTGCCGAAGGAGTGCCATCACCTCGTCAGTCGGAATCCCGAACTCGCCCGCCATGTCCGTGACCTTGAGCTTGCTCAAACCTGCCTCCGCTACGTCGTGCCCCGTTCCTGGGGCGAATCCACCAGCGCGCGAATGCCTTTCGCGAGCTGCCAATCCACGATGCCTATTGCTGCCGTCTGCTGCCTGCCGGCGGCCTGACCGAGCGCCGCCGCCGACGCCACCTCGATGATGCGCACCCGCTTCGCCTCGAGCAGCGGCACGACCTTGTCGATGCTGTGCCTCGAAGCGTCGGCCGCCACCACCGCCAGCGCGAGCTTCCCCCTGCGCGCGGCATCGCGCACCTGTTCCACCCCGACGACGGCGCCGCGCGAGCGGACGCCCAGGCCGACGAGGCGAAGCAGACGCTCCGCCGCTCCCTTCTCCACTACGTCTCCTTCGGCTCCTGCGCGCCGCCGGCGGCTTCGGTGCCTTCCGGCGCCGCTTCTTCGGCGCTGCCCTCTTCCGTCAGCTCATCGATGATCTGCATGAGCCGGTCGGCGTCGTCGAGCGTGATGCCCGGCAGCTTGATGAAGTCGTCCTTGTCGAGATCAATGATGTCGTTGAGGGTGCGGTAACCCGCCTCCTCGAGGATGGCCACGGTCGCCGGCTGCATGCCCTGAATCTCGCCGAGCGGCACGTCGCCGGACTCGTCGCCCGGGAGCGGCGCGAAGATGCCGCCCTCGGCGCCGCGCTCCAGCCACTCGCGGCTCGAGTACAGGTCGATCTTCCAGCCCGTGAGCTCCGACGCGAGACGCACGTTCTGTCCGTTGCGTCCGATGGCGAGCGACAGCTGGTCCTCGTCCACGACCGCCTGGATGGTCTTGGTGTTCGGGTCGCTGAACACGCGCGCGACGCGGGCCGGCGCCAGCGCGAGCTTCGCGAAGCGCTCCGGATCCGGCGACCACGGCACGATGTCGATACGCTCGCCACCCAGCTCGTTGACGACGGCCTGGACGCGCGAGCCCTTGAGGCCGACGCACGCGCCGACGGGATCGATCGAGTCGTCGCGCGAGAACACGGCGATCTTCGTGCGGCTGCCGTGCTCGCGCGCGGCCTCGCGGATCTCGACGATGCCCTGCGCGATCTCCGGGACCTCGAGCTTGAAGAGCGCCTTCACGAACAGCGGATCGGAGCGCGAGAGGATGAGCCGCGGTCCCTTGGGCGTTTCCTCGACGCGCTTCAGCACCGCGCGGATGGGCTCGCCCTGGTGGAAATGCTCGCGGTGGTTCTGCTCCCGGTACGGGATGATCGCCTCCGCCTCGCGGAACTTGTTGAGCATGACCACGAGCTTGCCGCGCTCGATCTGCTGCACCTCACCCGAGAGGAGCTCGCCGACCTTCGAGGAGAACTCGTCGCGGATCTTGGAGCGCTCGCCCTCGCGGACGCGCTGGATGATGCGCTGCTTCGCGGCCTGCACGGCGGCGCGGCCGAAGACGGCGAAGTCCACCGGCTCCTCGAGCACGTCGCCGACCTCGAAGCCCTCGTCGAACGAGCGCGCGTCGTCGAGGGAGATCTCCCGGCTGGGATCCTCCACCGTGTCCACGACGGTCTTGAGGAGCACGATCTTGATCCCGCCGCGATTGTCGTCGATCTCGACCTCGGCCTGGACGTTCGGACCATACTTCTTGGCGAGGGCCGCCATGATGCCGTCCTGCAGCAGGCCATAGAGCTCCGAACGGTCAATCTGCTTGACGTTCGTGACCTCGCGGAATGCCGCCAGAATGTCGACTGAACCCGCCATCATCCCGATCCTCTGCTAGATGCGAAACGCCAGCCGCGCTTCCTTCACAGCGGCCAGCGGTACCTGACGTTGTTTGCCATCCACTTCCAGGACCGCGGACTCGTCGCCCGCGCCCCCATCCACGTTCACGATGCGTCCCTCGAACCGGCCACCGTGCTCCGGCGCAAGCACCGAGACCCAGCGGCCATTGAAGCGCCGCCACTCCTCGGCCGACCGGAGCGGACGATCCCCCGGCGACGACACCTGCAACACGTACCGCTCGGGAACCAGCCCACTCCCATCGAGCCGGGACTCGAGCTGCCGTGACACCGACGCACAGTCGTCCACCGAGACCGCCGTGCCATCCCGGCGATCGATACGAACCTCGATCAGCGGGCGCCCTTTCGAGCCAGCACGGCGCAACTCCACGAGGTCGAAGCCGGCCGCATCAACCTCTGCATTGACAATGGCTTCCAGCGTTTCGCTCACGTGATGTCTAGGTGTCCGACGGGGACAAAAAAATGTGGGGAGCTTCCCCCACATTCCGCTCGCGGATCGCCGGCCCCGCGCAGCAATTACAAGGTATCGGGGCTTCTTCCGTGCGTCAACCGCAGGTGAGCGAGCGCGCCATGGCACCGTTGCGCGCAGCTCAACCGCAGCGCTAAGTGTCCAGTCCCACTATGACGCCGACCTGTCTCCCGGCGTCGCCGGCGCGATGCGAGAAGAAGCGGTCATTGTGATGCCGCGTGCACCACGGGGATATCGCGATCGAGCGGACCCCGGCCGCGCTCGCGTGCCCTGCGATGATGGAGCGGAGGTCCACCGTCTCGGGGCCATCCACCCGGCGTCCGGTGAGCTGCGCCACGACGTCGGGGCTGACCTCGTAGCAGCGTCCACAGATGGAGGGGCCGAGGTGAATGCGGAGGTCGGCTGCCGCCAGGCCGAGCCCGGCAAACCCGGCGATGCCGCGCTCGACGATGCGAGCGGCGGTGCCACGCCACCCCGAGTGCAGGACCGCCACCGCCCCCGAGGGATGTGCGACAAACACGGGCACACAGTCGGCGATCGTGACGGCGAGGGCAGTCGCGCGCTCGGCGCTGAAGTGGCCATCCGCCGCGTTGCCGCGCAGCCATCCTTCCCAGCCCGGCTGGTGACGAGTGACCGTCGCGCCGTGCACCTGCGCGGACGTCGCGAGCCGCGCGGCGCCGCTGGCGGACAGTGCCTTGCGCAGCCCGTCCCAGCGGCCGATGACGTCGCGCACGGGCTCGGCCGACCCGCTGCCGAAACTGCCCGCCAGGCGCGTGGTGGTGAAGCCGCGCACCCCGAACGCGTCGAAGTCGGGAATCGACTCGACGTGCGCGATCACTTCGAGCGACGGTCCTCCACGCGCGTGATCTTCGCGCCGAGCGCATTGAGGCGCTCGTCGATGCGCTCGTAGCCGCGCTCGATCTGCGCCACGTTGTTGATGACGCTCTCCCCATCCGCCGCGAGGGCCGCGGTGAGCATTGCCATCCCGGCGCGGATGTCGGGGGATTCGAGGACCGCCCCGCGCAACCGTGACGGACCCGCGACGAGGGCGCGGTGCGGATCGCACAGCACGATGCGCGCGCCCATGCCGACGAGCTTGTCCACGAAGAACAGCCGCGACTCGAACATCTTCTCGTGGATGAGCACCATGCCCGTGCATTGCGTGGCGCACACGAGCGCGCTCGACATCGTGTCCGCCGGGAACGCCGGCCACGGCTGATCCTCGAGCTTCGGCACGTGCCCGCCGAGGTCCGACTGGATGACCTTTTCCTGGTTGGCCGGGATGACGAGGTCGGGGCCATCGATCTTGCACGATACGCCGAGGCGCGCGAACCCCATCAGGGTGGAGCGCAGGTGCTCGATGCCGGCGTCCGCGATGCGCAGCTCGGAGTTCGTGACCGCCGCGAGGGCGATGAACGATCCGACTTCGATGTGGTCGGGGCCGATGCGGTGTGTGGCGCCCCCGAGCGTGCGCCCGCCCTCGATGGTCAGCTTGTTCGTGCCGATGCCCTCGATCGCGGAGCCAAGCGCCACGAGGAAATGACAGAGATCCTGGACGTGGGGCTCGCAGGCCGCATTGCGAAGCACGGTGGTGCCGCGCGCGGCGACGGCGGCCGTGACCGCGTTCTCCGTGGCGGTCACGGAGGGTTCGTCGAGGAAGACGTCGGCGCCGCGGAGGCCTGGCGTGCTCAGGTGGATCACGTCGTCGAGCTCGAACGAGACGCCCATGCGCTCGAGCGCCAGGAAGTGGGTGTCGAGCCGGCGCCGGCCGATCACATCGCCGCCGGGCGGTGGCAGCTCCACCTGCCCACACCGCGCGAGGAGCGGGGCGGCCAGCAGGATGGACGCGCGAATCTTCCGGCAGAGCTCGGGATCCATCGCCTTCGCCTCGACGGTCTTCGCGTGGATGTGCAGCGTGTTGCGCTCCACCCACTCCACCGACACCCCGGTGGACTTGACCAGCGACACGAGGTTCTCGACGTCCCGGATGCGCGGGACGTTCTGGAGGATGACCGGATGCTCGGTGAGCAGCGACGCCGCCACGATGGGCAACGCGGCGTTCTTGTTCCCGGAGGGCCGGATAGTGCCGGACAGACGGCGTCCGCCCTCGACGATATACTGAAGTGCGCCCATAGGTCGCGAAGGTTGGACGGTCTGGACACGCAGGTCAAGCGTTCGTAGCATCGCCAAGCCTGGCAGTGCACAGCCTGCATGGCCGTGCACAGTAGCCGGACATGGCCGTGGCCGCTGGCCTTTCCCTTGCACACCGGATTTGCGATGACAGAGCTCATCACGCGCGGCGGTGCGTGGCTGCTGCAACAGGCTGCGACGCTCCCCGACACCGTGATCATGAAGACGGTCGCGGTGGAGCGCGGGTGGTTCGAGACGGTGACCGGGATCGCGAGCGGCATGCTGGCGCTGACGCTGCTCGGCCTGACCATCGTCCTGGCCCCCGCGGCGTGGTCGTTCTGGCGGACGTTCCGGAAGGTCCGGACGCTGATCGACCGGGTGTACGCAGACGTCAACCCGATCACGCGCCACGCGAGCAACGTGGCGGACAACCTGGACTACATCACGACGTCCATCCGGCACGACGTACAGCAGGTCAACGCGACGATCGCGTCGGCCAACCGGCGGCTGCAGGAAGCCGTGGAGCTCACCGAGAACCGGATCAACGAGTTCAACGCGCTGCTGCACGTGGCGCAGCAGGAAGCGGAGCAGGCGTTCGTCTCGACGGCGGCGGCAGTGCGCGGGGTGCGCACGGGCGCCGCGACGTTCACGGGACTGGCCCGCGACGACGCGCACGACGCAGGCACAGGAGACTATGACGATGGCAACGACGATGAATCCGACACGATCGCGGACCTCGAGCACGACAGCGGCGAAGCGCCCGCGCGTCCGCGGCTCCGTCCCCGCCGACCGCGGCGCGGGTGAGTCCCGCGAGCAGCAGTACGATCTCCTCACCGCCGCGCTCCTGGGGCTGGCGATCGGGGCGGGCACCACGCTGCTCCTGCGGCGCGGACCATCCGGCGGGCGCCCGATCAGCCCCGCCTGGCGGATGGCCAAGCGCGGCGCCCGGATGGGCGCGGACTACGCGGGACGCGGCGCGAAGATCGGCGCCGAGTACGCCGGCCGGGGCGCGCGCTACGCCTGGGAGCGCGGCGTGGACGCGTGGGAGCGGGTGCCGCGCGAGGAGATCGAGGAGCGCATGCACGACTACATCGAGTCCGCCCGCGACGCGATCGAGCACGTCGTCGAGCACGAGCTCCAGGACCTCAGAAAGGCTATCCGTCGGCGCAGAAAGAAGCTCGGCTTGTAATCGCGGCGGTCTTGTGGCTGATCACTCCAGACGTCGGACGTCGTTTTTCAGACGTCAGACGTCTGACGTCAGACGTCTGAGGTGGTCGTTGTTTGGCGGGGCCCTGTTACTCCTGATCCTGCCGGATGCCGCGTATGCATGGACTCCGGGGACCCACGTCTTCCTCGGCGACGCCGTCCTGCGATCCCTCGCGCTGCTGCCCGGCGGCGTCGCCGACCTGCTGCGGGCCTTTCCGCACGAGTTCCTCTACGGCTCCATCGCGGCCGACACCAGCATCGCGAAGAAGTACGCGCCGGCCGGGCGCCACTGCCATTCGTGGAATGTCGGGTTCGAGATCCATGACGCGGCGCGCGACGAGCCGCTGCGCGCCTTCGCGCTGGGGTACCTCTCCCATCTCGCCGCCGACGCCGTCGCGCACAACTACTTCGTCCCGCGCCAGCTCGCGCTGACAGCCAGCACCGCCGCCCTGGGCCACAGCTACTGGGAAAGCCGCTTCGAGACGCACCTCGGCGAGCGGTCCAGCCGCAAGGCGCGGGAGCTCCTCCTGCGCGACCATTCGCGGGCCGACGGATTGCTGGACCGCATCCTCAGCCCGACGCTCTTCAGCACGGCCACCAACCGGCGGATCTTCCGCGGCATGGTGCACGCCGCCGACGCGGAATCGTGGCAGCGGATCTTCCAGATGATGCTCGAGAACAGCCGCTGGGACCTCACGGACGACGAGGTCGGGACGTACCTCGTACGGTCGTACGACTTCATCATCGACCTGCTGACGCGCCTGGATCGCGCCGAGCCCTACCAGCTCGATCCGTCCGGCGACGAGCCGCTGCGGCTGGCAAAGCGCGTGCGCCGCCTGGCGCTGCGCGCGGGGGGGCCCGACGAGGTGCGGGAGCAGGCGGAGTCGCACTTCGGCATGCCGAGCTCCGCGCTGCGGTTCTCCGAGCAGCTCGAGCTGCCCCTCTACGTCCCGAATCGCTCCGCGAGCAGCTGACCGAGGCGCTTCGGATCGGCGCTGCCCTTCGATTTCTTCATCACGGCGCCGATCAGCACCCCCTGCAGCTTCTTCTCGCCGGCGGCGAGTCGCTCCGCCTCCCTGGGGTGCTCGGCGACGACTTCGTCGAGCCAGCGTCGCAGCTGATCGTCATCCGACACCTGGAGCAGCCCCTGCGCGTTCGCGATCTCGGCGGGGTTGCCACCCTTCGCCGCCATCACGGCGAAGATCTGCTTGGCCGCCGTGTGGCTCACCGTTCCTGACGCGACGAGCCCGAGCAGCGCGGCGAGATCCGCCGGGCGCACCATGAATTCGTCGATGGCCTGGCCGGACGCGCGCAACGCGGCCAGCACCTCACCCATGATCCAGTTGGCCGCCGTCTTCGGATCGGCACGATCGGCCACGCGCTCGAAGTAGTCGGCCACCGCCACGGCGGACGTCAGCACGTCCACGTCGTACGCCGTGAGCTTGTACTCGGACGCGAACCGGGCGCGCCGCTCCGCGGGGAGCTCCGGGAGCGATTCCCGGACGCGGCGCACGAACCCGGCCTCGAGCACCAGCGGGGGCAGGTCCGGCTCGGGGAAGTAGCGGTAGTCGTGGCTTCCCTCCTTGGCGCGCGCGGGACGCACCTGGCCGGTGGCGCCGTCCCACAACATCGTCTGCTGCTCGACGCTCCCGCCGCGCTCCAGCAGCTCGCACTGGCGCGCGAACTCGACCTCGAGCGCGCGCTCCACCCCCGAGAACGAGTTCATGTTCTTCACCTCGGTCTTCTGGCCGAGGCGCGTCTCGCCGCGACGCCGGGCGCTGACGTTCGCATCCACGCGCAGGCTTCCCTCCTCCATGCTCACGTCGCTGATGCGGGCGTACTCGAGGATCTGCTTGAGGGCGCGGAGATACGCCCCCGCTTCCGCGGGCGAACGCATGTCGGGCTCGCTCACGATCTCGATGAGGGGAACGCCGGCGCGGTTCAGGTCGATGGCCGTCGCGCCGGGAAAGCGGTCGTGCAGCGACTTGCCAGCGTCCTCCTCCATGTGCACGCGGGTGATGCCGACGGTGGTGCTGCGGTCAGCCACAGGAAACTCGAGCCGGCCTCCCGTCGCCAGGGGGCGATCGAACTGCGAGATCTGGTACCCCTTGGGCAGGTCGGGATAGAAGTAGTTCTTCCGGGCGAAGATCGATGTCTCATGCACGGTGCAGCCCAGCCCCACGGCGGCGCGCACCGCGAGCTCGACCGCCTCCGCGTTCAGCACCGGCAGCGCGCCGGGAAGGGCGAGGCAGACAGGGCAGACATTCGTGTTGGGCGCGTCGCCGAACGACGTGGAGCAGCGGCAGAAGGCCTTGGTGCGCGTCTTGAGCTGGACGTGCACCTCGAGGCCGACGACCATCTCGTACTCGGTACTCGGCGGCGTCCGTGACTGGGAGAGACGGACGCCGGACGGTTCTCGGTTCTCGGCGCTCATCGGTGCGCCTCCGCGCCGAGCGCGGCTTCCAGCGCGAACGAGAGCTCGAACATGCGCTGCTCCTCGAAGTGCGCGCACATGAACTGCCCGCCGGCCGGCAGGCCGTTCACGCGTCCGATGGGGACGGAGATGGCCGGGATGCCCGCGAGGTTCGCGGTGCAGGTGAAGATGTCGCTGAGGTACATCTCGTACGGATCGGACTTCGAGCCCGGCGCGAATGCCGGGGTGGGGGTCGTGGGGGTGAACAGCGCGTGCACCCCGCTGGCGAACACCTTGCGGAAGTCGTCGGTGATCAGGGTGCGCACCTGCATCGCTTTCCGGTAATAGGCGTCGTAGTAGCCCGCCGAGAGCACGTACGTGCCCAGCATGATGCGCCGCGTGACTTCCGGACCGAAGCCCTTCGACCGGGTGGCCTCGTACATCCCGCGCAGGCCGTCGCCCTCCATGCGCAGGCCGTACCGCACGCCGTCGAACCGGGCCAGGTTGGATGACGCCTCCGCCGGCGCGACGATGTAGTACACCGGGATGGCCATCGCGGTGTGCGGGAGCGAGACGTCGCGCACTTCGGCGCCAAGGGCGCGTAGCCGCTCCAGTGCGGCGCCGCAGAGCGCGGCGATCTTCGGGTCGAGCTCCGGCGGGAAATACTCGCGGGGCTTGCCGATGACCGTGCCCTTGAGCGAACCCGCCCGCGCGCCATACCCCGGCACGGCGACGTCGGCGGAGGTGGCGTCGAGGTCATCGCGGCCCGCGATCACGCGCATCGCCAGGGCCGCGTCCTGCACGTCGCGGCCGAAGACGCCGATCTGGTCGAGCGACGACGCGAAGGCGACGAGCCCGTATCGGCTCACGCGCCCGTAGGTCGGCTTCACGCCGACGATGCCGCAGAACGCGGCGGGCTGCCGCACCGATCCGCCGGTTTCCGATCCCAGGCCGATGGGCGCGATCCCCGCCGCGACCGCGGCCGCGGACCCGCCCGACGATCCCCCGGGAACCAGCGTTGGCGCGAGCGGATTGCGCGTGACGCCGAAGGCGCTGTACTCGGTGGACGAGCCCATCGCGAACTCATCCATGTTCGTCTTGCCGACGAGGATCGCGCCCGCGCGCGTCATGCGCTCGATGGCCGTTGCCGTGTACGGGCCGACGTAGCCCTCGAGGATGCGCGAGCCGCAGGTGACCGGCAGGCCGGTCACCGAAAGGTTGTCCTTGGCGACGTACGGCACGCCGAGGAGGGGCGCCTCGTGGCGCGCGGCGTCGCCCTCGAGCGCCGCGGCGGCATCGCGCGCGTACCGGTCCGCGATGGTGATGAAGATGTTCAGCTGGTCGCGCTCGTCGGCCGCGTGGGCCTTCGTGAGGGCCTCGTCCGCGATGGCGCGCGGCGCGCGCGCGCCCGAGCGGACCGCCGCCGCGATGCCCGAGGCGTTCGCGCTCATCTAGGACTCCGCCTGCTCGTGCGTGGCCAGCCGCGGCACCTGGAGCAGCCCGTCGCGCATCGCGGGCGCGAAGGCGGCCGGCGGCTCGAGGAGCGGGATGGGCGCGCCGCCATCGGGGCGCAGCGGCATGCCGGTGCCGGAGGCCGTGGTGGCCTCCGCCACTCCGCTCGTGTCCACGCCTCCCAGCACCGCCATGTGCTCGAGGATGGTGTTGAGGTCGCGGGTGAGCACGTCCGCGCGCTCGTCGGACAGGCCAAGGCGCGCGAGGGAGGCCACGTGCCGGACATCCGCGATGGTGACAGGGTTCGCCATGCTCAGTCGAGAACCGGTTCCAGGTTGGCCTGCGCGACGACGAGCGTCTTGCGCCCGATTGCCTCATCGTCGAAGTCGATCTTGACCTTGGCGTCGCGTCCCGCGCCGGAGAACTCGGCGATGGTGCCGGCGCCGAACTTCCGGTGCTGCACGCGGGCGCCCACGACGTACGCCGCGGCGTCCTGCGACTCGTCCTCGGGCGCGACCCGCCGCGGCACGGGCGTGCCGGCGCGCCGGCGCGCGGCCGGGACGGAGAAGCTATCGTCGGCGAGGGACGCCGGCGACTCGCCGGTCCCCCGCCGCCCGGCGCTGTACGAGCTCCAGGAGCCCCGGCCCCCAGCCATCATGGACGAGAGCACGGATCGGCCCGTGCTCCGCACCTTCACCGTCGCGCGCTCGTCGAGCATCCCCTTGGGGATGTCCTCGAGGAAGCTGGACTGGCGCGAGCGCGTGAGCTCGCCGTTGCGACGGCGCTCCTCCGCGTAGGTGAGGGTGAGCACCTGCTCCGCGCGGGTGATGCCGACATAGAAGAGGCGCCGCTCCTCTTCCAGGAGCGGCGGATCGTCGTAGGCGCGCGCGAGCGGAAACAGGCCGTCCTCGAGCCCCGTGATGTACACCGCGGGGAACTCCAGGCCCTTGGCGTTGTGCATCGTCATGAAGGTGATGGCGTCCGAGCCGGCGGCCTTGAGCGCGTCCACGTCGGCGATGAGTGCCGCGCGCTGGAGGAAGCTGTCGAGCGGAGACACACCCGCCTCCCCGCCCTCGTCGGCCACGGTCTCGGCGGCGCCGTTGATCAGCTCCCGGACGTTCTCGAGCCGCTCGCGGGCGATCTCCTCGCCTTCGCCGCGGAGGTGCTCGGCGTAGTTGACGTCCATCACGATCTCGCGCAGCAGCTCGTCCACGGCGTAGTCGGCGAGGTCGGCGCGGTACTTCTCGATGAGCGCCACGAATCCCCCGAGTGCCGCGCGCGCCGCGGGACGCGCCTCGGAGAGGATGTCGGGCCTGCTGGCCGCGGCGAAGAGCGAGATGCCCGCCTGGTGCGCGCGCTCGGCGAGCCACTCCACGGTGGTGTCGCCAACGCCGCGGCGGGGCGCGCCGACCGCGCGGCGGAAGGCCTCGTCGTCGCTGGGGTTGGCCACGAGCCGGAGGTACGCCATGAGGTCGCGGATCTCGCGCCGGTCGTAGAACCGCACCGAGCCCACGAGGCGGTACGGCACGGAGTGGCGGCGGCAGGCTTCCTCCAGCGCGCGGCTCTGCGAGTTCGTCCGGTAGAGGACCGCGACGTCGCGCAGCATGAGGCCTTTCTGCCCGCGACGCGTCATGACGTCCTGGAGCACCCAGTCGGCCTCGTCGCGCTCGTCGAGGGCGCGGATGAGCGACACCCGCTCCCCGCCGGACCGCGTGGGGCGGAGGGTCTTCCCCATGCGCGAGGTGTTCACGCTGATCACCGCGTTGGCGAGCGTGAGGATGGGCGGCGCGGACCGGTAATTCTCCTCGAGCCGCACCACCGCGGCGCTCGGAAAGTCCTTGGTGAAGTCGAGGATGTTGCGAATGTCCGCGCCGCGCCAGCCGTAGATGGACTGGTCGTCGTCGCCGACGACGCAGACGTTGGCATGGGCGGCGCCCAGCATCTTCACGAACCGGTACTGCGCGCGGTTGGTGTCCTGGTACTCGTCCACGAGGATGTGGTCGAAGCGGGACTGCCAGCGTTCCAGCTCGCCGGGGCCCTGCTCCAGCAGCCGGACCGGCAGGACGAGGAGGTCGTCGAAATCCACCGCATTGGCCGTGCGGAGCGCCGTCTCGAGGTCGCCGTACACCGCGGCCACGGCCTTCGTGAACGGATCGCGGGCCAGGCTCGTGAACTCCTCCGCGCTGACGAGCTGGTTCTTGGCGTCGCTGATCGAGGCGCGGATGGCCCGCGGGGCGTACTGCTTGGGCGAGATGCGGTGCCGTTCCATCAGGCGCTTGATCACCGCCATCTGCTCGTCCTCGTCGTAGATGGTGAACGAGGGGGTGCGGTGCAGCACGTGCGCGGCGCGGCGCACGATGCGCGCGCCGATGGAGTGGAACGTGCCCATCCACATGCCTTTCGGGTCGGTGCCGAGCATGCGCCCGATGCGATCGCGCATCTCGCCGGCGGCCTTGTTGGTGAAGGTGACCGCGAGGATGCGGTCCGCGCGGACGCCTTCCTCCGAGATCAGGCGGGTGATGCGCGTGGTGAGGACGCGGGTCTTGCCGGAGCCGGCGCCGGCGAGCACGAGGATCGGACCGGACCCGTGGGCGACCGCCTCGCGCTGCGCCGGATTGAGCTGCGCGGCGTACGGCGCATCACTCACGAAATGCGATCCGTCCCGGCGTACCGGTGCAGCGGCTCGGGAAGCAGCACCGATCCGTCCGCCTGCTGGTAGTGCTCGAGCAGGCACGCGATCGTGCGCGGGAAGGCGAGGCCGGAGCCGTTCAGGGTGTGCACGAACTTCGGCTTCTCTCCCTTCGCGGCGCGGTAGCGGATGTTCGCGCGCCGCGCCTGGAAGTCGGTGAAGCTCGAGCAGGACGACACCTCGAGCCAGGCGCCGACCCCCGGGGCCCAGCACTCCAGGTCGTAGGTCATCGCGGAGGAGAACCCCGTGTCGCCGGCCGCGAGGAGCTTCCGGCGGTACGGAAGGCCGAGCCGCTCGAGCATCGTTTCCGCGTGGCGCGTGAGGGCCTCGAGCTGCGCCGCCGAGGTGTCCTGCGACGCGTAGCGCACCAGCTCCACCTTGTCGAACTCGTGGGTGCGGAGCACGCCGCGCGTGTCCTTGCCCGCGGAGCCGGCCTCGCGGCGAAAGCACTTGGAGTACGCGACGAAGGCCATCGGCAGGACGTCGGCCTCGAGGATCTCGTCGCGGTAGAGATTCGTGACCGGGACCTCGGCAGTCGGGATCAGGAACAGGTCGTCCCCGCGCGTGCCGTACGCGTCGTCCTCGAACTTCGGAAGCTGACCGGTGCCGGTCATCGTCGCGCGATTGACGAGATCGGGCGGCCAGACCTCCTCATACCCGTGCTCGTTCGAGTGCACATCCATGAAGAACTGCAGGAGCGAGCGCGCCAGCCGCGCGCCGAGACCGCGATAGACGACGAACCCCGATCCGCTGATCTTCGCGGCGCGCTCCAGGTCGAACAGCCGGAGGCGCGCGCCGATGTCCCAGTGCGCCTCCAGCCCGGGCTCGCGGCGCGGCGTGCCCCATTCCTTGACGATGCGGTTCTGCTCTTCCCCGCCCGCGGGAACGTCGGGGAGCGTCATGTTCGGGATCTCGTACAGGATCCGCTGCAGCTCGCCTTCGAGCGCCGCGAGCTCTCCCTCGAGCTTCGCGATCTCCTCGCCGAGCTCGCGGCCGCGGGCGATGAGGTCGGTGGCGTCCTCCTTGTTGCGCTTGCGCGCGGCCACTTCCTGGGAGGCAACGTTGCGGGCCGCCTTCCGCTCCTCGACGGCCTGGATCATCGTGCGGCGGTCCCGCTCGAGCTCCCCGGCGCGTTCGAGCACCGGCGCGAGGGCATCGAGCGCGCCCCGACGCCGCAACGCGTCGCGCAGCGTGTCGACCTGCTCGCGCAACACGCGAATGTCGAGCATCCCCGCCTATTCCTTCGGGAGACCCGGGACGAGGTCCCGGAAGCCGCAGTTCGGGTTCGAGAGCACGCGGAGGTAGATGGCGCGACGCGC
>Ga0307505_10001893_pt1 | contig 15695 bp, 16 predicted proteins | sample 23_S_MG_FD_202183 | JGI IMG/M metagenome (GOLD analysis project Ga0307505, IMG submission 202183) | Soil microbial communities from Populus trichocarpa stands in riparian zone in the Pacific Northwest, United States - 23_S | ecosystem: Environmental > Terrestrial > Soil > Riparian zone > Trees...
AACACCTACGTCCACGCCGAGGGGGAGCAGCACGTCCTGGATCTCGTGGACGACGTCGAGCCGGACGTGCTCGTGCTCCAGGAGGTCTTCCCGCCCCGCCAGGCGGTGCTGGAGAGCGCACTCGCCGACGTCCTGCCGCATCATCACGTCGAACAGAGCCCCGGCGTCGGTGGGGTCGGGGTGTGGTCGCGGCACCCGATCACCGACGTCCGGCTGGTCGACGACGCGTCCGAGGTGTCGCGGACGACCTTCGTGGTCACCCTCGACGTCGACGGGCAGCCGGTCCAGGTGGTGCCGGCGCACCTCATCTCGCCGTGCCCGAGCTGTGGGGCGTCGATCCTCGAACGGCTCGAGCTCGAGGGGGACGTGCGGCGCGCCGAGATCGGCAACGTCCTCGGGGCCCTCGACCCGGACGTGCCGGTCGTGCTGGCGGCGGACCTGAACTCCAACGAGCGGTCGTCGCCGTACCGCCGACTGGTCGGTGCGGGGTTCCACGACCCGCAACGCGAGGTCGGCGTCGGGATGGGGTTCACCTGGCCGGCCGACCGCGCGATTCCTGCGATGCTGCGCATCGACTGGATACTGGTGCGGGGGCTGGACCCGGTGGACGCCTGGGTCGCGGACGGCCGCGGCTCGGACCATCGCCCGGTCGTCGTCGACGTCGCCATCCCCGGACAGGAGGGCTGAGCCGGTGGAGGTGCCGGACACGCTGCACACGGAGCACTACTGCCTGCTGTCGACCGAGGGACGGGTGACGGCCCGCCGGCACACCGCCGAGTTGTGGTTCGTCCCCGCGATCGGCGGCATCTACCTCATGTCCGGCTCCGGCGGGTTGACGCAGTGGTGCCTCAACCTGCAGTCCGAGGAGCGCGGGGTGCTGCGCATCGACGACCACGCCTGGCTGGGACGGGCCTCGTTCCTGCGCAGCGACGACGACCGTCGCGACCACGCCCTGCGCGCGTTCCACCACAAGTACGACCCGCCCGGCAAGGACCGCTTCGAGCCGTGGCTGCGCAACGCGACCGTGCTCACGTTGGTGCTGACCCGGCAGCTCGAGCCCTGACCGACATCGGCCGAGGTCACCGGCCGAGGTCACCGGCCGAGGTCACCGGCCGAGGTCACCGGCCGACGTCGACCGGGTGGGCCGGTGGCCCGTCCGTGAGCAGGCTCGTGAGGTGCTCGGGCAGCGCCGCCGGCGCCAGCAGTTCCCGTGTGGTGGCCACCTCGTCGAGGGTCCACCACCTCGCCTCGACCGCCTCGAGGTCGTCCAGCGGGGCGGCCGCGACGTCCACCTCGGCGCGGGCCAGGAACCACCGTTCCGCCTGGTCGAGCCACAGGCCCCGGAACGGGAAGGTCACGCGCCGCGACCACACCCACGGGCCGAGCTCGGGGGCGATCCCGAGCTCCTCGCGCAGCTCACGGACCGCCGCCTCCTCGTGGGTCTCGCCCGGGGTCAGACCACCACCGGGCGCGGTCCAGACGCGCTCGGTCGCCGTCGGCGCGTGTGCGACCAGCAGGATCCGCTCGAGCGGGTCCAGCAGCACGACGCGCGCGGCGTGGCGCTCCAACGGGCGCTCCTGCGTACCGACGCCCTCGGGCTCCGCGGGCAGCCGCGGGTGGGGCGGGACCACGCGTGACGACAGCACGGCCTCGGCGTCGACGACCTGGAGCTGTCCGTCGCGGTCGACCAGCAGCAGTACGGCGTCGTCCATGACCAGCAGGCGCCCGACCACGTCGGTCGGCACGGCGCCCCGTTCGGGGTCGGGCACGAGGTGGCGGACCGTCACGCGTGCGCCGACGTCGTCGGGCGTGACGCGCTTGGCGTAGCGGGCCTGCAGACCGGGTGTCGGGCGCGGCGGGGTGCCGGGCGGGGGCGGGGTGCCGGGCGGGGTACCAGGTACGTCAGTCATGCGCCCGACCGTAACGGATCGTCAGCCGTGCCCGGCCGCCGTGTCGGCGTCGACCAGCCGCAGCCGCCGGTCGAAGACCCGCTGGAACCAGGCGGCCCGGCGTTCGAGGTCGGCGGCATCGAGGTGCGGGTCGCCGGCCACCGCCACCGTGACGACCTCGCCGTCGTCGTCGGCGTGGACGTCGTGGACGGCCTGGTCGCGGGCGCGGTCGAGCACGTCGGCGAGTTGCAGCAGCGGCAGCAGCCGTTCGACACGCCGGCGGCGGCCCGCGTCCAGCGACGCGGCCGGGGCGAACCGGCGGTCGATGCCGCGGGCGCCGTGGAACCGCACCAGCGTGGCGAGCACGGCGATGTCGTGGGGCGCGAACCCTCGCAGCTCGGCGTTCTCCAGCAGGTAGGCCCCGTGCCGGTGCGAGCGTCGCAACGCCAGTGCCTCGCCGATCGTGTGCAGGTGTGCGGCGTGCTGGAGCAGCTCGCGGTCGTCGTCGCCGAGCTCGTGCACGTCGACCAGTTCGTCGAACAGCAGCCCGGCCAGCTCGGCGACGTGGTCGGGATGGGCGTCGTCGGCGGGCAGGAACGTGGCCTGGACGCGGGCGACCTCGCGGCGGCGCAGCTCGGGGCCGGTCAGGACGTCGGTGGCGCCGAGCGCGTCCAGCAGCAGGCCCTCGCGCAGGCCCCAGTCGCTGACCGTTACCTCCTCGATCCCGAGCCGGTCGAACACCTCGACGAGGATGATCGCGGCGACGTGGATGTGGTCGGCGCGCGCGTCCTTCATGCCCGGCACGTCCAGGCGCCGGCCGTAGTCGAGCGCCACCAGGTCGTCCTGCACCCGCCGCAGCTGCGCGGTCGTCACGGTGAGGTGGTTGGTGACGCTGTCGGCCGGCAGCCACACGCCGTGTGCGACCGCGACCAGGCGCGCCAGCGCACGCACCGTCCCGCCCAGCGCCACCACGCTGGCCGGGGCGCGAGCCGCGACCTCGTCGACCAGCGGCACCACCTCGTCGTCGACGAGGCCCCGCAGCCGGCGCAGGTCGCCCTTCGACGGCGGGTCGTGCTCGAACGACGCCGACAGGCGGCTGCCGCCGAGCGGGGTCGACGCGGCCCAGTCGACCTGCCCGCCGCGGCCGATCGCGAACTCGAGCGAGCCGCCACCGAGGTCGAGGACCAGGACCGGCTCGTGGTCGACGGCGACCGACGCCCGGACCCCGAGGTAGGACAGGCGGGCCTCCTCGCGGCCCGGCAGCACGCGGACCGGGACGCCGGTCGCGGCGGTCATGGCCGACATCACCTGCGGGCCGTTGTCGGCGTCGCGCAGGGCCGCGGTCGCGACCGCGCTGATCTCGTGCGCGCCGCTGCGGCGGGCGAGTTCGGCGAGGTGCCCGGCGGTGGCGGCGGCGTGGGCGCTGACGTCGTCGGGGATGGCGCCGTGCTTCGCGACGACCGCGCCGAGGTGCAGCATCTCGCGCTGGCGCATGACCGGGACGACGCGGCCGTCGTCGACCTCGGCGACCAGGACGTGGAACGAGTTGCTGCCGAGGTCGAGGACGCTGGCGCGCATACGGTGGCTCCTAGGCCGGCGGGGGCAGGTAGCGGGCGGTTCGTGGCGAGCGCGGGTCGCCCTCGAGCACCCAGGTGGCGCCCTTCTGCCACCGCAGGGCGTCGGGGCCGCCGAGGTCGACGCCACGGACGAGCAGATCCTGCACCACGGACGCAATCACGTCACCATGGCTGCACAGCACGACCGTGCCGCCGTCCAGGCGCGCGAACAGCCGCCGTACGGCATCCAGCGGCGTCCCCTCCGCGAGCGCGTCCTCCACCTCGACGTCCAGGCCACGGGCGTCGGCCAACGGCTCGACGCTCTGCACGCACCGGACGTAGGGACTGGTGAGGATGCGGGTCACGTCCTGACCGCCGTAGGTCGCGACCAGGGCGTCGGCCTGGCGGTGGCCGCGGTCCGAGATCGGCCGGCGACGGTCGTCGCCGGTCCAGCCGTCGCGGTCGCCCGCGTGGACGTGGCGCAGCAGGAGCAGGGTCACGGGACGGGCCTGTCGTCGGATGCGGGGGGCGCGTCAGCGCAGTCGTTGGCGGGCGCGCTCCTGCAGCGTCTGGTGGGTGTCCAGGCCCACCGACGGCTCCACCTGCGCCCAGGTGCTGTCGGGCAGGAGGTCCCAGGCCAGCAGGTCGTCGCCCAGGCAGACCTGCAGGATCTCCTCGAGCCGCGCCTGCAACGACGGGTCGGTGATCGGCACCAGCGCCTCGACCCGCCGGTCGAGGTTGCGCGGCATCCAGTCGCCCGACCCGATCACGTAGTCGTAGCCGCGGGCCGCGCTGCCGAACCGGTAGATGCGCGAGTGCTCGAGGAAGCGGCCCACGATCGAGCGGACCCGGATGTTGTCCGACATCCCGGGCACGCCCGGTCGCAGGCAGCAGACACCGCGCACGACCAGGTCGATCCGCGTCCCGGCCTGCGAGGCGGCGTAGAGCGCCTCGATGATCCGGGAGTCGACCAGGCTGTTCATCTTGGCCACGATGTGGCCGTCCGGCGCCTCGCGCTCGCGTTCGATCATGTCGAGCATGCGACGGCGGAACGTGGTGGGCGCCACCAGCAGCTTGCGGTAGTCGGCCTGCCGGGAGTAGCCGGTCAGGACGTTGAACAGGTCGCTGAGGTCGGCGCCGACGTCCGGGTCGGCCGTCAGCAGGCCGAGGTCCTCGTAGTGGCGTGCGGTGCGGTCGTTGTAGTTGCCGGTCCCGACGTGGGCGTAGCGGCGGACCGCGTCGCCGTCGTCGCGGACCACCAGGCACACCTTGGTGTGGGTCTTGAGCCCGACCACGCCGTAGGCGACGTGGACCCCGGCCTCCTCCAGCGCCCGTGCCCATGCGATGTTGGCGGCCTCGTCGAACCTTGCCTTGAGCTCCACCAGGGCGACGACCTGCTTGCCCTCGGCCGCGGCGTCCAGCAGCGCCCGCGAGATCGGGCTGGAGCGGCCCGAGGTGCGGTACAGCGTGATCTTGATCGCCAGCACCTGCGGGTCGCTGGCAGCCGCCTCCAGGAACGCCCGCACCGAGGTGGTGAACGAGTCGTAGGGGTGCTGCACCAGCACGTCGCCCTCGCGCAGCGTCGCGAACAGGTTCTGTGGCTCGCCGTTGCGGGTCGCGGCCAGTCGCGGCTGCGTGACCGACACCAGGGGGCGGTACTTGAGGTCGGGTCGGTCGAGGTCGTAGAGCGCCCAGAGGCCCGACAGGTCCAGCGGGCCGGGCAGCGCGATGACCTCGTCGTCGCTGATGTCGAGCTCGCGACGCAGCAACCCGAGCACGGACGGCGACATCTCGTACTCGACCTCGAGACGCACGAGGCTGCCGAACCGGCGACGGGTGAGCTCGGTCTCGATGGCGAGCAGCAGGTCGTCGGCCTCGTCCTCCTCGACCTCGAAGTCGGCGTTGCGGGTGACCCGGAAGATGTGGTGCTCGACCACCTCCAGGCCCGGGAACAGTCGGTCCAGGTGGGCGGCGATGACCTGCTCGAGCGGCACGAACCGCTCCCCGTCGGGCAGCACCACGAACCGGGGCAGCAGGGGCGGGACCTTGATCCGGGCGAAGCGGCGGTCGCCGTCGTCGGGGTCGCGCACGACGACGGCGAGGTTGAGCGACAGGTTCGACAGGTACGGGAACGGGTGCGCCGGGTCGACCGCCAGCGGGGTCAGGACCGGGAAGATCTGGGTGTCGAACACCTTGACCAGGTAGTCGCGGTCGTCGTCGTCGAGCATGTCCCAACGCGAGAAGCGGATGCCCTGCGCGTCCAGGGCCGGCACCAGGTCGTCGAGGAACAGCCGGGCCGCGCGGCTCGACAGCTCGGACACCATCGCGTCGATCACCAGCAACTGCTCGGAGGGGTTCATCCCGTCCGCGCCGGACCCGGTCACGCCGGCCGCCATCTGCTCGCGCAGTCCCGCGACCCGCACCTGGTAGAACTCGTCGAGGTTGGACGTGAAGATCGCGAGGAACTTGGCCCGCTCCAGCAGCGGGACGTCGGGGTGCTCGGCGAGTGCCAGGACCCGTTCGTCGAACTGCAGCCAGGACAGCTCGCGGTTGAGGTGACGGACCTGCCCGTCGTCCCCGGACGGATGGAAGTCGAGGATCGCCGTCGTGCGGGCCCGCCGAGGCTCGTCCGCCACGCTGCCCGGCAGCACCGCCGGGGTCGGGGACCGCCCGTCGGCCTCGGCGCCCAGGTCGGCAGGCGGACCCGCCATGCGCGGTGCGGTCCGCGACGTCGAACGGGGCCGGGCATCCGTCATCGAGCGATCCTTGCGCCGACCAGCGGGGTCGGCCTCGCACGGGCCGACCACCTCCCGACGAAGCTATGCCACGCAGGTGAACGACGGGTGACGATGCACCTACCGGGAGGTCGCGGCCGTCCGTGTCGTTGGTCGGGTCCGCGGCGGAGTAGGTTTGGGCGGTACCTCGGTCGTGTGGGCCACCCGACGTCTCGCACGTACGAGGGCCAGCGCCTAGCGTGCGCACCCGTACCCAGGAGGTCCGCGTTGACGTACACCATCGCCGAGCCCTGCATCGACGTGAAGGACAAGGCCTGCGTCGAGGAGTGCCCCGTCGATTGCATCTACGAGGGTGAGCGGATGCTCTACATCCACCCCGAGGAGTGCATCGACTGCGGCGCCTGCGAGCCGGTCTGTCCGGTCGAGGCCATCTTCTACGAGGACGACGTCCCGGACGAGTGGCAGCTGTTCACGCCGGTCAACGCCGAGTTCTTCGCCGACAGCGTCACCGGCCTCGGGTCCCCGGGGGGTGCCGCGACCGTCGGCGCCGTCGCCAAGGACCACCCGACCGTCGCTGGCTGGGAGGGCTGACGCCCACCGCCGAAGTGACGTCGTGGACGGGGCGCCGCGAGCGCCCCGTCCGCAACGCCGCCGCCCGTTGGCTCGTACCGGGCGCGGATCGTTAGACTCGTGGCCGAGCACCCGGGCTGTGGTGGCTGCGGGCCGGGTCGAACTCGCGAGGAGAGCTGCGTGACGTACGTCATCGCCGAACCGTGCATGGATGTCAAGGACACCGCCTGCGTGCAGGAGTGCCCGGTCGACTGCATCTACGAGGGTGACCGGATCCTCTACATCCACCCCACGGAGTGCATCGACTGCGGCGCGTGCGAGCCGGCCTGCCCGGTCGAGGCGATCTTCTACGCCGACGACGTGCCGGCCGAGTGGGGTGCGTTCACCGCCATCAACGCGGAGTACTTCGAGCCCGCCGTCACCGGTCTCGGTGCGCCGGGCGGGGCCAGCAACGTCGGCGCGTCCAACGTCGACCACCCCAAGGTCTCGGCGTACGAGATCGCGGACGCGACCTGAGGTCGGACGGCCGTCCCGTGCACCGCTCCGGCCGTCGCCGTCGCCGCGAACCGCTCGATCCGTCCGCCCTGGTCGCCGAACATCTCGCGGCCGGGCGTCCGACCGGCTGGTTCGAGCCGCTCTACGCCCGCGCCGACGGTGACGCGGGCGCCGTGCCGTGGGCACACCAGACCGCCCACCCGTACGTGGTCGACTGGCTCGACGCCCCGGCGGTGGCCCCGCCGGGGCGGCGGGCCGTCGTGGTCGGCTGCGGGCTGGGCGACGACGCCGCCGAGTTGGCCCGCCGCGGGTTCTCCGTCGTGGCGTTCGACGTCTCGGCGACGGCCGTCGACTGGGCGGGCCGACGCTTCCCGACGGCGGGCGTGGACTGGCGGGTCGCGGACCTGCTGGACCTTCCCGACGACCTGCTCGCGGCGTTCGACCTCGTCGTCGAGGTACGCACCGTCCAGTCGCTACCCGGCGTCGTGCGCGATGCCGCCATGCATGCGATCGGGACGTTGACGGCGCCGGGCGGGGTGGTCGTGGCCGTGACGCTGGTGGCGTCCTCGAACGCGGTCTCGCAGGCGTGGCAGGGGCCGCCGTGGGCGCAGGCGCCCAGCGAACTGGCCGCCTACCGGGCCGCCGGGCTGGAACGGGTCGCGCTCGAGCACCCCGACCCGGACGAGCGGGGCGTCATGGAGGTCCGCCTCACCCTGCAGCGCCCGCTCGGCGGCGGTCCGGGCCGTGGCCCGGGTGGCGGATTGCCGATCCTCCCGACCCGCTGACGGGGCGGAGGACGTCCCTGCGAGGGTTGCTCAGGCGGGCAGGTGTGCCGTCAGGGCCCGGACGTCGGCCTCGAGGTCGGCCAGCACGGCGCGGGCGTCCGCACCGCGCAGCCGGTCCTTCGTACCGGCGTAGGCGCGGGCCGGCAGTGCGGCCAACTCCGCCGCGCGGGTCTGTGCCGTCGCGACGACCTGGTCCGCCGGCACCACCTCGTCGGCATAGCCGGCCTCGACGGCTGCAGCCGCGTCGACCCGTCGGCCCGGCAGGACGAGGTCCTCGAGGCGGTCGGCACGGACGTTGTGTCGCGCCAGCGCGAGACCGAACGTCGGCATCTCGAAGTCGATCCGGGTCTCCATGAGCCCCCACCAGCCGCCGTCGGCCGCGACCGCGTGGTCACAGGCCATCGCGAGCATCGTGCCGGCCGCGATCGCGTGGCCGGTCGCGGCACACACCGTCGGGCGGGGGTCGGTCCACCATCGCATCATGCAACGGCCGAACACGACCAGTAGCCCCTCCACGCCGTCGCGGCCGTTGGCCGCCATCCACTTGACGTCCAGCCCGGCCGTGAGGATGTCGGGACGGCCGGCGAGCACGACCGCGCGGGCGTCCGACTCCTCGTCGAGGGCCGCGATCAAGCCCTCGAACGCGGCCGGGGTCAACGCGTTCTTCGCGCCGTCGTCGAGCGTGACCGTGAGGATGCCGGCGTCGTCGAGGTCGCGGCGGATCTCCATCGTTGCTCCCCAGGTCTCCGTGTCCGGCCACGCGGTCCGGCGGGACACATGGCCGTCGTCAGGCCGGCGATCCTAGGGGGCCTGGTCCGGGCGAGCGGAGCGGACGTGCGTCACACCAGCAGCCTCGCGGGGGCGCGTGCGGTGACCGGCTCGTAGGCGTGCCAGGCCGCCGCGAGCCGCCGGACGCCCTCGCGCAGCACCGGCTCCGGACGGGAGAACACCAGCCGGACACCGCGGCGGTTGCCCTCGTCGACCGACAGCGCCGGTCCCGGGACGACCGACACCCCGTGGCGTAGGGCGAGCTCGGCGAACTCCTCGGCGTTGCCGGACGGCAGGGTGACCCACACCGACAGGCCGCCGTCGGGGCGGCGCCACCGCCAGGTCGGCAGGTGGTCGGTCAAGAGCTCGCACAGCAGGTCCCGGCGGGGCACCAGCTCGGCGCGGCGTCCGGCCAGGACGTCGTCGGCGTGCTCGAGCAGGCGTACCGCCAGCAGTTGGCTCAGCAACGGTGTGCCGAGGTCCGCGACCGTCTTGGTCGCCAGCATCCGCACGGTCCAGCTCGACGGCGAGCGCAGCCAGCCGACCCGCAGCCCGGCCCAGAACAGCTTCGCGGTCGAGCCCAGCGTGTGGATCGCGCCACGCCCGTCGGAGTAGGTGGCGATCGGCGGCGGCAGCGTCGGACCGTCGAGGTGGACGTCGCGCATCGCGCCGTCCTCGATGACGACGATGCTGCTGCTGTCCGCGAGCTCGGCCAACATCCGCCGGCGCTCGACCGGCATCACCGCGCCCGTCGGGTTGTGGAAGTCGGGGGAGAGGTAGATCAGCTTCGGCTCGGTCCGCGCGAGCAGGTCCGGGAGGGTGTCGGTGCGCACGCCGTACTCGTCGACGGGCAGCGGCACCATCCGTGCGCCGAACCGACGGAAGATGTCGAGGGCGCCGGGAAAGGTCGGGCTCTCGACCAGCACCGTGTCCCCGCGCTGCAGGGTCTGGCGGGCGACCAGCGAGATGGCCTGGTGCGCGCCGGTCGTGACCAGGACCTGGTCGTCGGTCGAGGGGAGTCCGGCGGCCGTGAAGCGGGCCGCGACGATCTCGCGCAGCGCCCGCAGGCCGTGCGGGACGTAGCCGTGGTGGGCGACCAGCGACGCGACGTCGTCGGGGGACAGCGACGACAGCAGGTCGATGACGGCCGGGGAGCCGGTCACGGCCGCGACCGAGAGCTCGATGACGTCCTCGTCGGCACTGGCCGGCGGCTCGCCCGGGCCGCTGCGCTGGTCGGCCTTGTCGTCGGACAGGAACAGCCGGGCGGTCGCGACCGCGTCGACCCCGCCACGGTCCTCGCCCTCGGGACGGCGCACCCAGGTGCCCGAGCCCTGCCGGCTCTCCAGCCACCCGTCGGACTTGAGCCGGTCGTAGGCGGCGACCACGGTGGCGCGGCTGACCGACAGCGAGCGGGCGAGCACCCGCTCGGGGGGCAGCACCGTGCCCAGCGGAATCTCGCCGCGATCGACGGCGTGCTTGAGCCCGTCCGACAGCTGGCGGTACAGCGGCCCGTCACCGGACAGGCCCGCGGCCAGGATGCCCGCCAGATGCGATCCACTTTCGCGGATTGGCTCGTCCAATAGTAGTCCAATACGGAGGGGTGATCGAGTTGGACCGGGTCGCCGGCCGTGGTACTGTACCGCGCAGCAGGCCAAAGGGCACGGATCGGCTCTCCCACCGAACCGAGTACCAGGCCAACCGGAGCCAAACTCCGCGGCGATCGGATCGGCACTCCCGCCGGCCCCACCGCGAGGCTCCAGGACAACTACATAAGACATACGCGAGGGACACGCTCCCTCTCCCAGTCACCTCGCGTATCGCTCGGGCCACGACGGGTCTGCACCTCTCCCACCCGGCGGTTCTCCCACCGCCCGGATGCTCTCTCTCCCAAGTACGCATCCCTCCCGCAGACCTCGAGTCCGAGCCCACGACGTCCCCCCGGTCCTCCCACCGGGGGGACGCTTCGTTTCCCGACCAGTTCGCTTGCTTCGGCCTCGGGCTGCGGGTTCGGCGGTTGGCGTGGGGCGGCCGCTGCGGGGTGGTGGCCGCCTGCGCAGGGGGCGTTCCGCCCCGACCCACGCTGCACTCCGCGATCTCGTCGCCGCGGGGCGGCTCCTCGAATCGCGAGCCCCTGCTCCGGCGACCACCACCCCTCCGCTCGGTCGCGCCAGGTCGCCGCGCCCCCGCGCCATCTCGCCCGTGGGTCGCCGGAGTCGTTCCGGGTCGGGGCCGGTGGTCAGAGGGGGAGGCTGGGGGCGCCTTCGTGGCCGTCGAGGAGGCGGACGCGGACGCCGCAGTCGCGCAGGAAGTCGCGCACCTCGTCCCAGCCGTCGTAGCGGCCGCCGCCGGCGACCACCTCGCCGATGCCGGCGTTGGCGATCAGCTTCGCGCAGCCGAAGCACGGCGCGCCGGTGCAGTACAGCGACGCGCCGGCGCGTTCCTCGGGCGAGGAGTACAGCAGCGCGTTCGCCTCGGCATGGATGGCGATGCAGCGCTCGTAGTCGTGGCCCTGGCGGGCGCCGGACGCCGCTCGGGGGCAGGCGCCCTCGTCGCAGTGTCCGTAGCCGGACGGACCACCGTTGTAGCCGGTCGCGACGATGCGGCGGCCCTGGACGATGACGGCGCCGTGCTTGCGACGGGCGCAGGTGGCGCGGGTCGAGGTGGTGCGGGCCAGTTCGAGGAAGTACTCGTCCCAGGAGGCACGTGGAACCATCGGATGGAACTCCCTCGCCGAACGCCGTCGTGGAGCCTAGCGACGCCCCGCCCCGCCGCCGTCGGTGACCGTTCGGCACCGCCACCGGCCGGGTCGGGCGCACGGCGGTCGCGCCCCATGAGCCCCGCCGCCGTCGGTGACCGTTCGGCACCGCCACCGCCCGGGTCCCGCACGCACGTCGGTGAGGAACCGACGGCAACCCGATCACAAGTTGCCGCGGCGGGCCTGTTCGCGTTCGATCGCTTCGAAGAGGGCCTTGAAGTTGCCGGCGCCGAAGCCACGCGAGCCGCGACGTTGGATGATCTCGTAGAACACCGTGGGCCGGTCCTGGACGGGTTCGGTGAAGATCTGCAGCAGGTAGCCCTCTTCGTCGCGGTCGACGAGGATGCCGAGGCGGGCGAGGTCGTCCCACGACTCGTCGACGTCGCCGACGCGCTGCTTGGCCTCGGCGTAGTAGTCGGCGGGCACGGGTAGGAACGACACGCCGGCCTGGGTCATGGCGCGGACGGTGCCGACGATGTCGCCGGTCGAGAGCGCGAGGTGCTGGACGCCGGGGCCCCGGTAGGCGTCGAGGTACTCCTCGATCTGGGACTTCTTGCGCCCCTCGGCCGGTTCGTTGATCGGCATCTTGATGCGGCCCTGGCCGTCCCACAGCACCTTGGACATCAGGGCGGAGTACTCGGTGGAGATGTCGGCGTCGTCGAAGTGGCGAAGCTGGGTGAACCCGAGGATGCGCTCGTAGTAGGCGGACCACTCGTCCATCTCGCCGTGGCCGACGTTGCCGACCACGTGGTCGATCGCGGACAGGCCGACGGGGTTGGCGACGGGGTCGTCGGTGACCTCCTCGAAGCCGGGGAGGTAGACGCCGGAGTAGTCGTCGCGCTGGACGAAGGTGTGGACGGTGTCGCCGTAGGTGCGGATGGAGGCACGTACGACCTTGCCGTAGTCGTCCTCGGTGACGGTCGGCTCGAGGTGGGGGACGGCGCCGCGGGCGATGGCGAGTGCGTAGGCACCTTCGGCGTCGGCGACCCGGAAGGCGACGTCGCGGATGCCGTCGCCGTGGCGGGCGGCGTGGCGGCTGATGTCGTCGTCGGGGGCCAGGCCGCTGACGATCACGAACCGGATGGCCCGCTGCTGCAGCACGTAGGCCGCCCGATCACGGGTGCCGGTCTCCGGGCCGGCGTAGGCGACCAGGCGGAAGCCGAACGCGGAGCGGTAGTAGTGCGCTGCCTGCTTGGCGTTGCCGACCCAGAACTCGATGGCGTCGTAGCCGAGCAGTGGCAGATCAGGGGTGGTCACGGTTGGCTCCCTGTGGCGCTTGCGAGCGGGTCCCGTCGCGGGCGTGTCGGGGGTGCTGTGCCGGCCTCGCCGCGCGGGTCACGCGCGGTGGACGAGGTCGACGGCGAGTCGGACGAATCAGGGCAAACCGCCATGGGTCGATCGGCGGATGCACCGTCGGCGAGCGTACGGACAGCGCGCGACAAACGCCTCGTTCGGGACAGATTCCCCCGGTCCCGAGCGCGGCTATCGCAGCCGACCGAGCGTTCGGCGTGCACGAACGTTCGGTGGTCCGGGGGGCCGTCAGGCCGGCGGGATCATCCCCGGGGGCAGGTCCGAGCGGCCCTCGAGCGGCGAGAGTTCGAACTCCGGCCGGCCGACGCGCAGGAACTCGACGGGTCGGTCGTCGGCGAGGTGCTCCTCGACGATCTGTGGCACGTCCTCGACGGTGACGCCGCCGTACCAGACGTCGTCGGGGGCGACGTAGATGCTGGGGCCGACCATGCAGGGCTCGAGGCAGCCGGAGGCCACGACCTTGACGTCGACGAGCCCCTGCCGGCCGGTCTCCTCGCGCATGGCCTCGAAGACCCCGGCCGAGCCGTTGCGGATGCACGAGGGGCGGGGGTGTTCCGGTGGGCGTTCGTTGATGCACACGAACACCCATTTCCTGGGCATCCCGACCCGAGCCATCGAGGAGTCCTTGTCGTCGTGGTGCGGTCCCTCAGGCACCGTAGCCTGTCGGCTCCGAGCGACCTCGAGGTGCCTGTGACCCACACCGACGACGCCGCACAGATCGAGACGCTGCTGCGCGGGAGCCGGCGCATCGCGGTGGTGGGTGCCTCCGCCGACCCGTCACGACCGAGCAACGGGGTGATGCGACGGCTGCTCGTGGCCGGCTACGACCTCGTGCCGGTCACACCCACGTACGTCGAGGTGCTGGGGATCCCGACGGTGCCGACGTTGGCGGACGTGTCGGGGCCGATCGACGTGGTGGACGTGTTCCGCCGCCCCGAGTACCTCTCGCAGGTCGCGCGCGAGGCGGTGGCGGTCCGTGCCGGTGCGCTCTGGCTGCAGTCGGGGCTGCGCTCCGCGGACGCCAGGCGGATCGCGACCGACGGCGGGTTGACCTACGTCGAGGACCGCTGTCTCGCGGTCGAGGTCGCGGTGCGGGCGATCACCGTCCGGCGCGGCTGAGCTGGTGCTCAGTGGGCCGATGCGCGCCCGTCCGAGCGGTACAGGGCCGGGTCGAGGAACGCGTCGCGGTCCAGCAGGACGCGGCCCTCGAGGACGTCGAGGACCGCGAGGAACTGCGCCGCCGCAGCGACGTCGTGGACCCGGGCGAGGGTGTCGGACACACGCGTGAGCGGCACCAGGGCCGCGAGCGTGCCGGGCAGTCGTTCGTGGGGGGCGACGCCCGCGATGGTGCCGATGAAGTCCTTGCGCGAGATCGCGACGAGCAACGGGTTGTCGAAGCGTGCCCGCAGGGCGGGCAGTCCGGCCAGCACGGCGACGGTCTGGGCCGGGGTCTTGGACAGGTCGATGCCCGGATCGAGCACGACCCGGTCGGGGGTCAGGCCGTGCCCGGCCAGGCGCTCGAGCTGGGCTGCGAACCAGTCGCCGACCTCGACCACCACGTCCTGGTACAGGTCGGGGTCCGTCAGGCGCTGCTTGACCGGCCCGATGTTGTGGGTCAGCACGAACCGGGCGTCGGTGCCGGCAACCACCTCGAGCATGGCCGGGTCGTCGCTGCCGGAGTAGTCGTTGACGATCGCGGCCCCGGCGGCCACCACGCCGGCGGCGACGGCGGGCTTGTAGGTGTCGACGCTGATGGTCACGCCGTGGGACGCCAGCGCCTCGACCACCGGCAGCAGCGCGGCCAGCTCGTCGTCGGCGGGCACCACCGGGGTGCTCGGCGATGCGCTCTGCGCCCCGAGGTCGATCACGTCGGCGCCCGCGTCGACCAGCGCCAACGCGGTGGCGACCGCGTCGCCGGCGGCGTCACCGTGGCTGGAGAACGAGTCGGGGTTGAGGTTGACGATGCCCATCAGGCGCGGGTTCACGGGCGCTCCGGTCCGGTGGCGGTGGGCAAGGGTGCCCCGCGGCGGGCGGCGGCGTGGAGTGCCACGGCCAGCACCTCGCGGGCCACGACGGACAGTTCGTCGACGTCCTTGTGGCGGTGCGCGATCGGCTCGAGCTCAACCTCGGCGACCGCGTCGGCGCCGTGACGCTCCTCGACACCGAGCAGCATGGACAGCTCCAGGCCGTAGCCGGGATGCAGGTCGAGGTCGCGGACCGCGGCGGTGCGCACCGCCACCTGGCCCGACAACGGGTCACGCAGCCCGGCGAGTGCGCTGCCGAGCAACTCCAGCGCCGGTCGGGCCACCAGCTCACCGACGCGGCCGGAGCGGACGGTGCCCGTCGCCGGGTCGAGCCGCCGGCAGACACCCTTGACGAGCACGACCCGGTCGTCGAGCGCGGCGGCCAGCCGCTGGACGCTGTCGGCGCTCAGGCCCTGCACGTCGGCGTCGAGCAGTACGACCTCGTCCGCGTCGGTGGCACGCAGCAGGTGGGCGACGGCGTCGCCCTTGCCGGCCAGGCTGCGCCCGGCCAGCGCCGGACCGTCGACCACCTCGAGGCCGTGCTCGACGGCGCGTCGGGCGGTGCCGTCGCGGGAGCCGCCGTCCAGGAGCACGGCGCGGTCGGCATGGCCGACGCGCACGACCTCGTCGGCGAACGCGGCCAGGCGCGCGACGTGCGCGACCTCGTCGAGGGCCGGGAAGGCCAGCAGCCGCACGGGTGACCTCCTGGTCGTGGTCCGGTGGCGGCACTACGGTCGGGGGGCGGAGGGCCGGGAGGGACGATGCTCACCTGGATCGTGGTCGCGGCGACGGCGATCATCGCGGTCG
>Ga0307505_10001894_pt1 | contig 15694 bp, 16 predicted proteins | sample 23_S_MG_FD_202183 | JGI IMG/M metagenome (GOLD analysis project Ga0307505, IMG submission 202183) | Soil microbial communities from Populus trichocarpa stands in riparian zone in the Pacific Northwest, United States - 23_S | ecosystem: Environmental > Terrestrial > Soil > Riparian zone > Trees...
ACGTCGATCTGCACCCAGCGCGGCTTGTCCGGCGTGGACTTGGGGTCGTAGTAGTGATCGTCCGGATCGAACTGCGTGGTGTCAGGGCAGAGCGCGCCGGCAATGCGCGCCAGCCCGGCGACGCCGGGCTCGGGGCAGGACGAGTGGTAGAAGAGCACGCCGTCGCCGACGCGCATGTCGTCGCGCATGAAGTTGCGCGCCTGGTAGTTGCGCACGCCGGTCCACGGCAGCACCTGGCCGGGGGCGGCTTCGAGATCGTCGATCGAGACCTCGGAAGGCTCGCTCTTCATCAACCAGTAGCGGGGCATCGGCGGCAGCTTGGAATGAGGTGTCCGCCGCGAACCAGGAGCCGCATTCCTGAACCCTCAGGGAAGTTCAGGTGGGCGAGGTCAGCATGGCTTCGGGTTCATCTGACGCGAGACGATCACACCAGCCAGGCGATGTTCCAAGCCCTTGCTCACAGAGCATCGGTTCAAGGAAATATAAGACTCCCGCGAACGCGACGGACGAGACCATTCTAGGGCCGCGGCGCGCTGCGATGTGCAGTCGATGTCACAGCAATTGGCCGTCGTCGCCCAATGCGGCATCGACGCGGCGGATCAGCGCGTCCAGATCCGCGTCTTCGGCCGGGCCGTCGCCTTGCGGCGCCGCGCTCGCCGGCGCGCTGGCGCGCTGCGGCCGGTCGGCCAACTGGTAGGCCAGGTTCAGTGCCGCCAGCACCGCGATGCGCTCGCGCGCCTTGACCTTGCCGGCATCGCGGATGGCGCTCATCTCGCGGTCGACGCTGGCCACGGCGGCGCTGAGCAGCGCTTCGCCGCCGTCGGGGCAGCCGAGGATGTAGCTCTGGCCGAGGATGGTGACTTCCTGCTGCTTCATTCGGCGGCCCCGGTAGTGCCGTTGCCGGCCGGCAGACGTTCGAGCAGCACGTCGATGCGCGCGCGCGCCGCGCTCAGGCGCGAACGCAGGCTGTCGCGTTCGCTGCTCAGGGCTGCTACCTCCTGCTCGAGCAGCGTGTTCGTGCGTTTCAGCTCTTCATGCCGCAGCAAGAGCCGTTCGACTCGTTCGGCAAGGTCTTCGAGCTTGGACATCGAACGCTCATTGTAGGTGGGCGTTCGTGGTGCTCGCGTGGTCGCAGCAGTCGGCCACGCTGCAACTTTCGCACAGTGGGCGCCGTGCCACGCAGACGTAGCGGCCGTGCAGGATCAGCCAGTGGTGCGCGTCGGCGCGATAGCGCTCGGGAACGCGCCGCTGCAGACCCAGCTCCACTTCCAGCGGCGTGCGTCCCGGCGCCAGGCCGGTGCGGTTGCTGACGCGGAAGACATGGGTGTCGACCGCGAAGGTGGGCTCGCCGAAAGCCACGTTGAGCACCACGTTGGCGGTCTTGCGGCCGACGCCAGGCAGCGCCTGCAACGCCTCCAGGCATCGCGGCACCTCGCCGCCGTGCCGCTCGATCAGCAACTGACAGGTGGCGATCAGGTTGCGGGCCTTGGTGCGGTACAGGCCGATGGTTCGGATGTACGGCTCCAGGCCCTCGACGCCCAGCGCCAGCATGCGCTGCGGCGTGTCGGCCACCGCGAACAGCGCGCGCGTCGCCTTGTTGACGCTGACATCGGTGGCCTGCGCCGACAGCAACACCGCGGCCAGCAGTTCGAACACGCTGCTGAATTCGAGCTCGCTCACCGGCTGCGGGTTGGCCGCTGCCAGGGTGGCGAAAAAACGTTCGACCTGTTCGTCGGTCATGATGAAGATTCCCGTGCGGCCCTGGCGCGCGCGAGGGCGGCTTCGATGACGGCGCGCTTGCGTTGCAGCAGCTCCGGATCGGTGATCTGCGACTGGCCTTGCAGGTCGGCCAGCTTGGCCTGCGCCTTGGCCGCCAGGCGTTCGTCGTTCTCGCGGCGTTCGCGCTCCACGCGCAGGCGGTGGAAGGCATAGCGCTGCCGTGCTTCGCCGGCCTGCTGCGGGCTCCATGCGTCCCAGCCGGTGCGTGGGCCGGTGATTTCGACCATGGCGATGCAGTCCACCGGGCACACCGGCACGCACAGTTCGCAGCCGGTGCATTGTGCGTCGATGACCGTGTGCATCTGCTTGGAGGCGCCGACGATGCAGTCCACCGGGCAGGCCTTGATGCACAAGGTGCAGCCGATGCACCAGTCCTCGTCGATGACGGCCAGCGCGCGCGGCGCTTCGATGCCGCGTTGCGGGTCCAGCGGCTTCGCGGGCCGCCCCGTCAGCGCGGCCAGGCGCACGATGCCCTCGGCGCCGCCGGGCGGGCAACGGTTGATGTCGGCCTCGCCGCTGGCTATCGCCTGCGCGTAGGCGCGGCAATCCGGGAAGCCGCAGCGTGTGCACTGCGTCTGCGGCAGCGCCGCGTCGAGCGCGTCCACGCGCGCGGCCAGGGCGTCGTCCGCAGCAGGGGTGGCGCTGGTGTTCACCGCGCCATCATGCCTAGCGCCGGCGGGCTGCGGCGCGGGAGGGGCTTGCGGCCGGCTTGTCGTAGTCGGCGACGAAGCTGCGCAGCCGCGGATAGACCATCTCGCGCCAGCGCCGGCCCGAGAAGATGCCGTAATGCCCGGCACCCACCACGTCGTAGTGGAAGCGGTGTGCTTGCGGGATGCCGCTGCACAGATCGTGCGCGGCACGCGTCTGGCCGGCGCCGGAGATGTCGTCGAGTTCGCCCTCGATGGTCAGCAGCGCGGTGCGGCGGATGTCCTGCGGGCGCACCGGCTGGCCGTCGATGATCCAGGTGCCGTTGACCAGCGCGAATTCCTGGAACACCTTCTTGATGGTGTCCAGGTAGTACTCGGCCGGCATGTCGAGCACGGCGTTGTACTCGTCGTAGAACTCGCGGTGCGACTCGGCGCTTTCTTCGTCGCCGCGCACCAGGTCGAGGAAGTAGTCGTAGTGCGAATTGACGTGGCGGTCGGGGTTCATCGCCACGAAGCCCGAGTACTGCAGGAAGCCCGGGTAGACGCGCCGGCCTGCACCCGGATAGTTCAGCGGCACGCGGTAGATCACGCTGTTCTCGAACCACTGGTGGCTCTTGTCCATGGCCAGGTTGTTGACCGCGGTGGGACTCTTGCGCGCGTCGATCGGCCCGCCCATCATGGTCATGGTCAGCGGCGTCGCTTCGCCGTGGGTGGCCATCAGCGACACCGCGGCCAGCACCGGCACCGTCGGCTGGCACACCGAGATCACGTGCACCTGCGGGCCGACGTGGCGGATGAACTCCTGCACGTAGGCGACGTAGTCGTCCAGATGGAAGGGCCCGGCGTCCACCGGCACCATGCGTGCGTCGGTCCAGTCGGTGATGTAGACCTTGTGGTCCTGCAGCAGGCTGCGCACGGTGTCGCGCAGCAAGGTCGAATGGTGGCCCGACAGCGGCGCCACCACCAGCACCGTCGGCTGCGATTTCATGCACTCCAGCGCGCTCGGGTCGTCGGTGAAGCGCTTGAAGCGCAGCAGCCTGCAGAAGGGCTTGTGCAGCGCCACCTGCTGCTGCACCGCAACTTCGACGCCGCCCACCGTGGCCGTGCTGATGCCGAACTGGGGCTTTTCGTAGTCCTTGACCAGGCGGTGCATCAGGTCCAGCCCGGCCGAGATGCGCTGCGCCATCGGCGTGTGCACGAAGGGCGACAGCGGGTGGTTGTACAGCTTGGCCGAGGCGCTGGCGAATTCGGAGAAGGGCGCCATGAAGGCGCGTTGCGTTTCATACCACTGGTACAGCATCGGATCTTGCCTCGTTGGTTGGTCGGCTACGCGCCAGCGGGGTGCACCCGCGAATTATTGTGCAGTGCAGCAATTATGTTCCCAAACTGTCCTTGGCGCTACTGCCGTCCGTTCAGACCACCTTGGCGATGGCCGCGGCCACCGGGCCGAGGTTGCGCTCGTTCAGCGCCGCCACGCAGATGCGGCCCGAATCGATGCCATAGACGCCGAACTCGCTGCGCAGCCGCTGCATCTGCGCGGCACTCAGGCCGGAATAGCTGAACATGCCCTTCTGCCGCAGGATGAAGCCCATGTCCTGCGTCACGCCGGCCTCGGCCAGGCGCTGCACCAGCGCCTGGCGCATGCGCTTGATGCGCTGGCGCATGCCGGCCAGCTCTTCTTCCCACTGCCGGCGCAGTTGCGGCATGGTCAGCACCGTGGCCACCAGCTGCGCCCCATGCGTGGGCGGGTTGGAGTAGTTGCCGCGGATCAGCACCTTCAGCCGCGACAGCACGCGCGCCGCCTCGTCCTGGCTGCTGCAGACCACGCTCAAGGCGCCGACGCGCTCGCCGTACAGCGAGAAGCTCTTCGAGAACGAGGTGGCGACCAGGAAGTCCAGGCCCGCCGCCAGGAATTGCTGCACCACCGCGCCGTCTTCGGCGATGCCGTCGCCGAAGCCCTGGTAGGCCATGTCGAGGAAGGGCACCAGCCGGCGCGCCTGCACCGCCTGCACCACCTGCGCCCACTGCGCGGCATCGAGATCGCCGCCGGTGGGGTTGTGGCAGCAGGCGTGCAGCACCACCACCGTGCCCGGCGCGGCCGCGTTCAGCGCGGCCCGCATGGCATCGAAGCGGATGCCGTGCGTGGCGGCGTCGTAGTACGGGTAGCTCTGCACCTCGAAGCCGGCCTGCGTGAACAGCGCGCGGTGGTTCTCCCAGCTCGGGTCGCTGATCAGCACTTTCGCGCCCGGGTTCAGGCGCTGCAGGAAATCGGCGCCGACCTTCAGGCCACCGGTGCCGCCCAGCGTCTGCACGGTGGCGACGCGGCCATCGCGCAGCGCCGCGCTGTAGTCGCCGAAGACCAGTTCCTGCACCGCGCGGTCGTAGGCGGCAATGCCGTCGATCGGCAGGTAGCCCTTGGGCTTGGGTGTCTCGGCCAGCAGCTTCTCGGCGGCCCGCACACAGTTCAGGATCGGCAGCTTGCCCTGCTCGTCGAAGTACACGCCGACCCCCAGGTTGACCTTGGCCGGGTTGGGGTCGGCATTGAAGGCTTCGGTCATGCCCAGAATCGGGTCGCGCGGGGCCAGTTCGACGGTTGAAAACAACGACATGGGCTTCATCCTCTGGGGGCAGGTCCGCTGCGGCGCGCCGCCCGGGCGACACGCGCGGCCGGGCTGCGGTAGGCTGTACGGTTTTGCGCTGCAGTGCAGCAGCCTCAATTCTAGGGGGAGGGCCGATGATCGAACTGACCGAGGTCGAAACCACGCCGCCGGCGGCGCAAGGCGGGTTCGTGTCCTTCCCGGACTCGCCCTTCCAGTTGTTCCAGCCCTACGCGCCGGCCGGTGACCAGCCCGAGGCCATCGCGCAGCTGGTGGCCGGCGTCCACGACGGCCTGAGCTTCCAGACGCTGCTCGGCGTCACCGGCTCGGGCAAGACCTTCACCATGGCCAACGTGATCGCGCGGCTGGGCCGCCCGGCGATCGTCTTCGCGCCGAACAAGACGCTGGCCGCGCAGCTGTACAGCGAGTTTCGCGAGTTCTTCCCGAAGAACGCGGTGGAGTACTTCGTCAGCTACTACGATTACTTCCAGCCCGAGGCCTACGTGCCGCAGCGCGACCTGTTCATCGAGAAGGACAGCTCGATCAACGAGCACATCGAGCAGATGCGCCTGTCGGCCACCAAGAGCTTGCTGGAGCGGCGCGACGTGGTCATCGTCGCCAGCGTCAGCGCCATCTACGGCATCGGCTCGCCGCAGGACTACCACAAGATGGTGATGACCTTGCGCGCGCGCGACAAGGTGGGCCAGCGCGATGTCATTGCCCAGCTGATCCGCATGCAGTACCAGCGCAACGAGACCGACTTCTCGCGCGGCACCTTCCGCGTGCGCGGCGGCACCATCGACGTGTTTCCGGCCGAACATTCGGAGCTGGCGATCCGCATCGAGCTGTTCGACGACGAGGTGGAATCGTTGCAGCTCTTCGACCCGCTGACCGGGCGCATCCGGCAGAAGATCCCGCGCTTCACGGTCTATCCGTCCAGCCACTACGTGACGCCGCGCGAGCGCGTGGTGGCGGCCATCGAGACCATCAAGGCCGAGTTGCGCGAACGGCTGGACGAGCTGGTCAAGTCGGGCAAGCTGGTCGAGGCGCAGCGCCTGGAGCAGCGCACCCGCTTCGACCTGGAAATGCTGCAGGAGGTGGGCCATTGCAAGGGCATCGAGAACTACACGCGCCACCTGTCGGGCGCCGCGCCGGGCGAGCCGCCGCCGACGCTGGTCGACTACCTGCCGCGCGACACGGTGATGTTCCTGGACGAAAGCCATGTGCTGATCGGCCAGTTCGGCGGCATGTTCAACGGCGACCGCGCCCGCAAGACCACCTTGGTGGAGTACGGCTTCCGCCTGCCCAGCGCGCTGGACAACCGGCCGCTGAAGTTCGACGAATTCGAGGGCAAGATGCGCCAGGCGGTGTTCGTTTCGGCCACGCCCGGCCCCTACGAACAGCAGCATGCCGGCCAGGTGGTGGAGCAACTGGTGCGGCCCACCGGGCTGGTCGACCCCGAGGTCGAGGTGCGGCCCGCGACGCACCAGGTGGACGACGTGCTGCAGGAGATCCGCGAACGGGTCAAGCTGAACGAACGCGTGCTCATCACCACGCTGACCAAGCGCATGGCCGAGCAGCTGACCGACTACCTGTCCGACAACGGCGTCAAGGTGCGCTACCTGCATTCCGATGTCGACACGGTCGAGCGCGTGGAGATCATCCGCGACCTGCGCCTGGGCGTGTTCGACGTGCTGGTGGGCATCAACCTGCTGCGCGAGGGTCTGGACCTGCCCGAGGTGAGCCTGGTGGCCATCCTCGATGCCGACAAGGAAGGCTTCCTGCGCTCGGAGCGCTCGCTGATCCAGACCATCGGCCGCGCCGCGCGCCACCTGAACGGCCGCGCCATCCTGTATGCCGACAAGGTCACCGACTCGATGCAGCGTGCGTTGGACGAGACGCGGCGCCGGCGCGAGAAGCAGACGGCGCACAACCTGGCCGAGGGCATCACGCCGCGCAGCATCAGCAAGCAGATCCGCGAAATGATCGACGGCGTGGTTTCCGACAAGACCGCGCGCGACGACCTGAAGGCGGCCGAAGCCGCGGCGCAGGTCGAGGCGATGAGCGAGAAGGACCTGGGCAAGCGCATCAAGCTGCTGGAAAAGCAGATGCTGGAGCACGCGCGCAACCTCGAGTTCGAGAAGGCTGCCCGGGTGCGCGACCAGCTGGCGCTGCTGCGCGAACAGGCCTTCGGTGCCGCTGGGCACGACGCCGCTGCCTGAAACCGGTGCGCTGTCGGAGTTGGAGGATGCCAACGGCCGTTGACGCGCATAGCAGCCGTTCGTTTCTGTGTTTTTCTTCCTGCGCGGGCCGAGGACGACGGGGAAGCGAATCCGTCCATGTCCCCTGCCCGGTCTGACGCCCGGGCTCCTCCTTTACTTCCCGGATTCGCTTCCCCGCCATCCTCGGCCGGTCACCGCCGTGGCGCGCCGGCAGGGCGAACAGTCAATTCGAACCCGAGGCGCGAGCTCAATGCTGTGCGACGTCGAGAAGCGCAAGACTCGCGACCATTCGCGGCCCGACACACGACGGTGGTTGTCGACGCGGGGCTCGGGTGTTGTGTTGGTATTGGTGCGGCCGCGAACAGCGCGGTGGTGGACCGCCGAGGACTGGGGGTGCGAATCCGCGAGGTAAAGGAGGAGCCCGGGCGCAAGACCGGGCGGGGGACAGGAGCGGATTCGCACCCCCAGTCCTCGGCCCGCGCAGAACAGAAACACAGAAACGGACGGCCGCTGTGCGCCGTGAGCCGCCCCTCGGGTACCCGAGGTTGGTCGCGCACACCTGCCTCACATCTCCTGCCGCACGGCCTCGCCCAGTGCGATCACTGCCATCGCGTAGTAGCTCGACCGGTTGTAGCGCGTCACGACATAGAAGTTCTGCGTGCCGGCCACGAAGCTGGGTGCGTCCGCGCCGTTCTGCAACTCGACCAAGGCCAGCGCACCCTCGTGCGCGTGCGCTCGCTGTTCCAGTTCGGCGCCCAGCGATCGCATCTGCTCGGCACTGAAGCTGGGCAGGATGTCCGGTGCCAGCAGCGTCGCGCGCGCATGTTCGTCCACCGGCACGGCCACCTCGTACTGCGTGGGCATGCCGCGCTGCCAGCCGAAGGTGGCCAGGTAGTTGGCGACGCTGCCGATCACGTCGGCCACGCTGCGGCTCAGGTCGATGTGGCCGTCGCCGTCGAAGTCCACCGCGTAGCGGTTGATGCTGCTGGGCATGAACTGTGGCAGGCCCATCGCGCCGGCGAACGAACCCTTGGGCGCCGTCGGGTCCAGGCCTTCGCGGTGGCACAGCAGCAGGAAGGCCTCCAGCTCGTCGCGGAAGAAGGGGCTGCGGTCGCTGCGGCCGGCGGGGAAGTCGAAGCTCAGCGTCGCCAGCACGTCCAGCACGCGAAAGTTGCCGGTGACGCGGCCGTAGAAGGTCTCGACGCCGACGATGCCGACGATGACGTGCGCCGGCACGCCCCAGCGCTGTTCGGCACGCAGCAGCCATTCGGCGTTGTCCTGCCAGAAGCGCGTGCCCGCGGCAATGCGCTGCGGTTCGACGAAGCGGTCGCGATAGGCGGCCCAGTTCTTCGCCGTGCCGGCCGGCGGCGGCATCATCAGCCGCTGTGCGGCCGGCTGGCGCCGCGCCTGCGTCAGCTGCGCCTGCACCCATTCGACCGGCAGCTGCTGGCGCTCGGCGATCAGGGCTGCGAAGTCGTGCACGTCCTGGCGTGCGGCGTAGCGTGCGGGACTGTCCTCGGGGGTGGCCCTGCGTGCCTGGGTCGCCTGCGCCAGCGCGGCATCGGGCAGGGCCAGCGCAGCCATCAGCGCCAGCAGCAGCAGTCGGAGCATCGAGGGCATGGCCGATTATCGGCGCACGGCCTGCGAGGCCAGTGCCGCGAAGCGCCGCCACCAGCCGCGCTCGAAGCCGGCGCGGCCCGGCTGCGCATAGCGCTGGCGATCCAGCGCCTCCAGTTCCAGCGCCAGCGCCTCGCCGGCCGCGCCCAGATGCTGGCGCACGCGCTGCGCCCGCGTGCGCGGCGGATCGTGCGGCTGCACCGGCACCTGCAACTGGCCCAGCCGCACCAGCACCTGCCGTTGCAGACGCTGCCATGGGTCCTGGCGGTGGCGGTCCCACAGCGCCCAGCCGGCAGCGGCCAGGCTGCCGGCGCACAGCAGCGCGATCAGCGCATAGGCCAGGTCGTGCCAGCTCGGCGCGCTGACGCCCAGGCTTTGCAGCAGCCTGAATTGCTGGCCGCGCGAATAGTTCATGACCCACTGGTTCCAGCGGTTGTTGGCCGTCTCCAGCATGCTGCGCAGACTTGCCAGCAGCTGCGGGCTGACGCTGCCGATCGCGCCGGCCATCAGCCCCGGGCGCGGTACCAGGCTGTTGCCGCGCACGATGCGGTCCGGCGCCACCGCGGCGGTGGGGTCGGTGCGCACCCAGCCCTGGCCCGGCTGCCAGTACTCGACCCAGGCGTGGGCGTTGCTGTTGCGCACGATGTAGTAGCCGTCCACCGGGGCGGGGTCGGTGCCCTGGTAGCCGGTGACCACGCGCGCGGGCACGTCCATGGCGCGCAGCAGCACCACCATGCTGGCGGCGAAGTGCTCGCAAAAGCCCAGCCGGCGGTCGAACCAGAACTCGTCGACCGCATGCTTGCCGTAGCTGCCGGGCTCCAGCGTGTACGTGAAGTCGTTGCTGCGCAAGTGCGCCAGCAGTGCCGCCGCCAGCGTGCGCGCGTCGGCCTGCGCCAGATCGGGCTGGTTGCGCAGTGCCGCGGCCCAGGCCAGCGCGCGCGGATTGTGGTCGGGCGGCAGCGCAAGATACTCGCGCAGCGCCGGTGTCAGCTGCCGCGGCCCGTGGCGGTGCAGCAGCCAGGCCGCAGCCTCGAAGCGCAGCCGTTCGGCCACCGGCCGGTCGGTCTGCCACTGCAGGTCGCTGCGCAGCCACAGATTCAGGCCTTCGATACGCGGAGCCGCGTCGCCGCTGTCCGGTGTCAGCTCCAGCAGCGGCAGCAGCGCCAGACGGCTGGGCTCGAGCGTCATCTCGTAGCGCAGCGGCTGGCCCAGCAGCTGCAGCTCGCCGCGCTGCAGCGGCGCGGTGGTCCTGCCGCCGAGTTGGCGCGTCCATTCGCGTCCGTCGAAGCGCGACAACACCGGCCCGCGGAAGTACATCGCCTCGGGCGGCGGCACGCGGCCGTCGAAGCGGATGCGAAAGGCGATCTCGTCGTCGTGGGCGACCTCGGCCATCGCGCCCATGCGCATCGAGCCGGACAGGCCGGTCCTGCCGGCGGCATCGTGCGGCACGCCCCACAGCGGGCCGATGCGCGGAAACAGCAGGAACAGCGCCACCATCAGCGGTGTGCCCAGCGCGGCGGCGCGCGCCGCCACGGCGCCGGCCTGCCGCAGCGACGGCTTGCCCACCGGCATGTGCGCCAGCACCAGCGCGGTCAGCAGGCCCCACACCGACAGCAGCATCGCCGCGGCGGTGAACAGCGACTGCGAGTACAGGAAGTTCGTCAGCACCAGGAAGAAGCCGAGGAAGAACACCACCATCGCGTCGCGCCGTGCACGCAGCTCCAGCGTCTTCAGCGCCATCAGCACCACCAGCAGGGTGACGCCGGCTTCCTTGCCGAGGAGCGTGCGTTCGGTCCACAGCGTCAGCGCCACCGCCACCAGCAGCACGCCGGCCACCGACCAGCGGCTGGGCAGCGGCGCGTTGCTCAAGGCCAGCTGCGCGCGCCAGAACAGCATCAGCGCGGTCAGCGCCATGCACCAGGCCGGCAGGTGCGCCAGGTGCGGCAGCACGGTCCAGCCGATCACCGCCAGCTGGAACAGCGTGTCTCGGCTGTCGCGCGGCAGGTGGCGCCAGCCCGGCCAGGCGGCGCGCATCGAAGGGCTCAGTGCCACAGCGCCAGCTCGCGCAGCAGCCGGCGCTGGTGGGCATCGCCGCGGTCGGGGGCGATCTGCTGGCCGGGCAGCCGCAGTCCGTAGACCAGGCCCTGCCGTTCGGCCGCCAGCACCCAGGCCGCCAGGCGCGACAGCCGCGCCTCGGTGTCGCCGGCCGATGCCGCGGCGGCCCAGTCGAGCCACAGCTCGCGGCTGTTCTCGGCCGTCGTCTCGCGGCTGATCAGTTGCCCGGTGCGCGCCGCCTTCTTCCACACCACCTGGCGCAGCCCGTCGCCGCGGCGCCAGGCGCGCACGCCGTCGAGCTCGCTGCCCTGACCCTGGCGCGCCAGCGGGGCGCCGCCGGGTGCGCTCTGTGCCAGCGGCAGCGGCGGCGCTGGCAGCTCCGGCTGCGGATAGGCCAGCACCGGGCTGGCCGGGCGCCAGTGCGTCCAGGCGCGGAACAGCCCGAAGGGGAAACGCGTCTCCACCACCAGCCGCGGCAGCGCATGCCAGCCGCGCGTGGCCGGCACGATGCTCAGGCTGGCGCTGGCCTGGCCGAGCGCGGGCACGTCGCACCAGGCGCTGCCCTGGCCGCGCCGCGGTTCGTGCAGGCGCAGGCCGACGCCGTGGCGCGCGGCGCCGGGGTTGGACATGACCACCTCCAGCAGCGCCGGCTCGCCGGCGAACACCGCGGCGGCCGGGCGCAGGCGCAGCGTCAGGCCGCGCAGCGTGCCGTGGGTCATGTGGATCGACACCAGGCCGCTGCCGGCGAGCAGGAAGGTGAGCACGTAGCCCAGGTTGAGCTGGTAGTTGATGGCCGACAGCAGCATCACCAGCAGCGTCAGCGCGAACACCCAGCCGCCCTTGGTGGGCAGGATGTAGATGTTGCTCTGGCCCAGCGTCCAGGTGTCGGTGACCGGGTGGCGTGACAGCCACCAGTGGTGCAGGCGGCTCCGCGGTCCGGGCCGGACCCTCTCTGGCCGCGCGGTGGCGCCGGGCGTAAGCGCCACGTCCTTGGGCCACACCGTCGGCGTGCTCACGCCTAGGGGATCGGCGTGGCCTCGACCATCGCGCGCACCTGCTCGATGGCGCCGCGTCCGGCACCTGGAATCGGCTGCAGCCGGTGGGCGATGGCCTGCGGCAGGATGGCCTGCACGTCGTCGGGCGCCACGTAGTCGCGCTGCGCCATCAGCGCGCGCGCCTTGGCCACGCGCAGCACGGCGATGCCGGCGCGCGGGCTCAGGCCCTCGACGAACCATTGGCCCGAGCGCGTGGCGGCGATCAGCGTCTGCAGGTAGTCGAGCAGCGCTTCCGAGGCCAGCACCTCGCGCACCGCCCGCTGCGCCTGTTCCAGCTCGCCGGGCTGCATCAGCGCCGGCAGCCGCGTGATGGCCTCGCGCCGGTCTTCGCCGACGAGCAGCGCGCGCTCCGAGGCGCGGTCGGGGTAGCCGAGCGTGATGCGCAGCAGGAAGCGGTCGAGCTGCGATTCGGGCAGCGGGTAGGTGCCCAGCTGGTCGGTCGGGTTCTGCGTGGCGATGACGAAGAAGGGCCTGGGCAGCGGGCGCGTCTCGTTCTCCACCGACACCTGCTGCTCTTCCATCGCCTCGAGCAGCGCGCTCTGCGTCTTCGGGCCGGCGCGGTTGATCTCGTCGGCCAGCAGCACCTGCGCGAACACCGGGCCGGGGTGGAAGACGAAAGCCTCCTTGCTGCGCTCGAAGACGCTGACGCCGACCAGGTCGGAAGGCATCAGGTCGGCGGTGAACTGCACGCGCGAGAACTTCAGTCCCAGGCACACCGCCAGCGCATGCGCCAGCGTGGTCTTGCCGACGCCGGGCACGTCCTCGATCAGCAGGTGGCCGCCGGCCAGCAGGCAGGCCACACAATCCTCGATCTGCGAGCGCTTGCCGACGATGACGGTGGAGATCTGGTCCACGAGGCGCGAGATCTGGCGCGCTACACTCGAATTCATTCGCGACACGTTAACCCAAAACGCACGCCGGGCCCGCCATGAGCACCGCTTACTACAGTCATCCGGAGTGCCGTTTGCACGATATGGGTGCAGGCCACCCCGAGTGTCCGCAGCGCCTGGATGCCATCTCCGACCACCTGCGCGCCACCGGCCTGGACATCGCGCTGGACTTCCACGACGCGCCGCAGGTCACGCTCGAACAGCTGTCGCGGGCCCACAGCAGCGGCTACGTGGCCGAGGTGCTCGACCACATGCAGCGGGTGCGCGACGAGGGCGAGCACTATGCGGTCGACCCCGACACCACGGTGGGCAGCGGCACGCTGCAGGCCGCGCTGCGCTCGGCCGGCGCGGCAGTGGCCGCCACCGACGACGTGCTGTCGGGCCGCGCCGCCAACGCCTTCTGCGCGGTGCGCCCGCCCGGCCACCATGCCACGCGCGACCAGGCGATGGGCTTCTGCTTCTTCAACAACGTGGCGGTGGCGGCGCGCCATGCGCTCGACGTGCACGGGCTGGAGCGCGTGGCCATCGTCGACTTCGACGTGCACCACGGCAACGGCACCGAGGACATCATCGCGGGCGACGAACGGGTGCTGATGGTCAGCTTCTTCCAGCACCCGCTGTACCCGTACAGCGGCGGCACGCCGCTGGGCACCAACATGATCAACCTGCCGGTGCCGGCCTACAGCCGCGGGCCGGCGGTGCGCGAGCTGATCGAGATGATGTGGATGCCGCGGCTGGAGGAGTTCAAGCCGCAGATGATCTTCATCTCCGCCGGCTTCGACGCCCACCGCGAGGACGACCTGGGCCAGCTCGGCCTGGTCGAGGCCGACTACGAATGGATCACTTGGCGCATCAAGTCGGTGGCCGAGCGCCATGCGCAGGGGCGCATCGTCTCCTGCCTGGAAGGCGGCTACAACCTCAGCGCACTGGCGCGCAGCGTCGCCGCGCACCTGCGCGTGCTTGCGGAGATCTGAAACCTCTGCGATGCAGAACCTGAAGTCGCTGCAGCAGGCGCTGACCGAGCTGACGCCGCAGGGCGCGATCATCGAAGTGGCGGTGCTGGCGGGATCGCTGGCCGTCGCCTACGGCGAGTCGATCGTGCCCAACGAGATGCTGATCACGCAGCGCGTCGAGAACCTGTCGCTGGCCGACCGCAACGTGCTGGTCAGCACGGTGGTGCAGGTGGCCTACGGCACCGATCCCGATGCGCTGATGCCCGAGCTGGCGGCGGTGACGCGCACCGTGCCGCGCGTGCTGTCCGACCCGGGGCCGGGCGTGCAGCTGTCGGCCTTCGCGCCCGACGGGCTGAAGCTGACGCTGAGCTTCTGGATCGCCGATCCGGAGAATGGGCAGGGCAACGTGCGTTCGGCGGTGAACCTGGCGCTGCTGCAGACGCTCAACGCACGCGGCATCGAGATTCCGTACCCGCAGCGCGTGTTCCACACGCTGGCATCGCCGCCCGCGCCTCAGCCCGGGAACAGCGCATAGGGCTGCGGCGGCGGCTTGCCCGGCGGCAGTGCGGCCGGAGCCGGCTGGCCCGCCGGGCCCAGCGCCTTCAGGTAGGCATAGAGGGCTTTGCGGTCGTTCACGGTCATCGCCTGCACGTTGAACCAGGGCATCGGCGGGCGCGGACGCATCGTGTCCACGTACTTCAGCCACTGCGCCTCGGACAGGTTGGCGACGAACAGCCGCAGGTTGGTGCCGTAGGTGGTGCCCCAGGGCCCGCTCCAGCCGAAGCCGTCGCCGGTGAGCCACAGCTTCTCGTCGACCTGGCCCTGTGCGGGCAGGTAGCCGGGCGTGTGGCAGTCGTTGCAGCCGGCGATCTTGACCAGATAGCGGCCGCGTTCGACCAGTTGCTTGTCGGCGCCCTTGGGCGTGTCGGCCTGTGCCGTGGCCTGCAGCAGCACCAGCGCGGCGGCGCCCAGCAATGCCGGCAGCCGCGTGGTCATCGTCTTCATTCGTGCTCTCCTCAAAGCAAAGGTTTCAGGTAGGGCGTCGCCGACTCGAGCGCCAGGCTCAGCGCCGCCGCCAGCGCGGCGGCAACGGCGGTGGCCGTGGTGACCCAGTGGAAATGCCGGCCGTTCATGGGTGGGCCTCGCTCGGCAAACCGAAGTCCTGCGCCAGCTGCGCCCAGGTCTTGTGCGGCAGGTGCGGCCGGATGTGCGCCATCAGGCCCAGGAAGGCCTCCGGCGGCGTGTCGGAGCGCATGCCGCCGACGACGGCGTGGCGTTCGGCCGGTGTCAGCGCCGGCAGCATCCAGCGCGCGACAAGCAGATGTTCGCGCGGGTCGATCGAAGCCATCAGGCGGCCGTGCAGCTGCATCAGCTCGGCGTCGCTGTAGTGCGCCCACAGCGCGGCGTTGTGCGCCGTCTCCTCGATGTGCATGTGCTGGAAGTTGTCCGCGACGAACAGCGCCAGGTGGCGGTACAGCCGCAGCGCCAGTGCGGGCGCTGCAGCGGCGCGCAAGGTGGCGACCTCGTCACGCAGCTCGGCGATGCTCTGCAGATGCTCCTCGTGTTCGTGCGCGATGCGCTTGGATCCGGCCGGCTGGCGCGCCTCGATCGCCGGGTGCATGAACTCGTTCTCGTGTTGCACGTGGCTTTCGCACAGCGCCAGCAGTCGATCGCACTGCGCCAAGGTCTGCTGCAGCTCGGCCGCATCGTCCAGGTCGATGCGGCCGACGCGGCACAGCGTGTCGCACATGAAGTTGCGCAGCGCCTTGTGGATGGGTGCGTACAGGTCCACGCGCGGCGCGGCGTGGGCGGCGGTGTCGTGGGCTTGCGGGCGTGAGGCGATGGCGGCGGTGTTCATGCTCGTGTCCTTCGTGGGGTT
>Ga0307505_10001895_pt1 | contig 15692 bp, 15 predicted proteins | sample 23_S_MG_FD_202183 | JGI IMG/M metagenome (GOLD analysis project Ga0307505, IMG submission 202183) | Soil microbial communities from Populus trichocarpa stands in riparian zone in the Pacific Northwest, United States - 23_S | ecosystem: Environmental > Terrestrial > Soil > Riparian zone > Trees...
CGGTCCGAACCAGGCATTCAGCACGAAGACGAGCGAGATCAGGCCGAGCGCAAGCCGCAACTGCGCGTCCGAGACGTAGGCGGCAAAGGCCCAGCCGGCGGCAACGCCGATCACCGAGCCCGGCAGCAGCACCTTGAGGTTCCAGGCGTCCCAGTCGCGGCGGTACACCCAGACCGACACCACATCCTGCAGCAGCAGCAGCGGCAGGACGATGGCGACCGCCTGCACCGGCGGAACGACGAGCGCGAGCAGCGGCGTCGCCGCAAGCCCGACTCCGGAAAAGCCTCCCTTGCCGAGGCCGAGGCAGAGCACGGCAAAAGCCGCGGCGACGTAGAAAATCGGATCGTTGATCACGGGGTTCAATTCGGGAGGCAGGCGATACGCAATTAGCCGAACTGGTTACGCTCTACCATGCGGGCACGCGCACGGCAGCCATGATCCGAACGGCGAAGTCTGCCGCCCTTGCTTTCCGAGCCGCTTGGCGGCGATGATCGGTGCAACAAGAAAATGCTGCCGGGAGAACGACATGGATGCGCGGACAAAGAGCCGCTACCCCGAGACCTATGCGCGATGGCGGCGCGATCCCGAGGGTTTTTGGGCGGAAGCCGCGGCGGCGCTCGACTGGTACGAGAAGCCGCGCACGATATTCGATCCCAAGGCCGGGGTTTACGGCCGCTGGTTCACCGACGGCGTCTGCAACACCTGCTTCAACGCCGTCGACCGGCATGTGGCGACGGGCCGTGGCGAGCAATCCGCGATCATCTATGACAGCCCCGTCACCGGCACCAAGCGCAGCATCTCCTATGCGGAGCTTCTGAATGAAGTCTCCGCCTTCGCGGCGATCCTGAAGGATTTCGGCGTTGTCAAAGGCGACCGCGTCATCCTCTACATGCCGATGGTGCCCGAGGCGCTGTTCGCGATGTACGCCTGCGCGCGCATCGGCGCCATTCATTCGGTCGTGTTCGGCGGCTTCGCGCCCAAGGAACTCGCCACCCGCATCGACGACGCCAAGCCGAAACTGATCGTCACCGCTTCCTGCGGTATCGAAGGGGCGCGTGTCATTGCCTACAAGCCACTGCTCGACGAAGCGATCCGCTTGTCCGAGCACAAGCCTGAGTCCGTGCTGCTCATGCAGCGGCCGCAGCTCGAAGCGTCGATGATTTCCGGCCGCGACCACGATTTCTGCGCGCTCAGGATCGCGGCGCTGCGCGACGGCAAGCGCGCCGACTGTGTGCCGTTGCTCGCCACCGACCCGCTCTACATTCTATATACATCTGGTACCACTGGCATTCCCAAGGGCGTCGTGCGCGACAATGGCGGCCACATGGTCGCGCTGCGCTGGTCGATGGACAACCTCTACGGCATCGAGCCGGGCGAAACTTACTGGGCCGCTTCCGATATCGGCTGGGTCGTCGGCCACTCCTACATTGTCTATGCGCCGCTTTTCCACGGCTGCACGACGATCCTGTACGAAGGAAAGCCCGTCGGCACGCCCGACGCCGGCGCCTTCTGGCGCGTCATCGCCGAACACGGTGCGGCCGCGCTCTTCACCGCGCCCACCGCCTTCCGCGCGATCAAGAAGGAAGACCCCGAGGGCAAGCACCTCGCGGGCAAGGACCTCTCGAAATTCCGCACGCTCTTCCTCGCGGGCGAGCGCGCCGATCCCGACACGATTCAGTGGGCGGAGAAAATCCTCAACCGGCCGGTCATCGACCACTGGTGGCAGACCGAAACCGGCTGGTGCATCGCCGGCAATCCCATGGGGCTGGGCCAGTTGCCGGTGAAATACGGCTCCTCGTCCGTCCCCATGCCCGGCTACGACGTGCAGGTGCTGGGCGAGGACAAGCAGCCGGTCGGCCCCGGCAAGATGGGGGCGATTGTCGTGAAGTTGCCGCTGCCGCCGTCCTGCCTGCCAACGCTCTGGCAGCGCGACGACCGCATGAGCGACAGCTATCTCGACGAATTTCCCGGTTACTACAAGACCGCCGACGCGGGCTTCATTGATGAAGACGGCTACATCTTTATCATGAGCCGCACCGACGACATCATCAATGTCGCGGGCCATCGTCTCTCCACCGGCGGCATGGAGGAAGTCCTCTCCTCACACCGCGAGGTCGCCGAATGCGCGGTGGTCGGCATCAAGGACGACATGAAGGGCGAAGTGCCCTGCGGCTTCGTCGTGCTGAAGGCGGGCGTCAACCGCCATCCCTCCGAGATCGAGAAGGAGATCGTCGCGCTCGTCCGCGAGAAGATCGGCCCCGTCGCCGCCTTCAAGATCGTGCTGGTCGTCCAGCGCCTGCCGAAGACGCGCTCCGGCAAGATCCTGCGCGGCACGATGAAAAAGATCGCCGACCGCGAAGCGTGGTCCATGCCGGCCACGATCGACGACTCGGCGATCCTCGACGAGATCAGGGCGGCGCTGAAGGAGCGCGGTCTGGCCGGTTGAGTGCGAAACGAACGCAGATTGCCAACCTGTGTCCGCTACTCCATCCGGCAACGTTGAAATAGCTTCGCATTATCCATTCGCGGAGAGACGGCCATGAGACTGAAGGACAAGGTCGCCGTCGTCACCGGCGCCGCGCGCGGCATCGGCCTCGCCATCGCCAAACGGTTCGTGGAGGAAGGTGCGAAGGTCGTCCTCGCCGACATCGACGAGCGCACCGGCTCGCTCGAAGCAAAGCGGCTCGGCGCCAATGCCCGCTTTATCGCATGCGATGTAGGCGACTCCGCTCAGGTCGGCCGCATGGTCGGGGAAGCCTGCAAGGCGTTCACCGGCGACATCGATATCCTCATCAACAATGCGGGCATCGTCCACGGCGCGGAGTTCCTCGACCTCAAGGAGGAAGATTTCGACCGCGTGTTGCGCGTGAATCTCAAGGGCGCGTTCCTCGTGGCGCAGTCCGTCGCGCGCCGCATGGTCGAGCAGACCGAAGCCGGCCGAAAGCCCGGCACGATCGTCAACATGTCGTCGATCAATTCGGTGGTCGCGATCGGCAACCAGATTCCCTATTGCGTGACGAAAGGCGGCATCGCCCAGCTCACGCGCGCCACCTCGCTCGCGCTCGCACCGCACGGTATCCGCGTCAACGCGATCGGTCCCGGTTCGATCATGACCGAGATGCTGGCGACGGTCGCAAAAGACCTCGACGCGCGGCGGCGCATGATGTCGCGCACGCCGATGGGCCGTTTCGCGGAGCCGGAGGAAGTTGCGTCGGTCGCCGTCTTTCTCGCGTCCGACGACGCGAGCTACATCACTGGCGAAACGATCTTTGTCGACGGCGGGAGGCTGGTACTGAACTACACGGTGCCGGTGAACGAATAAGTTACTCGCTCCGCTTGCCGCCGCCGAGCTTCGCGAACACCGAATCGACGTCGATCGGCGCATCCCGCTTCTGCGGCTCGGATGCGGTTTCCGCTTCCGGCTGCGGCTTCGGCTGCGTCGTCTCCGAAGCAGGCAGGAGTGTTGCGTGCTCCTGCGCGGGCGCAGGCTTCTCCTTCGCCGCGCGCTGCACTTCGAGATCGAGATCGATCTGCGAGCATAGGCCGAGCGTCACCGGGTCCATCGGCTGCAGATGCGGCGAATTCCAGTGCGTGCGTTCGCGCACCGACTGAATGGTCGACTTGGTCGTGCCGACGAGGCGCATGATCGCCGCGTCCTTCAGCTCCGCATGATTGCGCACGAGCCAGAGGATCGCGTTCGGGCGATCCTGTCGCTTCGACACCGGCGTGTAGCGCGGGCCCTTTTTCGGCTTTGCTTCCGGCACCGAGTGGCGTGCGTCGGCGAGATGCAGACGGTATTCGGGGTCCGCCTGCGCCTTGTCGAGCTGGTCGCGTGTGAGCTGGTTGGTCGTGATCGGGTCGAGGCCCTTGATGCCCTGCGCCACTTCGCCGTCGGCAATGCCCTTCACCTCCAGCGGGTGGAGTTTGCAGAAGTCGGCGATCTGCTCGAAAGTCAGCGACGTATTTTCGACCAGCCAGACGGCGGTCGCTTTGGGCATCAGCGGCGCGGCGGTGCTCATGGAAAGGCCTCGATCGGCTTCGGACAGTCCCGTTCTGGTTTAGTCCGCATGGACCAAACCTCCGGATATCCTCGAAATTGATGGGGTCGGCGGTTATATAAGGGCAGAACGGTTGAGACGCAATCAATGTCTGTGAGCCCCGAAACCGGCCAAAAACCCGTGCTGCGCATTTACCTTTGCGCGCCGCGCGGCTTTTGCGCAGGCGTGGTGCGGGCCATCGACGCGGTCGAGCGGGCGCTCGAGAAATACGGCCCCCCGGTCTATGTCCGCCACGAGATCGTTCACAACAAATACGTGGTCGAGGGCCTGCGCAAGAAAGGCGCCGTATTTGTCGAGGAACTCGATGAGGTGCCGGACGGCGACCGGCCGGTCATCTTCTCTGCCCACGGCGTGCCGAAATCCGTTCCCGATGAAGCTGAGCGCCGCCGCCTGTTCGCCATCGATGCTACCTGCCCGCTCGTCACCAAGGTCCATCGCGAGGCGATGGTGCATTTCAAGCGCGGACGCGACATCGTGCTCGTCGGCCATCGCGACCACCCCGAGGTGATCGGCACCATGGGCCAGTTGCCTGCAAATGCGGTGACGCTGATCGAAACCGCGAGCGACGCACGTGCTTTCACGCCGCGCGACCCGAACCAGCTCGCTTACGTCACGCAGACCACGCTTTCGATCGACGACACCGCCGAGATCGTCGCGATCCTGAAGGAACGCTTTCCGGCGATCGTCGGACCGCACAAGGAAGATATCTGCTACGCGACCACCAACCGCCAGGAAGCGGTGAAGCGCGTGGCGCCCGGTGTCGACGCGCTGATCGTGGTTGGCGCGCCGAACAGCTCCAACTCGCAGCGCCTTCGTGAAGTCGCCGAGCGCGCCGGCTGCCGCACGGCAGCGCTCGTGCAGCGCGCCGACGATATCGACTGGTCGCGATTCGGTGCGATATCGACTCTCGGCATCACGGCGGGCGCCTCTGCCCCCGAGGTGCTGGTCGAGGAGATCATTGACGCCTTCGCCGCTCGTTATGCGATCGACGTCGAGACGGTCTCCACCGCGCAGGAAAGCGTCTTCTTCCCGCTTCCGCGCGACCTGCGCCCCGATGCGGCGGAATAACTCACGTCATCGCCGGGCTTGACCCGGCGATCCCGCTTTCCGCCACGCCATCAAAAAATGATCGGGATCACCGGGACTCGGCGCTTTCGCGCCGGCCCGGTGATGACAATCATATCTGGATGAATTTCAAGATTCGCCATGCTACGAGCATGCGGGTTGGGAGCGACGAATGGCCGTTTACACCGATGTCGGCGAGGAGGAGCTCGGCGCGTTTCTCGCCGGCTACGATCTCGGCGCGCTCCTTTCCTACAAGGGCATCGCGGAAGGCGTCGAGAACACGAACTTCCTGCTCCACACCGACGCGGGCTATTTTATCCTCACGCTCTATGAGAAGCGCGTCGCACGCGCCGACCTCCCCTTCTTTCTCGGGCTGATGGAGCATCTCGCACGCGCCGGCATCAACTGCCCGCAACCGGTCGCACCGCGCAAAGGCGGCGCGCTCGGTGAGCTGGCCGGACGGCCGGCGGCAATCTTCACCTTTCTCGAAGGTGTTTCCGTGCGCCGCCCGCAGGTCGGTCACTGTGCAGCACTCGGCCGTGCGATGGCCGGTCTGCACATCGCGGGCCGCGACTTCAAGCTGCACCGCGCCAATGCACTAGCACTGAACGGCTGGCGCGCGCTCGCGCAGCAAGCCGGTGCGCGGGCCGACACCGTCACGGCCGGACTTTCCTCAGTGATCGCCGACGAACTCGCGCATTTGTCGAAGCACTGGCCCGACGAACTGCCGCGCGGCGTCATTCACGCCGATCTCTTCCCGGACAATGTCTTCTTCCTCGGCGAGGAACTATCGGGCCTGATCGACTTTTACTTCGCCTGTGACGATTTCCTCACCTACGACCTCGCCATCTGCCTGAACGCCTGGTGCTTCGAACCCGACGGCTCCTACAACGTCACAAAGGGCAAGGCACTGCTGTCGGGCTATGTCGAAAAGCGGCCGATGTCTGGCGCCGAATTGCTGGCGCTGCCGCTGCTCGCGCGCGGCGCTGCACTGCGCTTCCTGCTCACTCGCCTGGTCGACTGGCTCGACGTACCGGCGGGCGCGCTTGTACGCCCCAAGGACCCGCTCGAATATCTGAAGAAGCTGCGCTTCCACCAGCGCATCGATCATGCCCGCGATTACGGGCTCGCCGCATGAGCGGCAAGATCGAGGTCTGGACCGATGGCGCCTGCTCCGGCAACCCGGGCCCCGGCGGCTGGGGCGCAATCATCCGTGAGAATGGCAAGACGCGCGAGATCAAGGGCGGTGAGCCTGCAACGACCAACAATCGCATGGAATTGCTCGCGGCGATTTCCGCGCTCGAGTCACTGCCACCCGGCACCACCGCCGACCTCTACACCGACAGCGAGTATGTGAAGAACGGCATCACAAGCTGGATCAAGAACTGGAAGACACGCGGTTGGAAAACCGCCGACAAGAAGCCGGTGAAAAATCAGGAGCTCTGGCAGCGGCTCGAGGCCGCCGCGAACGCGCACCACGTCAAATGGCATTGGCTGCGCGGCCACACCGGCCACGCCGAGAACGAGCGTGCCGACGAACTCGCCCGCGAGGGCATGGCGCCGTTTCTCAGAAGATAGCGTCATGGTGAGGTGGGAGCCGCGAAGCTGCGAGCCTCCAACCATGACGCCCAAGCCGTCATCCTTCGAGGCTCGCGGCTTTCAGCCGCTCGCACCTCAGGATGACGGATTTTCCTTCCGGGCGCGCTTGCGCGCATACATCGCCGCATCCGCCCGCGCGAGTGCGCTTTCCACCGTGTCGTCCGGCTTCAGAACGACAACGCCGGCCGAAAGGCCGAGCGACAGTTTCTTTTTCTTGTAGTCGAACGATTCGCTGCCGATCATCGCTTCGAGCGACCGCGCCTTCTCCTCAGCCTGTTCGGCGCTCACGTTCCACAGAATCACCGCAAGTTCGTCGCCGCCGATCCTCGCAGCCACATCCGACGCCCGCACATGGCCCGCGACGAGCCGCGCCACGCGCCCGAGCACCCAATCGCCCGCCGCATGTCCGTGCTCGTCATTGATCGGCTTGAAGCGGTCGAGATCGACATACAGAAGTGCCGCAGGTGTGGCGTAGCGGCGCACATAGGCGAGCGCCTGCTCGAGCGCCCGCTCGAAGCCGCGCCGGTTGCGCAGGCCGGTGAGCGGGTCTTCGTCCACCCGCGTCTCAAGCTCAGCCAGCCGGGCGCGAGCTGCCGCAAGATCGTTCTTGAGCCGGTCGACCTCCGCCGCGAGCCGCATGGCGGCCGAACGCTTCGGCATGCCCGGCTTCAGCGCGGCCTGTTTCGGCCGCTGACGCTGCGCACCTTCGCGCAACACCGACCGCCCCGCCGTCCGTTTTTTCGGAGTCCCCGAAGGCCTTCCGGCCATGCCCGCCCCTTCACCTTAAGCGGCTGCGCCGCTTGCCAGCCCCGAACCCATTCCTATAATCGCGCGCTTTCCCGCGCCACAGGCTCGCTCAAAAGCCTGGAGACAGGATCAAGATGCCCGCCGGAAAGCGACCCGTCGCCATCATCATGGGCAGCAAGTCCGACTGGGCGACCATGCGACATGCCGCCGAGACGCTCAAGGCGCTCCGCGTCGGCTTCGACGCGCGGGTGGTTTCCGCGCACCGCACGCCCGACCGGCTTTACAAGTTCGCAAAAGGCGCGCGTGGAGAAGGCTTCAAGGTGGTGATCGCAGGCGCGGGCGGCGCCGCACACCTGCCGGGCATGACGGCGTCCCTTACCTCTCTCCCGGTCTTCGGCGTGCCGGTGAAGTCGAAATCGCTCAAGGGCGTCGATTCGTTTCTCTCCATCGCGCAGATGCCCGCCGGAATCCCGGTCGGCACGCTCGCCATCGGCGAAGCGGGCGCGGTGAACGCGGCGTTGCTCGCGGCGGCCGTCCTGGCGCTCGAAGACAAGCCGCTCGCCAAGCGCCTCGACGCCTGGCGCGCCAAGCAGACGCGCGCCGTCAAGCTGCGTCCTAAATGACAACGCTTCCCGTTCTGAAGCCCGGCGACACCGTCGGTATTCTCGGCGGCGGTCAGCTCGGCCGCATGCTCGCACTCGCCGCAGCGGAGCTGGGCCTGAACTGTCATATCTATGCGCCTGAGAAAAACTCCTGCGCCTTCGATGTCGTGCGGGACAAGACCTGCGCCCCGTATGAAGACGAAGCCGCGCTCGCCCGCTTCGCCGATGCCGTGAGCGTCGTCACCTATGAGTTCGAGAACATCCCGGCGGCGACCTCGAAATTTCTGCGCGAGCGCAAGCCCGTCCTGCCCAATCCCGACGCGCTCGAGATCGTGCAAGACCGGCTGACGGAGAAGGAATTTGTCGCGAAGCTCGGCATCGGCACGGCGGGCTTCGCCGCCGTCAGCTCGCTCGACGAACTGCACGCCGCCATCACAAAACTCGGCGCGCCGTCGATCCTGAAGACCCGCCGCATGGGTTACGACGGCAAGGGTCAGGCTTCGGTCAAGAGTCCATCCGACGCCGCGGCGGCGTGGGAAGCAATCGGCCGCGCGCCCGCGATCCTCGAACAGTTCGTCTCTTTCGAGCGGGAAGTATCCGTCGTCGCCGCGCGCAACGTCAGAGGCGAGGTCATCGCCTTCGAGCCCGCCGAGAATCTGCATCGCGACCACATTCTTCATCGCACGCGCGTGCCCGCGCAGATCCCCGGCGCGCTGGGCGGACAGGCCGGCGTGATCGCGGGCAAGATCGCGGCTGCCCTCGATTATGTCGGCGTGCTCGCCGTTGAAATGTTTGTGGTCGATGACGGCGGCAAGCGGCGGCTGCTCGTGAACGAGATCGCCCCGCGCGTCCACAATTCCGGCCACTGGACGATCGACGGCGCGACCGCGAGTCAGTTCGAGCAGCACATCCGCGCCGTCGCGGGCTGGCCGCTCGCGAAGCCGCGCCGTCTCGGCCGCGTCGAGATGATCAATCTGATCGGCGACGAAGTGAACGGCTGGCAGAAATATCTCGCCGAGCCGGGCGCCTGCCTCCACATCTACGGCAAGGGCGAGCCGCGCCCCGGCCGCAAGATGGGGCATGTCACCTACATCCTTCCCGACGGCGGAACTTCCGAATAAGCGGCGTCAGGCAGGAACCGGCTCTCTTTTCCTCCGTTACCGTGTTGCGCGGCTGGGTGTGCGGAACCCGGAGGAAAAACACATGAACGCATCATGGTCCATGGTGGTCGGCGCTTTGCTCGCCGGCACGGTCGCCGGGTTCATGATTCCGGTGCGTCCCGAGATTCGCGACGTACCCGCCCTCACCGCTTCAAAGGCGACGGAAACCGCGAAGAAATTCGCTGACGACAAGACCGCCACGCCGGTCGCCGCCAAGACAGAAGACGCAACAGAGGTCCGGCAGATTCCGTTGACCGAATCCGCATCCAAGGGATCGGAGCCGGCCGCGCAAACGAAGAGCGATCAGACCGACGCGAATTCCTGCGCCAACGAAACCTGGCCCTATCGCAGCCCGAACTGTCTCGACCGCACGGCGAAGTTCGCGCCCGCCGACACCGCTGTCAGTGCGCGCCGAGTCGATCCAGCGGTCAGTCTGGAGGACAAGGACAATCAAAAGATGCTGACCATTGCGCCCGAGTCCGCCGCCAAGCCGCCCGCGCCGAAGGCTGCAGAAGTGCCGGCCCCCAAACCCGAGCCGGCGAAGTCGGAGCAGAAGGTCGTCACAGCCCCGCCCGTCCGCGAGGAACGGGCCGAGCGCCCGGCGCCTCAGCCCGAGCAGGCGTCGACGCGGCCGACCCCAGAGCCGCGCGCCCACGTCAACGAGCGGCAGGAAGCATCGAGCGAGAAGCCACGCCGCGCGGCACGGCGGATCAACCGCGACTCCGTCGACCTCGACGACGGCATTCCGACCAAGATCTATTTGCGCGGGCCGGACGGGCGGCTCTATCTGGCGCCTGAGTACCGGCCTTCGGGCCGCGAGATTTACATCATGCGGTAGCGGCAGGCGGCTTTTTGGGCCGCTTATGGACATTGGCCCTGTCCTCTGCTAGTTCCCCGCAGCCTCGCCGGGTGCCTTAAATCGGCCCCCGCCGGAGCCCATCATCCGAATTCAGCCAGCAAGAGAGGCAACCACGTGCAGGTTCTCGTTCGCGACAACAACGTCGATCAGGCGCTCAAGGCGTTGAAGAAGAAGATGCAGCGCGAAGGCATCTTCCGCGAGATGAAGCTCCGTGGACACTACGAAAAGCCCTCCGAGCGCCGCGCCCGCGAAAAGGCCGAAGCCATTCGCCGCGCCCGCAAGCTCGCGCGCAAGAAGGCGCAGCGCGAAGGCCTGATCCCGATGAAGCCGAAGCCGACGCTGACCCGCGGTCCGGGTGGACCGGGCGGCGCTGGTGGTCCGGGTGGACGCAGCCGCGGACCCCGCTGATTTCTGTTTCAGAATGATTGCGCGGGCAGATTGCATCTGCCCGCGTTTGCTTTTCTGGCAGCACACGTCAGTCTAAAGCCGCATCTTCGCCGCAAGCGAACGTCATGGATCGGGGAATGACATCGCAGCCAAGCGCCGGCCGGACCGTAAACGCCTTCGCCGCCACCTTCCTCGCTGTCGCGCTCGGCGCCTGCCAGACGATGGGCACGGGCGCGATCATCGAAGACGAAGATGTATTGCGCGCGGCATCGCCCACCAACCTCGCGTCGCTCTCCGACGTCGTGCAGCGCAATCCGAACGATCCGCAGGCCTACAACATGCGCGGCTCCGTTTATGGCCGCGCGCAACGTTTCAACGAAGCGCTCAAGGACTTCAACGAGGCGGTCCGCCTCGATCCGAAATACGCGCAGGCCTACGCCAACCGCGCGCTTGTCTATCGCGAGATGAAGCGGCCCGATCTCGCGCTCGCCGATCTCAACCGCGCCATCCGCCTCGATGCGGGATATTCGTCGGCCTATGTCACGCGCGGCATCATCTATCGCACGCAGGGGCAGCCGCAGCAGGCGCTCGGCGATTTCAACAAGGCGATCGAGATCAGCCAGAATAACGCGCAGGCGTTCCACAATCGCGGTCTCGTCTATCAGGAACAGGGCCTGCACAAATTTGCGATCGACGACTTCACCACTGCGATCGGTCTTTCCGTCAACGCAGCGGAGCCGTTCCACGCGCGGGGCCTGAGCTATCTCGCGATCAGCGAACACAAGCGCGCGGCGGAAGACTTCGACGACGCCCTCACCCGCGACGACCGTTCGGTTGAAATCTGGACGAGCCGCGGCCTCGCCTATGAGCGTCTCGGCAACAAGGATCAGGCCGCAGGCTCTTATGCACGCGCCCTCAACATCAACCAGGCCTACCAGCCGGCCGTCGCCGGTTTCCGCCGCGTCGGCGGACAATATGGCGCAAGCTATAACTTGAATTGATATTGTCGTCCCGGCCAAGCCGAGCGAAGCGAGGCGCGAGCCGGGACCCATAACCCCGGTGTCCGAACTTCAGGTAGGTGGCTATGGGTCCCCGCTTTCGCGGGGACGACCGGAGAGACTATTCACTCAAAAACTTCTTCACCTCGTCGAGTGCGCCATAGGCGTCGAGTCCTTCGTGCCCGGCCTGCGGGTAGCGCACGAAACGCTTCGATCCGCGCGCCAGCTCGAACAGTTTTTCGCCGAGGCGGATCGGCACCACCCGGTCGCGCTCGCCATGCATGACGAGGACCGGCGCGCTGACACGCGCGATGCGCTCGTCCGAGCGGAATTGATCCTTCATCAGCCATCGTACCGGCACGAATGGATAGGCCCCTGCCCCCACATCGGCGGCCGACGTGAACGGCGCTTCCAGCACCACGCGCCCGATCGGCCGTTCGGCCGCGAGCGCAATCGCCACGCCGCTGCCGAGCGACTCGCCCCACGGCACGACCCGCTTCGCCTCGTAGCGCGCCGTTGCGAAGTCATACGCCGCACGCGCGTCGGCGATCAGTCCGTCCTCGCTCGGCGACCCGCTTGAGCCGCCGTAACCGCGGTAGTTGACCGCGATCAGTCCGATACCGTCGTTCACCAGCGCCGCGAATCTCGGCACGCGCAGCGACAGCCCGCCGCCGTTTCCTTGAAAATAAAGCACGACGGGACGTCCCTCACGCGGCGGCACATGCCAGACGATGACGCGCTCGCCGTCCGAAGTCGTCAACGTTTCTTCCGCCGCCTGCGGCAATCCCGCGGCGGCGGGTGCGACGCGCTGCCGGTCGGGGAAATACATCAGGCTGCGCTGGGCGACATACATCAGCCCCACGAGCGCGGCGTAGAAGACGAGCAGAAAGACGACGATGGATTTCACCGCAGGACGGCCTCCGCCTCCCGCAATCTACCATTCCGCCTATTGCCGGGAACCGCTTTAGCGGTCATGGAAGAGCGCGCTTTCGCCCGCCCCGCCCCCGTTCATTCCGCGAACCGACGATGCAGAAGACCCGCTGGGGAATCGTCTTCCTCCTCATTTGCGCCGGCATCATCGCGGCCTTCCAGGTCGGCAAGGCCGCGATCGCCATCCCCGCGCTGCGCGAGGATCTCGACATCAGTCTCGTCTTCGCCTCATGGATCGTGGGCGCGCTCGGCGCGCTCGGCGCAATCATCGGCGTTCCCGCCGGCCTCACCTTCTCGCGCCTGCCGCCGCGCCGAATGATTCTCATCGGCCTCACTGCGCTCGGCGTCGGCAGCATCGCGGGCAGCATCGCCGGCAGCGGCACGTTGCTGCTCGTCACACGCGTGGTCGAGGGCTTCGGCTTCATCTGCACGATCCTGTCCACGCCGCGCATGTTCGCACTCGTGACCGCGCCCCGCGATACGCCACTCTCCTTCGCGCTCTGGGGCTGCTACATGCCCGCAGGCTCCGCGATCATGATGCTCGCCGGCCCCGCATTCATCGCGAGTTTCGGCTGGCAGGGCCTGTGGCTCTTCAACGGCATCCTGCCGCTCGCCTACGCCGTGTTGCTTGCACGCCTCGACATCCCCGGCGCCGACACCGCGCAGAAATCGCAACGCACTTTACTTGGCGACCTGCACGAAGGCTTCCGCACGCCGGGACCGGCGCTGGTCGGCCTCGCCTTCGGTCTTTACACCTTTCAGTATTTCGCGCTCGCGAGTCTTTTCCCCACGCTGCTCGTGGACCGCCTTGGCCTGTCGATTGCAGCCGCAGGGCTGATCAGCGCGGGCACGGTGCTCGCGAACGGCGCCGGCAATCTCGCCGCCGGCTATTTCGTGCGGCTCGGCACGCCGCTCTGGGTCATTCTCGTCGCGGGATATTGTGCGAGTGCGATTTTGTCGTTCGGCATCTTCAGCGCCGCAATGCCGGTTGCAGCCGTCGCCACCTTTGCGGCGCTCAGCCTCGCAATCACCGGCCTGATTCCGGCGTCGCTCTTCGCCGCCGCGCCCACGATCGGCAACACGCCCGCCCTTCTCGGCATCACGCTGGGCCTCACGACGCAGATCGGCGTCTCCGGCCAGCTCTTTGGCCCGACCGTGCTCGCGGCATTCGTCGAGCGTTACGACTGGTCCTTCGCACCGGCGATTTTCATCGCCGTCATGATCCTGGGCACAATGATCGCGCTCACCCTGAGCCGGGTGATGCGCCGCTGACGGCGATTGTCTCGAATACCGGCGAGACCGGCGCGGCAAGGCGGCGGAACATGGCCGCCGCTCGTTCCGCCACGCCGGACGATCCGCCGTTGAGCATCTCCTCGATTGCAGACATCGGAATGCGCAGCAGCCGCGCCTCCCGGTCCCAGACGCCGTAACCGATGATCGCCTCGCCGCCCGTAACGCAAAGACCCGAGCAGAACTCGATTGTCGGCGCCTCAAAGACCCAAGACCCGGAACTTCGCATGATCTGGAAGTCGCGGTCGAACTCGACAAACGCGTTCAGGTAGTGATGCGGCCGCTTGTCCCTGACGCGCCGATGTACGACGCACAGCCAGTTCCCGCCATACGGCACCAGTTGTGTCGAACCGGACCACTGCGCAAAGCGGATCGCGAGTTCCGTCAGCACATGAAATTCGAAACTTCCATCCGGCGTACAGTAAACGATCTGCGTCGGCGACACCCGGTACACGAAGGCCAGTTCGTCATTCAGAACACGCGGCATCCAGTTCTTTTCGACCGGCAGTCCGAGCGGCGACGGGACAAATCTGCACTCGGCGACGCGGCTTCCTTCCAGCCGGCAGAGCGCAACGGTGTAGCGGAGCGGCGAAAAACTCGACTTGGCGGCGGCCGCGAACCACCAGCTGTCGCGCCAACGGAAAAGACGGCAGTCCTCCAGCCCGTGCCGTACGGAAAGGCCGCTCCGGTGCGCTTCCGCATCGTCGATGACATCCGCCTCAATCACGCGGAAATTCTTGTCGAGCCGGAGCAGCCAGTTGATCGACGTCACCTCCGGACTGACCCGATAATAACCGTCGTCGCCGATGTGATAGTTGACCGTGCGCACGATCGCGACGAAGCCGTCGCCGTCGGCAACGAGCGAAGGGTTGCAGGGAACGAACTCACCTGGAATCTGAAACCGGTAGTGCCGAGCGCCGGAGCAGCCGCCCAACCGGGGTAGGCTGAGCGACCTGAGGAAATTCATGCGTCCGCCGCGGGTCCGCTCAGAGGCCCTTGACGATGTTCTCGACCATCTTCTTGGCGTCGGCGAACAGCATCATTGTGTTATCGTGGAAGAACAGCTCGTTCTCGATGCCGGCATAGCCCGAGCCCATGCCGCGCTTCACGAATAACACCGTCTTCGCCTTCTCCACGTCGAGCACCGGCATGCCGTAGATCGGCGACGACTTGTCGGTCTTGGCAGCCGGGTTCGTCACGTCGTTAGCGCCGATGACGAAGGCGACGTCCGCGGTCGCGAACTCGGAGTTGATGTCCTCAAGCTCGAACACTTCGTCGTAGGGGACGTTGGCTTCCGCGAGCAGCACGTTCATGTGTCCCGGCATGCGGCCCGCGACCGGATGGATCGCGTATTTGATCTCGACGCCTTCGGCCTTGAGCTTGTCGGCCATCTCGCGGAGTGCGTGCTGCGCCTGCGCCACCGCCATGCCGTAGCCCGGCACGACGATCACCTTCGAGGCGTTCTTCATGATGAAGGCGGCGTCGTCCGCCGAGCCCTGCTTGATCGGCCGCGCCTCGGCCTTGCCGGCGTGACTGACCTCGCCACCGAAGCCACCGAGGATCACAGAGATGAAACTGCGGTTCATCCCCTTGCACATGATGTAGGACAGGATCGCACCCGAAGAGCCGACGAGTGCGCCGGTGATGATGAGCGCCGAGTTGCCGAGGGTAAAGCCGATGCCAGCCGCCGCCCAGCCTGAATAGGAGTTCAGCATCGAGATCACGACCGGCATGTCCGCGCCGCCGATCGGGATGATGATGAGGACGCCAAGCACGAACGCGATCAGCGCGATCAGCCAGAAATCGATCTGCGCCTGCGAAACGACCAGCCCGTAGATGAAGAAGATCAGCGCGGCGGCGAGCGCGATGTTGATGAAGTGCCGCCCCGGCAGCAGGATCGGCGCGCCGCTCATGCGGCCCGAGAGCTTCATGAAGGCGATGATCGAGCCGGAGAACGTAATGGCACCGATGGCGGTGCCGAGCGCCATTTCAACGAG
>Ga0307505_10001896_pt1 | contig 15659 bp, 12 predicted proteins | sample 23_S_MG_FD_202183 | JGI IMG/M metagenome (GOLD analysis project Ga0307505, IMG submission 202183) | Soil microbial communities from Populus trichocarpa stands in riparian zone in the Pacific Northwest, United States - 23_S | ecosystem: Environmental > Terrestrial > Soil > Riparian zone > Trees...
AGATCTATCGCCTCACCATCACCATGGTGATGTCGATTGTGCACCGGATCACCGGCTCGGGCCTCTATTTCGGCATGTTGCTGTTCGTGTGGTGGTTGTTCGCCGCCGGCAATGCGCGGGACTTCGATCGCATCAACGGCTGGATCGGCACCTGGTTTGGGCAACTGATCCTGTTCGGCTTCACCTGGGCGATCCTGCATCACATGCTCGGCGGCATCCGCCACCTGATCTGGGACACGACACGCGGGCTGGAGCCCGGCGAGCGCGAGATGCTCGCCTGGGCGAGCCTCGCCGGCTCCATCACGCTCACCGTGATCGTGTGGATCGTTGCTTTCATGATGCGGAGCTGATCATGCGCACTCCGCTCGGCCGCGTACGTGGACTGGGACCCGCCCGTTCGGGCACCGGACATTTCTGGCTGCAGCGCCTGACGGCGATCGCCAATGTCCCGCTCGTTATCTATTTCGTCTTCCTGATCGCGACGCTCGCCGGGCGGAGCCATGCGACGGTGACGGCGACGCTCGGCGAGCCCATCGTGGCGCTGCTGCTGCTCGCTGCGATCCTGTCCATCACCCTGCACATGCGCGTGGGGATGCAGGTCATCATCGAAGACTACATCCACGACGAAGGGATGAAGATCACCCTCGTCGTGTTGAACACCTTCTTTACGGTCGGTGTCGGACTGTCGGCGGCCTTTGCGGTCTGCCGCATCAGTCTCGGATTGTGACGATGGCAAAAGTCGAAGACGCCAGGAACGCCGCGCCGGCCGTCAATGGCCGCGCCTATCCGATCACCGACCACACCTACGACGTAGTGGTGGTGGGCGCGGGCGGCGCGGGTCTGCGCGCCGTGATCGGCTGCGCGCAGGCGGGACTGCGCACGGCCTGCATCACCAAGGTCTTTCCGACGCGCTCGCATACGGTCGCTGCGCAGGGCGGCATCTCGGCGGCGCTCGGCAATATGGGCGACGACGACTGGCGCTGGCACATGTACGACACCGTCAAGGGTTCGGACTGGCTCGGCGACCAGGACGCCATCGAGTATCTCTGCCGCAACGCGCCCGAGGCCGTGGTCGAGCTTGAACACTGGGGCGTGCCGTTCTCGCGCACCGAGGAAGGCAAGATCTACCAGCGGCCGTTCGGCGGCATGACCACGCATTACGGCAAGGGCACCGCGCAGCGCACCTGCGCCGCCGCCGACCGCACCGGCCACGCGATCCTGCATACGCTCTATGGCGCGTCGCTCAAGCACCGGGCGGAATTCTTCATCGAGTATTTCGCCATCGATCTGATCATGGACAGCGAGGGTCGCTGCCGCGGCGTGATCGCGCTCAAGCTCGACGACGGGACGCTGCATCGCTTCCGCGCGCATGAGACGGTGCTGGCGACCGGCGGCTATGGCCGCGCCTATTTCTCCTGCACTTCCGCGCATACCTGCACCGGCGACGGCGGCGGTATGGTGCTGCGCGCGGGCCTGCCGTTACAGGACATGGAGTTCGTGCAATTCCATCCAACCGGCATTTACGGGGCGGGCTGCCTGATCACGGAAGGCGCGCGCGGCGAGGGCGGGTATCTCGTCAATGCCGAAGGCGAGCGCTTCATGGAGCGCTACGCGCCGTCGGCCAAGGACCTTGCCTCGCGCGATGTCGTCTCACGCGCCATGACCATCGAGATCCGCGAGGGCCGCGGCGTCGGCCGGAACAAGGACCACATCTTCCTGCATCTCGACCATCTCGATCCCGACACGCTGCATGAGCGGCTGCCGGGCATTTCCGAAAGCGCGAAGATATTCGCGGGCGTCGACGTCACGCGCGAGCCGATCCCGGTGCTGCCGACCGTGCACTACAACATGGGCGGCATTCCCACGAATTTCCACGGCGAGGCGCTGACCAAGGCGAACGGCCACGACGACACGATCATCCCCGGCCTGATGGCGGTCGGCGAGGCGGCCTGCGTCTCGGTGCACGGCGCGAACCGGCTCGGCTCGAATTCCCTGACCGACCTCGTAGTGTTCGGCCGCGCGGCCGCACATCGCTGCGCCGAGCTTGTGACGCCCGGCGACAAGCACGCCGACCTGCCGTCCGACTCCGCCGAGTTCGCGCTGTCGCGTCTCGACCGCTTCCGTCACGCCAACGGCTCGGCGCCGACCGCCGACCTGCGCCTCCACATGCAGAAGGTGATGCAGACGAACTGCGCCGTCTTCCGCACCGCCGACGTGCTCGAGGAAGGCCAGAAGCTCATTCACGACGTCTTCAAGAATGCCCACGACGTGCGTGTCACCGACCGCTCGCTCGTGTGGAATTCCGACCTGATCGAGACTCTGGAATTCGACAACCTGATCTCGCAGGCCGTGGTAACGATGGAGTCGGCGGTGAACCGGCAGGAAAGCCGCGGCGCACATGCGCGCGAGGACTTCCCCGACCGCGACGACAAGACCTGGATGAAGCACACGCTGTCGTGGTTTGACCGCGATAGCGGAAAGGTGAAGCTCGATTACCGCGGCGTGCACACCTATACGCTGACGAACGAAGTTCAGTATATCGAGCCGATCAAGCGGGTGTATTGATGGTCCAGCTCACGCTGCCGAAGAACTCGAGAATGGTGCAGGGCAAGACCTGGCCCGCGCCGGCCGGCGCCAAGCGCACGACCGAATTCCGCATCTATCGCTGGAATCCGGACGACGGGCAGAACCCGCGCATCGATACGTTCTTCGTCGACCGCGACGACTGCGGGCCGATGGTTCTCGACGCGATCATCTGGATCAAGAGCAAGATCGACCCGACGCTCACCTTCCGCCGCTCGTGCCGCGAAGGCGTATGCGGCTCCTGCTCGATGAATATCGACGGGACGAACACGCTCGCCTGCACGCTCGCGATCGACGATGCGGGGACGCCCGTAAAGATCTACCCGCTGCCGCACATGGAAGTCGTCAAGGACCTGGTGCCGGACATGAGCGGCTTCTATGCGCAGCACGCCTCGATCGAGCCGTGGCTCAAGACCGACACGCCCGCGCCCGAGCGCGAATGGCGGCAGAGCCATGAAGACCGCGAAAAGCTCGACGGGCTTTATGAATGCATCATGTGCGCCTGCTGCTCGGCGTCCTGCCCGAGTTACTGGTGGAATAGCGACCGTTATCTCGGCCCCGCCGTGTTGTTGCAGGCCTCGCGCTGGATCGAGGACTCGCGCGACGAAGCGGCGGGCGAACGGCTCGACAATCTCGAGGACCCGTTCCGGCTCTACCGCTGCCACACGATCCTGAACTGCTCGAAGACGTGCCCCAAGGGGCTGAATCCGGCCAAGGCGATCGCCGAGATCAAGAAGAAGCTGGTGGAGCGGCAGGTCTGACGGAGCGTGCCGCCTTTTGGCGAGCCGTCGCACGTTTTTCCCGGCACAAAAAGCAATGACCGCGCGTCATATGCTGACGCGCGGCCATCCGGTTGATTCGGAGTTAGTAGTTCAAGTCAGCGCGTAACGCGCTTACTTCTTGGCCTTTCTCCGCTTGCGCTTCTTCGGAGCCGCCGCTTTCGCCTTACGCTTCTTTGCTCGCTTTGCCATATTCGCCTCTTTCCAGATTTCTGTGCGCTGCGGATGCAGCGCTCGTTAGTGGCCGTGTTTCTTTGAAGAATTCTTCGCGGCCGGAAGTGGTGAGGTTGAAGATGTCGGCATCAATATCGAAAGACTCGGTATCGTCGACGTTCGTGCCGGCTTCGAGTCCTTCGCCTTGATCCCGAACAGTCCCGCATTGTCTTGAGCGAAACTGTCGTCGTCGGTTCTTGACATCAATCCTCCGAATCAGGAGCCGGCGATGCGCAACATCGCGCAACCTTGTGCAATTTGCCAACAGAATTTGTTGTTTGCGCTTGACAAGGAATTCTTAACCGCGCGTTCGCGAGTCGCGAATGCGTTTTGACGCGATGCAAAACGCATGTTCGGAAAACAAAATCGGCGACGTGCGCGGATTTGAAAACGCCAAATACAAATTGGCGATCAAATGGTTATGCGAGGGGTGATTTCGGCGCGCAGAACGGCGCGCAGCCAAGCGCGCATGATCAGTCAAATGCAAACGAAGTGAAGACGCGTGCGCGCGTAACAATCCACAGGCAGCCGAATTTTGCCGTTTGGAGTCGCTGACCGACTCTCAAAGGCGCGTTTTTTGACAAAACGGGCGCAAGTGATTCGCGGTCAGGACGGCCCGGCGTCAGGCAGACGGTCGTACTGATGTTCGTTTGGGTTGCTTGAGCGGGCGACTGCATGCGCGCCAGGCGCGATGCGCGCGGATTCAGATTCCGCCGAACGCGCGACGCTGCACATCGAGGATCGCGGTCGCGATGCCGTAGCTCTCCGCCATCCATTCGCGCGCCATCGAGAGCGGTGTCGCCCCCGGACTGACGACTTCGCCGACGACTTCGTCGGCACGCAGGCGCAAATGCGCCTCATGCTTCTTGGCGATCGCCTGCATACGGCGGTTTTCTGCCAGACAATTCAATCGGATAGAGCGGATGCCGCGATTGCGCGCCGACAGGATCGTGCGCTCCAACAATTCGTTGCCGATGCCGTGTCCCTGCCAGGCGCGTTCCAGACTGAACGCGGCTTCGGCCTCGAGCGGGATCGTCGCGCGGAAGGTGCGCAGCTCGCCGACGCCGCGCAGGTCGCCGTCGGCGAAGAATCCGTGCACGACGGAGTCGCTAGAGAGCGCACGCGCGGCGTACTGCTCGATGAAGTGGCGGTTCACCGGCGAGCCAAAGCGCGAACGGCGGCTCTCCGGGTCGAGCCGGAGCAGGTGATCGCGCAACGCGGCCGTCTCGCCGGTCCAAAGACGGCGAATGTGACCCGACGCGGGGGCGTCCTGGTCCTCCACACGACCTGCATTGCCGGCGGGCGATGTTTGCTGCGGCTTCGAATCGTTCATACGTTATAAATAGGTCGTTACGACGAAAAATACATGTCGTTCAGGGACTTGCTGCGCATTGCTGCTATGCAGCAAAATCATGAAGTGAGTGTGTTGCGTCGCACGCGACCGCCTGTCGCGGCTTCACGCCTTGCCCTGTCTCGTCCCGCGCGGACACATCCCGTCCGCTGTCGAACCAGTTGGAAACCGCTTCCGGCATAAGGTCGCAGGCGCCCGCGCGGGCGAAGGTGGGGTGAGGGAAAAGCATGTCGGCCATTGGGGCCCGCTACACCGCGCTCGTTGAATCCGGCGCCATCGAGAGCGATCCGGGGCAGCTTGCACTCGTTGAGCGCTTCGCGGCGTTAGAGGCGGCGCTCGCCGACTTCCATCGCGCGGCGAAGGCGAGCGCGCTGGGTTGGCTGATGGCAAAGAAGCCTGCCGTGCCGCCCAAGGGCCTTTATCTCTGGGGCGATGTCGGCCGCGGCAAGACCATGCTGATGGACCTCTTCTTCGAAGGGGCCACTGTCGTGCGCAAGCGGCGCTCGCATTTTCACGAATTCATGGCCGACGTGCATGAGCGCGTGCGGCGCTTCCGCGAGCAGCAGAAGGCCGGGCAGCGGCTGAACGGCGATCCGATCCATCTCACGGCCGACGAGATCGCGAACGAGACGACGCTGCTGTGTTTCGACGAATTTCATGTAACGGACATCGCCGATGCCATGATCCTGGGCCGCCTGTTCGAGCGACTGTTCGGGCATCGGGTGATCCTGGTCGCCACGTCCAACGTGCCGCCGTCGGATCTTTATCTCGATGGACTGAACCGCGCGCTGTTCGTGCCTTTCATTCGAATGCTCGAGAAGAACCTCGAGGTGGTCCGGCTCGACGCACGCACCGATTTCCGGCTCGAAAAGCTGGAGGGCCATGCGGCCTGGCACGTCCCGGCGGACGAAAAGGCGAAGGCCGCGCTCGACGAGATCTGGCGGCGGCTCGTGGGCGAGGGCGGGGGAACGGCGATCGATCTGCCGCTCAAGGGCCGCAACATCCATGTGCCGCGCGCGGGTGGCGGGGCGGCGCGCTTCCCTTATGCCGATCTCTGCCAGAAGCCGCTCGGCGCGCTCGATTTTCTCCAGCTCGCCCACAGCTTCCATACGCTGGTCGTGGACGACATTCCCGATCTCACATACCGGCAGCGCAACGAGGTACGCCGCTTCATCCTGCTCGTCGACACGCTCTATGATCGGTCGGTGAAGCTGATCGCGTCCGCGGCCGCAACGCCCGACCGGCTTTATGTGGAGAGCGGCACGACCGAGGCGTTCGAATTCCGCCGTACCGCTTCACGGCTCTACGAGATGGGGTCGATCGGGTATCTGTCGCGTCCGCACGGCAAGAAAGATTCGAGAGCGAGCGGCGAAATCACCGGTCTGGTCGAGACCTGACTGCGAAAAAATCGGGGGAGCGAGCGATGTCCGAGCACAAGAGCAGCACGAACCATGCGCATGGGCACGGTCATGGGGCTTGCGCGATCTGCGGACCGGCGGTCCATCGCGGCAAGACGCTCGCCGTATCGGGTCTGCGGCCGTCGCTTGTCGAACGGATGCGGCAGGATCATCCGGACATGGCGACCGACGCCACGGTCTGTCTCGGCCACGTCGCCGACTATCGGGCGAAATATGTGTCCGAGCTGCTGCACAAGGAGCGGGGAGAACTCTCCGATCTCGATAAGGAGGTGGTCGAAAGCCTGAGCGCCGGGGAGACCATCGCCTCGAATACCGAAGAAGAATATGCCGAGGACGTTTCGTTCGGCGGCAAAGTGTCGGACGCGCTCGCCAAGTTCGGCGGCAGCTGGACCTTCATCATCCTGTTCATCGTCGTCATCGTGGTCTGGATGTCGATCAACGCCGTCATCTTCGGCGGCACCGATTTCGACCCCTATCCGTTCATCCTGCTGAACCTCGTCCTGTCCTGCCTCGCGGCTTTCCAGGCGCCGATCATCCTGATGAGCCAGAACCGGCAGGAGAAGAAGGACCGCCTGCGGTCTGACAACGAATACCAGGTGAACCTCAAGGCCGAGCTCGAAATCCGGCACCTGCACGAGAAGATGGACCACCTGATCAACCGGCAATGGGAACGGCTGGCCGAGATTCAGGAAATCCAGCTTGAAATCATGCAGGACATTGCCCGCCGTAAGTCGTAGCGGCGGACGGCGCTTTGGGCCGCGAAAACCTTGAACGGACGGGTCAAACGGTCTAGTCAAACGGCCGTCAATTCCCCCGCCCACCCGTACATTCAAAGCGTCGGAATCCCATGGCCAGAGCCAAGATCGCACTCATCGGTGCCGGCCAGATCGGCGGCACGCTCGCCCTTCTCGCAGGTCAGAAAAATCTCGGCGATGTCGTCCTGTTCGACATCGCGGAAGGCATCCCGCAGGGCAAAGCGCTCGACATCGCGCAGCTCTCGCCGGTGGAGAAATTCGACGCGCGCTACTCCGGCACGCAGTCCTATGAGGGGATCGAGGGCGCGGACGTCGTCATTGTCACCGCCGGTGTCCCGCGCAAGCCGGGCATGAGCCGCGACGACCTTCTCTCCATCAACCTCAAGGTAATGGAGCAGGCGGGCGCGGGCATCAAGAAATACGCGCCCAATGCGTTCGTCATCTGCATCACCAATCCGCTCGACGCGATGGTGTGGGCGATCCAGAAAGCCTGCGGCCTGCCGAAGAACAAGGTGGTCGGCATGGCGGGCGTGCTCGACAGCGCGCGCTTCCGCTACTTCCTCGCCGACGAATTCAATGTCTCGGTGGAAGACGTCACCGCCTTCGTGCTCGGCGGCCACGGCGATACGATGGTGCCGCTGACGCGCTATTCGACCGTCGCGGGCGTGCCGATCCCCGACCTCATCAAGATGGGCTGGTCGACGCAGGACCGCATCGACAGCATCGTGCAGCGCACGCGCGACGGCGGCGCGGAGATCGTGAACCTGCTCAAGACCGGTTCGGCCTTCTATGCGCCGGCGGCTTCCGCGATCGCGATGGCGGAAAGCTACCTTCTCGACAAGAAGCGCGTCCTGCCCTGCGCCGCTTATTTGAACGGCGAATACGGGGTGAAGGGGCTCTATGTCGGCGCGCCGGTGGTGATCGGCGCCAAGGGCGTCGAGCGCATCGTCGAGATCGACCTCGACCGCAGCGAAAAGGCGATGCTCGACAAGTCGGTGGCCTCGGTGAAGGGCCTGGTCGACGCCTGCCTGAAAATCGCGCCCGATCTCGGCAAGTGAGACAGGGGGCGGCGGGAGGGAGCGGATCTTGAACGCTTTTCCCTGTTCGCCCCTCAAAATCCCGCTTGCGCGGGCGTCAAAGCTACGATCAAATCCCTGGAATAATGTATATTAGAGCCGTCCCAACGGCTCAGGGACGGGGAGCGCGCCAATGAACATTCACGAATATCAAGCCAAACAGGTGTTGCGCGAATTCGGCGTCCCAGTCCCGCGCGGCGAGCCGGCTTTCTCGGTGGAAGAAGCGGAAGCCGCGGCGAAGACGCTGGGCGGGCCGGTGTGGGTTGTGAAGGCGCAGATCCATGCGGGCGGTCGCGGCAAGGCGGGCGGCGTCAAGGTCGTGAAATCCATCGACGACGTGAAGGCGGAGACGAAGCGCCTCCTGGGCTCGACGCTCGTCACGCACCAGACCGGGCCCGCGGGCAAGGAAGTCGGCCGCGTCTATATCGAGGAGGGCGCGGCGATCGACAAGGAGTTCTATCTTTCGCTGCTCGTCGACCGCGAGACCTCGCGCATCGCCTTCGTCATCTCCACCGAAGGCGGCATGAACATCGAGGAAGTGGCGCACGACACGCCGGAAAAAATCCTCACCTTCTCCATCGACCCGGTCGCCAACATCTGCCCGTTCCATGTGCGCAAGGCGGCGAAGGCGCTAGGCTTCAGCGAGGCGCAGCCAAAGCAACTCTCGGCGCTCCTGACGAATTTGCACAAGGCATTCGTCGACAAGGACATGAGCCTGCTGGAGATCAACCCGCTCATTCTGACGAAGAGCGGCGACCTCGTCTGCCTCGATGCGAAAGTTTCGTTCGACGACAACGCGCTCTTCCGTCACCCGCTGATCGCGCGGCTGCGCGACGAAAGCGAAGAGGACGAGAAGGAGATCGAGGCGTCGAAATACGACCTCAACTACATCGCGCTCGACGGCACGATCGGCTGCATGGTGAACGGCGCCGGCCTCGCCATGGCGACCATGGACATCATCAAACTCTACGGCGAGTCGCCCGCGAATTTCCTCGACGTGGGCGGCGGCGCGACCAAGGAGAAGGTCACGGCGGCGTTCAAGATCATCACCGCCGATCCGAACGTGAAGGGAATTCTCGTCAACATCTTCGGCGGGATCATGCGTTGCGACGTGATCGCCGAGGGCGTGGTCGCGGCCGTGAAGGAAGTCGGCCTCAAGGTGCCGCTGGTCGTGCGCCTCGAAGGCACGAACGTTCAGGAAGGCAAGAAGATCATCAAGGAGTCGGGACTGAACGTCGTCTCCGCCGACGATCTCGATGATGCTGCGCAGAAGATCGTCAAGGCCGTGAAAGGGAGCGCCGGTTGAACGCGGTCGCCGCACACGCTGACCCTGCGGGTGGTGTGGCGCTGGAAATGCGCGCCTGCCCCGCCTGCGGCGCGTCGGAGGGCCGGGCTCTCCCGCGTTACTCAAAGGCGCGCTGGCAGGTCGTGGAGTGCGCGGCGTGCCGGTTCGTGTTTCTGCGAAATCCTCCCGTTTATGAGCGGATGGTCGAAGAATTCGCCTGGGAGAAGACCAAGGTCGTCGAGAAGAAAAGGCGCGAGGAAGCCCGCCCGGCGGTCGCAAAAATCGATCAAAGCACGAGATGGCGGCTGGGGGCGTTCAAGCAGCGGCGGCCCGATCTGTATCGCTCGCTCTTCAAGCCGGGCCGTGTGCTCGATGTCGGATGCGGCGAGGGCAGGCAGATTCCGAAGCCGTTCGTCCCTTACGGGATCGAGATTTCGAAAGCGCTGTACGAGAAAGCCGCGGCGAACATGTCGAAACGGGGCGGGCAGGCCATTCACGGTCCCGCGGCCGAAGCGATCGCGAAATTTCCTGACAGGTACTTCACCGGCGTGATCCTCAGCTCGGTGGTCGAGCACGAGCTGCGTCCGATGGATCTGCTGTCGCATGTCGCGCGTGTGCTGGAGCAGGACGGCAAGGCCTATATCCGTGTTCCGAACTTCGGCAGCTTCAACCGCATGATCAATGGCGGTCACTGGTGCGGATTCCGTCACCCCGATCACGTCAACTATTTCACGACGCACTCGCTGCGCAGCATGGCGGCGAAAGCCGGTCTCGCCGCGAAGCTGCTCAACCCGGTTCGCACCCCATTCGACGACAACATCAATGCCATCCTGACGCCGATGGCGAGGCACTGAGGAATTTGGTCATGTCAGTTTTGGTCGACAAGAACACCAAGGTCATCACCCAGGGCTTCACGGGCAAGAACGGCACGTTCCATTCGGAACAGGCCATCAAGTACGGCACGCGCATGGTCGGCGGCGTGTCGCCCGGCAAGGGTGGCTCGGAGCATCTCGGGCTGCCCGTCTTCGACACGGTGCTAGAGGCGCGCAAGGCTACGGGCTGCGACGCGACGGCGATCTATGTGCCGCCGGCGGGCGCGGCCGACGCGATCGCCGAAGCCGTTGACGCCGAAATCCCGCTCATCGTGTGCATCACCGAGGGCATCCCGGTCCTCGACATGGTGAAGGTGAAGCGCTCGCTCGCGGGCTCGAAATCCCGCCTTGTTGGGCCGAACTGCCCCGGCGTCATCACGCCGGACCAGTGCAAGATCGGCATCATGCCCGGCCACATCCACAAGGCGGGCAAGGTGGGCATTGTCTCGCGCTCCGGCACCCTTACCTATGAGGCGGTATTCCAGACCACCGCCGAAGGCCTCGGGCAGAGCACCTGCGTCGGCATCGGGGGCGACCCGGTGAAGGGCACGGAGTTCATTGACGTGTTGGAAATGTTCCTCGCCGATAAGGGCACCGAAGCCATCATCATGATCGGCGAAATCGGAGGCTCCGCAGAGGAAGACGCCGCACAATTTCTGCGCGATGAGGCGAAAAAAGGCCGCAAGAAGCCGACCGTAGGCTTCATTGCCGGCCGCACGGCACCCCCGGGGCGCCGCATGGGTCATGCGGGCGCCATCATTTCGGGTGGAAAAGGGGACGCGGAATCCAAAATCGCCGCCATGGAGGCGGCGGGGATTCGCGTATCACAATCGCCGGCGCGGTTGGGCAAGACACTCGTCGAGGTTCTAAAAGCCTGACAAGGCTGCTAAAGAAAGCCTCCCTTCGACGATTGCCAGCGCGAATCACGCGGCCCGAAAGGGCCGACGCCATCGGGGTTCCCTGATCGCCGGACTTTAGCAGCGAGCGTCCCTCCGGGGATGGAACCATGGCCAGAGACAGCAAGACCGAAACCTTTCTTCGTACGTCCTTTCTTCACGGCGCCAACGCCGCTTATCTCGAAGATCTCCAGGCCCGCTACGAGCAGGACCCGTCGTCGGTCGATAGCGAATGGCAGGCGTTCTTCGCCGGGCTGAAGGAAGAGCGCGGCGCGCCGGAAGCCAACGCCCGCGGCGCTTCGTGGAAGCAGCCCAACTGGCCGGTGCCGTTGAACGGCGAGCTCGTCGCCGCGCTCGACGGCAACTGGCTGGCGTTCGAGAAGAACGCCGGACAAAAGATTCAGGCCAAGGCGCAGAAAGCCGGCATCGAACTTTCATCCGCCGACGTGATGCAGGCGACGCGCGACTCCGTGCGCGCGCTCTTCATGATCCGCGCGTTTCGTGCGCGCGGTCATCTGGAAGCCAAGCTCGATCCGCTCGGGCTCGAGCCCGTCGTCGAGCATCCCGAGCTTGACCCGAAGTCCTACGGCTTCACGGAAGCCGATTTCGACCGCAAGATTTTCATCGACAACGTGCTTGGGCTCCAATTCGCGAGCATCCGCGAGATGGTCGCGATCCTGCGCCGCACCTATTGCCAGACGATCGGCGTCGAGTTCATGCACGTCAACTCGCCCGACGAGAAGTCATGGCTGCAAGAGCGCATCGAAGGACCGGACAAGGAAATTTCCTTCACGCGCGAAGGCAAGCGCGCGATCCTGAACAAGCTTGTCGAAGCCGAGGGCTTCGAGAAGTTCATCGACGTCAAATACACCGGCACCAAGCGCTTCGGTCTCGACGGCGCGGAATCGATGGTCCCGGCGCTCGAGCAGATCATCAAGCGCGGCGGTGCGCTCGGTGTGCGCGACATCGTGTTCGGGATGGCGCATCGCGGACGCCTGAACGTCCTCGCGCAGGTGATGGGCAAGCCGCACCGCGCGATCTTCCACGAATTCAAGGGGGGGGCGGCGGCGCCCGACGATGTCGAAGGCTCGGGCGACGTGAAGTACCATCTCGGCGCTTCATCGGACCGCGAGTTCGACGGCAACCGCGTGCACCTGTCGCTCACCGCCAACCCGTCGCATCTTGAGATCGTGAACCCGGTCGTGCTCGGCAAGGCGCGCGCGAAGCAGGACCAGCTCGCCGACCAGCCGCGCCACGACATCGTGCCGCTCGAGCAGCGTGCGCGCGTGATGCCGCTGCTCATTCATGGCGACGCGGCCTTCGCGGGTCAGGGCGTCGTCGCCGAATGCTTCGGCCTCTCCGGCCTGCGCGGGCACCGCGTCGCGGGCTCCGTGCATTTCATCATCAACAATCAGATAGGCTTCACGACCAACCCGCGCTACGCGCGCTCGTCGCCCTATCCGTCCGACGTCGCCAAGATGATCGAGGCGCCGATCCTGCATGTGAATGGCGACGATCCCGAGGCCGTGGTGTTCTGCGCCAAGGTCGCGACCGAATTCCGCCAGCGCTTCCACAAGCCGGTCGTGATCGACATGTTCTGCTACCGGCGCTTCGGCCACAACGAGGGCGACGAGCCCGCGTTCACGCAGCCGTTGATGTACAAGAAGATCCGCTCGCACCCGTCGACGCTCGATCTCTATGCCAAGAAGCTCGAGAGCGAAGGCGTGGTCGAGGCGGGCGAAATCGACACGATGAAGGCCGACTGGCGCGCCAGGCTGGAGACCGAGCACGAGGCGGGCCAGAACTACCGGCCGAACAAGGCCGACTGGCTCGACGGACGCTGGTCGGGCCTGAAGGCCATTAAAGAAGTTGACGATCCGCGGCGCGGATCGACCGGCGTGCCGGTCGACGTGCTGAAGGAGATCGGCCGTAAGATCACCGAGGTGCCGGAGACCTTCAAGGCGCACCGCACGATCACGCGCTTCCTCGAGAACCGCCGCAACGCGATCGAACAGGACACCGGCATCGACTGGGCGACGGGCGAAGCGCTCGCCTTCTCGTCGCTGCTGATCGAAGGCCACCCCGTCCGCCTGTCGGGCCAGGACTCCGAGCGCGGCACGTTCAGCCAGCGCCATTCGGTGCTGCACGATCAGGAGACCGACGAGCGCTATACGTCGTTCAACCACGTGCGCGAAGGACAGGCGCGCTACGAGGTCGTCAACTCGATGCTTTCGGAAGAAGCCGTGCTCGGCTTCGAATACGGCTTCACGCTCGCGGAGCCCAATGCGCTCACGCTCTGGGAAGCGCAGTTCGGCGACTTCGTGAACGGCGCGCAGGTCGTGATCGACCAGTTCATCACCTCGGGCGAGCGCAAGTGGCTGCGCATGTCCGGCCTCGTGATGCTCTTGCCGCACGGCTATGAAGGGCAGGGACCGGAGCATTCCTCCGCGCGCCTCGAGCGCTTCCTGCAGATGTGCGCGGAAGACAACATCCAGGTCGCGAACTGCACGACGCCTGCGAACTACTTTCACATCCTGCGGCGTCAGCTGAAGCGCGACTTCCGCAAGCCGCTCATCATCATGACGCCGAAGTCGCTCCTGCGGCACAAGAAGGCGGTGTCGAAGCTGCATGAGCTTGGCGCCGACTCCACCTTCCACCGGCTCCTGTGGGACGACGCGCAACTGCATCCGAACGGCGGCGTGAAGCTCGCCAGCGACGACAAGATTCGTCGCGTGGTCCTGTGCTCGGGCAAGGTCTATTACGACCTGTTCGAAGAGCGCGAGAAGCGCGGGCTCAACGACATCTACATCCTGCGGCTCGAGCAGCTCTATCCGTTCCCGCTCAAGGCGCTGGTGGCGGAGCTGACGCGCTTCAAGAAGGCCGAACTGATCTGGTGTCAGGAAGAGCCGCGCAACCAGGGTGCATGGGCCTTCGTTCAACCCTATCTCGAATGGGTGCTGGAGCAGGCCGGCGGCGTCGCCAAGCGCGCGCGCTATGTCGGCCGTCCGGCATCGGCCGCGACCGCGACCGGGCTCATGCCGAGCCACCTGAAGCAACTGAAAGCGTTCCTCGACGAGGCCCTCGCCTGAAACGGCGAGCGAAGGAGACAGAACGATGGCGACCGAGATCCGGGTTCCTACACTCGGCGAATCCGTAACCGAGGCGACGATCGGGCGCTGGTTCAAGAAAGCGGGCGAGGCGGTGGCGGCCGACGAGCCGCTGGTTGAACTCGAAACCGACAAGGTGACCGTCGAGGTGCCCGCGCCCGCCGCGGGCGTGCTCGAGGAAATCCGCGTCAAGGACGGCGAGACCGTCGGCGTCGGCGCGGTGCTGGGTTCGATCAAGGAAGGCGCGGGCGGCGCGAAAGCAGCACCCGCCAAGGCGCAGCCGTCGCCGACCGGCAAGCCGGATCAGAAGACCGACACAACGAAGCCGATCGGCGCGGGGCCCGAGCCCGTCGCACCGCGCGCGGCGCCCGCACAGGCCGGCGGCGTCGTGCTGCCGTCGGTGCGCAAGCTCGCGGCGGAATCGGGCGTTTCGCCCGGTCAGGTTCAGGGCACCGGCAAGGACGGCCGCGTGATGAAGGGCGACATGCTGGCGGCGATTGCAAGCGGCGCCAAGCCCGCCGCACCCGCGACGGCCCGCGCGCCGTCGCCCACGTCGGATGCGGAGCGCGAAGAGCGCGTGCGCATGACGCGGCTGCGGCAGACCATCGCCACGCGCCTCAAGGAAGCGCAGAACACGGCCGCCATGCTCACCACGTTCAACGACGTGGATATGAGCGCGGTCATGCACATGCGCTCGCAGTACAAGGATGCGTTCGAGAAGAAGCACGGCGTGAAGCTCGGCTTCATGGGCTTTTTCGTGAAGGCGTGCGTCGCGGCGCTCAAGGAAATCCCGGCGGTGAACGCCGAGATCGACGGCGACGAACTCGTCTACAAGAATTACTATCACGTCGGCGTCGCGGTCGGCACCGACAAGGGCCTCGTGGTGCCCGTCGTGCGCGACTCGGACGCGCTCTCGATCGCCGAGATCGAAAAGACTATCGCCGACTTCGGCAAGCGCGCGCGCGATGGAAAGCTCAAGCTCGAAGAGATGCAGGGCGGCACGTTCACGATCTCGAACGGCGGCATTTACGGCTCGCTGCTCTCGACTCCGATCCTCAACGCGCCGCAGTCGGGCATTCTTGGCATGCACCGCATCGAGGAGCGTCCGATCGCGGTGAAGGGCCAGGTCGTCGTCAAGCCGATGATGTATCTCGCGCTCAGCTACGATCACCGCATTGTCGACGGCCGCGAGGCAGTCACGTTCCTCGTGCGCGTGAAGGAAAATCTCGAAGACCCGGCGCGGATGGTGCTGGATCTTTAATTCTCTTTTCCCCTCTCCCCGTTTACGGGGAGAGGGTGCCGAGCGAGCGATAGCGAGCGAGGC
>Ga0307505_10001897_pt1 | contig 15648 bp, 19 predicted proteins | sample 23_S_MG_FD_202183 | JGI IMG/M metagenome (GOLD analysis project Ga0307505, IMG submission 202183) | Soil microbial communities from Populus trichocarpa stands in riparian zone in the Pacific Northwest, United States - 23_S | ecosystem: Environmental > Terrestrial > Soil > Riparian zone > Trees...
TGAGGCGATGCTGGCGATCGCCGACCGCAAATCCTCGCTCATCATCACCGGCACCGGCGACGTGCTCGAGCCCGAGCACGGGCTGCTCGCGATCGGCAGCGGCGGCGGCTACGCGCAGGCCGCGGCGCTGGCGCTCATCGGCGGCTCCGAGCTCGAGCCGGCCGACATCGTCAAGCGCTCGCTCGCGATCGCGGGCGAGATCTGCATCTACACCAACCAGAACCACGTGATCGAGACGCTGTGAGCGCCACCCCCACGCCCGCCTCCGCTCCCGCCGACCCCGCGCCGATGATGACCCCGCAGGAGATCGTGCACGAGCTCGACAAGTACATCGTCGGCCAGGGCGAGGCCAAGCGCGCGGTGGCGATCGCGCTCAGGAACCGCTGGCGCCGCGCGCAGGTGGCCGAGCCGCTGCGCACCGAGATCACGCCCAAGAACATCCTCATGATCGGCCCCACGGGCGTGGGCAAGACCGAGATCGCGCGGCGCCTGGCGCGGCTCGCGAACGCGCCCTTCATCAAGGTCGAGGCGACCAAGTTCACCGAGGTGGGCTACGTCGGGCGCGACGTCGACTCGATCGTGCGCGACCTGACGGAGATCGCGGTGAAGAGCACGCGCGAGCAGGAGATGCACAAGGTTCGCCCGCGCGCGGAGGACCTCGCCGAGGAGCGCGTGCTCGACGCGCTGCTGCCCGGCGTGCCGCCGGTCGAGGGCAACGACGCCAACTCCACGCGCCAGCGCTTCCGCAAGATGCTGCGCGAGGGCAAGCTCGACGACAAGGAGATCGAGATCGACCTCGCGCAAGGCGGCGGCGCCATGGAGATCCTCGCTCCCCCGGGGATGGAGGAGCTCACGCAGCAGATCCAGGGCATGTTCGCCAACATGGGCGGGGGGCGGCGCAAGCGCCGGCAGCTGCGCATCCGCGAGGCCCTGCGCCTCATCACCGAGGAGGAGGCCGCCAAGCTCGTGAACGAGGAGGAGATCCGCTTCAAGGCGCTGCGCGCGGTCGAGCAGGACGGCATCGTCTTCATCGACGAGATCGACAAGATCGCGAGCCGCGGAGAGCTGCAGGGCGCCGACGTCTCCCGCCAGGGCGTGCAACGCGACCTGCTTCCCCTGGTCGAGGGCACCGCCGTCACGACCAAGTACGGCATGATCCGCACCGACCACATCCTGTTCATCGCGAGCGGCGCCTTCCACCTCGCCCGCCCCTCGGACCTGATCCCCGAGCTGCAGGGACGCCTGCCGATCCGCGTGGAGCTCGCGAGCCTCTCGGTCGAGGACTTCGAGCGCATCCTCACCGCCACCGATGCCTGCCTCACGCGGCAATACCAGGCGCTCCTCGCCACCGAGGGAGTCGAGCTCGATTACACGCCCGAGGGCGTGCGGCGGCTGGCCGAGATCGCGTTCTCGGTCAACGAGCGCACCGAGAACATCGGCGCGCGCCGGCTCTATACCGTCATGGAGAAGCTGCTCGAGGAGATCTCGTTCGATGCCGGACGCAACGCGCGTCGCGTCACCGTGGACGCCGCCTACGTCGACGCCCGCCTCGCCTCGACGGCCCAGAGCGAGGACCTCGCGCGTTACGTTCTGTAACCCGCGGCGGCCGCGCACCGGCGTAGCATGCGGCGGCATGAAAGCGTTCTGCGCCGTCCTCGCGCTCGCCCTCGCCGCCTGCGCCCACCAGCCCACGATGGACCACAGCCCTTCGCTCGCAGCGGCCGAGACCGCGTTCGCCGCGCATTCGGTGCGCGAGGACATGCGCGTCGCCTTCCTCGCGGCGTTCGCCGACGACGGGGTGTTCGTGAGCGACGGCTGGACCGTCAGCAGCGACTACCTGCGCGGCCGCACCGCCCCGCCGATCGTGCTCGACTGGCGCCCGCAATACGTCGAGACCGCCGCCTCCGGCGACCTGGGGCTGTCGACCGGGCCCTCGCGCATCACGAGCAAGGCGAAGCCCGAGACGCCGCCCACCTACGGCCAGTTCGTGTCGGTCTGGCGGCGCGAGCCGGGAGGACCGTGGAAGGTGGCGGTGGATCTCGGCATCCGCCACCCGGGCGACGTGCTTTGGAGCGCGCCGCTCGAGGCGCGCCAGCCGGGACCCCCGGCGAGCGCGGCGAGCGACGGCGTGGCCGATGCGGAAGCACGTTTCGCATCCGAGGCCCGGGAGCGCGGGCTTCGTGCCGCCTACGGCGCGTACGGCGCCGACGACCTGCGCTTCTACCGCGCGGGCGAAGCGCCCGTCATGGGACGTACGGCGGCGCTCGCGGCGCCGGCGATGGCCGGGGATGTCCCCGAGTGGACCGTCCAGCGCACCGAGACCGCGCGTTCCGGCGAGCTCGCGTACGCGCGCGGCGCCTACGCTTCGCGCGCAGCGCCGGCAACGCCGCGCGGCTGGTACCTGAGAGTGTGGCGCCGTGAAGGGCCGGGCTGGCGGATCGTCATGGACGTCACCAACCCGGCGCCGCCCGCCACGTAGCGGTATCCGTCATCCCTCGCCCTCATAGAGGCGCACCACGCGCTGCATGGACTCGAGCAGGTGGTCCGCGGACTTGGCGATGAATTCCAGCGAGCGCGCGCCGCCCTTGCGTGCCTCGCTCTCGTGCCCCGCCTGCAGCAGGAAGGCCAGCTGGCCCTCGGCGGCCTGCAGCTCGGTGTCGATCTCGGGCGTGTTGTAGGACGTCGCGCGCAGCTTCTCGAGGGTGCGCTTGAGCTGGCTCGCCACGGCGGGTATGGCACGCTCCGAGCTCTCCTCCTTCACGCCCCAGCGGCGCAGCAGGTACAGGCGCGCGAGGCGCTGGGCCAGCGTACCCGCGTGCGCCGCCTCGAGCGCGAGCCGCCCCGTGCCCTTGCGCCCGGTCTCGTGGATCAGGCGCGCCCCCTTGGCGGCGATCCACGCGACTTCTTCCGCGCGCTCGGCGAGCTTCTTCGCGTTGTCGCGCGACGGCGCCTTCGTGGCCCAGGCGCGGTACTCCGTCCAGAGCAGCCCCAGGAGGATGTAGTTGTCGCGAACCTCGGGCCCGGAGGCGCGCCCCTTGACCTCGCGCAAGGCGCCGTCGAATTCGCGCAGCGCCTCCGGCAGCGCGCGCCGGCTGCGCTCGGCGAGCACCCCCTGGCCCACCTGCGCGTGCAGCTTCGCGATGCGCTCGGCGAGCATCTCCAGGCGCATGGCCGGATCCTGCGCGCGCGCTCCAGCGCTGGCGCAGGCAAGCGCGATCGCCAGGAGAACGCGGGCCGCGCTCACGAGCGCGGGGCGTGCTCGAAGCCGCCGAGAGCGCCGAGCGTGGCCAGGCGCGAGAGCGCGGCCCCGAGGGGCTCGCCGGTCCCGAGCGCATCGGCCGCCTGGCCCAGAGTCGCGCCGCGCGCGAATGCCTGCGCCAGCTCCCACGACGCGGGCTCGAGCGCCACGGGCGCCACGGCGAAGCCCAGGCGCCGCACCAGCACATGGTCGGGACCCTGGTCGCGACCGGGCTTGCCGTCGCACCCCTCCTGGTTGGCTTCCCAGATCGCGAGCACGGGATGGGACGAGGCCACAAGGCGCGCGGCGGGATGCAGCCGGATCACGATGCCGTCCAGCGCCTCGGCCGGCACCCGCCCCAGCGCGGCGAAGTCGAAATCGGCGCTGTCGGCCGCATGCGCGCACGTGTGCACCGCCCATTCGAGCCGCGCCGTGTCGGGCAGGAATTCGAGGCCGCGCGCCGGAGCGTATCCCTCGAGGTAGCCCGCAAGGCCCGCGCCGTAGGCGTGCAGGTCGCCGCTCGTCGAGGGCGTGCCGTGCGCGTAGCGCGCCGCCGCCTCGTCGAAGAAGGCCGTCCCGACCAGTCGCCGCACGACCGGGTAGGCGGCTGCCAGCGCCGAGCGGCGGGACGCGAGCGCGGTGCGGTGATAGACCGCGAGCCCTGCATCGGCGGGCTCCTCCTCGCCGAGGACGGCGTCGAGGAATTCGGCCTGGGCGGACGCGAGGCTCATGTCGCGAGCGCCCGCGCGCGCCGCGCCTCGGCGAGCAGCACGTCGAGCTCGGGAATGTCGGTGTCCCACTCGATCAGGGTGGGCCGCGGGCCGAACCGCGCGAGTGCGTATTCGTAGAGCTCCCAGACCTCCCCGGCGACGGGGGCCCCGTGGGTGTCGACGAGCATGCCGGCGGCGCGCTCGAATCCCGCGAGGTGGATCTCGGCCACGCTGGCCGGATCGATCGCGTCAAGGTAGCGCCGCGGGTCGAAGCCGTGGTTCGCCGAGTTGACCCAGACGTTGTTCACGTCGAGGAGCAGCCGGCAGCCCGAGCGCCGCACGACCTCGGCGACGAACTCCCATTCCGGGATCGAGCTGGGAGCGATGCGCGCATACGCGGAAACGTTCTCGACCAGGAGCTCGCGCCCGAGACGCTCCTGCACGTGCTCGACGCGCCGCGCGACGTGGTCGAGCGCCTCCTCGCTGAGCGGCAGCGGCAGCAGGTCGTTCGCGTGGCGGTCGCCCGCCGACGACCAGGACAGGTGCTCCGACACCAGCACCGGCTCGACGCGGCGCACGAGCGCGTGCAGGCGGGCCAGGTGCTGCTCGTCGAGCGGGTCGCACGAGCCGAGCGAGAGCCCCACGCCGTGAAGGCTCAAGGGGTAGAGCGCGCGAAAGCGCTCGAGCCAGGCCAGCGCCGCGCCGCCGTCGCCGAAGAAGTTCTCGCTGTGCGCCTCGAGGAAGGCGACGTCGGGGCGGCGCTCGATGAGGTCCCGATAGTGCGGCGCACGCAGCCCGATGCCGACGCGCGCCGGCCCGCCGCCGGCGTCCATCGCGGCGCTACTTGCCCGCCTTGGACGGCTGCTTCTTGCCGCCGATCTTCTCGCAGGTCCCCTTGGCCACGTACTTCCACTCGTCGGGCGCGTTGTCCTTCTTCGCCATGCCGGCGCACGTGTGGGTGGCCGTGCCGCAATCGTTCTGGCCGGCCTTGGCGATGCCGTAGCACTTCTCCTTGTCCTTCGGGTCCTGCGCGCCCGCGCCCTGTGCCAGCCCCAGCGCGACCAGCCCCGCCACTGCCGTGTGCAGCACCTTCGTCCTCGTGTCCATGGCTCTCCTCGTTCGCTTGGGAATCAATCCTTGGTGCGATACCGCTGCGATGCGTTGTGCAGGAACTTCAGCTGCGAGTCGAAGTTGCGGCACATGAGGCACTCGTCGAGGTGGCGCTGAAGCGCCGCAAGCTCGTCCGGGCTCAGGCGTCGTTCGTACGCGATCGAGAGCAGCTTCGAGGCCGCGCGGCAGTTCGGCTCCTCATCCTTCACGTGCGGTTTCCCTTCCGAACCAGCTCTTCTCGAGGCACACGCGCAGCGCGAGGCGCGCGCGATGCAGGATCACCCAGCAGTTGGACGCCGTGATGCCTTCGGCCTTACAGATGGCCTCGGTGTCCTCTCCGACGATCTCCCGCCTGAAGAATACGCGCCCGCCCGCCCCGGGCACGCGGTCGAGGCAGCGCTCGAACGCCTCCCAGAAACGGCGCTGCTCGAGGGCGGCCCCGGGATCGCTCCAGGTCTGAGGCGCCTCGCGCCAGTGCCCGGTGGCGTCGAAGAGCTCGTCGAGCCAGGTCTCGTCGCCACCCTCGGCCTCTTCGTGGAGCGGCTGCTGCGCGCGCTCGGCCACGGCGCGGCGCTGCAGGTCGATCACCTTGAACCGCAGGATGGAGGTGAGCCAGGTGCGCAGCGTCGACTTGCCGCCGAAGCTGGCGATGCTCTCGAGCGCCGCCAGCAGGGCCTCCTGGACCGCCTCCTCGGCCAGCCGGCCGTCGCGCAGCTGCGCGAGCGCGTAGCGCAACAGGTAGGGCCGGTGGCTTTCGATCTCGGCGAAGCGCGGGTCCGTCATCGGGCGAGCGGGGCGTGAGCGGGGCCATCTTACCATCGGGTCCGCGCCGGGCCGGGGGGTTGAAACCCGCGGCGAGGTTCGCCGACGGCGTGCTCGAGCTCACCCAGCCCAAGAAGGCGGTCGTGACCGGGCGAAAGCTCGAGATCGGCTAGGGCTGCCTGGAGGGGTTGCGGGGACATCCCTCCCCGCAGCCCCTTTTTGTTTGCGGGTCGCGACCGTAATATACGGCTCCACTCCGCGCCATCCCCGCCCTCCCCACCCCATGGCATCCAAGATCACCGGATCGCAGAAGGCCGACGTCCTCATCGAGGCCCTGCCGTACATCCGCCAGTTCTACGACCGCACCATCGTCATCAAGTACGGCGGCAACGCGATGACCGACGTGGCGCTGCAGGAGGATTTCGCCGAGGACGTGGTGCTGCTGAAGCTGATCGGCATGAACCCCGTCGTGGTGCACGGCGCCGGCCCGCAGATCGGGGCGTTGCTGCAGAAGCTGGGCAAGCAGAGCGAGTTCATCCAGGGCATGCGCGTCACCGACGAGGAGACCCTCGACGTGGTCGAGATGGTCCTGGGCGGGCTCATCAACCAGGACATCGTGACGCTCATCAACAAGGCGGGCGGCAAGGCGGTGGGCCTCACCGGCAAGGACGGGCATTTCATCCACGCGCGCAAGCTCAAGGTCGCGAGCAAGGAGAACAAGAAGAAGAAGATCGACGTGGGGCTCGTGGGCGAGGTCGTGCGCATCGATCCCGAGATCATCCAGCTGCTCGACTCGCGCGACTTCATCCCGGTGATCGCCCCCATCGGCAGCGACGAGCGCGGCGTGGCCTACAACATCAACGCCGACATCGCCGCGGGCAAGCTCGCCATCACCCTGGAAGCTGAAAAGCTGATCCTGCTCACCAACACCACCGGCGTCCTCGACAGGCAAGGCAGCGTGGTCACGGGCCTCACGGCGCAGAAGGTGCGCGAGATGATCGACGACGGCACGATCTCGGGCGGGATGCTGCCCAAGGTCGAGTGCGCGCTGGACGCGGTGAGGAACGGCGTGAAGAGCGCGCACATCATCGACGGGCGCGTGTCGCACGCGCTGCTGCTGGAAGTGCTCACCAGCTCGGGCGTGGGCACGATGGTGCGGGGGGCGGCGGCGAACCGACCGAGCCGTTAGGAATTCGGGGACAGACCCCGCAAACCAAGCAACGGCAAATGGGAAATTCTGGGACAGACCCCGCAAACCAAGCAACGGCAAGTTCGGGGTCTGTCCCTAGCGCGAAAGTCGCGCCGCGAGCGCGACGTGGTCGGAGAGCCGTGACCACGGCGCTCCCACGTGGCGCGAGACACCCTCGATCGCGAGGTCGCGCACGTAGATCCGGTCGAGCGTGAACACCGGCATCTGCGCGGGATAGCTGCGCGCGGGTCGGCCCTCGAGGTGCTCGAAGACCTCGTACAGCCCCAGCTCGGTCTTGAGGTACTCGCTCGCCTTCTTCTGCCAGTCGTTGAAGTCGCCGGCCACGATGAGGGGCCCGCGCTTGGGCACCGCCGCGCGGATGCGCTCGACCATCCACTCGAGCTGGAACCGGCGGCTTCGCGCCCACAGCCCCAGGTGCACGTTGATGCAATGCACCCGCTCCTTCCAGCCCTCGATCTCGACTTCGCAGTGCAGCAGGCCCCGGCTCTCGATGGGATGGTGCGAGATGTCGATGTTCTCCCACACCGGGATCGGGTGGCGGCTCACCACTGCGTTGCCGTGGTGGCCGTGCTGGTACACGCAGTTCATGCCGTAGACGCAGTGGGCGCCGTCGTGGGTGAGGAACTCGTGCTGCGAGATCTCGGGCCAGGTCGCGTGGCGGCGCGCGTTCCTTTCGTGCTTGCCCTGAACCTCCTGCAGGAACGCCACGTCCGCGTCCAGCCCCTTCAAGCCATCCTTGATGCCGTGCAGCACCAGGCGCTTGTTGAACTGGCTCAAGCCCTTGTGGATGTTGTAGGTGACGACCGTCAGGTTCTTCTTGCGGTGCATGGCGCTAGGCAGGGGGCTCGCGTTCGGGAAGCTTCAGTATGGCGTTGCGATTGCTCCAGGAAAAGACCCGCTCGGCGGCCTCGTGCCATGGCAGCCACATCGCGGCGAGATGCTCGCGCGGGGCGAGCGTCACCGGCAACTGGCCGGGAACCCGCAAGCCGAACACGTGCTCGGTATTGAAGGTCACCCCCGGCGCGAAACGGTGCCGCCACAGGGGATAGATTTCCCAGACGTTGCGCAGGTTCCATTCGGCGAGCTCGTGGCGCGCGGCGTCGATGCCGGTTTCCTCGCCCACCTCGCGGATCGCGGTCTCGCGCAGCGTCTCGCCCTCGTGCTGGCTGCCCGTGACCGACTGCCAGTAGCCGGGATGGTCGGCGCGCTCGAGCAGCAGCACTTCGAGGGCCGGGGTGAACACCACGACCAGCGTGGAGACCGGTCTCTTGTGGGCGCTCAAACCCGCGGGCGCGCGGTGACGGGAGCGGCGCCGGAGAACCAGGCGTGGGGCATGTCGCGCGTACGATGCTGCGCGACCGCATGCCCGTGCCGGTCCACGGCGATGATGCCCACGTCGGCGTCGAACGCGTGGCCCATCTCCTCCAGCACCGCGCGCATCGCATCGTCCAGGCGCTCGCCGCGCGCCATGCGCTCGGAGATGGCGCGGGTGGAAAGCAGGCGCATCACGTACTCCCCCGTTCCTGTCGCCGACGCGGCCACGTGCTCGGAGGCGTAGTTGCCCGCGCCCACGATCGGCGTGTCGCCGACGCGGCCCACGAGCTTCAGGGTCACGCCCCCGGTGGAGGTCGCGGCGGCCAGGGCGCCCGACGCGTCCACGGCGACCGCACCGACGGTGCCGCCGGAGTAGGCAGGATGCTCGCGCAGGAACCGGCTCACGTTGAGGCTCTTCGGGCCCAGCACCTCGGCGATGCGGCGCTTCTTGTCCTCCCAGTCGGCACGGCGCCGCTCGGTGATCGGGTCGTGGTCGCCGAAGCCCATGGAGCGCGCGAAGCGCAGCGCGCCCTGGGCCGCGAGCATCACGTGGTCGGTCTCCTCCATCACCTTGCGCGCGACCAGGATCGGGTTCTTCACGCGCTGGATCGCGGCCACCGCGCCCGCGCGCGCGCCGCGGCTGTCCATCAGGCAGGCGTCCATCTCGACGAAGCCGTCGTAGTTGAGGCAGCTGCCGGTGCCGGCGTTGTACGCGGGATTGTCCTCGAGGGCGACGACCGTCGCGCAGACCGCGTCGAGCGCACTGCCGCCCGCACGCAGGATCTCCCGGCCGGCTTCCACGGCGGCCACCATGCCCTCGACGGCGATCTCTTCGCCGCCGGGGCGGATGTTGCCGGCGCCGCCGTGGGCGATGAGGGCGAGTGTGCTCAGCGCGCCTCCAGTCCCCGGGCGAGCGAACGCACGATCTCGGCCGCGGGCCACTCGCGGCATCCCGTGGCGTTCTGCCCGCTCCACAGCGGCGAGAAGTCGCCCGAGCCGGCCGCCTCGGCCTTCGCCCGCAACGGCGCGATCGCCGCCGTGGCGAGCGGGAACGCCGGCGCGACCGGGTTGATCGCGCCCAGTTCGCGCATCACGCGGTTCACGATACCGCGCGCGGGCCGCCCAGTGAACAGGTTGGTGAGGAGCGTCTCGTGCGGGCGCGCGCGCAGCGCGGCGCGGTGGATCGCGCTCGTCGTGGCCTCGGGGCAGAGCAGGAACGCGGTCCCGGCCTGGACGCCGGAAGCGCCCAAAGCCATCGCGGCGCGCACGCCTTCCGCGTCCGCGATGCCCCCGGCCGCGATCACCGGCACCTTCACCGCGGCGACCACCTGCGGGAGCAGCGCAAAGGTACCCAGCTGCCGGGCCGGGTCGGTGGCGATGAACATGCCCCGGTGTCCGCCCGCCTCCACGCCCTGCGCGATCACGGCATCGACGCCGCGCGCCTCGAGCCAGCGGGCTTCCTCCACGGTGGTCGCGGAGGCGAGCACCTTCGCACCCCATGACTTCACGCGCGCGACCAGCTCCTGCGCCGGCAGGCCGAAATGGAAACTCACGACGGCGGGCCTGTAGGCCGCGAGCACCTCCGCGGCCTCCGCGCTGAAGGGCAGCCGGCCCGGCCCCGCCGCGACCTCGGCCGCGTCGATGCCGAACTCGGCGTAGTACGGCGCGAGCAGGTTGCGCCAGCGCGTCTCCCTCGTGGGATCGGGCTGCGGCTGCACGTGGCAGAAGAAGTTCACGTTGAGCGGCGCCTGCGTACGCGCGCGGATGAGATCGAGCTCCACGCGCATCGCATCGGGCGCGAGCATCGCGCACGGCAGGGAGCCGAGCGCCCCCGCCTCGCTTACCGCGGCGGCAAGCGCGCCGGCCTGCACACCCGCCATCGGGGCCTGGACGATCGGCAGCCTCGTGCCGAAGAGCGCCGCGAGGTTCGTCATCTGTCCGCCGACGGCGCGTTGCGCAGCCGGATGTGCAGCTCGCGCAGCTGCTTCTCGGTGACGGGGGTGGGCGCCTCGACCATCAGGTCCTGGCCGCGCTGGGTCTTGGGAAACGCGATCACGTCGCGGATCTGCTCGACACCCGCGAGCATGGCGACCATCCGGTCGAGCCCGAAGGCGATGCCGCCATGCGGCGGGGCGCCGTAGGCGAGCGCGTCGAGCAGGAAGCCGAACTTGGCGCGCTGGTCCTCGTGCGCGATGCCGAGCGCGGCGAACTGCCTGGCCTGGATCTCGGCGCGGTGGATCCGCACCGAGCCGCCGCCCAGCTCCCAGCCGTTCATGGCGATGTCGTAGGCCTTCGCCAGGACCTTGCCCGGGTCGGACTGCAGCAGCTCCACGTGCTCGTCCTTGGGGCTGGTGAAGGGGTGGTGCGCGGCGTTCCAGCGGTTGTTGTCGGCGTCGAACTCGAACGCGGGGAAATCGACCACCCAGCAGGGCCTGAAGCCCGGCTCGGCGTGCCCCTTCTCGTGGCCGACCTTGTTGCGCAGCGCGCCGAGGGCGTCGTTCACGACCTTGCGCCGGTCCGCCCCGAAGAAGATCACGTCGCCCGCGCGCGCGCCGGTCTTCTCGAGGATCCTCGCCAGGACCTCGGGCGCGAGGAACTTGACGATGGGCGACTGCAGCCCCTCCTCGTTCAGCTTGGCCGGATCGTTCACGCGGATGTACGCGAGGCCCTTGGCGCCGTAGATCGCCACGAACGGGCCGAGGTCGTCCAGCTCCTTGCGCGTGAACTGGGCATTTCCTCCCGGCACCACCAGCGCCGCCACGCGCCCGTCGGCGAGCGCCGCGGCCGACTTGAACACCTTGAAGCCGCAATCGCGCACCACGTCGGTGAGCTCGACGAGCTCGAGCTTCACGCGCAGGTCGGGCTTGTCGCTGCCGTAGCGCGCCGTGGCTTCGGCATGGGTGAGACGCGGGAACGGCCCCAGGTCCACGTCGAGCACGCGTTTCCACACGTGGCGCACCAGGCCTTCCATGATGTCCTGGATCTCGCGCTCGGAGAGGAACGAGGTTTCGATGTCGATCTGGGTGAATTCCGGCTGGCGGTCGGCGCGCAGATCCTCGTCGCGGAAGCACTTCACGATCTGGTAGTAGCGGTCGTAGCCCGCGACCATGAGCAGCTGCTTGAAGAGCTGCGGCGACTGCGGCAACGCGTAGAACTGGCCGTCGTGGATGCGCGAGGGCACCAGGAACTCGCGCGCCCCCTCGGGCGTGGACTTGTAGAGCACCGGAGTCTCGACGTCGATGAAGCCGTTCTCGTCCAGGTAGCCGCGCACCGCCTTCGCGGTCGCGTGACGCATGCGCAGGATGCGCTGCATGGCGGGCCGGCGCAGGTCGAGGAAGCGGTACCTGAGGCGCACCTCCTCGGAGATCTGCTCGTCGTCCATCATGAAGGGCGGCGTCGCGGCGGGGTTCAGCACCTCGATCTCGTGGGCGAGCACCTCGATCTCGCCGCTCTTCAGCTCCGGGTTCACCGTCCCTTCGGGGCGGCGGCGGACCACGCCCTGCACGCGCAGCACGAACTCGTTGCGCACGCGGTCGGCGGCGGCGAAGGTCTCCCTGCGGTCGGGGTCGCACACCACCTGCACAAGACCCTCACGGTCGCGCAGGTCGATGAAGATCACGCCGCCATGGTCGCGGCGGCGATGGGCCCAGCCGAAGAGTGTCACGCCCTGGCCGAGGAAACGGGTGTCGGTCTTGCCGCAATATTCGGTGCGCATTGTTTCTTCGATCTCGTCACCGCCGCGAAGGCGGAGGTGAATTGATTGGATCCCGTCTCACGGGGACGGCGCGGCGATCTTTCGCTGGGCCTGGATCCCGCGCCGCGCCGGCTCGGCCACGCCGATCGAGATGATGTACTTGAGGGCCTCGTCGACACTCATGTCGAGCTCGATGGTCTCGGAGCGCGGCACCACGAGGAAGAACCCGGCGGTGATGTTGGGCGTGGTCGGCACGAAGACCGCCACCTGGTCGCTGCCGAGGATGGAGGCGAGCTCGTGCTGCGGATTGCCGGTGACGAGCGCCACGGTCCAGGTGCCCGCGTGCGGGTAGCGCACCAGCACCGCACGCCGGAAGGCCTTGCCCTCGGGCGAGAACAGCGTGTCGCTGATCTGCTTCACCCCGCCGTAGATGGAGCGCACGATCGGGATGCGCCCGAGAATGGCGTGGCCGAGGTCGATGAGCTTGCGCCCGGCGAAGTTCAGCGCGAGCGCGCCGGTCGCGAGCACGATGGCCGCGGTGAGGATCAACCCCATCCCGGGTACATGGAAGCCGAAGAGCGCTTCGCTGCGGTAATGCTCGGGCAGCAGCAGCAGCGACTGGTCCATGAGCTCGACCAGCAGCTTCAGCACCCACAGCGTGATGCCGAGCGGTATCCAGACCAGCAGGCCGGCGACGAAATACCGCCTCAGCGTGGCGCCCATGGAGCGGGGTCAGCTGCCGCCGGAGCCGCACGCCGGGCCGGAGCCCTTGGCGGTGTCGGCCTTGCTCTCGGCCTTGCCCTCGGCCTTGGACTCGGCCTTGCTCTCGACCTTGGACTCGCCTGCCGCTTTCTCGCCCGCCGGCGCGGCTTCGGCCTTGGCGGCCGGCGCCGATCCCTTGCCCTTGAAGTCGGTGGCGTACCAGCCGCTGCCTTTCAGCTGGAAGCCCGCGGCCGTCAACATCTTCGCGAACGTGGGCTTGGCGCAGGCGGTGCACTCGGTGAGCGGCGCATCGCTCACCTTCTGCAGGAATTCCTGCTGGTGGCCGCAGCTCGTGCACCGGTACTCGTAAATCGGCATCAAGGGCTCCGCAAAAGCGAAAAATCGCATTTTAACAGAAGGACTTGGCGCATTTGTGCGGTGCGGTAGAAAATCACGGGCCGCGGGTGGCCAGGCGGCGGCGATTGGACAGCACACCGCCGGCCGCAAGCAGACCTGCCATGGACCAGAAGACCGGCATCATGCCGAGCGCCGCCCCCACCCCGCCGAAGGCGAGCGGCAGGACCGTATGGCTCGCATTGAGCACCACTGCGCGCACCCCGACGGCCTCGCCCGCGCGGCCTTCAGGTGCCTTGGCGTAGAGCAGCGACATCACGGACGGCTGCGTGGCGCCCAGCCCGAGGCCGAGCAGGAACGCGATCGAGGCGAGCAGCGGCACCGTGGTCACCAGGGGGAATAGCGCATACGCGAGGCAGGCGACCGCCATGGTGGAGGTGATCATCGTCCACTCGCGCACGCCGCGCGAAAGCCATGGAAGCGCCATGCGGATGATGAAGGTCGCGGCGGCGAAGGCGCTCAGGATGAAGCCGATGGTGGAAGCCGAGAGCCCGATCGCGGTGCCGTAGATCGGGATCGCGAAGACGAAGAGGTCCCACGCGCTTCCGAGAAGTCCCGTCACGAGGAACACGCGCCGCAGCTCGGGCTCGCGCAGCAGCTCGAATGCGCTGCGGGTGCCGCCACGCGCAGGCGCATCGGGCGTATGGGTGAAGCGCCCGCGGCGCGGCAGGAGCAGCAGCAGGGCGGTGAGCGCGAACCCCGTGAGCAGCATGAAGGTCGCGCGGTGGCCGAAGGCGTCGATCGCCACGCCCGAGACCATGGGCCCGACGAAGTTCGAGGTGGAGAATGCGAGCGCGAGCCAGCCGAAGTTGGACTTGCGCTCGTGCACGGCGCTCCCCTCGCCCACCGCGTGCTGCACGGCGATGTGGAAGAGCATGAAGCTCGTGCCCACGCCCGCCGCCGCGACGTAGAGGGACGCCATGCCCGGCAGCACGGCAGGCACGGCGATCGACACGACCACACCCGCCACCGAGAGCAGCAGGGGCAGGCGGATCCCGATGCGATCCACCAGCCGCCCGCTCGCCACGCCGAGCACCATGGGCAGGAACGCGAAGAGCGACATCATCAGGCCCACCACCAGCGGCGAGCCCCCAAGCGCGAGCGCGTTGAGGGAGATCGTGAGGCGCGTGCCGTTGAAGGCGGAGTGCGCCAGCACGGTGGTGCCGAAGATGAGCGCGAGCGGAAGCGCCAGCCGCGCGGGCGGCGCGGAGGATGGCGAGGGTGCGCCCTCGTTCAGGGTTTGCGGCTCTCCAGCGCGGCGATGCGCTCGGCGATCGGCGGGTGGCTCGAGAACATGCCGAGGAACTTGCTGCGGCCCTCGGCGATCCCGTGCGCCTGGAACGACTGCGGCAGCGCGCCCGGTTCGAGCCCGCCAAGGCGGCGCAGCGCCGAGATCATCGGGCGCGGATTGTTCATGAGGCTCGCCGAGCCCGCGTCGGCGCGGAACTCGCGCTGGCGCGAGAACCAGGCGACGATCATGGCGGCGAGGATGCCGAAGAGGATCTGGCAGACGATCACGGTGATGAAGTAGCCCGGGCCCATGCCGCGCTCGGTCTTGAACACGGCGCGATCCACGATGTAGCCGACGACGCGCGAGAGGAATATCACGAACGTGTTCACCACGCCCTGGATGAGGGTGAGAGTCACCATGTCGCCGTTGGCGATGTGCGCGACCTCGTGGCCGATGACGGCCTCGACCTCCTCGCGCGACATCGACTGCAGCAGCCCCGTGGAGACCGCCACGAGCGAGGAGTTCTTGAAGGCCCCGGTGGCGAAGGCGTTGGGGGCACCCTCGAAGACGGCCACCTCGGGCATGCCGATCCCGGCCTTTTCGGCGAACCGCCGCACCGTGCCCACCAGCCACTGCTCGTCCGCCGTGGCAGGCGTCTCGATCACATGGGCGCCGGTCGACCACTTCGCCATCGTCTTGGACAACAGCAGCGAGATGATCGAGCCGGTGAATCCCAGCACGGCCGAGAACACCACCAGCATGCCGACGTTGAGGCCCTCGGCCGCGAGAAAGCGATCCGCGCCCAGGAGGCTCAGCACGACGGACAGCACCAGCATCACCGCGATGTTGGTGGCGAGGAAGAGAACGATACGTTTCATGGCGTCACTCCGGGAAGGGTCTGCGCTTCCGGCAGATTCGGCTGCCGGAAGCGGATTTCAAGCCCCTTGGACCGCTAGAACGGGATGTCGTCCTCGAAATCGTCGAACTTCCCGCCCGCGGGCTTGGCACCCGCCTTGGTAGCCGGGCGCGCACCGGCGCCGCCGGCCGGCTCGCGCTCGCCGCTCGCCTCGCGCTCGGCACCGCCGCCGCCCACGCCCTGGCGCGAGCCCAGCATCTGCATGCGGTCGGCCACGATCTCGGTGGTGTACTTGTCGTTGCCGTCCTTGTCCTGCCACTTGCGCGTCTGCAGGCGCCCCTCGACGTAGACCTGCGAGCCCTTCTTCAGGTACTCGCCCGCGATCTCGGCAAGGCGCCCGAAGAAGG
>Ga0307505_10001898_pt1 | contig 15646 bp, 12 predicted proteins | sample 23_S_MG_FD_202183 | JGI IMG/M metagenome (GOLD analysis project Ga0307505, IMG submission 202183) | Soil microbial communities from Populus trichocarpa stands in riparian zone in the Pacific Northwest, United States - 23_S | ecosystem: Environmental > Terrestrial > Soil > Riparian zone > Trees...
GATGGGGGGTTGGTCTGGGTAATTATGCTGATTATGCCAGGGAATTGGACGCGGCCGCGTTGACTGTGCACAATATCCCCCTTCTCATGTTGGCCGAGCTAGGATTACCCGGTGGTCTGCTTTGGCTCTGGTTCATCCTGGCTCCCTTCTTTTTAGCCCTAAACCGCCGTCTCCCCTGGTCCCAACTCGCCCCCTGGAGTGCCATGCTAGTCATTGGCCTGTTCGATGTGACCCTCTGGCTAACAACCCACTGGCAAACAGCCATTCTCTTTGCCCTACTGCTGGCCCACCTGCACACTCCCGTAGTAGCCAAAATCACCAGGGATTAGAGAATAGCTTGTCAGCAGTCAGCCAGTCAGCCTGAGAGGAACTCATAGGAACTCTGGGAACTTGAAACCTGAAACTCGAAACTTATTTTCTTAAGCCTATTGCCTGGGCAATATAGTCAAGAATTGAGGCCACATCTTCCGTTATAGGGATGGTGATGGCCTCATCAGGGCCGGGGGGTTCCAGGGTGTCAAACTGGCTTTGCAGCATGGCGGCTTTCATGTAATGATGCGGCCGCGCCTGCATCCGTTCCCATATCAATGCAAAATCTCCCTGCAAATACACAAACAAAACCCCTTCATTTCCGGCCCGAAGTTGTTCCCGGTAACGCCGCTTTAAGGCCGAACAGGCTAACACCGCCCCTTCCCCCCGCTCCAGATGCTCATGGAGCAAGGCATTCAAACGACTCAACCAGGGCGCACGATCCGTATCATCCAACGGCACACCACTCGCCATCTTAGCCACGTTTTCTGGTGGGTGAAAATCATCCCCATCATAAAATAGGCAACCCAACTGCCGGGCCAACGCCTGCCCAATGGTCGTTTTACCACACCCGGAGACACCCATGACGACGATGATTTTGGACATAGTGTACGTGGTGCGCATTGCGTGGTGCGTGGTGCGTCTTAGAACACGCAACACGCACCACGCACCACGCCGCTTAAGTTCAGATAAAAAGTGCCAACAGCACCGACTCGCTGACCACCGCCAGCAGAGTAGACAACAAAATGGCGGTCGAGAGGGGGGCAACGCCCACCTGGTACTTGTGGGCCAAGATGGTGGCGTTGACCCCTATCGGCATTCCAGCGGCCATGACGGCTACAGCGGCCCAAAGCGGATCCAGGCGAAAAACACCAAACACCAATAGGGCTACCAGGAGCGGCTGTAACACCATTTTTAAGCCAATCATCACCCAGGCTTCGCGAAAATGCCCGGCGATTTTATATGATTTGAGCGATGCGCCCAGGACAAACAAGGCACAGGGCAAGGTGGCATCACTGAAAATGTCCAGGGTGTCGTTTACCATTGGCGGTAAAGGAATCGCCAACAGATTGAATAACAGCCCCAATAACAAGCTCAGGATAATAGGGTTGCGGGCCAGGTTTTTACCGGTTTGCGTGGCTATTTGCCTGGCGGAATGACCTTGCCCGTTGCCCCGTTCAACCAGCAGGGTCACCATGAAAAACAGGATGGCACTATGCACTGACACCAGCATAAACAGGGGCAGTAAGGCTTCCTCACCCAATCCGGCGGAGATGATGGGCAGACCCACCAGGATCAGGTTGGAGTACGAAGAACCCAGACCAAAGATACCCTGTTCCTGCGGTGAATGAGCAAACCAACGTTGGCTGGCCCACAAACCCAGCCCAAAAATGAGCAGGGCGACGCTGTAGTAGGAGAGCATAAATTGCCAGTTGATATGGCGGGGTAGCTCGACATGGGCCAGAGAGTTGAACAGCAAAACGGGGATGGCAATGTTAAAAACGAAACGGGAGATACCTTCGATATCGCGGCCGCGTAAAATAACCAAACAGAGCCATCGCCAGGATAGGAAAAATAACAGTGATGATACTCATGGCCTGGTTCGGTACAACATTTCGCCCGCTTTAGGTACGTACAAGAGTCCTTCGTCTTGGCGATTTTGCCACGCGGCCGCGTCCACCTCATCTGGGTTCCAATAACCCAGCGCGAGTTGGGCACAATCTTCTGGTGAAAGCCGGGTAGCCAGGGTAACGTTGGCTCTGGGATATTCAACACCATTAGCAAACCCACCATCGCCGCGCACATGGGTGCTGTGAGCCAACACCCCCAACGGAATGTGCTTGAATTTGTCCCACTGTTGCAAAAAATAGGGCAACACATGGTAGCCAATCTCATAAATGTACTTGCCATGCACATGGCTGACCACATCCAGGTGGGGGGCGTAAATGATCAGTTCCCCCCCTTCGGCCAAAGCCGGTTCCAGCTTGTACATGGCCTTGCCCGCCGTCCACAACTCGTCGTACATGGGTGGGGCGCAGGAGAGCACCCGCTGGAATGGTTTGTCTACCCAGATGATATGCCGCTCTGAGGACAGGTCCGCGGCCGCAGACCACGCTTCTTCATACTCCCCCACAAACATGCCTGCCAGCCCCTGCCCCACAACCACCAGGGCGATGAGGGTTGAGGCAGTGGGGATGTGCTTCGCGGCCGCGTGAATCATGTCCCGTACCGGTGTCTCCTTGATGCCAATCGTGCCGCGCACCCCGGCCAACGCCCCCAACCAGTGCGTCACGTTAATCATGTCCGGGCCGGAGATGCCAGGGAAAAAATATTTGGCCCCACCGGAAAAACCCACTACCTCATGGGGAAAGGTTGGCCCCAGAATCAGAATGTGATCATACGCCAAAACCGCCCGGTTGATATTGACCGCCACATCTCCGCCCAGTGTCGGATGCCACCGCCCACCGGCAATTTCTCGTATTTGTTCTTGCGGCATCACGGCCAGCGTCGTTAGCGTATCAGGTGAGTCCCAGGCGTGATTGAGCAAACCAACGTGCCGAAAAGTCGTCTCTCGCTCCTCGGCGGTAATGCCGACTAACTTATGGAGTTGCTCTGGCGACAAAGCCGGATGGGTTCCCAGGGCCACCATAAAATCAAGCTGGCGCGTATCATGCAGAATCTCGACCAGGTAACGGAACAGTTGCGGCAGAGGAATGGTACGGGTGTGATCAGGGATGAGGACGAGGAGTTTTTGACCGGTGTGCTGGCTTTGTAACGCGGCCGCGAGCATTTCCCGAATCGTGTCGGCGTTGAGGAGTTTGTTTTGAGGGGCAACGACTTGCTTTAGCATAAGCTATCAAAGGGACACAGAGTACGCAGCGAAGGCACAGAGGGCACAGAGATTCTTGAGGTCCTAGCCATGCGTCCTTCGTGATCGCTGAGTTCTATATGGGCACATTTCAGGTTCTATCACTCGAAACTCTGAACTCGGAACTCAAAACTCGAAACTCATACCCCACTATAGGCGGAAAACCCGCCATCCACGGGCACAACAATGCCCGTCACAAAGGCCGAGGCTGGCGAAAGCAGCCACAGCACTGTGCCCAGAAGGTCTTCGGGATCGCCAAAGCGGCCCATGGGGGTGTGGTCAATGATTTTGCGGCCGCGTTCCGTCAATTCGCCTGTTGGTTCATCTGTCAGCAAAAAACGGTTCTGTTTGGTTAAGAAAAACCCTGGGGCAATAGCGTTGACGCGAATAGTGGGGCTGTATTCCTGGGCCATGTGGACCGCCAGCCATTGCGTAAAGTTACTCACACCCGCTTTGGCCGCCGAATAGGCCGAGATGCGAGTCAGCGGGGTGAAGGCACTCATTGAGGAAATATTCAGAATGACACCATCACCTCGTGCCGCCATCGCCTGACCAAAAATCTGACTAGGTAAGATAGTCCCGGCGAGATTCAAATCAAAAACAAAATCCAGAGCTTCACGGGGCAAGTCAAAAAAAGAACGCTCCTGGTTGGTGGTAGCTTGAGGGTGATTGCCCCCGGCTCCATTGACCAGGATATGGATGTCACCAAAGGTAGCCTCTATCGTTTGTCGGGCCGTTACCAACAAAGCGCGATCTAACACATCGGCGTAAGTGACCATGTATTGGCCCGGCCCGGCGTCCATCGGCTTTTTCAAAGCATCGGGCAGGTTAGGATTGCGATCCAGCACCACCACATTGGCCCCACACCCCACCAGGGCACAGGCAATTTCGCCGCCCAGCACCCCCGTGCCCCCCGTGATGACGGCCGTTTTGCCGCTGAAGTTGTAGAGTTGGGAAAGCTCATTCAGGTTCATGAATCAATATGTAGGGCGATTTGGTAAATCGCCCAGAGAGACGATTTACCAAATCGTCTTACATGGTAGCAAATGGTACGAGGTGTTTGACAAAATGGTTTTCCAGGGCCGTCCGATAATCGGCCTCGTGTTGGGCGATGAATGGGGGCAATTCTAACCCAAACGCATCCAGAATGGAGCCAAAGGTCACATGCAACACCTGTCGCGAATCGAAATGCTCCAACAAGTCAGGTAGAGCCTCGTCGGAGAGATGGTAACTATCGGGGACATGGCTGAGTTGGGCGTCCAGGAAGTAGGTTTTGCGATCTTTCTCGAAGCGGCCGCAAGCCAGTTCCAACATGCGCTGGAATAATTCTGGTTTGTGCCGGGCTACAACCCGCAATGCTTCCAGGTAACTCGTGCCCGCTGTTTTGACATGCACCCGGTTTTGGCTGTGCCGGGCAATGGCCGGGTAAATCGTGAACTTGTCCGAACCAGTGTGGATACTCAGTTTGTAGCTCCCAAAGTGGTGCATGATAGCCGTGTGCTGAATCAGTTCGCTTTCAAATTCAGCCAGGTCGCCGATGTAATCCACCCCTTTCTGGAACTTGCCCACAAAGCGGGGCGCAACACTGACCACAGGCACACCACAACGAATCAGTTCGTTGACGATGAAAAAATGTTCGTGAACCGAGGTGGGGGTATCCGTTTCATCTACCGACATCTCCAGATCATACGGTTTACCCCCCATTTGTTGCGTCAACGCCTGGGCAATGGTGATGGTGTGGGCCAGGGCATGACCATATTTCGCCAGGGCGCGACGCAGGATGGTCTCATCATAAGTCAGGGTCAGGCCATCCAGAACGATGGGATGCTGACAATAGCGGCCGCGCATTTCCTCATCGTTACTTTGCAACACCTTCCAGGGCAAAGCTCCACTCTTCATCCGCAACAGTTCCAGCGAATCGGTTTGGGCGGCGTTGTCCACGTGATCGCTGGGGTCAATAGTGTAGAAGGTGTAACCCGCGGCCGCGAATGGGGCTAAATCCCCCACAACCTTCACATGGTCTGCATCCGCCCCCCAGGGCGCCCGCCACCCTTCCTGGAACACCCCCCACAGGGCATCATCCATCACTTGTTGGGGGGTGCGACCCGTGCGGCTGTTTTCCCGCACCGACTGCTGGGCGAAAATGGGGGCAATGTGACCGTTTGGGTCAGCGGTGCATAAGGCTTGAATGTGCCCCGGCGTGGCCGACCCCATCCGGTCGCCAAAACCAAACGAGGTTTTTAGCCCCAGAGGCACAGGCTTGAGCCAGGGGAGACAGGCACGAAGCGCGGCCGCGTTGCCCGCCGTCAATTCACACACCACACCTTGTTCAGTAGATTCACCTTGAAACGCGGCCGCGTTCCCTTGCACCACCAGCCGCTTTTCGCCCCCGTCCAGCCGCACCAGGAAATATGTTGTGCCTTCATGGGCCACAACCGATTGTTGATAAGGCGTCCATCCTGGAATTCCTTCATCATTCATAATTCATCCTTCATAATTTGTAGGCTCTCTTCGCCAGCCCGTAGGCCAGCTCATGCACCATCTCCAGCCCCTCAACCTCGTCCACGATATGGCGCACCACCAGACCGGCAACCCAGTCCGCGGCCGCGCGTCGCCACAGTTGATGCCGCGCCGGAATGGAAGGGAAGGCACGGGTGTCGTCGTTGAATCCGGCGGTGTTGTACAGCCCGGCGGTTTCGATAATCTGGTCAAAGTAACGGCGCATTCCGTTCAGGCTGTCGAAAAACCACCAGGGCGGCCCCAGCTTGATGGCCGGATAGTGCCCGGCCAGCGGGGCCAGTTCCCGGCTGTAGGTCGTCTCATCCAGGTTAAACAAAATCAGGCTGAGTTCCTTGTTGTTGCCGAAACGGTTGAGAAGCGGCCGCAAATTCTGGGTAAACTCGCTGGCGATGGGTATATCCGCTCCCATGTCCCGGCCAAAACGTTGAAAAATCAATTCGTTGTGATTGCGATACGCCCCCATATGAAGTTGCATCACCAGGCCATCATCCACACTCATCCGGGCCATCTCCATGAGCATGTGGCCCGTGAAATCAACCATATCATTGGGCGTACTCTCACCCCGCAAAGCACGTTGGAAAATGGCTTCGGCTTTGTTCTGGGCCAGCAAGGTGGTGTAGGCGGTCAGGGCGGCATGGTCGGTGGCTTTGGCTCCCATCGTTTTGAAGAAAGCCCGTCGCTGTTCCAGCGCCCGGATAAAACTCCGGTAATCCACCACTTCAATGCCCGACACCTGGCTCAAGGCAGCGATGTGATCGCGCCAGTTCTCGGTATCCAGGTTGACAACGGCATCGGGACGGAAGGTGGGCAGAACGCGGCCGCGCCAGCCTGACTGTTGGATGGTTTGATGATGGGTGAGCGGGTCCGCGGCCGCGTCCGTCGTACACAACACCTCAATGTTAAACTGCTCAAACATCAGGCGCGGATTAAAAACAAGCGTTTGCAAACGAGCCGCCATCTCATCATAAATGGCCTGGGCGTTCTGGTCATTCAGGGTTTCGTTGATGCCGAACAGTTGGGCAAACTCCTCACGCAACCACAATCCGGTAGGTGTGCCACGAAACAGGTAAAAATGATCAGCAAACAGTTGCCAGGCGCGGCGATGATCCGTTTCCGTTGCCCCACCATCCCGCCGGGGGATGGCTAAATCTTCCAGGGGTACGCCTTGCGAGTACAACATACGGAAGATGTAATGATCGGGAATGAGAAACATCTCGGTGGGGGAGCCGAAAGTGTAATTAGCATCGGCAAAAAGACGTGGATCAACATGCCCGTGCGGACAGATGAGCGGCAAATCGGCTACCTGCTCATACAACTGCCGGGCGATTGGCCGCTGGGCCGGATCAGGACTGAAAGTGCGATCAGGTGAAAGAGTCATAGCTGAGTGCTCTCAAAAAAGGAACCGCCAAGACGCCCAGATCGCTAAGTACAGCATCGCGTAAATTTGTTCCGCGTTCTAAGCGTCCACTCCGGAGTCGAGGCTTTAGCCGGTTCTGGGAACGTGCTTAGGCAATCTTGTACTAAGAACAGAAGAAGCCCAGAGAAAAATTCGTGAGTCTACTGAAAAACGCACGCAAAGGCGCAAAGGACGCCAAGCCACCAGAGAAAAATTCGTGTTAATTCGTGCAATTCGTGGCTTCTTTCCGTGGACTCATTTCTGCATCATGGACGATAACGGGAACAGATCGTCAATACACACCATCTGCCCGGTTTGCATAGCCTGATTGGCAGCGATACCCACCAGCACCGAGGCCGCCCCATCCACATGGGACGCCGCCCGATGATAGGGGTCCGGCGGGGGCGTAGGCGAAAAAATCTGCTCCAGCATAACCGGATCGGCCCCGCCATGCCCCCCCGCTCCGACAGGCACATCTACTTCATATCCCTGACCAAACATCGGGAAAACCCGCATCCGCGCTTGTTTAAATGGCCCTTTGCTAGAAGCCACTTGACCATCGCCTAGTAAGTGGGTGATGCTTTCTTCGATGTCCATTTCGATGCGCCCTTTAGTGCCAGTAATGGCTATACGCAATCCTTCCCAGGGACAGTAAGCTACCAGACAGTAGGAAAGAACGACGCCGTTATGGTAACGGGCAGTCACTGCCATTGTATCTTCGATGGTGATCGGCTCGCCAAAGACATTGCGGTCGCGGATATAACCCGTTTCGGCTTCGGCGTCCAGATACAGCGACTTAAGAGCTTCTTTGGAAGTCAGGAAGAGGGCGAAGGGGTCGGTTTGGGCGGCGGGGACCCCGGTGTAACGTTGATAGGGGTACTGTTCGCCACGCGCGGCCGCGTTCTCACGCCCATAAAAGTTTAACGCCCCCAGAGCAAAAACCTGAGTAGGGTAGCTGTCAATCCACCAGTTAACCAGATCGAAGTGATGGGTGGCTTTGTGAACCAGCAGACCACCACTGTTCTCCTTTTCCCGATGCCAACGACGAAAATAGTCAGCCCCATGACTGGTGTCCAACATCCAGGAGAAATCTACGGCCAAAGGCCGCCCCACCGCCCCATCCAGCACCAGTTGCCGGAATTGGGTATAGGCCGGGGCATAACGATAGTTGAAGGTCACGCGCAAGGAGCGTCCGGTTTGTTCAATGGTGTCAAAAATGGCCTGTAATTTGGTCAAATCGGTTGTCATCGGTTTTTCGCTGATGACATCACAGCCCAATTCCATGGCCCGCGTGATATACAGGTGATGGGTGCTGTCTACCGTGGTGACAATGACTGTATCGGGGTGGGTATCGGCTATCATCTGGTCAAACTGCGCGGCCGCGTAAGTGGGTAGCGGCGCGTAAGTCACCATTTTGGCTAACTGTTGGTTATGCCAGTTCATGCGCGTCTGGCTGTAATCACAAAAAGCCACCAGTTCAGCCACATCAGCATAGGTGGTGGCGATGGCGTTGACAAACATGCTGGCACGGCTCCCCGTGCCAACCAGGGCATATCGTTTGCGCTGTTTCATAGAAGGGTTTCCCTCAAAAGAATGAACCGCAGAGACGCCGAGGGCGCAAAGAAAAGAAGGCCAATATGGCTAAAATGCGGTCATTAGCGGCTCAACCAACCCCCATCAACCGGCACGATGGTTCCGTGCATGTAATCAGAGGCACGTGAGGCCAGGAAAATGACGGCCCCTTTGAGATCATCAGGTGTGCCCCACCGCCCCGCCGGGATCCGTTCCAGGATGGCCCGGTTGCGCTCTGGGTCGGCCTGGAGAATGGCGGTGTTGTCGGTTGCCATGTAGCCAGGGGCGATGGCGTTGACGTTAATGTGGTGTGCCGCCCACTCGTTGGCCTGGGCACGGGTCAGACCGGCGAGACCACTCTTCGCGGCCGCGTAAGAGATAACCCGCACCCCCCCCTGAAAAGAGAGCATCGAGGCGATGTGAATAATTTTGCCGCCGCCTTGTGTTTTCATCTGGTTCGCGGCCGCTTGCGAGAGAAAAAAGGCCGCTTTCAGGTTGACCTGGAGCACATCATCCCAATCCGTTTCGCTAAATTCTAGGGCTGGCCCTCGGCGGATGATGCCCGCGTTGTTGACGAGAATGTCGAGTCGTCCCATTTGGGTGACAACCTGAGTGATGACGTTTTGGAGTGCGGTGGGTGTTGCGGCCGCGAGGTCACAGTTAATATGGGCAAAGCGGCGTCTCAGGGCGGTTATCTGCTCTCCCGTTTCATCGCCTGGTCTGCGCCCCAGCGACACCACATCTGCGCCCGCCTCGGCCAGAGCCACGGCCATTCCCTGCCCTAGCCCCGCCGTCGCCCCCGTCACCAACGCTACCTTACCATCCAGGCGAAACAAATCTATTGACATTCGGACCTCTTTAGCTTGTCAGCCAGTCAGCATCTCAGCATTTCAGCACTTCAGCTTTTTAGCTGACCGGCTGACCGGCTGACTAGCTGACCGGCTGACTAGCTGACTAGCTGACTAGTTGACTAGCTGACTAGCTGAAATGCTCTTTCAATGCCCCAAATCGCGCAACATGGGCACAGTGCGGCCCACCCAGCCTACATTCGGGTCATCCACCACGGCCTGTACCCGGTGCTGTCCGGCCAGGAACCACAAATAATAGGTGGTATACCCTGGCGCACTGACAACGGTGTGATAGCCATGTGGAATCATCAAAATGGTGTTGTTCCGTACCACAAAACCCGTGTCCATCTCATCCGTGTAGAAACGAGCCAGGCCAAACCCATCGGGTGCGTTCACCTTGAAGAAATACATCTCCTCGTGATACGCCTCGCGGGGCAGGTTGTCTGTTTCGTGTTTATGCGGCGGATAGGTGCTCCAGTTACCCGATGGGGTGTAGGTTTCGCCCACGATAAGCCGGGCGGCTGGCAAGTCCGGTTGACCGACCTGGGTGAGTATCTGGTGGAAGTTGCGCGTAAAGTTGGCCGCTCCCCATACCCCAGAGGTGACTTGGGCTGGCGTGATGACATACGGCTCGATCGCCTGATCGCTGGGCGCACTGCACAACCCAACTTCCAGCGGACCGTGGGCGGTGATGGTGTAATCAGCCTGGCAGGGGATGTAGACGGAATGGGGTTTGCCGGAGAAGACGTTGCCGCGGCCGCCGACCTTCTCAAAGCGTTGCTCATTGACCTGGAACGTGCCCTTGCCCCCCAGAATAACGGCGAGAACCTCACGATCCCCGCTTGCGGCCGCGTAACTTTGCCCATCGGCTAGAGAGAGCAGGTGGAAATCCAGGAGTTGGCAGGGGTTGCTGGGCAATTGGTTCAGCCCATTTTCATTGGGTACAGTTTCAAAGTAAGTCATAGTTTTTGTGTTTATGGAGCCACGGATGAAAGAAACACGGATGTTAGATTATCTGTGTTTCTCCCATCAGGGGCTTATGGTGATGGGCCAAACAGCTTTCCAATTCAACGGCGGCGTTCAAAAACGCCCCAACACCATGCAGGTTATTGGTAATAATTGGTTCACCCACGTAATACTCGAAGGAGCCATCCCGGTAAGGTGTGCCCCCTAGCCCGGCCGTGGAGCAGATGCCGTGCAGATCAACCCGCCCTTCATCATCTACGGTCACTAGATGCTTGAGTAACCCCTCAAACCCCCGTGTCGCTACGGGGAGCCAACTTGTATCCAGGTAGCCATGGCGCACCCCTTTGGCAATGGCGTAGATAAACATACTCGTACCAGAGGCTTCCAGATAATTACCGGCCCGGTCCCCCTGATCCAGGATTTGCCACCACAAGCCGGTGGCTTCATCCTGAAAACGAGCCACAGCCGCAAGGGTACGGTTTAAGATAGTGATAAATTCTGGTCGGGCTGGATGATCGGGAGGGAAAAAGTCCAGCACATCGTTCAAAGCCATGACGTACCAGCCAATGGCCCGCCCCCAGAAATAGGCCGAACAACCGGTGACCGGATCGGCCCAGGGCATTTGGCGGCTTTCGTCCCAGCCGTGATAAAGCAGACCGGTGTAGGAGTCGCGAGTATGTTTTTCGAGGGTGCGGATTTGAAAAGCCACATCATCAAAGATGGTTGGTTCGTCAAAGGTAGCGGCGAATTCGGCGTAGAAGGGAGAACCCATGTAAATGCCGTCCAACCACATCTGGTAAGGGTAGATTTTTTTGTGCCAGAAACCCCCTTCGTGGGTACGCGGATGGTAGCGTAATTGCTCGCGTAATAACCAGATGGCCCGGCGATACTTCTCGGCGCCGGTCAGCCGGTAAAGTGGAAAGAGGAGTTTGCCGGGGTTAATCTGGTCAATGTTGTACTCGTCGGGCCGGTAGGAGCTAATCTGGCCGGAATCGTCTACAAAACAATCCACATAGCTGACCAAATTTTGCCAGTACCGGTCATCACCAGTGAGTTGCCATAGCTGGAAGATGCCCTTGAAAAGCAAGCCATCGGTGTAGTGCCAGCGAGCTTCCGAGAGGGGATACCGGCTGAGGGCGGACAGGGCGATGCGTGAGGACCAGGGTGTGGTGACGACCGCGGCAGCGGGGCTGATGACGCTCTGTTGCATGGCGATGTGGCTCCTTCTGGTGAGTGCCGGGAAACAGTTTCTAGTTACCAGTCTCCAGTCTCTTAGTACAGCTTTGCGCAAATTTGTTCTGCGTTCTCAAACCCGCTAAAGCGTCCACTCCGGAGTCGAGGCTTTAGCCGGCTCCCGGAACGTACTTATGCAAAGCTGTACTTAGTCTCCTTTGACGTGAGAGTAGAGACTGGAGACTCTAACTTCAATCGTTACTCGTTCAGGAGGCCCGCATCAACCAGGTTTTGTTTGGCTGTGGCTTCGTATTCCACCGCCCCCAGGCTATCCAGGCCATTTAGATACGCTGCCCAGGTATCATCATCCAGTTCTACCTGCCCCAGCACAAACTGGAGCAACCCTTCACTGTAAAAACGATCAAAGTCGGCGGCGTTCTCAGGCGGTAAGATAACCTGAATACCTCGGCCATCTACCCAGGGTTGGCTCTGGAAGAAGCCCAGGAAATCCATCGGGTACATGGTACGACCATTAACCGTCTGGTAAGTGGGATAACGAGCACTGATCTCCTGCTCTGAGTTGTAGAAGATCAACTGGTTACGCATCTGGGTGAACGGTTGTCGCTCGGGGGCCGTGTAGGCTTGGGTTTCGTCCAGACCCTCCGTGGTAATGTTGCCATCTGCGTCTATTACATAATTTACCCCTTCCTCACCGAAACCAAGCAGGTAATAGCCATCGGTGGCCATCCACTCCAGCAGGCGGGCAATGGCTTCACCCTTACCGGCATCGGCAGCCTGTTGCGACACCGCAAAGATATTGCCGCGCCCAGTGTAGACACCGTAATAGGCGTCACCATTGGGGCCGGTGGGGGCTGGTAAAGTAATCCATTCAGCGTCAGGGAAGTTCTCGTCGAACGGTGCATAATTGGATTGGTTGGTCAGCGCAGCGAAATCTTCCCACATGATGCCAAACAGGCCTTGTTTCCAGCGGGCACGGAATTCGTCGCGGCTGAGGGTAGGCCAGTCAGGATCAATCACACCTGCATCCACCAGGCTCTGCATATAAGCTAAAGCTTCGGGGTATTGGTCGTTACGGATATTCAAGGTGCCGTCGGCAAAATTCCAGACACCAGGCACACCGTAAGCCCCCAAAATCCAGTCAAAGCGGTTGCCGATGCCCTGACCGTTGATGAAGCCACCAATACCATAGGTGTCATTCTGGCCGTTGCCATCGGGGTCTTGTTCGGTGAAAGCGACGGCTATTTCATACACTTCTTCAATGGTCGTGGGAGCATCCAGACCAAGCGCATCCAGCCAATCTTTGCGGATGACCAGACCTTCCCGTTTGGGGAGCGGCGGTGGTTCGGGCAGGCCGTATTGTTGACCACCGAATGTCACCAGGTCAATGGCGAGTGGATCGTTGTAATGGAGTTCGGTGCGTTGGGGCATCAGGGGCATCAAATCATCAACCGGCGCGATCAGACCGAGATCAACCATACGGAGCAAGGCTCCACGAACGTCGTTGCTGGTACTAACAAGCTGGAAAAGATCAGGCAGATCGTTGGCCGCGGCCGCGGCGTTGAGTTTCGCCTCGCCATCTCCCCCGGTGGGAATGATGGTGTAGGTGAGGTTGATGTTCAACTCATCCTTGATAATCTGGTAAGCGATCCAATCACCGGGGGGCGGGCCTGCTTCGGTGACGGTGGCCTGCGCCCAAAGTTCGATGTCTACCGGCACGGCGGCCAGTTCGGCTTCGGCGGTGGCCTGGGCGTCGGCTGCGGCCGCGGCTTCGGCTTCGGCGTCAGAAACGGCACTTTCGGCTTCACTCAGGGCGGCTTGCGCGGCCGCGAGTTCTGCTTCTAAGGTGGCCCGGGCGGCTTCATCACCGTCTGCGGCCGCTTCCAGGGCAGCTTCGGCGGCTTCGGCGGTAGCTTGCGCGTCTGCGGCCGCGGCCTGAGCCGCATCCAGCACCGCTGTATCCACCGTAGGCGCAGCCACTTCTGTCCCTCCCGTAGAACAGGCGGTAAACAGTAAAACACACAACACCAGCAAAAGCGTAACTAACCGTGAACGATTCTTGTGTTTCATCTTCCTTATCTCCTTTTGTGAATAGGAACCAGATTACTCTTTGACCCCTCCCAACAACGTCCCTTTGGTGAAATAACGTTGAATCCAGGGGTAAACCAACAGCATCGGCAACATCGTCAGCAACACCCCGGCCGATTTCAGCGACTCAATGGACGTAGTGCTAAAAGCGTTGAACTCCACATATTCATTAAAACTGGCCGAAATGAGGATGTTACGGAGAAGTACCGGTAGCGGCATGAGGTTGTTATCATTGAGGTACAAAATCGGTGTAAAAAACTCGTTCCAGAAGTAAACGGCATAAAACAGACCAATGGTGAGAATAATCGGTTTGGAAAGAGGCAAAACGACGCGCCACAACACCTGTATCTCGTTGGCCCCGTCTATCCGCGCCGCCTCTTTCAGCTCATCGGGCAACCCCTCAAAAAAGCTCATCATCACCAGGGTGTTGTAGACACTGATGGCCGGGGGCATGATGATGGCCAGAAAATTGTCGGTCAGGTTTAGTTTTGTCACCAGCAGGTAAGTGGGAATCAGACCGGGGTGGAACAAGAAGGTAAACAGAATCAGAAGCATGATGAGGCGGCGGCCAGGCAAAGCCCGATTTGACAGCCCATAAGCCAGGGGAATGGTCAGAACCAGGCTCAGGGCGGTTCCCATCAGGGTAATAATGATGCTGTTACGCATGGCCCGAGGAAACAAGGGGTGGCTTAACAACTGCTCAAAGGCTGTGGTAGTCCATTTGAAGGGTGAAAGGAAAAAGGGCACACCCTCCCGCGTGTAGATATCCAGCGGGGTGAAGGCGGTAACAATCACCCGCCAAAACGGCACCACGATGGCGATGAGGATAGCCAACAAGAAAATGGCAACCAGAATTTGGTAAGTTAGAGCGTCACGGGTTCGGGTTTGGTACATGAGAGGCCTCTAAAGTGTTGGCGAGTCTGCGAGTGGCGAGTGGCGCACGATGAATAAATATAGCTCTTAAGAAAAAAGTTCTGCTGTAGGGGAAACCCTTATGGTTGCCCTCTGGTGAACGGGCAGGCACAAGGCCAGCCCCTACCACAAATCATTATCTTGAGGTCTATGCCTATTGGTTTGTCTGGTAACTACTAACACTGACGAGGGCTGAGCCTGTCGAAGCCCACCCGTTGCTTTCGACAAGCTCAGGCAGCGGGCTTGCTAATTATTTTATCCGTCTAAAAGAGGCTTTGTTGGGCGACGCGTTTGGCAACCCGGTTGGCGACCAGGAGCAAGATCAGGCCAATAACCCCTTTGAACAAACCGACCGCCGTCGCCAGGCTAAATTGAAATTGCAGGATACCCTGACGGTAAACCCAGGTATCAATGATGTCGCCAACGCTATAAACGGGAACAGAATACAGAACAAAAATCTGGTTAAAGCCTCCATCCAGGATGTTGCCCAACCGCAGGAGCGTTACCAGCACGATCACGGGCAGGATGCCGGGAATGGAGATGTGCCAGATACGTTGCAGATGGGTCGCTCCGTCCACGGTGGCCGCTTCATAGAGATGGGGGCTAATGGAGAGAAGCGCAGCCAGATAAATAATGGTGCTCCAGCCGGTCTCTTTCCAGACATCAGAAAGGACAACCACAGCCCGAAACCATTGGGGTGAAGTTAGAAACGGGATCGGCCTGCCGCCGAAAGCCTGGATGATGCTGTTAATGAGGCCACTGCCTGGGGAAAGGAGCATGAGCAAAATACCAAACATAATGACCCAGGAGAGAAAGTGGGGCAGGTACACCATCGTCTGGACGATGGTACGGAATCGCTTGAACCAGGTTTCATGCAAGGCCAGGGCCAACATAATCGCAATGGGCATGCCAAAAAGCAGTTTGGCGCCACTAAAGAAGATGGTATTGACGATAAGCTGATCGAAGTAGAAAGAG
>Ga0307505_10001899_pt1 | contig 15638 bp, 11 predicted proteins | sample 23_S_MG_FD_202183 | JGI IMG/M metagenome (GOLD analysis project Ga0307505, IMG submission 202183) | Soil microbial communities from Populus trichocarpa stands in riparian zone in the Pacific Northwest, United States - 23_S | ecosystem: Environmental > Terrestrial > Soil > Riparian zone > Trees...
CCTGCCCGCGGTCTTCGAGCTGCTTCGCGAACTCCACCATCAGCACCGCATTTCGTGCGGCGAGCGCGATCAGCACGATGAACCCGACCTGCGTGAGGATGTTGTTGTCTTGCCCGGCGATGATGACGCCCGTGATCGCCGCGATCAGACACATGGGCACGATCAGGATGATCGAAAGCGGCAGCGTGAGACTCTCGAACTGCGCCGCAAGCACGAGAAAGACGAACACGACCGCGAGCAGGAAGGCGAAGATCGCCGTGTTGCCCGCTCGCTGCTGCTGGAATGCGAGCGTCGTCCATTCGTAGCTGAAGCCGTCCGGCAACACCTGCGCCGCGAGCCCCTGCATGATACCGATCGCCTGTCCCTGGCTGAAGCCCGGCGCCGGCGCACCGTCAAGTTCGGCGGCGGGATAGAGATTATAGCGCGGCACGCGATACGGACCCGCAATGTCGCGCACGGTCGTGAACGAGCCGAGCGGCACCGTCTCGCCCTGCGAATTCCTCACGCGCAACGACAGCACGTCGCGTGAGTCCTGACGAAAGCGATCGTCGGCCTGCGCCATGACGCGATAGCTGCGGCCGAACAGGTTGAAGTCGTTGACATAGGTTGAGCCGATATAGGTCTGCAGCGTGGCGAACACGTCGGCGATGTTCACGCCGAGCAACTGCGCCTTCTGCCGGTCGATATCGAGATAGAGCTGCGGCGTGGACGTCTCGAACAGCGAGAACACGTTCAACACGCCCGGCGTCTGCGCGGCGCGCCCCATCATCGCAAACACCGCGGCCTGCAATGCCTCCGGCCCGCGCCCTGCCCGGTCCTGAATCATCATGCGGAACCCGCTTGCGTTGCCGATGCCCGGCACGGGCGGCGGACGGACGACGACGATGAACGCCTCCTGGATTTGCGCGAAAGCCTGGAACAATGCTCCCTGAATGGCGGCCGCACTCTTGCGCGGATCGCCGCGCCGCTGTTCGAAGGGCTCGAGGACGGCGAAGAACGCGCCTGCGTTCGGCGCCACCGAGAAGGTCGCGCCCGAGAAGCCGACGATATTCACGCCGTGCGTGACGCCCGGCACCTTCTTGGCGAGTTCCGCAATCCTTAGCATCACTTCATTGGTGCGCGCGAGCGACGAACCCGACGGCAGTTGCGCGGCCACAATGAGATAGCCGGTGTCCTGCTGCGGGATGAAGCCCGTCGGCGTGCGGCGGAATTCGTTCAGGCCCAGCGCGATCACCGCCACATAGACGAGCAGCATGATCGTCACGATCCGCACCACGCGCTTGGCGATGAAACCGTAGGCGCTCGCGAAACCGTCGTAGCCGACATTGAAGATGTTGAAGAAGCCGCGGACCGGCCGCTCCCACCAGCGTGGCGCATGCTTGCTGTGCGGCCGAAGGAACAGCGCGCACATGGCGGGCGATAACGTCAGCGAGACAATCAACGAAATGACCGTCGCGCTCGTGATCGTCAGCGCGAACTGGCGATAGAACTGACCGGAAATGCCCGTAACGAACGCCGCCGGCACGAATACCGCGGCCAGCACAAGGACGATTGCGACCAGCGCGGCACCCACCTCATCCATCGATTTGTGCGCGGCGTCGCGCGGCGAGAGGCCCGCCTCGATGTTGCGCTCGACGTTCTCGACCACCACGATCGCGTCGTCGACGACGATGCCGATGGACAGCACGAGCCCGAACAGCGTCAGATTGTTGATCGTGAAACCGAAGGCGGTCATCACGAAGAAGGTGCCGATGAGCGACACCGGGATCGCGAGGATCGGGATGATCGCCGCGCGCCACGTCTGCAGGAACAGCACGATCACGAGCACAACGAGGACGATGGCCTCGAAGATCGTCTGCACGACCGCACGCACCGACTGCGAAATAAACTGGGTCGGGTCGTAGATGATTTCGTATTTCACGCCCGGCGGAAACCTGTCGCCGAGTTGGCGCATGGCCGCGCGGATACCGTCGGCGGTCGACAGCGCGTTCGAGCCCGGCCGCTGGAAGATCGCGAGCGCCACTGCCTCGTTGTCGGTGAGGTACGAGATCGTGCCGTAGTCCTGCGCCGCGAGCTCGATTCGAGCCACATCGCGCAGTAACACATTCGAGTCGCTGGTCGTCTTCACGACGATGTTGCCGAACTCTTCGGGATTCGCGAGCCGGCCTTGCGTGGTCACGGCGACCTGGAAAGCGCGCGAATCCGTCACCGGCGGCTGATTAAGCACACCCGACGCCACCTGCACGTTCTGCCGCAGCAGCGCGCCGACCACGTCGGTCGCCGTCATGCCGAGCGTCTGGAGCCGCTGCGGATCGAGCCAGACCCGCATCGCGTAGTCGCGGCTGCCGAACACGGTGATGGAGCCGACGCCATCGACGCGCGTCAGCACGTCCTTGATCTCGAGGTTGGCGTAGTTCGAGATGAACAGCATGTCGCGCGAGCGGTCGGGCGAAATGAGATGCACGACCATCATCAGGTCGGGCGAGCTCTTGTTCACCAGCACGCCGATGTTGCGCACTTCCGGCGGCAGGCGCGGCTGCGCGATACCGACGCGGTTCTGCACCTGTACCTGCGCCTGATCGAGATCGACGCCGATGTCGAAAGTCACCGCGATGGAGAAGCGGCCGTCGGCGGTCGAGTTCGAGGACATGTAGAGCATGCCCTCGACGCCGTTGATCTGCTCCTCAATCGGCGCGACGACCGTCGTCGCCACCACCTGCGCGTTGGCGCCCGGATACTGGCCGGTGACGTTGATGACCGGCGGCGCGATCTCGGGGTACTGCGCGATGGGCAGCGCGACGTAGCTCACCGCGCCGAGCAGGATGATGACGATCGCAACGACGGAAGCGAAGATCGGCCGGTCGATGAAAAAGTGAGTAATGCCCATTGCCGGGCCTCACTTCGCCGCGGGCGCTGCCGCCGGCTTCTCGCCTTCGGTCTGCGGCGTCACCTTGATGCCGGGCCGCGCGCGCACCATACCGTTGACGATCACACGATCCGTCGCCTCGATCCCCTGCTGCACCACGCGCAAGTTTCCATCGAGCGGGCCAAGCGTGACGTATTTCTGGCGAACGGTGTTCTCGCCGTCGACCACATAAACAAACTTGCGGATCTGTTCGGTGCCGATTGCGGTGTCGGGCACAAGCAGCGCTTCGAACGGGCGCGATGCCGGCACGCGCACGCGCGCGAACATGCCGGGCGTGAACAGCCCGTCGGGATTGGCGAACACCGCCCGGCCGCGGATCGTGCCCGACGTCTGATTGATCACGTTGTCGATGAAATCGAGCTTGCCCTTGTGCCGGAACGTCGGCTCGTCGAGCAGCCGCAACGCGATCTCGATGCCGGGCTTTTCAATGCTCGTGCCCGCTTCGGCGAGCCGCGAATAACGCAGGAACGCCTGCTCGTCGAAAGTGAACTCGAAGCGGATCGGATCGGTCGAGACGACCGTGGCGAGCAGCGTCGTCGAAGGCTGCGAGCCGCCGATCACCAGGTTGCCCGGCGACACGCGCCGGTCGCCGATCCGGCCGTCAACGGGCGCGCGCAGCTCGGTGAATTCGAAGTTGAGCTCGGCGGTGCGTACATTGGCTTCCGCCGATTGCACCTGCGCATCGGCGGCGCGCTTCGCCTGCACGCGCTGCTCGAAGAGCGCCTCAGAGATGGTCTTGCGGTCGACGAGTTCCTCGGCGCGCTTCAGGTCCGCATTGGCGAGATCGACCTGTGCGCGTGCGCGTTCGAGATCGGCTTTCGCCTGATCGAGCGACGCCTGAAACGGCCGCCGGTCGACGGTGAACAACAGTTCGTCACGCTTCACCAGCGCGCCGTCGGTGAAGTGAATTTTTTCGAGATAACCGGAAACGCGCGCGCGGATTTCCACCGCGTCCACCGCGACAAAGCGGCCGACATATTCGTCCCGGTCGATGATCGTGCGCTTGACCGGCGCCGCGACCGTCACCTGCGGAGGCGGCGGCGCGCCCTTCCCCTTCTGCGAGTCGCTCTCGCCGCAGGCGGCGAGGACGAGCAGTGGCACGGCAAGAACGGCGAGATGGACGGGGCGAAAATGCATGACGGGCCTGTCAGGGTCGCCGTGAATAACGCAACTCGGGTCGCGTGGGAACCCGCGAAAATGCTGAGTTAATCGGCAGGTGGCGCTTCGGGGCGCACCGGCGCGGTGGAACGCTCTCGGGCGAGGCCCCGCAACCAGTCCAACCCCATGAGACCGATCACAAGCGCGGCATAGGCAGCGGCGCCGACGATCAGCAGAACGAGTAGTGTCATCTCGTCGCGCAAGGCCATGCCCGCGAAGAGCGGCGCGAGTAACCGCTCGCCGAACAACAGCAATACGCCGAGCACGACCCCGGCAACGAGCAGCCGCATGGCCCGGCCGGGACCGACACCCGGACTCTCCAGCCGCTGACGCTGCGCGAACCACATCAGCAGCGCGAGATTGAGCCACGCACCCGCCGAAGTCGCCAGCGCGAGGCCGACGACGCCGAGCGAATCGACCAGCAGGATTTTCAGCAAAATGTTCACAGCCGCCGCCGTCAGCGCGGCCTTCACCGGCGTCGCCGTGTCGCCGCGCGCGTGGAACGGCGCGATGAAGCTGCGCATCAGCACGAAGGCCAGCAGTCCCGTCCCGTAGGCCGCGAGCACCGCGGCGGCCGCATGTGCATCGCTCACCGAAAACGCACCGCGCGCAAACAGCGCTCGCATGACAAGTTCGGGAATGGCGAGTGCGCCGGCCACGAATGGAATAGCGATCAGCATGGCGAGCAGAATCGCTTTTCCTTGCGCATCCGCCGCGCCGGCCTTGTCGCCCGCCGCGATACGCCGCGACATCTCGGGCAGCAGCACGATCCCGACCGCGATGCCGACGACGCCGATCGGCAACTGATGGATACGGTCGGCATAATAAAGCGTCGCGAGCGCGCCTTCCGGCAGGAAGGTCGCAATGATCGTATCGGCAAAGAGCGCCAACTGCACGCCGCCCGCGCCGATGATCGCGGGCCCGAGCGCCATGAGAAATTTTTTCGTCGGCGCGTCGAGCCGCGGCATCTTGAGCCGCACGCCAAAGCCATTGCGCTCCGCGTCGGCGGCGACGAACAGCGTCTGCAAAATACCGGCCGCGAGCACGCCCCACGCCGCCGCATGTCCCGCGGTCGGGAAGAGCCCCGCCATCAGCAGCGTGCCGATCATGCTGATGTTGAGCAGGACGGGCGCGGCCGCGGCCGCCGCGAAACGCTGGTTGGCATTGAGCGTGCCCGCGATCAGCGTCTCGAGCGAAATGAGCGCGAGATAGGGAAAGGTGATGCGCGTGAAAGTGACGGCAAGATCGAAGCGCTCGCCGGTCAACCCCGGAGCGAGCAGCCCGACGACCTGCGGCGTGAAGAACAGCGCAACCGCGAGCAGCACGAGTTGCAGCACGACCATCGCCGCCGCGAGTCGGTCGGCGAAGGCACGCGCCGCGGCGAGCCCGTCGGTTTCCAGCGTCGCGGCGTAGCGCGGCAGGAACGCAGCCGCGAAAGCGCCTTCGGCGAAGATCGCCCGGAAATGGTTCGGGAGGCGGAACGCAACGACAAACGCATCGGCGATCGGTCCGGCGCCGAGGATCGCCGCCATCACCACGTCGCGCAGGAAGCCGGTCACGCGCGAAACCAGCGTCCAGCCGCCGACGGTCGCAATCCGCCGTATCATGGGAAGGCTTTAGCCCGAGTCGGCCTCAACGCGCGAGGGCGCGCCGTACGGCGTCGATCACGCGGTCCTGCGTGGCGGCGTCGAGATAGGCGTGCATCGGCAGGCTGATCACCTCGTCCGCGAGCGTCTCGCTGACCGCGAGCCCGCCATCGGCCGCCGGGAAGCCGCGATAGGCCGCCTGCCGGTGCAGCGGGATCGGGTAGTAGATGGCGGTCGGAATGCCCTCGGCCTTCAGCGCGGCGGCGAGCCCGTCGCGCCGGCCCGGCGCAAGCCGGATCGTGTATTGCGCCCAGACCGACGTGAATCCGGCCGGTACTTCCGGCACCGTCGCGACGTCGCGCAGCGCCTCGTTGTAACGCCGCGCCGCACGGTCGCGCGCCTCGATCTCGTCGGGGAAAATCCTGAGCTTTTCGAGCAGGACCGCCGCCTGGATCGTATCGAGGCGGCCGGTCATGCCGATCCGCACGTTGTCGTACTTGTCGCTGCCCTGCCCGTGCACGCGCAGGCTCTTGATCGTGTCGGCGAGTGCATCGTCCTCGGTGAAGATCGCGCCGCCGTCGCCGTAGCAGCCGAGTGGCTTGGCCGGGAAAAAACTCGTGGCCGTCGCGAGACCGAACGTGCCGACCGGCTTGCCCTTGTAGGTCGCGCCAAAGCCCTGCGCCGCGTCATCGAGCACAAACAGACCCTCGTCCGCCGCCACCTTCAGGATCGGATCGAAATCCGCCGCGAGTCCGAACAGATCGACCGGAATAATTGCTTTCGGCTTGAGCCCGAGCTTGCGTGCCGTCACCACGGCCTTGCGGGCGCTCACCGCGTTCAGATTGAACGTCGCTTCGTCAACCTCGGCAAACACAGGCGTCGCGCCGGTCAGGGCCACCACTTCGGCCGTCGCGCAGAAGGTGAAGGAAGGGCAGATCACCGCGTCGCCCGGCCCGATATTCTTCGCCATCAGCACGAGAAGGAGCGCGTCGGTGCCGCTCGCACACGAGATCGCGTGACGCGCGCCGCAGAATTCCGCGAGCCGCGCTTCCAGTTCGCGCACTTCCGGTCCCATGACGAACTGGCAATGCGCGAGCACGCGCGCGACGGCATCATCCACGGACTTGCCGAGACGGCGGCGCTGCGCAGCGATATCGATGAACGGGATCGGCGCGGGGTCGAGTTTCGTGTGCTGGTTCATTGAGTTTTCAGTTCAACCGACAAGCCGCGCGGGTTTCGGCGCCGCTTCGGCCTTACCGTTAAGGCAACGGATCGCAATTTCAAGACTGGCCACGCCCTCCTCGCCCGTCACGGACGGTTCGGCGTTGGAGCGCACGGCCTCGACGAAAGAAACGAGTTCGGCGCGCAACGGCTCAGCGTGACCGACCGACAGATGCCGCATCGAATAGCTGCCGTCCGGCTGGAAGCCGAAGCATTCCGTGACCTGCCGCGTGATGAGATCGCCGATCACATACTTGTCGCGCGTCGCGACATGCACGGTGCGCGCCTTGAATGGCGTGAGCCAGTTCGTGTTGATGTGCGCCAGCACGCCGGACTCGGTGCGGAACTGGAGCAGCGCGATGTCCTCGCGCTTCGCCCGCACACTCGTGAGTTGCGGCTGCACCTCGACGATGTCGGATTCCGTGAACCAGCGGATCAGATCGATGTCATGCACCGCGAGGTCGATCACCACGCCGACATTCGACATGCGCGGCGGAAACGGTCCGACGCGCGTGATGCCGATGGAAAGAATACTTTCGCCCTTGAGCGCCTGCTTGATCGTCTGCACCGCCGGATTGAAGCGCTCGACATGCCCGACCATCAGCTTGACGCCTTTGGTGCGCGCGGCAGCGACAATCTGCCGTCCCTCTTCGACGGTCGGCGCGATCGGCTTCTCGACCAGCACATGAACGCCCGCGCTGATGCAGTCGAGTGCGATCTGATGATGCAGATGCGTCGGCGCGGCGATGACGAGCGCATCGAGGCCAAGATCGATCAGGTTCTTGTGGTCGGCGACGGACTGGCAGTTCAGCGCCTTGCCAACCCGCATCGCCTGGCTGCGGTCGGGATCGGCGACGCCGATGAGTTCGACATTGGATAGTTCGGACAGCACGCGGGCGTGGTTGAAGCCCATGATGCCGACACCCACGACTCCGACGCGGACGGAACCCTGGCCCGGTGACTCTTTTGCTGCGGACGACATCAGACTGAAACACCCCTCGCTGCGCAAATTCCTACCATGACGCCCGGTGGCAGGCGAACGGATGCCCCGCCGCACTCGGCTCACAAATCATGTCAATGGTTTACAGGGTTGGTTATTCGGCCGCCGTACGGCTCGAATCCGCAACCCGGAGCGACAAACCCGCCGCCTGCGTGTCATCGAAGAACGCCTTCACGCCGTCGAGCGCGAGCTGTTCGGCGGTTTTTGTGCCGAGCGCGGGCAGCTTCTTCAGGATGTCGGCCGGTGCGGTGATGATGTGCGTACCCATGCGGTCGGCCTCGATCACGTTCCACACTTCTCGCGTCGACGCCCAGATGACCTCGACCTGTTTCGTGCCGCGCGCGGCAGCCACCGCCGTCTCCACGAGCGGCACATAGTCGATGCCGAGATCCGCGAGCCTTCCTGCGAACACCGACACGCAGCCTCCCGGCCCGCCGGCAAGTGCCGCAGTCGCGCGCTTCGCCTGATCGACCGTCGTGACAACCGTCACGTTGATCTTCACGCCCTCGTTCGAGAGCAGGCGGATCGCCTCGATCAGCGATTCACCCTTGGTGTTGATCACCGGCAGCTTCACATAAACATTCTTGCCCCAGGTCGTGATGAGACGCGCCTGCGCCACCATCTCGTCGATCTCGTCCGAGATCACCTCGAAGGAGATGTGCCGATCCGGCACCACTGCGACCAGTTCGCGCGCATAGGACTCATAGTCCTTCACGCCCGCCTTCTTCAGCAGCGACGGATTGGTCGTGAAGCCCGCGACGTATTTGAGCTTCGCCATTTCCGCGATCTGCGCCTTGTCGGCGCCGTCGGTGAAGAGCTTGATCTTGAGCTTGTCGAGTGTGGCTGTCATGGCAATCTCGGGGTCACGGGCGAGTCTGTCAGCTTGCACCCGGCCCGGCAACGGCCTATGCGGACGCGCCCCTCAAATCAAGCGGGAATCCGGGCCGGCCGCGTTCCATGACCGAAATCCTGTTCATCAAGACCTCCTCCATGGGCGATGTGCTGCACCACATGCCGGCGGTGACCGACGCCCGCCGGCACTTTCCACAGGCGCGCATCACCTGGGTCGTGGATGAGCTTTACGAGCCCCTGGCCGCCCTTCACCCGGCTGTGGACGAGATCGTGCCGATCGCCGTGCGGCGCTGGCGCAAGCGTCTGCATGAACTGCCGACCTGGAACGAGGTCCGCGAGGCGACGACGCGGCTGCGCGCGCGCCGCTACGACGCCATCATCGACACGCAGGGGCTTGTGCGCACGGCGCTGATGACACGGGTGATCAGCGGCGCGAGCCACGGCTACGACTCCGACAGCATCCGCGAGCCGTTCGCGTCGCGCTTCTACGGCAACACCTATCCCGTGAGTTGGGACCTGCATGTGATCGCGCGCAACCGCACGCTCACGGGCCTCGCGCTCGGCTATGAGCCCGAAGGCGCGCCCGACTACGGATTCGACCGCAACTACTTCAAACCGGAGTCTGCCGCGCCTTACGCGATCCTGTTCCACGCCACGGCGAAGGCCGACAAGGAGTGGCCGGAGGATCGCTGGATCGAAGTCGGCAAATCGCTCGCCGCGCGCGGACTGCAAATTGTCCTGCCGTGGGGCAACGATACCGAGCGCGAGCGCAGCGAACGCATCGCCGCGCAGGTGCCGAATGCGACCGTGCCCGAGCGCCGACCGATCCTCGAAGTCGGCAAGCTGATTGCGGGCGCGCAACTCGTCGTCGGAGTCGACACGGGCTTCCTGCACATCGCCGCCGCACTCGGAATTCCGACTGCGGCGGTCTTCACGATTGTAAAGTCGCACACCGCGTTGCCGATGGGTCCCGGCAAGGTCGAGTTGGCCGGTACTGAAAACGGAATTCCGGAAACGGCGGCGGTGCTCGCCGCCATCGAACGCCTGATCTGATACTCCGCTCGCTTATTTGTTCTTGTCGGATCGGCCGTCCATCGTCGCGCCTTCGGCGACCAGCGCGTCAATCTCCGCGTCGCTCAATCCCGCTTCCCGCAACACTTCGACACTCTGCTCGCCGAGCAAGGGCGGATGCGCGGTGATCGCGGGCGGCGTGTCGCTCCATTGACTCGGAATGCCGGTGAGGCGGATCGCGCCCTCGGTCGGGTGCTCCATCTCCTGAAAGAAGCCGACCGCCTTGAGATGCGGATCGTCGATCAGTGAATCGAGGTCGTGCAGCGGCACGCAGGGAATGTCGTTTTCGCTGAGCAGCTTCAGCCACGCTTCCGTGCTGCGTGTCGTGAGGATGTCGGCGACGATCTTGTACACTTCCGAATAGTGCTGCGTGCGCACCGCGTGATCCGACAATCGCTTGTCGGAGTTAAACTGCTCGCTCTTGCCGATCGCGCGGAAGAACGTTTCCCATTCCTTGTTGTTGTAGATGAGCACGCAGATGTAGCCGTCGCTCGTCTTGTACGGGCGGCGGTCGGGTGCGAGCAGCCGCGGATAGCCCGGCGGGCCCGCGGGCGGATCGAAGGTGCGCCCGCCCATGTGATCGCCGAGCACAAGCTGCGCCATGGTCTCGAACATCGGCACATCGACGGTCTGCGCCACACCCGAACGCTCGCGATGCACGAGCGCCGCGAGCACCGTGTGCGCCGCGCTCACGCCCATGATGCGGTCCACCATCGTCAGCGGCACATAGCGCGGCTCCTCGCCGGCCACCGTGGCATGCAGCGCCGGCAGGCCGGAAAGGCCCTGAATGAGATCGTCATAGGCCGGCCGCCCCGCATAAGGCCCGCCCTCGCCGTAGCCGATCAGGCTCACATAGATGAGCTTCGCATTCTCCGCGCGCAGGTCGCTGTCGGCGAGCTTCGCGCGATTCATGGCGGCGGCGCGCACGTTATGGATGAAGACATCGGCCGTGCGACAGAGCCGCAGGAGCGCCGCGCGGCCCTTCTCCTTCTTCACGTCGAGCACGATGCTGCGCTTGTTGCGGTTCGCCTGCAGGAAGGCCGCACCCATGCCGTGATGGCGCGAGGGCGCGGCGAGCCGTAGCACGTCGCCGCCCGGCGCTTCGACCTTGATCACGTCCGCGCCGTAGTCGGCGAGGATCTGCGTCGCATACGGGCCCATGACGACCGTCGTCATGTCCACGATGCGGATGCCGGCTAGCGGCCCCTGGGTCTTTCGCGTGTTCATCGCGCTTTCATAACGCCTTCATGGTCGCGGTGAATACCGGCTCGACCGGAATATCCTCGGTCGTGCGCTTCGTCACGTCGCGTCCCTCGTCGCGCCACGGCGCCTCGATCGTGGCCGCGATCGGGTTGAGCGGCGCCCAGTGCCAGGCGCTCGTCGGCCCGAACAGGCCGACCGCGGGCGTGCCAATCGCCGCCACCACATGCAAAAGGCCGGAATCGTTCGACACCGCGGCGTCCGCCGCCGCCAGCGCGAGGATCGCGTTGCGCAGGTCGTCGCCCGTGAGGTCGCGCGCGAATTGCCCGTCGCCCGTGATGATGCGCGCGATCTCTTTTTCTCCCGGCCCGCCCAGCACCCAGACGGCAAGCCCCTCGCCCGCCAGCCGCCGCACAAGCTCGGCGTAACTCGTCTCCGGCCACCGCTTGCCGGGACCGACCGCGCCGGGACAGAGCGCGACCACCTGGCGCGTCTCGTTCGCGAGACCATTCCGCGCACGCCAGGCGGCAACCTCGGCCTCGGGCACGACCAACTGCGGCAGCGGCCAATCCTGCTGCCGCTGTTCCGCACGCGGCAGCGCCAGCACCGCGCACTGGTCGATCATGCGCGGCAGCTCTTTCTCGCCGTAGCGCACATCGGTGAGCAGGCCGTAGCGCCATTCGCCGACAAAGCCGACACGCTCGGGAATGCCGGCGAGCGCCGGCGCCAGCGCCGCCTTCCACTTGCGCGACGTGATGATCGCCTTGCCGTAATGCTCCTCGCGCAGAATCTTCGCGAGATCGAAATTCAGACGCAGCGCCGCCTGCCGCCGCGGGATGTCGAACACCACGCCCTTGCGCACGCCCGGCATGTAATCGAGCAGCGGCGCACAAAGCTTCGACGACAGCACATCGACCGGCCGATCTGGCGTGCGGCTCTTGATCAGGCGCACCACCGAATGGCAGCGCACGAAATCGCCGATCCATACATAAGGAACGAGCAGGATCGCGCTTTGCTCCGGCGCCGTCATCAGGCGCCCCGCCATTCGCTCAGCACTTCGCGCCGCACGAATTCCTCGAGGTTGCCGCCGGAGAACAGCAGCCCGCGGATGCCCGCGGCGCGCGCCGCCTCGATGTCGCGCTCCTTGTCGCCGATCACGACGCTGCGCTCGCGATCGACCGGCCAGTGCGCCAGCAGATCGAGGATCATGCCCGGCCCCGGCTTCCGCCAGTCCGAGGCGCGGCGGTAGCGTTCGATCTCGCCTTCGGGGTGATACGGGCAATAGCGCAGGTCGTCGATGCGCGCGCCCGCGCTCGCCAGCTCTTCATTCAGATACGCATGCAACGCATGCATCGCATCTTCTGTATAAAGACCGCGCGCAATGCCCGACTGGTTGGTGACGATGAACACATAATACCCGGCGTCGTTCAGCGCCTTCACCGCCGCCTGCGCGCCTTCGATCCACTGGAAGTCCTCGCGCCGCGCCACATAGCCATGATCGACATTCAGCACGCCGTCGCGGTCGAGGAATGCGGCCGGCCGAAGCGCTTGCGTCATCAGGCTTTCGCGCCGGCGAGGCGCCGCTCGACAAGGCCGCAGACGATATGCGCGGCGGTGATATGGATTTGCTGGATGACGGCGGTCTTGTCCGACGGCGCGCACAACAGTACGTCGCAGCGCGAGGTCATGTCGCGCCCGTCCCTGCCCGTGAAGCCGACCGTGACGACGCCGCGCTCGCGCGCCGCGTCGAGCGCGCGGATCACGTTTGGCGAGCGGCCCGAGGTCGAGATCGCGATCAGCACGTCGCCCTTCGCGCCGAGCCCGCGTACCTGCCGCTCGAACACATGATCGTAGCCGTAGTCGTTGCCGATCGCGGTCAGCACCGAGCTGTCGGTCGTCAGCGCAATCGCTGCCCACGGCGCGCGGTCCTGCTCGAAGCGTGAAAGAAGCTCGGCCGCGATATGCTGTGCGTCGGCCGCACTCCCGCCGTTCCCGCACAGAAGAATTTTCCGGCCCGCGCTGATCGCCTTCGCCATCTCGTCGGCGATCCGGCCGAGGACCGCGAGGAATTCGGCGTCCGCCGAGGCCGCCTCCAGCGCCGCGAGCGAACCCGCGAGATGGCCGCGCACATAGGCCGTTTCGTTGACGTCCATCCCCGTCTCCTTCAGCGCCGAGCGGGTAGCACCCGCTTGAAAAAGTGTCCAGATTTGCCGCGTTGCGCCTGCCGCCAGCGGCGGTTAGAAGCGCGCGACTTGTAGGGGCACCCATGATCCTCGTCACCGGCGGCGCCGGCTTCATCGGCTCGAATCTGGTCGCCAGCCTGAACGAGCGCGGCGTAACCGAGATCGCCGTTAACGATCATCTCGGCTCGGTCGAGAAGGAGCGCAACCTCAAGCACCGGCGCTACTCGGGCATCGTCTCCACCGAAGAACTCTTTCGCTGGCTCGACGGCCGCAAGCTCGAAGCCATCCTGCACATGGGCGCAATCTCCTCCACGACCGCCACCGACGAAAAGGCGGTGATGGCCGCGAATTTTGAGCTGCCGATGCGGCTGCTCGACTGGTGCACGGCGACACGCACGCCGTTCATCTATGCGTCGTCGGCCGCGACCTATGGCGACGGCTCACAGGGCTTCAACGACACGCCTGATGCGCTCGCCCGCCTCCAGCCGCTCAATCTTTACGGTCGCAGCAAGCAGCGCTTCGACCTCGCGGTCGCCGAGCGCGTGCGCAACCGCGTGCCGATGCCGCCGCAATGGGCCGGACTGAAATTCTTCAACGTGTTCGGGCCGAACGAGTACCACAAGGAGGATATGCGCAGCGTCCTCTGCAAGGTCTTCCCCGACGCGAAGGCCGGCCGCCCCGTGCAGCTCTTCAAGTCGGACCGCGCCGACATCCCCGACGGCGGGCAGAAGCGCGACTTCATCTATGTGCTCGACGCGGCGGCCGTCGTCCTGTGGCTGCTCGACCACCCGCGCGTGTCGGGCATCTACAATGTCGGCACGGGCGAGGCCCGCAGCTTCCGCGACATGATCGGGGCGCTTTTCAAGGCGCTCAAGCGCGAGCCGCAGATTCACTATATCGACATGCCCGCGCAGCTTTCCGGCCGCTATCAATACTTAACGCAGGCAAGGATGGAGCGGCTGCGCGCGGCGGGCTACGATGCCCCCTTCACGCCGCTCGAGGCGGCCGTGGAGGATTATGTGACCCGCTTTCTCGACCGCCCCGATCCTTATCGCTGACGCCGGAACCATTTCATGTTCGATTTTGAACGGCGCCTCGGCGAACTGACCCGCCAGACCGTGCTGTGCGTCGGCGACGTGATGCTCGACCGCTATGTCTATGGCGACGTCGCGCGCGTCTCGCCCGAAGCGCCGACCGTCGTGCTCGCGGCGAAATGGGAAGACGTCGTGCCGGGCGGCGCCGGCAACGTCGCGCTCAACATTGCCGGCCTCGGCGCGCGCTGCATTCTTGTCGGTGTCAGCGGCAACGACGACGCGGCGCGCACGCTGCGCGACAAGCTCGCCGCCGCGCGCGGTCTCGATGTTCGTCTGGTCGGCGATCCGTCACGTCCGACCACGATGAAGACGCGCTATGTGTCGGAGCATTACTCGACGCATTTGCTGCGCGCCGACTGGGAAGACGCCCGCCCGCTCGATGCCGAACGCGAGAGGGAATTGCTCGCCGCCGCGCTCGAAGCCCTCCCCGCCTGCGGCGCGCTCATTTTGTCGGACTACGGCAAGGGCGTGCTGACGCCGCGCGTGATCGAAGACCTGATCGCCGCCGCGCGCCGCGCCAAAATCCCGGTCATCGTCGATCCCAAGGGCAACGACTACCGCATCTATCGCTTTGCAACGCTTGTTACGCCGAACCGCGGCGAACTCTCGCGCGCGTTAAATCGCGACGTCCGCACCGGCGAGGAAGTCGCCGAGGGCGCCGCCGAACTTTGCGAGCGCACCGATATCGGCGCGGTTCTCGTCACGCGCAGCGAAGACGGCATGACGCTGGTCGAGCGCGGCGAAGAGCCGGTTCACGTCCCCGCCTTCCCCGTAAAGGTGCGCGACGTCTCCGGCGCCGGCGACACCGTCGTCGCGACTATGGCCGCGATGCTGGCGCTCGGCGCCGATCTCGAAGCCGCGACGCGCGCCGCGAACGCCGCCGCCGCCGTCGTCGTGGGCAAGCGCGGGACGGCGTCCGTCACCTTCGCCGAATTGCGCTCGATGCTGCTGCCTCCGGCGCTCCGCGCCTACGAGGAGAAGCTCGCGCTCGATCCGGCGCTGCTCGAGGAGCGGCTAAACGAGTGGCGGCGCGCGGGCCTGCGCGTCGGCTTCACCAACGGCTGCTTCGATCTTTTGCATCCCGGCCATCTCAAGGTGCTCGCCGAAGCGCGCGCGGCCTGCGACCGGTTGGTGGTCGGCCTGAACAGCGACGCCTCCACCAAGCGTCTGAAGGGCGACAGCCGGCCCATCCAGGATGAGCGCGCCCGCGCCCAGCTCCTCGCCGCGCTCGAAGCGGTGGATCTCGTCGTGATCTTCGACGAAGACACTCCGCTGGAACTCATCCGCCGCGTGCGCCCGCAGGTACTCGTGAAGGGCGGCGACTACACCAAGGACCAGGTCATCGGC
>Ga0307505_10001900_pt1 | contig 15630 bp, 12 predicted proteins | sample 23_S_MG_FD_202183 | JGI IMG/M metagenome (GOLD analysis project Ga0307505, IMG submission 202183) | Soil microbial communities from Populus trichocarpa stands in riparian zone in the Pacific Northwest, United States - 23_S | ecosystem: Environmental > Terrestrial > Soil > Riparian zone > Trees...
GTTCGCGAGAACGAAGTTCGAGCGTATGCCGAGCCGACCGATGGACTCCGCGAGATCGACAGGTTTGAGGGAACCACCGGCCGCTCCAGTGTCTTGTGGGGCGGCATCCTCAACGGAAGCCTGATGCTGGGAGACCGGACGCGCCTTACGCTCAACAACACTTACAATCGCACCGCCGATAACGAAGCCCGACGCGAAACCGGATTCTCTGAGAATCTCGGCGCAATGCTCGAGGTCGATCGCCTGCGATTCGTGGAGCGCTCGGTTGCCTCGAGCCAGATTACCGCTGATCGCCAGCTAACGGCGCGGCAGAAAGCCAGGCTCGCATTCAGCGCATCGCGTGTCTCGAGGTTCGAGCCGGATCGTTCGGAGTTCGTGAAGGTCAACCCGGGCAATGGTGAGGCGTCATACTGGCTCGACGGAAGCGAGGCAGCGGTCCGGACATTCGGCGACCTGACTGAGCACAGCTTCAACACAAGCGGTGACTATTCGCTCCAGCTCGGTCCAGCTCACCGGCAGCATCTCCTCAAGCTTGGAGGGAGCTTCAGGTTCACCGACCGGCTCGCGAAGAACAGGGTTTATAGTCTCCAGGCGCCGACGCTCGGGCTTACGGCCCGGCGTCTCACGGCCGAAGAAATATTCGACGGCAGGTACTCAGCCGACTCCAGCGCAGTGTTCCGCGTGGTTCCGCTTTCACAAGGCGGCTCATACGGCGCGAACGATGAGGTCGGAGCTGGTTATGCGATGGTCGAGTTGAATCCATCCGATCGCCTTCAGATTGTCGCTGGAGCGAGAGCCGAGCGCTCGAGCACGATCGTATCCGCGGAACCGACTGTAGGACGCCGCGTCATCACGAATCCTGTGTACACTGACCTGCTACCGTCCCTCCTCTTCAACCTGCGACTGACTGACGCGCAGAACCTGCGCCTGTCATCGACCCAGACACTCGCCCGGCCCGAGTACCGCGAGCTCGCCGAGGTGCAGTATCGTGACGTTATCGGGGGAGAGAACGTGCTCGGCAATCCCGACCTCCGGCGGACGCTCATCAGGAACTTCGATGTCCGCTGGGAATGGTATCCCCGCCCGGCGGAAGTGCTGAGCATCGGAGTCTTTGCGAAGAACTTCAAGGATCCGATCGAGCGCGTCTTTCTGGCGACCTCGGGCACGCGCGTCGTGACATTCATCAATGCCGATGCCGCGGACAACCTCGGTATCGAGCTCGAGGCGCGGGCCGGGCTTGACAGGGTGGCCCATTCGCTCGGCTGGTTCACCGCGTTCTCGAACGTGACGCTCATGAAGAGCAGGGTGAGTCTGGGAGCGGATCCGCGAGTGGCTGTCGAGAAGCGCGCTATGGTCGCGCAGGCGCCGATAGTCGTGAACGCGGGGCTCTCGTACGCGTCGCCGGTCTCGGCGCTAAGCGCAACCCTGCTCTTCAATCATGTCGGGCGCCGAATCGTAACTGCGAGCCAGCGTCCGCTTCCTGTCACCTACGAGGCCGCGCGAAGTGCGCTCGACATGTCAGTGCGTGTTCCCGTCGCGAAGGGATTTGCAGCGAAGTTCGACGGGCGCAATCTGCTCGACGAGCCATACCTTCAGACCCAGGGCAGTGTCACACGTGAGTCGTACCGCGCCGGTCGCGTCTACTCGCTCGGGTTGACCTGGCAGCCGTGACACGGCCGGTGCGCCAATCGTGACGCGGCCGTGACCGCTACCGTGCTTCAGAGAGACACGCACCTGCTTGCTTGGGGGTGCGTGTTTTTTTTGGCCTTCAAACCCAGAGACTCATGAAAATTCGTTACCTGCTTCCCGTCATCGCCGGATCTCTCACCCTTGCCTGCTCCGAGATAGATCCACTCGGCCCGGACGACACGGTCCCCCAGGGGTCTGCGATGATAACGGCTGATATCACCGCCGACCGGCTTTTCCGGGCCGAGACCACCTACACACTTTCGGGATTCATCAAGGTTGCGAACGGCGCGACACTCACGATCGAGCCAGGCACGAAGATCGTGGGAGACTTCGACGTTCCCGGCTCGTCGCTTTTCGTTCTCCGGGGAGCGAAGATCATGGCGATAGGCACCGAAGACCGCCCAATCGTTTTTACCTCAGAGCGTTCTTCGGGAAGGCAGGCGGGAGACTGGGGCGGTCTCATCATCGTCGGCAACGGGTTGCTGAATCGCGCCGACCCGACGATTCTCGAGGGAACGGGAACCAATGCGACGAATCCCCCGGTGAATTATGCGGGGGGAACCAACAATGCCGATGACAGCGGCGAGCTCCGCTATGTGCGCGTCGAGTTCGCCGGTTATGCGACTGCCGCGGATCAGGAACTGAACAGCTTTACGTTTGCCGCGGTCGGGAGCGGAACGCGGCTCTCATATCTCCAGTCGCTCTACGGACTCGACGACTCGTTCGAGTGGTTCGGCGGCGCGGTCGATGGCAAATACCTTGTTTCGTACGAAGCGGGTGACGATCACTTCGACGCTTCGGAGGGCTATACCGGCCGCAACCAGTTTCTGATTGCGTTTCAGTCAATCCGGCCTGACGCACGCCCGGCCGCGGGAAGCGCGTCGTCGGATCCGCAGGGAATCGAGAACGATGGATGCGCCGGTGCGAATTGCCTGAACGGGCAGAATTCACTGCCACGCACCGATGCGATGTTCGCAAACTTCACCTTGGTGGGAACTGGCACCGGCGTTGTTGACGGAACCTCCGGCGGGATCGGAATGATGCTGCGCCGCGGGACGGCGGGTTACTACGTTAACGGCATCGTTGCCCGGTGGCCGCGGGCGGCGATCAGCCTGCGCGACCAGAGCACACTCGACAGGGTTGCCGACGGCACCCTCCTGATCAGGAACCTATTTCTCGCGGAGAACGGATCCGTCTTTCAGGCCGCATCCGCAGGCACCGTGCAGGGCTCGCTCGATCCGGCGGCTGCGGCGATCGAGGTCGCCGCAGACGGCGTGACGACCTCATCGATATTCACATCGCTTCCGGCAGTCCCCGGCGTTCTCGATTGGAGCCTCTCAGCCGGCGCTGCGGCCCGCACCGGGGGCACGGGCGCCTTCACCGGTTCTCTCGCGGCGAAGGCTGGATCATTTGTGACAGGGACTTCGTATCGCGGAGCAGCCGACCCGACCGGCCCGAAATGGTGGTCAGGGTGGACGAACTACGCGCGCAATTGATCCGGCTTGCCGCGGTTCTCGTCGCCACGGTTCTCGCGGTTGCCTGCAGTGATGGGCAGGCAGCCGCGAGAGTATCGCGTGCACCGGCGTCCGGCATCGTTGACAGCATAATCGATCCCGGTGAGGCTGCAGCTCGATTCGTGCGCGGCGTTCCGCGGGTGGCCGCGCTCGAAGGTGGCGCAAAAAGCGCTGATGAGCTGGTCGAGGGCTTCTTCGAGGCCATCGCCAGGGGCGACAGTGCTGCGATCGCAGGAATGGTGGTCAACCGCGCAGAGCATGGATTCCTTTACTACCCGACGAGCATCTATACAAGAAAGCCATACGAGCTTTCGCCTGATATCGCCTGGCTGCTCAGCTCGGAGACAAACCTGAAGGCGGCGCGGCGGCTGGTCCGGCGCCTTGGCGGACAAAGTGTCCCCGTTTCAAGCTGGACGTGCGACAAGGTCGAGCAGGAAGGGCTGAATACGATTCGATCAAGCTGTTCCGTTTCAGTCGCCGAAGAGAAAGGTCTTCGAAAGCGGCAGCTGTTCCAGTCCCTCATCGAGCGCGGCGGCAGGGTAAAGTTTCTCTCATACGCCGGAGACCTGTGAACGTAACGACAACGTAACGGGCATGTGATTGCGTAGCCCGCGTCGCCAGGCGCGGGAATATTTCGCGCGTCAATTAAATGAGAGACCCGCGTGCGTCGCAGGTATTTAACAGCAGCATTCCACATCTTCATCCCAATCGGTGCTGTGGCGCAGGGCTCTGTTCAACCCGACAGCGCCCGGGCTGCGCCGGCGGTTGACTTCTCCGGGATACTCTTCGCGAATTATCAGTATCGCACCGGGAACACTGCGGGCTCGGCCAACAAGTTCGACGTCGAGCGGGCGTATCTCACTTTCCGGGCCCCGGCGGGAGACCGCGCAAGCGTACGCGTCACCGCAGACGTGTATCAGCAGGCGACATCAGAAGGTGATGCTTACTATCGCGGATGGTCTTTCCGCGCCAAATACGCCTATGTCCAGTATGACTACCTGAAAGGAAAGGCGTGGCGCGGCTCTGCCCGGATCGGACTGCTCCACACAGTATTCGTCGAGCACGATGACTCGTTCTGGCCAAGGTGGCTCGGCACCAGCCCCACCGAGCGGGCCGGGTTCTTCTCATCAGCCGACGCCGGCGTTGCCAACACCATCACGTTGCCGGGGAATTTCGGCGAGATCTACTCCACTGTAACCAACGGGCCCGGCTACACTTCGCGCGAGACCGACCGGTTCAAGGACATCGCCACGCGCGTGACGATCAGGCCATGGGCGTCGAATGGGCCTTCATCGGTGAAGGGAGTCGCGCTCACTGCGTGGGGATACAAGGGAGCGACGGCCAGTCGCTTCGTCAACGGCGGCACCGGCCAGGTTGGAGAGGTGGGTGACGCCCTGAAGCGTGACAGGTGGGGACTCCATGCCGCGTCGGCTTCGCCCCGGCTCACGGTTGCAGCTCAGTATGCGAAGCGGCTCGATGAGGGAGAGAGCGGCCTCAACACACAGTCATCACCACGTGCAGTGATCGACAGCGCCGGAACGCTCGTCTCGGCATACGCGAGCGTGAGGCCGCTGCCGGGAGTCGGCAAGAGGCCTCATCCCCTGTCGCTCCTTTTCCGGGTGGACAGGGTAACGACGGAAACCGACACCGATGCATCGTATGACTTCGTCGTGGCGGGCGCGATCTGGGATTTCTCCAGCCGCCTTTCAATGTCGCTCGACTATCAGGAAAAGACGCCGCGCGTGGGAAGGCCGGTAGCGGCCACGAGAACGTGGTTCACCCATTTCGTAGCCCGGTTTTAGCCGTGACACGTTCGTTACTGTGGCGGGCCCGGCAGCTTACCGGGCTCAAATAGCTTTCACTCGTTGCGACAACTTCAATCATGAACATGGAGCATTCTTGAAACGCCTATTGCTCGCGGCTGCAGCGCTTGCCGCAATCGCCTGCAGCTCCGACTCGAAGGACAGCCCGCGGCGCTCCGGTTCGGTTGACCTGACCGGAGCGGGTGCGACGTTTCCTTATCCTCTGTACTCGAAGTGGTTCTCCGACTACGCGGGTCTGACCGGCGTGAGAATCAACTACCAGTCGATCGGCTCGGGCGGAGGTATCCGGCAGCTGACCGAAGGCACCGTCGACTTCGGCGCATCTGACAGCCCGATGACGGATGAGGAGATCGCGAGGGCAAGAGGTCCCGTCCTGCATTTTCCGACAGTCCTTGGCGCCGTAGTTGTCACATACAATCTTCCCGGACTCGAGCCTACGCTGAAGCTCTCGGGAGAACTTGTCGCCGACATTTTCGCGGGCAGGATCCGGAAATGGAACGACCCGCGAATCGCGTCGCTCAATGCGGGCGTCAGCCTGCCGGGTGACGACATCATCGTAGTGCATCGCAGCGACGGGAGCGGAACCACGTTCGTCTTCACCGACTACCTCACGTCAGTCAGTCCTTCGTGGGCGGCGGGCCCGGGCCGCGGCAAGGAAGTCCCGTGGCCCGTGGGCCTCGGTGGCAAAGGCAATGAAGGAGTGTCGGGCCAGGTGAAGCAGACTCCGGGAGCGATCGGTTATGTCGAGCTCGCCTACGCGAAACAGAACAACCTTCGCACGGCCGCGATTCAGAATGCGTCCGGCAGTTTCATCGAGCCGACTCCAGCCGGAATGACGGCGGCCGCCGCTGGCGCGGCCGCGGCACTCTCAGCCGACACGGACTATCGTCTGTCGATCGTCAACGCTCAGGGCGCCGAGGCTTATCCGATATCGTCGTTCACCTGGATCCTGGTGTATCACGACCAGCGCGATGCCGTGAAGGGTGCAAAGCTCGCCGATTTCCTTCGCTGGGCTCTTACCGAGGGTGAAAAGCAGGCCGCGTCTCTCGACTATGCGCCGCTTCCCGAATCGATGGCGGAGCGGCTGGTCGCGAGAATCGATTCGCTCAAGGTCGGCTCGACCCAGTGACCGGCGCTGCCGCAAGGCTGCCGGGCGATCCGCTCCACGATCGCCAGGCGGCCCGGTCGATGAAGGCCTCGCAACGTGGTGACAGGCTCTTCCAGATCCTGATCACGAGTTTTGCCATCTGCATCCCGTTGCTGCTCGCAATTATTGCGATCTCGATTCTGATTGCCGCCTGGCCGGCATTGTCGAAAGCCGGACTGGGTTTTCTCACCGATAGCCACTGGAACGTCTCCGCCGGCGAGTTTGGCGCCGCGCCGGCGATCTATGGGACACTGGTCTCGTCAGCACTCGCGCTCCTTCTCGCAACGCCCCTCGCGCTCGGCGTATCGATCTTCCTCGCCGAGATCGCTCCGAAGTGGCTCCGGACCCCGGTGGGATTCACGATCGACCTGCTCGCGGCGATTCCAAGCGTCGTTTACGGCCTCTGGGGAATTTTTTTCCTGATACCGCTGCTGCGTGATCCGGTCGCCCCGTTCATCAAGGACACGCTGGGACTCGGAGCGACGCCGCTCTTCAGCGGGCCGAACTACGGCTACAGCATGCTTGCCGCAGGCGTCATACTGGCGATAATGATCCTGCCGTACATCTCGGCAGTCACCCGCGAAGTGCTGATGGCGGTGCCGCAGTCGCAGCGCGACGCCGCGCTTGCCCTCGGCGCCACCCGCTGGGAGATGATACGGGATGCTGTGCTCCCATACGCCCGCTCCGGCATCATCGGCGGAATCATCCTGGGTCTCGGAAGGGCGCTCGGCGAGACGATGGCCGTGACGATGCTCATCGGAAACAGGCCGGAGATTTCAGCATCGCTGTTCGCACCCGGATACACGATGGCGTCGCTCATCGCGAACGAATTCAGTGAGGCGACGAGCGACATGCATCTCTCGGCGCTCATGGCGGTCGGCGCGGTGTTGTTCGGCATCACGCTGATAGTGAACGCGCTTGCGCGCTGGCTCGTGTGGCGGGTCACGAAGGGCGGGGTCAGTTGAGTCGCCGGACGCGCCGGGCGAAGAGCGGATTCATGCTCGGGCTTACTTACGTCGCCGCTGTGCTTGCGACGCTTCCGCTGCTTCTCATCCTGTTCCACCTGCTCAGGCAGGGCGCTGCGTCGATAAGCCTGGAATTCTTCACGGAGATGCCACGGCCGGTTGGCGAAGAAGGCGGAGGGATGTCGAATGCGATCGTCGGCACCCTCATACTGCTCGGCGTCGCTTCCGCGATCGGGCTTCCAGTCGGAATCGGGGCGGGCCTGTACCTGGCTGACAAGCGTAACGCCCCGCTGGCGATGACGGTCAGATTTCTTTCCGACGTTCTCAACGGACTTCCATCCATTGTCATGGGGATCTTCGCATGGGAATTTCTCGTGCGGCCATTCGGCGGATTCTCCGCACTCGCCGGGGGGGTCGCGCTGGGGGCGATGATGATTCCGCTGGTGACGCGGACGACCGAGGAGATGATCCGGCTTGTGCCAGCTTCGCTGAAGGAGGCTGCCCTCGCTCTCGGCTATACCCGCTGGAGGACATCAGTCACGATAGTACTGAGAACGGCGTTACCGGGGATCGTCACCGGCGCGCTCGTAGCGGTTGCCCGCATTGCCGGGGAGACGGCACCGCTTCTGTTCACTGCGCTGGGCAACCAGTTCTGGTCCACTTCGCTGCGTGAACCGATTGCGGCGCTTCCACTGCAGATCTTCTCGTACGCGATAAGCCCGTACTCGACCGCGCACTCGATGGCCTGGGCCGGCGCGCTCGTCCTCATAATGATCGTTCTCATCATCAGCCTCATCGCGAAATACGTGACACGGAGAAAGTTTGCGGGCGGCGGAGACTGAGCGCGCGCCGGGCATTGACCCGGCTACCAGCGAGCCGACACTCGCGAGCGTCGCGCCTGCGGCTCCGCCGAGAATCGTTACGCGGCGGCTCAATGCTTTCTTCGGAGACCTGCGCGCGGTACGCAACGTGAGCATCGAGTTCGCCGAGAAGGCAGTTACCGCCGTGATCGGCCCGTCGGGCTGCGGCAAGTCGACGATGCTTCGTTGCCTGAACCGGATGCACGAGATAACGCCCGGGGCCATCGTGGAGGGCGACGTGCTTCTCGACGGCGTGAGCATCTACAAGGGTGGGCCTGATCCGATTGCGGTGAGGCGACACATCGGCATGGTTTTCCAGCGCCCGACGCCGTTCCCGACGATGTCGATACGGGATAATGTCTCAGCAGGCCTGCGACTCAGGCTTACCTCCCGGCCATCGAAAACAGAAACCGAGGAGATCGTGGAGTCGGCGCTCCAGCGGGCGGGACTCTGGAACGAGGTGAAGGACCGGCTTCGCGAAAGCGCAATGGCTCTTTCCGGAGGGCAGCAGCAGCGCCTCTGCATCGCCCGCGCGCTGGCAACGAAGCCCGAGGTTCTCCTGCTCGACGAGCCAACGGCATCGCTCGACCCGATGAGCACGCAGACGATCGAGGAGCTCGTTTACGAGCTGAAGCAGTCGATCGCAGTCGTGATCGTCACCCACAACATGCAGCAGGCGGCACGAGTGTCTGATCGCACGGCATTCATGCTGGCCGGCGAGCTGATCGAATTCGACGAGACGACGACGTTGTTCACGAGACCGAGAGATTCGCGCACCGAAGCATACGTAACCGGGCGGTTCGGATGAGCGGAAGCGGCAAGCCCGGCGTCGAGGCACGGGGCTTCTCATTCTGGTACGGCGAGAAGCAGGCGCTTTTCGACATAAGCGCCGGCCTGCCCGAGCGGGCGATAACCGCGCTCATCGGACCATCCGGCTGTGGCAAGTCGACCTTCCTGCGGTCAATCAACCGGATGAACGACACCATCCTCGGGACCAGGCACGAGGGCGACATGCTGCTGGGGGGAGAGGACGTCTACGCCTCGCACAGGAATGTCGAGGAGCTTCGCTCGCAGGTCGGAATGGTGTTCCAGCGCTCCAATCCGTTCCCGAAATCCATTTACGACAACGTTGCCTACGGGCCGCGAATAAATCGCAATCTGCCGCGCCGCGATCTCGATGAGATCGTCGAACAGTCGCTGAAGCGTGCCGCGCTCTGGGAAGAGGTGAGAGACCGGCTGAAGTCGAGCGCGCTCGGTCTCTCCGGCGGCCAGCAGCAGCGGCTGTGCATCGCGCGCGCGCTCGCCAACGAGCCATCGATCCTTCTCCTCGACGAGCCCGCAAGCGCGCTCGATCCAGCCGCGACGCAGCGTATCGAGGAGCTTCTCTTCGAGCTCAGGAACGAGCTCACCATTGTGATCGTAACGCACAATCTCCAGCAGGCGGGCCGCCTGTCAGACATGACCGCATTCTTCTATCTTGGGCATCTTGTCGAGATGGACCGCACCGACACAATGTTCACACGCCCGCGTGAAGAGCGCACGGAAGCCTATATCACCGGGAGGTTCGGATGACCGCATCAATGCAGAACCCAGGATTCCGCCATTTCCACGAACAGCTCGCCGAGCTGAAGCGCAAGCTTCTCGAGATGTCGGGAAACGCCGAGCGCCTAGTCGAGCTCTCGATACACGCGCTCCTCGAGGGCGATCGCGCGATGGCCGAAGAGGTAATCGCCGGCGACAAGGCGCTCAACACTCTCGAGGTCGAGGTCGAGCAGCTTGCCGTCTCGCTTCTCGCCCTCCAGCAGCCGATGGCCCGCGACCTGCGCTTTCTCGTCGCAACGATCAAGGCGTCGAGCGACCTCGAGCGGGTTGGCGACCACGCGGTGAACATTGCGGAGTCGGCGATACGGCTGGCTGACTACGGCGGAAAAGTTGCGCCGACTCCCGAGCTCGAGGACATGGCTAGACGCGCACGGCAGATGCTCAGCAACGCCCTCGACGCATTCACGCGGAACGACGGTGCCCTCGGCCGCGAGGTGTGCAAGGCGGACGACGCGGTCGACTCGCTGCATGATTCAGTCTTCCGCATTCTTCTCACCCACATGATGGAAGATGCGCGAACCATCGGCAACTCTCTCGAGATGCTTCTCGTAAGCCGGAATCTCGAGCGCGTCGCCGACCTCGCGACGAACATCGCCGAAGACGCCGTTTACGTCGCCGAAGGCCGCCAGATCAAGCACCACTTTGAAGACTGAGCAGCGTTGACCACCGAAGCGACAGGCCTCGGTCTTCCCACCCCTGACGATCAGCGAGCCCGCGCAGCATCTGTGCGGATCGCCGCGATCGACATCGGGTCGAACTCGATCAGGCAGATAATCGCCGACGTTTCCCCCACCGGCGCCATCCGCGTCGTGGACGAGATGAAAGCCGCGCCGCGGCTTGGAGCAGGCCTTCACTCGACTGGCCGGCTGAGCGATGACTCGATGGATGCGGCTATCGAGGTTCTCAGCCGCATGTCCGACCTTGCCAGCCAGCTTGGCGCGAAACGCAGGCGAGTGGTCGCAACCAGCGCGGTGAGGGAGGCCGCGAACGGTGCCGAATGGCTCGCGCGGGTCAAGGCCGAGACCGGGCTCAACGTCGTGATGCTGAAGGGCGAGGACGAGGCGCGGCTCAGCTTCCGCAGCGCACAGGCGCATTTCGATCTCGCGTCAGGCCGTGCCGTGATAATCGACATCGGAGGTGGCTCGCTCGAGCTTGCACTCAGCGCCGGCGGTCTGATCGACCGGCTCATCTCGTTTCCTTTCGGAGCAATCCGGCTCACTGAAAAGTATTTCGGCAACGGAATATCCCCCGGGGCCCTCAGAAAGCTGCGCCGCTTCGTGAAGAAACGCCTTCGCGACGACATCTCAGCGAAAGACTGGCGGGGCGCTCAGGTAATCGGATCCGGCGGCACCTTCACGAACCTCGCCGGAATGGTTCTCGCCAGACAGGGAATGCCGACCGCCCGCACAGTTCATGGAACCGTCGTGGCACGCGCCGAGCTCGAGCACCTCGTTGACAGCCTCGCGGCGATGGAGCCTGCCGAGCGGCTCACCGTGCCCGGACTGAACGCGGGACGCGCCGACATCATTGTCGCCGGGCTCGCCGTCGTCGCTGAAACGATGGCGCGCCTCGAATCTCGCGAGCTCTCCGTCTCGAGCTACGGCATTCGTGAGGGAATTCTTCTCGACCTGGCTCAGGTCAAGCCGGAGTCGGCGGACCATGGAGACGCGCGTGAGCGATCCGTATGGGAGCTCGCGAGAAAGTCGCATTTCGAGGAGCCGCATGGGCGGCATGTTCAGAAGCTCGCGCTCCGGCTGTTCGACTCCATCGGCGCGCGCCTCGGCTGCGCGCAGGAAGACAGGCAGGCGCTTGCCGATGCGGCGCTGCTCCACGACATCGGATATCACATCAGCTACGACAAACACCACAAGCACTCATACCATCTCATCATCCACGCCGAGCTTCTCGGAATGACGCCCGCGGAGCAGATAGTGATCGCCAATGTCGCCCGCTACCATCGAGGGGCCGAGCCGCGCAGGTCGCACCGGAGCTTCGGGCCTCTCAACGCCGCGACCCGCGCCCGAGTGCTTCGCCTCGCGGCAATTCTCCGGGTCGCGGACGGATTCGACCGCGGGCATACCGGAGCAGTCGAGGACATCAGGGTGCGGTGGCTGTCGCGCGCGCTCCGGCTGATCGCGGTGCCGGATCAGAAAACGAAGACCATGCGACTCGAGCTGTGGGGAGCGAGCCGGAAGTCAGGACTGCTCGCAAAAGTCGCTGGCACCGACGTCGAGATAGTGGGGCCCGGCGGCGTGGCCCTGACCGCCGAGGACGACGGCCGAGGAACCGACTAGCCGCCCGACCTGGAAAGACTCGCCGTGTTTCCCGGGCCAGGGCGTGACGAGGCTGAGCTTTCCCCCCAGCTGTTTCGCAGGAAAACCGCCTGAGCGACATACTCGGCTCCGTTCCCGGGCGTCTTCTGGACGTATGAGCCGTCGCTCTTCAGCTCCCATGCCTGACGGTTGTCTGCAAGGCAGGTCTCGAGGAGACTCCGGAGGCGCGAATGCATGACTTCCCCGTCCACCGGAGCCAGCGCCTCCACTCTTCGGTCGAAATTCCTCGGCATCCAGTCCGCCGAGCCGAAGTAGTACTCCTCCTCACCGCCGTTCCGGAAATAGAAAACGCGGGAGTGCTCGAGGAATCTGCCGACGATGCTCGTGACTCTGATCCTTTCGCTGACGCCCGGGATACCCGGCCTCAGGCAGCAGATGCCTCGAATTATGAGATCTATCTCAACTCCAGCCCGCGAAGCAGCATAAAGGTTCTCGATCATCTCGGTGTCGACGAGAGCGTTCATCTTCGCGATTATGCGCCCGCCCCTTCCCTGCTCAGCGTGCTCCGTCTCGCGTGCGATCATTTCGCGGAACCGCTGCCGCATGTCGCCTGGAGCGACGATGAGCTTGCGGTAAAGGCGCTGGCGCGAGAAGCCGGTGAGCGCATTGAACAGGTCGCTCAGGTCCGCGCCGATCGACGGATTGCAGGTGAAAAGGCCGATGTCGGTGTAGACGCGCGCCGTCTTCGAGTTGTAGTTGCCGCTGCCGATATGAGCGTACCGCCTTATTCCATCACCCTCGCGCCGTACTACGAGCGTCGTCTTGGTGTGAGTCTTCAGCCCGCCCAGGCCATAGGCAACGTGCACGCCGAAGCTCTCGAGCGTGCGCGCGAACGTGATGTTGTTCGCCTCGTCGAACCTCGCCTGGAGCTCGATCAGCACCACTACCTGCTTGCCGCGCTCCGCCGCCTGCGTCAGCGCGCGCACGATCGCGGTGTCCCCGGTGGTGCGATAGAGCGTCATCTTTATCGCCAGGACGTTCTCGTCGAGCGCCGCGGCCGTGATGAAGTTCTCAACCGAGGCAGCAAACGAGTCGTAGGGGTGGTGAACAAGGATGTCGCCTTCGCGAATGACGTCGAATATCGAGCGCGTCGTGTCGCGCAGCTCCGCCGGCACCGCGGGGATCAGCGCAGGATCCCGCGCTTCAGGTATCTCGAGAGTGGCCAGGGACATCAGGTCGCCAAGCGCGAGAAGGGATCCAGTCTCGACCAGGTCGATGTCCGGGAGTGACGGGATGTCATCCTCCTGGTCCTCGCGCAGCTCGTCGAGAAGCAGCTTCTGCAATCCGGGAGGTGTGCCCGATTCGATCTCGACGCGCACGACTTCCGCGAACCGGCGGCGGAAGACCTGTTCTTCGATCAGTGCCATCAGGTCTTCGGGCTCTTCCGAGTGCGTCAGCTCCAGGTCGGAGTACCGCGTAACGCGGAAAACATTCGAGCTTGCCACCTCCATTCCCGGAAAGAGCGATGCAAGATTGCCGGTGATGAGCTCCTCGAGAGGCACGAACCGGTGCGGGACACCCGTAGGAACCCACCGCGGCAGGCTTCTGGGAACCTTTACGCGCGCGAACTCCTCGTCTCCGGACTCCGGATGCCGCAGCTGGACCGCTAGCGACAATGAGAGATTCGAGATGTAGGGGAACGGGTGGCTCGGATCCACGGCAAGGGGCGTCAGTACGGGGAATACCTGCGACTCGAAGAACTCGTCAATTGTCTGGAACTCATCCGCGGAGAGCTCGTTCATGTGGACGAGCTTTACTCCAACTCCTTCCAGCGCGGGCAGGAGGTCCTCGTGAAGGCACTGCTGCTGGCGCGCGACGAGTCCGGCGACCCGTTCCCTTATCGCCTCGATCTGCTCGTGTGGTGACATGCCATCGGGCGCAGGCGCCTGCATTCCGGCGGCAAGCTGGCGGCGGAGACCGGCAACCCGCACCATGTAGAACTCATCGAGGTTGGTGCTGAAGATCGACAGGAACTTCAGCCGCTCGAGAAGCGGATTGCGCGGGTCGAACGCCTCGCAGAGCACGCGCGCGTTGAACTCCAGCCAGCTCAGCTCGCGATTGATGTAGAGCGACGGATCTATGCTGCCGGCTTCGCTCATGGGCCGATGAACGCCCGCAGCAGCAGGTACGAGATCGCGGCGATGATGCCTGACGCCGGAATCGTCAGGATCCACGCCCAGACAATGCGGCCGGCGACTCCCCACCTGACCGCGGAGAACCGGTTCGTCGCCCCGACTCCGACGATCGCCCCGGTGATCGTATGCGTAGTACTGACCGGGATTCCCATCGTCGTCGCCATGATGATCGCGACAGCCCCGGCGCCTTCGGCCGCGAACCCGCCGATGGGACGGAGCTTCGTGATCCGTGACCCCATGGTCTTGACGATCCGCCATCCCCCGAAAAGAGTTCCGAGAGCGATCGCAGCGTGTGCGCTCAGAATCACCCACGTCGGGATTGTGTTGGCATCGGGAACATAGAGATGCCGCATCCAGCCCGTTTCCGCCGCCAGGAGCGGTTCGACCGAAACGAGAAGGCCCACCATGATGCCCATTGTCTTCTGCGCGTCATTCCCGCCGTGCGCGAGGGAGAACAGGGCGGAGCTCACGAGCTGCCCTTTCCTGAAGAACCTGTTGACCGGCGCGGGCATGGCGTTCCTGAATGTCCAGAAAAGGACGAGCATTATCAGGAACCCGAGAAACATCCCGAAAAGCGGGGAGATGACGATGAAGGTGAGGGTCTCGATCCACTTCCGCCCCCAGAGCAGCGCTCCCATGCCCGCTTTCGAGATTGCGGCGCCGGCATATCCGCCGATCAGCGCGTGAGAGGAGCTCGAGGGAATTCCGTAGAACCACGTGATGAGGTTCCAGGTTATCGCTCCGAGAAGTCCCGCAAGAATTACGTTCGGCGTGACGATGTTAAGGTCGATCAGGCCGTTGCCGATTGCCCGCGCAACCGCAGTGGTGAATACGAAAGCGGCGATGAAGTTGAAAAACGCGGCCCAGACGACCGCCGTCAGCGGGTTGAGGACCCGGGTTCCGACGATCGTGGCGATCGAGTTGGCGGAATCGTGGAAGCCGTTTATGAAATCGAAGATCAGAGCAACTATTACGATACCCAGGACGTAGTGGAGGACCATCAGCCGTTCTTGAGAGCTATGCTCTGAAGGGTATTACCAACATCCTCGCACTGGTCTATGGCGTCCTCGAGCTTGTCGTAGAGCTCCTTCCACTTCATCACTTCGATCGCGTCGGTCGACGTCGAGAAAAGCTCCTCGACTGCCTCGTGATACACCGAATCGCCTTCTTCCTCGAGCATCTTGAGCTGCCGGTTCGCGCTCGAGACAGTCTTCGGGTCCTTCATTTTCCTTACCGCATCCTCGATGCATCGAGTGGAGCGGAGCAGGACCTCGGACAGCATCACTCCGTGGCGGCGTGATTCCTTGATGTGGAAGATCGAGGCACGCCGGGCGCAGCCGTCGATGAGGTCCACAACCTCGTCGAGATGCTGCGCGAGCAGGTGGATGTCCTCGCGGTCGAACGGGGTGACGAAGGTCCGGTCGATCCTGTCTATCGTATCGTGGGTGAGGTTGTCAGCTTCGTGCTCGAGCGTCTTGATGGCTGACACATGCTGCTCGATCTTTGACGGATCCTTGAAAAGCTCGTGAAGCAGATCAGCCGAGCCGGACATCCGGCTGGCA
>Ga0307505_10001901_pt1 | contig 15627 bp, 14 predicted proteins | sample 23_S_MG_FD_202183 | JGI IMG/M metagenome (GOLD analysis project Ga0307505, IMG submission 202183) | Soil microbial communities from Populus trichocarpa stands in riparian zone in the Pacific Northwest, United States - 23_S | ecosystem: Environmental > Terrestrial > Soil > Riparian zone > Trees...
CTTCCGGCCCGCTGACGGGGCTGGTGAACAACGCCGCCGGCAACTTCATCAGCCCGACCAAGGACCTGACGCCCAACGGCTTCAACGCCATCGCCAACATCGTGTTCCACGGCAGCTTCTACGTGACGCACTCGGTCGGCAAGCGCTGGATCGAGGGCGGCACCAAGGGCTCGGTGATCTCGATCCTCGTCACCTGGGTGTGGACCGGTTCGCCGTACGTGGTGCCTTCGGCCATGTCCAAGGCCGGGCTGCACGTGATGACCAAGTCGCTCGCCGTCGAATGGGGCAAGCACGGCATCCGGCTCAACGCCATCGCGCCGGGCCCCTTCCCCACCGAAGGCGCCACCAGGCGCCTGCGCCCGGGCGGGGATTTCGGTTCCAGCACCAAGGTGAACCCGATGCGCCGCGTGGGCGAGATGTCGGAGCTGCAGAACCTCGCGACGTTCCTGATGGCCGACGGCTGCGAGTGGCTCACCGGCGAGACCATCGCCATCGACGGCGGCGGCTACCTCGCCACCGGCGCCTACTTCACCGAGCTCGACCAGATGTCGGACGCCGACTGGCAGGCGGCGCGCGAGCTGATCAAGGCGCAGAACGACAAGGACCGCGCCGGCCGCGCCGCCTGAGCATGGCCGAGAAACTCGCAGCCCGCCCCGCGGCCACCGTGCTCCTGCTGCGCGACGGCAGCCTGGGGCCCGAAGCCTTCCTCCTGCAGCGCACGCAGAAGGCGGCCTTCCTCGCCGGCGCGTACGTGTTCCCGGGCGGCGCGCTCGACAAGGCCGACCAGGACCTGCGCGTGCTGCGCCGGGTCGCCGGCCTCTCGGACGCGGAGGCGAGCGAGCGCCTCGGCGTGGCGGGCGGCGGCCTCGCCTACTGGGTGGCGGCGGTGCGCGAATGCTTCGAGGAAGCCGGCATCCTGCTCGCCGAGGGCGAGGACGGCCGCGCAGTGGACGCGGCGCGCGCCGCGCAGCTGGCGCAGTACCGGGCGCTGCTGCACGGCGGCAAGCTCGGCTTCGCCGAGTTCCTGGAGAAGGAGCGGCTGCTGCTGCGCGCGGGAGACCTCGCCTACTTCGGGCACTGGATCACGGCGCCGGGCCGCGCGCGGCGCTTCGACGCGCGCTTCTTCCTCGCCCTCGCGCCGGCCGGCCAGGCGGGCTCGCACGACGGCGCCGAACTCGTCGCCAGCCAGTGGCTGCGGCCGCAGGAGGCGATCGAGCGCGAGGCGCGCGGCGAGATGGAACTGGTGTTCGCCACGCGCAACACGCTCGCGGACCTGACGCGCTTCGCGCGCGCCAAGGACGCCCTCGCCCACGCGCGCGAGGTGGACGTCGAGACCAACCGCGCCTGCTGGGCGCTCGGCGCGGACGGCACGGCGGCCCTGTTCCGCCGCCGCGACCCGCAGTACTTCGAGATCCACTGGAGCGATCCGGACGAAACCGGCGAGACCAGCGTCGCGCTGGAGCCCGGCAGACCGAAGCGCCTCGACCAGTACGTCACGCGCCTCATCGCGCCCAATCCCGGCATGATGACCGGGCCCGGCACCAACACCTACCTGGTCGGCGGGGAGGACCTCGCGGTGATCGATCCGGGCCCCGCGATCGACTCGCACGTCGCGGCGATCCTCGCCGCGGGCGCGGGCCGCATCCGCTGGGTGCTGTGCACGCACACGCACCTGGACCATTCGCCGGCGGCGGCGGCCCTCAAGGCCGCCACCGGCGCGGTGCTGATCGGCCGGCCGGCGCCGGAGCAATCGAACCAGGACCGCGGCTTCGCCCCGGACCGCGTGCTCGCGCACGGCGACCGCCTGATGATGGGCGGCCTCACGCTGCGCGCGCTGCACACGCCGGGACATGCCTCCAACCACCTGTGCTACCTGCTGGAGAACACGCGCATGCTGTTCACCGGCGATCACGTGATGCAGGGCTCCACGGTGGTGATCAACCCGCCCGACGGCGACATGATCGCCTACCTCGCTTCGCTCGAAATGCTGCTCGCCGAGGACATCCTGATCCTCGCGCCGGGCCACGGCCACCTCATCGGCGAGCCGCACCGCGAGGCGCGCCGCCTGATCCGCCACCGCCTGGCGCGCGAAACCAAGGTGCTGAACGCGCTGTCGCGCCTGGGCGCACCCACGCTCGAGGATCTGGTGGCGACGGTGTACGACGACGTGCAGCCGCGGCTGCACGCGGTGGCGGCGCGCTCGCTCGCGGCGCACCTGGGCAAGCTCGCCGCCGAGGGGCGGGTGCGCGCCGCGGAGGGCCGCTACGCGCTGGTACAATCCGTGGTCACCGGCTGACTGCGCCGGGTTGCTCCGAGAGGAGAGCGCGATGAGCCTGCACGACAAGACCCTGAAGCTGGTCACCAACCTGGATCGCGCCGGCATCGAGGAGCGGCTCGGCCAGGTGCGCGCCGCGGCGCAGGCCGCCGGCCTCGCGGACCTGGCGCAGATGTTCGCCGGCATCGAGGGCGCGCCGCGCGCCCAGCTCGAGCAGAAGGTGCGCAACGCCCTCAAGTGGCTCGCCGACAAGCCCGAGCACAAGGGCCTCGCCGCCCAGCTCGAGTTGGTGGAGATCAACCTCCCCAACCTGAAGTAAGCGCCGCGCCCGCCCGCTGAAGTTCGACTTCGACCTCTTCACCATCGGCGGCGGCTCGGGCGGGGTGCGCGCCGGCCGCGTCGCCGCGTCCTACGGCGCGCGCGTCGCGCTCGCCGAGGACGGCCGCTTCGGCGGCACCTGCGTCAACGTCGGCTGCATCCCGAAGAAGCTGTTCGCCTACGCCGCGCACTACCGCGAGGACTTCGAGGTGGCCAGGGGCTTCGGCTGGACCGTCGGCGAGCCGCGCTTCGACTGGGCGACGCTGCTCGCCAACAAGGACCGCGAGATCGCGCGCCTGAACGGCGTGTACGAGAACGTGCTCGCCAAGGCGGGCGTGAAGATCCTGCGCGCGCGCGCCAAGGTGCTCGACGCGTACACGGTCGAAGCCGGCGGCGAGCGCCACACGGCGCGGCACATCCTCGTCGCCACCGGCGCCTGGCCGCAGGTGCCGCAGATCCCGGGGCGCGAACTGGCGATCACCTCCAACGAGGCCTTCAGCCTCGCGCGCCTGCCGCGGCGCGTGCTGGTGGTGGGCGGGGGCTACATCGCAGTGGAGTTCGCCTCCATCTTCCAGGGCCTGGGCGTCGAGACCACGCTCGCCTACCGCGGCGCGCGCCTGCTGCGCGGCTTCGACGCCGAGCTGGGCGAGCGCCTGGCCGGGGAGATGCGCAAGAAGGGCGTCGCCATCCGCCTGAACGCCAATCCGGCGAAACTCGAGCCGGGCATCCAGGTCACTTACGAGGACGGCGCGGCGCAGGAAGCGGACCTGGTGATGTTCGCCACCGGCAGGAAGCCCAATACCGCGGGCCTCGGCCTGGAAGCCGCGGGCGTGCGGCTCGGCGCCGACGGCGCGGTGATGGTGGATGCGTACTCGAAGAGCTCGGTAGAATCGATCCACGCCATCGGCGACGTCACCAACCGGTTGAACCTCACGCCGGTGGCCACCGCCGAGGGCATGGCGCTGGCGAGGACGCTGTTCCGCGGCGAACCCACGGCGATGGACCACCAGAACGTGCCGACGGCGGTGTTCTCCAATCCCAACCTGGCCACCGTGGGCCTGTCGGAAGAGCAGGCGCGCGCGCGGCACGGCAAGGTGGACATCTACAAGACCGCGTTCCGCGCGTTGAAGCACGTGATGGGCGCGCACGAGGAGCGCACCTTCATGAAGCTGGTGGTGGATGCTGCGACGCAGCGCGTGCTCGGCGCGCACATGATCGGGCCGGACGCCGGGGAAATCATCCAGGGCATCGGCATCGCGGTGAAGCTGGGTGCCACCAAGTCGCAGTTTGACGACACCATCGGCATCCATCCCACCGCGGCGGAGGAATTCGTTACCATGAGGGAGAAGACGACCTAGCGGGCGGCCTGATGCTCGAAGCGCGCATCGAAAAGATGGTCGGCGATTTCCGCGCCGGGGCCAGCCTGCCGGCCTCGATCCAGTTGTGGAACGGCAAACGCTTCGACCTCGGCGAGCGCCCGACCGTCACGGTGCGCGTGCCGGACGCCGCGTCCCTGCGCTACTTCGTCAACGCCGACCTCGCCAAGCTCGCCGAAGCCTACGTCGAGGGCCACCTGGAAGTCGAAGGGCCGATCGCCGACGCCATGCGCGTCGCCGAGGGGCTGGCGCTCAAGTGGGGCCCGGCGCGCAAGGCGCGCCTGCCCTGGCTGCGCAGCGCGCATTCCAAGGAGCGCGACGCCGAGGCGATCCACTACCACTACGACGTCTCCAACGACTTCTACGCGCTGTGGCTCGACCGGCGCATGGTGTATTCCTGCGCCTACTTCAGGAGCGGCGCGGAATCCATCGACGCCGCGCAGGAGCAGAAGCTCGACCACATCTGCCGCAAGCTCCGGCTGCAGCCCGGCGACCGCTTCCTCGACATCGGCTGCGGCTGGGGAGCGCTGGCGATGCATGCCGTCGAGCGCTACGGCGCCACCGCGACCGGCATCACCCTGTCGCAGAACCAGCACGAGCTCGCCAACGAGCGCATCCGCGCCGCCGGCCTGCAGGAGCGCTGCCGGGTCCTGCTGCAGGACTACCGCGACGTGCCCGGCGAGGGCGTGTTCGACAAGATCGCCTCCATCGGCATGTTCGAGCACGTGGGGATCAAGAACCTGCCGGTGTATTTCGGCGCCATCCGGCGGCTGCTCGCCGACGGCGGCATCGTGCTCAACCACGGCATCACCTCGGTCGACCCCGACAGCCGCGCGGTGGGCATGGGCGGGGGCGAGTTCATCCAGAAGTACGTGTTCCCGCACGGCGAGCTGCCGCACCTGTCGCTGGTGCTGCGCGAAATGAGCGCGGCGGGGCTGGAAGTGATGGATGCGGAGACGCTGCGCCTGCACTACGCCAAGACCCTGCGCCAGTGGAGCGACCGGCTGGAGGCGAGCCTGGAGCAGGCGAAGGCCTATGCGGGGGACAAGCGGCTGCGCATCTGGCGCACCTACCTCGCCGGCTGCGCGCACGCCTTCGAGCGCGGCTGGGTGTCGGTGCAGCAGGTGCTGGCGGTGACCAGCGCCGACTCCAAGCGCAACCCGCTGCCCTGGGCGCGCGACTACATGTACCGCGGCTAGCTGGTGCGGGAGTGACTTTTCCACGCTACTTTCGAATTTTCTGGGCACGAGCGCTTCTTTGCACGGCGGTGGGCGGAATGATGCAGGGATGCTGGTGGACTATCTCGCCGCACGAAAATTTTAAGGCTCACCATGCGACCAAAGTTGGCCGAAAAGTGGACGATCCGGATCTGATTCGGACGAACTACACGAATCCGCGCGATCTGATTTCCACCAGGGAGATGCCGAGCGGCATTGCGGAAATGACTTTTGGGAACCGCGGAACTTGCCGGGTTACCTATCAAGTTGACGGCAGCAAGACTATTGTCGGCTGGCGCTACGAGGGCTCGGAACGGGACTGCGCGATCGTTCCCTGAACGGCACGTCTGGCTTGGTTGTAGCTGTTTAACGTGTTTCCCGACAGAGATTCGGGTCGGGTGGGACTAAAGCATGACTGCTGAACGAACTATTTAGAGTCGATCGTTCAATACGCGAGATGCGACAAAGAATCCCATTATTGCAGCCTAGACTTTGCGCCTGGTTGACGGTTGCTGCGTTGATGTTCGGGTGCTCGACTTTGACTCCGCACGAGAACTTTGTTGCAGCTCATTCTGGAAAGATCGGTCGGTACGTCGATGATCCTGACATGGTCCGATCAAACTTCACGAACCCACGCAATCTGGTTTCGATTACTCAGCTTACAAATGGGCGCAAAGAAATGACCTTCTCCTACCGCAGAAGCTGTCGTTATATGTATGAGATTGACGATAATCAACGGATTGTCAGCTGGCGCTACGAAGGCTCGGAGCCAGACTGCACGATCGCTCCCTGAACGGCACGTCAAACTTGGTTGTAGCTGTTAACGTAATTTCTCCAAGGGCAGTGAGGCTAGCCCGCCGCGCGCACCATCAGGCTCGCCCCCGTCGCCAGCAGCACCAGCGCCACCGCGCGCAGCAGCTGCTCGCGCGAGATCTTCAGGAACATGCGCTGCGCGGTGAAGATGCCGAGGAGCGACGCGGGAATCACGCCGACGGCGACCAGCCATACCTTGGGTTCCAGCAAGAGGCCGGTGAGGAGGAAAGCCGCCACCCGCAGCGAGATGCTGGTGATGGTCGCGAAACCCATGGTGGCGCGGAACTGTTCCTTCGACAGGCCCCGCTGCGAGAGGTAGATGGCGTACGGCGGGCCGCCGGCGCCGAAGAGGGTGCTGGTGATTCCGCCGGCCAGCCCTGCGGCCCAGGCCCAACCGGCCGCCACCACCTTCTTCGATTCGCGGCGGAACAGGCTGTAGAGCGCGTAGGCGAGCACGAACGCGCCGAGCGCGAGCATCCCCGCCTGCCGCGGCAGGTTGACCAGCAGCGTGACGCCGAGCGCGGTGCCCACCACGATCATCGGCACGAGGCGCGTCCACTCCGCGCGCACCGCGCCCTTCGGGTTCTCCAGCCCGACGCGCAGCGCGCCCGCCAGGTCGGCGAGCGCGAACAGGGCCAGCGCGAACTGCAACGGCACGAAGTGGGTCGCGAGCGGTATGGTGATCAGCGCCGAGCCGAAGCCGGTCAGCCCGAACACCAGGGCGCCGGCGAAGGCGATCGGGATGAGGGCGAGCAGCTCCCACTGCCCGCCCAGCAGTTCGCTCAGGTCTTCACCGCCGGGTTGAGTGAATACAGGCCGGTGAGCGCCGCGCTGCCCAGCACGCGCCCCTCGATCGCCTTCAACAGGTCGGGGCCGTGGAACGCGCCCTCCACCGGACAGGTCTCGACGTCCAGCGCGTACAGCGTGAACACGTAGTGGTGCACGAGGGTGTCGTTCCACGGCGGGCAGGGCCCGTCGTAGCCGTAGTAGTCGCCCGCCATGTCCTTGTCGGCCGCGAACCAGGCCGTGTAGTCGTTGATGCCGTGGCGCGTGCCGCGCGCGCCCGCCGGGCCCGATTTGCCGCCCGCGGTGACGCCGTTGGAGAACTCGCCCTCGCGGATCGGCCCGGCCTCGGGCTTCAGGTCCACCAGCAGCCAGTGGAAGAAATCCACGCGCGGCAGGTCCGCCGGCACCTGGCGGCCCTCCTGGTTCACATCGTCGCCCTTCGAGGGCACGTCGCGGTCGTGGCATACCAGCACCAGCGACCGGGTTCCCGCCGGCAGGTTCTTCCACGCGAAGTGCGGGTTGCGGTTGTCGGAGAGCCGCACGTGCGCGGCGGCGTCCGGCACCGCGAAGGCGCAGCGCCCCGGAATCGCGCCCTGGTCGATGAAGCTGTCGCTGTCGAGTTTCATGGCTCGTCCCCCTGCACGGCGATTATAAGAGCCTCGGCGTCGCAGCGGTTCATGCGCCGGAAGCGCGGCAGCATGCGCGTGAACGGCAGCCCGAGGCGGCGCTCGAGGGCCTGCGCGCGCGCCTTGAGCATTTCCCAGCCGAGGCGCGGCGGCGCGCCCTTCAGCGCGATCACGACCACGTTCGGATCGTAGAGCGCGTGGAAGGCGAGCGCCGCGCCGCCGAAGGCGCGCTCCACCCGCTGCAGCCGCTCGTCCAGGTGCGGGTCGTCGTTCATCAGGTTGAGCACCAGGGCGCCCGGCGACTCCAGCGCGAGCCAGGCGGCGTCGAAGAACGCCCGGCTCACCAGCGCCGCCGGCGGATGCTCGTCGGCGAAGGCATCCACGATCAGGAGGTCGCAGCATTCGGGCGCGAGCGCCTCGGCGCCATCGCCGATCTCCACCGCGAGGCGCGCATCGTCGGGCGGCAGGTGGAATTGCTCGCGCGCCACCGCCACCACCCGCGGGTCCAGCTCCACCACCCGCGTCCTCAGCCAGGGCAGACGCCGCCACAGGAACTTGGGCAGCGAGCCGCCGCCCAGGCCGATCTTCAGCGCGCGCCTGGGACGCGGGTGGAACAGCAGGAACGCCATCATGCAGCGCGTGTAGTCGAGCTCCAGCGCGTAGGGGTCCGAGAGCCGCATCGAGCTCTGGATCGCCTCGCCGCCGACGTGCAGCGTGCGCACGCCGCGCTCCTCGCTCACGCTGAGCGCGGGCCGGCGGCTCATGCGCGCGGCTCGATGCGCCGGCGCAGCACCGCGGCGATCGCCGCCCCGGCGAAGCACAGCGCCGCGCAGGCGAGGATCGGCGTGTCGTAGCTGCCGGTGCGGTCGAAACTCGCGCCGGCAAAGGTCGGCCCGATCAGCGTACCGAGCCCCGCCGCCGTGTACAGACAGCCGATGATGCCGGAGAGCGCTCGCGGCCCGAAGATCTCCATGCAGATGGTGGGCGCCAGCGCCACGTAGCCGCCGTACAGCGTGCCGAACGCCACCGCGAACAGCGCCAGCAGCCAGAATTCCCGCGCCCCCCACCACACCAGGAACATCAGGCCCAGGCCGGCGCTGATCGCGGCCATCGAGCGCACGTGCCCCAGGCGGTCGGCGATGCCGCCGACGACGAAGCGCCCGACGAGGCTCCCCAGGCCGAGCAGGCTGACGAGGCTCACGCCCTGCACTTCCGAGAGGCCGACGTCCTGCGCGTAGGGCACCAGGTGCACCATCGGCACGAAGAAGCCCACGCTGATCAGCACCGCCACCGCGTACATCATCCAGAAAGGCGCGCCGCGCAGCGCCTCGGCGACCTGCATGCCGGGCAGCGTCTCGCCGGCAGCGCTGGCGCGCGCCGCGGCGCGACCGCCGAGGGCCAGCGCCGCCGGCACGGCGAGCGCGAGCGTGGCCGCGGCGAGCGCCAGGTAGGCGTGACGCCAGCCGAACGCGCCGATCATCCAGGCGGCCAGCGGCGGCACCAGCAGGTTGCCGGCGCCGATGCCGGCGACGGCGACGCCCGAGGCGAAGGCGCGGTTCTGCACGAACCAGTGCTGCACGGCGGCCACCGCGGGCACGTAGGACAAGCCGATGCCCACGCCCATGCCGATGCTGTAGGTGAGATAGAGGATTTCCAGCGACGGGGCCAGCGCCGCGCCCGCCATGCCGGCGGCCAGCGCCAGCGCGCCGGCCAGGCACACGCCGCGCGGGCCGAAGCGGTCGGCGAGCATGCCGCCGGGCACGCCGATGGAGAACCACAGCAGCGCGCACAGCGAGAACACGAGCGACACGTGGGCGCGCGAAGCGGCGAACTCGGCCTGGAACGCGGCGAAGAACGCGGCGAAGGAGTAGGCCGCGCCGAAGCCCATGAACAGCAGGATGAAGGCGGCGAACACCACCCTCCAGCCGGAGCGCTCCCGGTTCAAGTCAGCGCTTGCCGGCAGCCTTCGGATTGAGATATCTCTTTTTCATGCCAGCGCCCCCCTCGCGGTGATCGGCCACAGGGCCTCCACCCTGCCGCCCCTGACGCAAACATACCAGTCGTGCAGGTTGATGGTCGGATCGCAATGCCCCGGCACCAGCAGCAGCTTGTCGCCGAGGGCGGGGGCAGGCGTTCCCGGCGCCACCTCGACGAAGCCGTGCTCGTCCGAGGCGAGCGCGTAGGCAAGGCCGGGGCGCTGCCATATCGAGGGCATGCCCGAATCGACGCTCGAGGCCTTGAGGCCCGCATCGACGATGGCGCGGTCCGGCCGCGGGCGGCTCATCACGGTGGTGAGCACGAACAAGGCGTGCGCGAAGCGCGGCAGCGGCGCCGCCCATTCGTTTTTCGCGTAGTCGGCGTCCATGAAGGCATACGAGCCGGGCTGGATCTCGTCCCAGGCGCCCGCCTCGATCTCGAACATGAAGGTGCCGCTGCCCGCGCCGGTGACGGCGGGGCAGGAAATGCCGGCCCGCTCGAGCATCGTGCGCGTCATGCGCACGGCGGCGGCGGCCTGCTCGATCAGGGCGCGCCGGTCGGCGTTCGAGCGCACGTGCTGCGCGCGGCCGTTGTAGGCCTGCAGCCCGGCGAAGCGCAGGTGCGGGCACGCCGCCACCGCGCGCGCGAGCGCGAGCGCCGGCTCGCCCGGCGCCACGCCGCAGCGGCCCATGCCGACTTCCATCTCCACGTAGACGTCGATCTTCGCGCCGGCGGCGCGCGCCGCGGCCTCCAGGTCCCGGACGTTGCCCGCGTCGTCCACGCACACGCCGATCCTCGCGCGCGTGGCGAGACGCGCCAGGCGCGCGAGCTTGGCGGCGCCCACCACTTCGTTGGACACCAGCACGTCCGGGATGCCGCCCGCCACCATCGCCTCGGCCTCCGACACCTTCTGGCAGCACACGCCCACCGCGCCGAGCGCCATCTGGCGCTTGCCGACCTCGGGGCATTTGCTGCACTTGGCATGCGGGCGCACCCGCACGCGGCCGCGCGCCAGGTCGGCGACGGTCTGCAGGTTGCGCTCGAAAGCGTCCAGCTCGAGGATCAGCGCGGGGGTGTCGACCGCCGCGAGCGGCTGGCCGACGCTTGCCGGGGGCGGGCGGCCGCTCATGCGGGTCGCGCGCGCTGCGTCGCGCCGTACCAGAGGATGGCGAGCGCCACCGCCGCCACCATCGGCAGCGCGAAGAGGTTCACCCGCTCCCAGCCCGCCGCGGTCACCGTGAGCCCCGAGGTGAACGAGGAGACCGCCATCATGACGAAGATCGCCTGGTCGTTGGCGCCCTGCGCCTTCGCCATCTCCTCGGGCCGGTAGGTCTCGGTGAGCAGCGCGGTGCCGCCGATGTAGAGGAAGTTCCAGCCCGCGCCGAGCAGGACGAGGGACCCCCAGAACTGCGCCACCGCGATGCCCGAGAGCGCCACGCCGATGGCGGCGAAGTTGAGCAGCGCGCCCGCGAACATCACCTGCAGCACGCCGAAGCGCTTGATCAGCGCGCCGGTGAAGAAGGACGGCGCGAACATGGCGATGACGTGCGAGGAGATGACGAAGGCCGCGTCGCCGTAGGGATGGCCGCAGATGCCCATGGCGATGGGCGTCGAGGTCATGAGGAAGTTCATCACGCCGTAGCCGATGGCCCCCGAAGCCACGGCGACGAGGAATTTCGGTTGCGCCGCGATTTCGCGCAGCGGCCGGCCCCGCGCGGCTTGCGTTTTCGCATCGGGCGCCGGAATGCGCACGAAGCGCAGCACCAGCACGGTGGCGAGGGCGAAGCCGATGAGCGCGAGGTAGGCCCCGGTGAAGCGCGGCGCAAGCAGGTCCACCGTGTAGCGGCTCACCGCCGGCCCGAGGATGCCGCCCACCAGGCCGCCGGCGAGCACCAGCGAGATCGCCGTGCTCTTGAAATCGGGCCCCGCCACGTCCGCAGCGGCGAAGCGGTAGTACTGGCCGTAGGCGTTGTAGGCGCCGAACACCAGCGCGCCGAAGCACAGCAGCCAGAAGCTCTGCTGCCACACCGCCGCGGCGCAGATCAGCGCGCCGACCACGCCCCACAGGGTGCCGAGCGAGAGGCCGCGCTGGCGGCCGACGCGCTTCATGTGGAGCGACGCGGGCATGGTGGCGATCGCCCCGCCCACCACCCAGCAGGTCACCGGCAGCGTGGCGAGCGCCTTGGTCGGCGCCAGCGCGAGGCCGGCGAGGCCGTTGATGGCGATCAGCGTGGCGTTGTTGGTCATCAGCAGCGCCTGGCAGGCGGCCAGCAGTCCGACATTGCGGCGGGTACTGTTCATGTATACAGTATCGGGGAGGAAAGCCATTCTAGATGCAAACGCAACGCCAGCGCGGCGCGCTTTCGCAGATCCAGGGGCGCTTCGAGAGCGAGGCGCGCGACCCGTTCGACGACGGCTGGGCGCGCGAAGACGAGCCGCTGGAGCCGCTCAAGACCAGCGTCACGATCGAGCGGGCGCGCTCGATCATCTCGAAAAACGATTCCCCGGACATTCCCTTCGACCAGTCGATCAATCCGTACCGTGGATGCGAGTCAGGATGCGTCTATTGCTATGCTCGCCCCAGTCATTCCTACCTTGAACTGTCGCCAGGACTTGACTTCGAAACCAAGCTTTTCGCCAAGACGAACGCTCCCGAGCTTTTGAGGGAGGAGCTCGCGAAGCCCGGTTACAGAGTGTCCCCCATCGCATTCGGGACCAATACCGACTGTTACCAACCGGCCGAACGGAAGTACCGGATCACGCGGCAACTCATGGAAATTCTTGCGGACTGCGATCATCCGCTCACCATTGTCACAAAGTTTGCGCTGGTGGAGCGCGACCTGGACCTCCTCGGGCCGATGGCGCGGAAGAACCTGGTAAAGGTGTTCGTCTCCATCGGCACCCTGGACCCGGTCCTCGCAAGGAAGCTTGAGCCGCGCGCGGCGAGCCCCAGTCGCAGGCTGGATACCCTGCGCGCGCTCTCGGCGGCGGGCGTGCCCTGCGGCGTGATGGTCGCGGCGCTGATCCCGGCGCTGAGCGACAAGACTTTGGAGCACGTGCTGGAAGAAGCTTCCCTGGCCGGCGCGCAGGAGGCCGCCTACGTGATCCTGCGCCTGCCCCATGAGCTGAAGGCGGTGTTCAAGGAGTGGCTCGCCGCGCACTACCCGGAGCGCGCCGGCCACGTGATCAGCATCGTGCGCCAGATGCGCGGCGGCAGGGACAACGACCCGCGCTTCGGCGAGCGCATGCGCGGCACGGGAAACTTTGCCGAGCTGATCTCCAAACGCTTCGCCATCGCCTGCAGGCGCTTCGGCCTGAACGGCCACGGCGGCGGGCGCCGCCCGCCCGCGCTGGACTGCACGCGGTTCGTCCCGCCCTCGCCCGCCGGGCAGATGAAGCTGTTCTGATGCGCGCGGCCCTGCTCGCCGGCGGCTGGCTGTACGCCGCCGCGATCGTGTTCCTGTCCCTCACCCCGAAGCCGCCCGACCCGGGCTTCGAGTACGGCGACAAGCTCGGCCACCTCGCCGCCTACGCCCTGCTGATGGCCTGGTTCTGCTGGTTATACCGTTACAGGTATACACGGCTCGCCTACGGCCTGGCCTGGATCGGCATGGGCATCGCCCTGGAGTTCGCGCAGGCCGCCACCGGCTATCGCAGCTTCGAGCTCGCCGACATGGCCGCCAATTCGCTGGGCGTGCTGCTCGGCTGGGGGATCTCCGCTACCCTGCGCAGATGAGCACAGCGCGCGCGCAGCGCCTGCTGGAAGCGCCGATCCTTCCTGCCATCGCGGGCCTCGCCGCGCCCGGCGTGCTGCTCGCGCTGTTCCAGACCGCGGTGTCCATCGCCGACACGCACTATGTCGGGCGCCTGGGCACGGAGGCGCTCGCCGGCCTGGCGCTGGTCTTCCCGCTGGTGATGCTGCTGCAGATGACTTCCGCCGGCGCCATGGGCGGCGGCGTGTCCTCGGCGGTGGCGCGCGCGCTCGGCGCGGGCAACGAAGCCGCGGCGCGGCGCCTGGTCTCGCATGCGCTGATGATCGCGCTCGGCGCGGGCCTCGGCTTCACCGCGCTGCTGCTCGCGCTGGGCGAAGTGCTCTACGCCCTCCTCGGCGGCAAGGGCGAGGCCCTCGCCCAGGCGCTCACCTACTCGCACGTCCTGTTCGCCGGCGCGGTGTTCGTCTGGCTCGCCAACACCCTGGCCAGCGTGCTGCGCGGCAGCGGCAACACGCTGGCGCCCGCCGTGGCGCTCGCCCTCGCCGCGCTGGTGCAGATCCCGCTCTCGGGAGCGCTGACGCTGGGCTGGAGCCCGTTCCCGCGCCTGGGCATCGCGGGCGCGGCGCTCGCGTACATCATCGCCTTTCTCATCGCGAGCCTCGCCATGGGCGCCGCCGTCTGGCGCGGCAACCTGCGCCCGCGCGGCGAGGACTGGCGCGCCGAGGGCCGCCACTTCCGCGACATCCTGCGCGTCGGCGCCATCTCCTCGCTCTCGGCGCTGCAGACCGTGCTCACGGCGGTGATCCTGACGGGCTTCGTCGGCAGCTTCGGCACCGCGGCGCTCGCCGGCTACGGCGTCGGCGTGCGGCTGGAACTGCTGCAGGTGCCGCTCGTCTTCGCCATCGGCCAGGCGCTGGTGGTGCTGGTCGGCACGCACATCGGCGCGGGCCAGGTGGCGCGTGCGCGGCGCTTCGCCTGGACCGGCACCGCGATCGCGGCGGGGATTTCGCTCGCCATCGGCCTGTTCGTCGCGGTGTATCCCGCCGCCTGGATCCACCTGTTCAGCGACGACCCCGCGGTGCTCGCCACCGGCAGCCTGTACCTGCGCATCGTGGCGCCGTTCTACGCGCTGTTCGGCGCCGGCATGGCGTTGTACTTCGCCTCGCAGGGCGCGGGCAGGATGCTCCTGCCGGTGCTCGCGGGAACGGTGCGCCTCGCGCTGGTGGTGGCGGGCGGCGCCGCGGTGGTCGCGCTCGCCGGGCCGCTGGCCGCGATCTTCGCCGTCATCGCCTGCGGCATCGTGCTGTTCGGCGGCCTGATCATCGCCGCCGTGTACCGCGCAAACTGGGGCGCCTAGGCGCGGAAGAAGGCGACCAGCGCGTCGAGCGTGGCGTCGGGCGCTTCGCTCATCATCGAATGCCCGGACGTTTCCAGCTGCACCAGCCGCGCGTTCGGCACCGCCTGCGCGAACGCCGCGCCGGCTTTCGCGGGCGTCATCTGGTCGCGGCGGCCGAGGACGAAGAGCACCGGGCACGTGAGCTTCGCCGCCGCCGCTTCGCCGCCCGCGTATTCGTGGCAGGCCCTGAGGTCGTTGTGGAGCACGCCCGGCGCGAGGCGCCCGAGCCGGGCGAGCGCCTCGCCGTACATCCACATGCCCGGATTGGGATTGGCGCCGAGCGCGGACTGCGGCGCGTGGCCCCAGATCGTTTCCATGTCGTAGGCGGCGTGGTCGTTGCGCCGCGCCGCGTCCATGAACGCCTCGCCCACCTTCATCGGGTAGGCGGTGCCGAGCAGCGCGATGCGCTCCACGCGGCCCGGATGCCGCGCGGCGCACTCCAGCGCGATGAGCGAACCCATCGAGTGGCCCACGATCGCCGCCTTCCCGAGCTGCGCGGCATCGAGCAGCCGCAGCACCCAGTCGGCCATCTCGGGCACCGTCGCGAGCGGCGGGCCTTCCGAGCGGCCGTGCCCCGGCAGGTCCGCGGCGAGCACGTTGCTGCCGTGGTAGCCGAAGTAGCGGCTCTGCAGGCCGAACACCGAGTGGTCGAGGCCCGCGCCGTGCAGGAACACCACGCTGGGCTTCGCCGGATCGATCGCGTGCGCGGCGGTGTAGGCGAAGGCCGCGCGGCCGTCGACCGTGTAATTCACTTCTGCGCGGCTTTCAGCGCGCGCCCGAGGTCTTCGAGCAGGTCTTCCGGATCTTCCAGGCCGATCGACAGGCGCACGGTGCCCGGCCCGATCCCGGCCTTCGCCAGGTCCGCGTCCGTCATGCGGTAGTGCGTGGTGCTCGCCGGGTGGATGACGAGCGACTTGGCGTCGCCGACGTTGGCGAGGTGGGAAAAGATGCGCAAGGCTTCGATGAAGCGCTTGCCGGCGTCGCGCCCGCCCTTGAGGTCGAAGGTGAACACCGCGCCGCAGCCCTTGGGCAGGAGTTGCTTCGCCAGCGCGTGGTTCGGATGGCCCGGCAGCTCCGGATACACCACCTTCTCCACCGCCGCGTGCGCGGCAAGGAACCGCACCGCCTTT
>Ga0307505_10001902_pt1 | contig 15626 bp, 13 predicted proteins | sample 23_S_MG_FD_202183 | JGI IMG/M metagenome (GOLD analysis project Ga0307505, IMG submission 202183) | Soil microbial communities from Populus trichocarpa stands in riparian zone in the Pacific Northwest, United States - 23_S | ecosystem: Environmental > Terrestrial > Soil > Riparian zone > Trees...
TTCCCGCCTGCGCGGGAATTCTCGGCTGGATTTCACACCCCATCCCTACCGCTTCAACGCCTTCTCGCGGATCGCCGTGAGCGTCGTGTTGGGCGAGATCGCATCGGCCGCGAGCTTGACGTGCACGAGCGCGGGCCCCGTGGCCGCGAACAGCGCCTCGAGTGCCGGCACCACTTCCGCATCCCGCGTCACCGAAAATCCTTCCGCGCCGTAAGCGCGCGCCATCGCCGCGAAATCCGGATTGCGCAGGTCCGTGCCGGACACGCGGCCGGGATACTCGCGCTCCTGATGCATGCGGATGGTGCCGTAGGTGCCGTTGTCGACCACGATGATCTTCACCGCGATGCCGTACTGCACGGCGGTGGCGAGCTCCTGCCCCGTCATCAGGAAATCGCCGTCGCCCGCGAACGCGAGGACCGTGCGCTCGGGCTGCATGCGCTTCGCCGCGATCGCCGCCGGCACGCCGTAACCCATCGAGCCCGATACCGGCGCGAGTTGCGTGCCGGATTTGCGGTAGCGCAGAAAACGCTGCGACCAGACCGCGAAGTTGCCGGCGCCGGTCGTCACGATCGCGTCGTCGGGAAGCTTCTCGCGCAGCCAGCGCATGATCGTGCCCATCTGCACGTCGCCCGGGTGCGGCTTGATCTCGCCCGACCATTCCAGATAGTCGGCGCGCGCGGACTTGCGCCACTCGCTCCACGGGATCTGCGCGGGCGGCTGCACGCCCTCGAGCGACGCCGCGAACGCGTTCGGGCTCGCATGGATCGCGAGCGCCGGCTGATAGACGCGGCCGAGTTCGGACTCCTCCGCGTGCACGTGCACAAACGGCATGCCGGGGTCGGGAATGCCGAGCACGGTGTAGCCCTGGCTCGCGATCTCGCCGAGACGGCCGTTGATCAGGAGCACGAGGTCGGCCGCCTTCACGCGCGCGACGACCTTCGGGTTGGCGCCGAGATTGAGCTCGCCCGCATAGCTTTCATGATCGGCCGAGAACAGCGACTGGCGGCGGAAGCTCGCGATCACCGGCATATCAAAGCGTTCGGCGAAGCGCGCGAGGGCCGCGCACGCCTTCTCCGACCAGCGGCTGCCGCCGACGATCGCGACCGGCCTCGATGCCTGGCCGAGCATTTTCTGCAGCCGCATCATGTCGGCAAGCGCGGGCCAGGTTTCCGCGGGCTCGACGACCGGCGCGTCGGCGACCGTCACCTCTTCCGTCAGCATGTCCTCGGGCAGCGAGATCACGACCGGGCCCGGCCGCCCCTGCGTCGCGACGCGGATTGCGCGCGCGACGATCTCGGGAATGCGCGCCGGATCGTTTACCTCGACCGCCCATTTGGCGAGCGGCTCGAAGAATTTCTCGAAATCCACTTCCTGGAACGCCTCGCGGCCGCGGTACTCGCGCGTGATCTGGCCGATGAAGAGAAGCATCGGCGAGGAATCCTGCTGCGCGACATGGACGCCCGCGCTCGCGTTCGTGGCGCCGGGTCCGCGCGTGACGAAGCAGAGGCCGGGCTTGCCGGTGAGCTTGCCCGCGGCTTCGGCCATCATCGCGGCCCCGCCCTCCTGGCGGCAGACCATGAACTCGACCGGGCTCTGGTACATGGCGTCGAGCACCGCGAGGAAGCTCTCGCCCGGCACGCCGAACGCTTTCGTCAGGCCGTTCGCGGCGAGCGCGTCGACGATCAGTTGAGCGCCGGTGCGGGGTTTCAATGCGGTCTGGGGTTTGTGCATCATTATTCTCTGGAAACGTCATGCCCGCGCTTGTCGCGGGCATCCACGTCTTCATGACCTTGCCAAGATAAAGACGTGGATGGCCGGGACAAGCCCGGCCATGACGGGAAAAGAACGACTGAGCTGAGCGCAATCATGACCGCCGCACCCGGAATGCAGGCTTGCCGGCGGCGACGGTGGCGCGGATTTCCTCCGTGTGCGCGCCGAGCGCGGGCGACGGGCGGTCGTAGGTGAGCGTGCTCTCGGAGAAGAGGATCGGCGCACGCACGCCCGGGATTTCGCCGCCGCGCGCGTGCATGTCCGGCAGGCCGATCTTCATGCCGCGCGCCTGCACCTGCGGATCGGCGAACACCTGCCCGACGTCGTTGATCGGCCCGGCGGGCACGCCCGCTTCCTCCAGCGCCTCCAGCAGTTCATTGCGCTCGCGCTCCTTCGTCCGTTCGATAAGCTCGGGGACCAGCGCCGCGCGGTTCTGCACGCGGCCGGCGTTCGTGCGGAAGCGCTCGTCTTTCGCCAGCTCCGGCACGCCGAGGATCTCGGCGAAGCGCGCGAACTGCGCGTCGTTGCCAACGGCGATGATGATGTAGCTGCCGTCGGAGACGGGAAAATTCTGGTACGGCACGACGGTGGGGTGCGCGCCGCCCATGCGCTTCGGCGACTTGCCGGACGCGAGATAGAAGAGCGCCTGGTTCGCGAGCACGCTCACCTGCACGTCGAGGAGGCTCATGTCGATGTGCTGCCCCTCGCCGGTCTTCTCGCGCGCGAGCAACGCGGCCTCGATCGCCACCACCGAATAGACGCCGGTAAAGACGTCGGCGTAGGCGACGCCGGTGCGCATCGGCTCGCGGTCGGGCTCGCCGGTGAGATCCATGATGCCGCCCATGCCCTGGATGATGAGGTCGTAGCCGGGGCGGCTCGCGTAGGGACCGGTCTGGCCGAAGCCCGTCACCGAGCAATAGACGAGGCGCGGATTGGTCTTGCGCAGCGTGTTGTAGTCGAGGCCGTGCTCCTTGAGGTCGCCGACCTTGTAGTTCTCGATCACGACGTCGGCCTCGCGTGCGAGCGCGAGCACGAGCGCCTTGTCCTTCTCGTTTTTGAAGTCGGCGGCGACCGAGCGCTTGCCGCGATTGATCGCGTGATAATAGGCGGAGCTCAGGTGCTTGCCGTCGGCGCCCTCGACGAACGGCGGGCCCCAGGCGCGCGTATCGTCGCCCGCGCCCGGCCGCTCGATCTTGATCACGTCGGCGCCGAGATCGGACAGGAGCTGCCCGGCCCAGGGGCCGGCGAGCACGCGCGCAAGCTCGAGCACGCGCAGGCCTTCGAGGGGAGCGGTCATGGGAGGGGCTTCGGTCGGCGTTTCGCGAGGCGAGACATGCGCAGAGTGTGCCGCCCTCGTCGCAGGCTGGCAATCCAAACCCGTCATGCCCGCGCTCGTCGCGGGCATCCACGTCTTGAGCTCGAACCAGACCAAGACGTGGATGGCCGGGACAAGCCCGGCCATGACGAGCGAAATGGAAGCGCCGGTGATGAGGGTGAGTTTGCGCGGGGACGAACGGCGCAGGCGTGCGCGCCGTCAGCGACTTGAGAACCGGATGAGGTGCGGGCTGCCCCGCAGGTACGGAGTGAAGCCGAGCAGGCCGTCCGCTACTCCTTGAGGAACCGCTTGTGGATGAATCCCCTCTGGCCGTCGAAGCGCACCTCGCACCAGCCCTTGCATTCCACGACGTCGACGGCCTTGCCGGCCGGTACGACGCCGACGACGGCGGCGTTGTTGTCGGCGGTGGCGCGGAGGTTGACGTACGCCGTCACGGGCACGCTGCGCGTGGCCGACTCGACGGGCGCGGCCGCGCGCGCGGCAGATGCGGCGGCGATCGCTCGCGGTTCGGCGCGCGGTTCGGCAGCGGGTTCGTCGGCCGGCCGGGCGAACGCGGGCGGCGCGCTGAAGCCCTGCGACGATTGGGGCACGGCGGGCGCGCGCGTGCGCTCGGGCTGCGGCAGAGCCGCGGGCTGCGCGGCCGCGCCCGTCGCTGGCGCGGTTTGCGCGAGTGCTGACGCTTCCGGCGCATCGATGGCGCGCACGGTGCCGCGTGCGGGCGTAGGCCCGATCGAGGCGATGCGTGTCGCGTCGGATTTCACTTCGGTCGAGCCGGTCACGGCCGGCGCCTCGCCGCGGTCGGCCTGCGCGGGCGCCGCGATCGTCGGCGCGGCGTCGGCCTGCTTCGCGGGAGCGGCCGCGCGATCGGCGCCGACCGCGAGCAGCACGAGAAGCGCGCTCACGCCAACGAGCGCCACGAGGCTGAACACGGTCGCACCGAAGCGGAGCGCGCGGGTGATCTGCGCGTGCTGCGGGTTTCCCGGCCGCGCATGTTGCGGCGCGCGATCGTTCATCGGGCGGAGTTCGGGCGCAGGTTTCCGTTTGCGCGCCGGCGCCGGGCGTTCGGGCGCCCGCGGCCTCGCATACTGATCGAGATCGTACGGGTGCGACGGCGAGCCGACCGGCTCGATGCGCGGCATGCGCGGCGTCTCGAACGCGCGCGTCGGCGCGTGCCCTTCCGGCGGCGTTTCATCATTGAGGTTTTCGGCGCGCGGCGGCGCGCGGCGAGCGCGTCTCGGCTGCTCCGCGGTACGCGGGCGCGCGGCCGGCTTTTCCTGCGCGGGCGCGTTCGTCTGGGCGTCCGGCTCGCTGCCGTCGTCCTCGTTCGCCGCGATCGACGGCGACTCGGCACTCTGCAGCTCGCCCGCGAGCAACGCCTCAAGCTCCGCGAGGTCGCGATCGAACGCGGCGCGGTCGGCTATTCCCTTGCGCCGCGTGCGCTGGCGGCCTTCGCGCGGCGTGGTCTCGTCCCGTGTCCTTGGCGCACGCGCGGCCCTCGAGCTCGAGTGATCGGTCATCTCCGACTCTCCCGCAACAATCGGCGCCCCCGCCCGCGTGTTGCAGGCTGAATGTGGCGGCGGCGCGGTGCTGCGTGGACGATTCAAGGGACACGCCGCGATTTTCCGGCGAGTGGAACTTCCTGCGGAGATCGCTTCAACACCCAGCACGGCTGGTTCGCTTCTTCCGTACCGATGGAAGAGAAGGGTTTAACGTCGCATTCTGTTGTCCGGCTGAAGAATCCTCAGGAGTCAAGCATGCCCGGCACCGTTCGACTGCATCGCGTCCTGGCGGCAAAGCCCGAGAAGGTCTACCGCGCCTTCGTCGAGGCCGACGCCATGGCGAAGTGGTTGCCGCCCAACGGCTTCATCTGCTCGGTGCAACAGTTCGACGCGAAGATCGGTGGCAAGTTCCGGATGTCGTTCCGCAATTTTACAGCGGGCATGAGCCACTCATTCGGCGCCTACCTGGAGCTCGTGCCCGGCGAGCGCCTGCGCTACACGGACAAATTCGACGACCCCAATCTGCCGGGCGAGATGCAGGTCACCGTAACGCTCAAGCAGGTTTCGGTCGGCACCGAGTTGAACATCGTGCAGGACGGGATTCCCGACGCCATTCCTGCGGAAGCTTGCTACCTCGACTGGCAGGAGTCGTTGCGCAATCTCGCGAAGCTCGTCGAACCCGAAATCAACGAATAACCCGCGGGACCGATCGGCAGGAACGCCGTGAGCCGTAAACTTCGCCGGGAGCCGTAGCCATGAGGCGTGCAATCCTGTTCGGGACGCTCGCCGCCGCGCTGCTTCTTGTCGGCGCCGGCGCGTTCCTCTCCAATGCCGGTAAGGTCAGCCCGGAAGCGATCGCCTCCTCCGTGGTCCGCGATCGAGACCTGCTGGACCGCGCGTGGGACTTGCCGGTCGCCAAATCGTTCGACCGCAGCGTCGAGTGGCAAACGAACGCGTCGCTGTGCGGTCCCGCCAGTCTCGCGAACGCCTTCCGTTCACTCGGCGACGCGAAGCGCAGCGAGAGCGCGGTGCTGCGCGGCACCGGGAAGTGCGTGCTCGGTTTTTGCATGATGGGGCTGACGCTCGACGAGCTTGCGGACGTGGCGCGCGCGGGCGATCGCAAGATCACGATCCTGCGCGACCTCTCGCCGGAAGAGTTTCGGCAGCACCTGCTGCACAGCAACGATCCCGCGCGGCGCTACGTTGTCAATTTTGCGCGCGAGCGGATCTTTGGTGCAGGCGTCGGACATCACTCGCCGATCGGCGGCTATCTCGAAGCCGAGGACCTCGTGCTGGTGCTCGACGTCAACCGCGACTTCCAGCCGTGGCTCGTACAGCGAGAGCGTCTTTACGCAGCGATGAACACGCTCGACGGCAGCAGGAAGCGTGGGTTGCTGTTGATCGAGTGAGCCGAGCCCGGATTGGGCGCGCAAGTCGCGCCCGCGTTCAGCGGCGCGGACGCTGAATGGCGACCGTGCAAATGACGCGGTCCGTTTCATCGCGGACGCGAATGAATTCGGCCTCGTCGTATTTTCGCAGCTCGTAGAAATCATCGGCGCTGGCTGCGCGGAAGGTCGCTTCCTGCCGCGCCGCGGCGTCGCTCACATATTCGGCGCCGCAACGATCTTGCCGCCCGCGCGCTCCGTCGAGATCAAAAAAATACCGCATCGAGGCGGTTTATTTGATTCGGCCGTGCGGCGTCTGGTCCAAACGGAACGCTACCGCATCACTGCACGACGTCGTCCGGGGTGCGCGCGCTGTTCGCGATCAATGCGTGCAGGACGTCGATCCTCTCACGGAGGAGGCCGATCAAGCGTTCCACGGAGTCGCGCTGCTCAGCCGGGATGTCTGCAACCAGCCGTTCGGCTTCCTGCAGTTTCCTCTCGAGACTCTGAAGCGTGATGTTTTGCACGGGCGCATTGCTCGTCGCACATGCGAATAACCATCGCAATGCGAATGATGTACGCAAACACGATTTCTGCCGCCTGGACGTTAGGATACTACCGCCGCCGAACCCAACCGCACTGCACGATCATTTGCTTCGCTGAACGACTTCCATCTCGCCTTTGACCTTGGCCGCGTCGGCTTCGAGCGAGTTCCCGAGCGCTACGAGTTTTTCCGCCTTCTCATCGGATTTCTCGGCGGCAAGCGTCTGCTTCTCGCCGATCTCCTGCTGCTTGTCGGCATTCTCCAGTTGCTTTTCCGCGCTGGCGCGCTGTTGGCCGGCAAGTTCCTGCTGTTCCCTGGCGAGATCGAAAACGTCTTCCGCCTTCTGCAAGAGCGCTTTGGCGGCGATATCTCCCACAGCCTTGTCGATCTTCATGGCGCGTTCTCCTCTGCAACGACACCTTGCGCCCCGGCGCCTGCGAAGGGAGTGAAGTTTATCGCTTCAATTGGAGGGATGTGGGTGGAACCCGGCGGCAATCGCGCGCGGGAGCGGCGCGCTCAGTGCGCCGGCGCCGCGATCGTCGCGAGGCTCGCGACCAGCTCGTCCTTGCGGAACGGCTTCATCAGCCGCGGCAGGTCGGGCGCGATGCCCTCGCTCTCGGCGTAACCCGAAATCAAGAGTATCGGCACGCCGGGACGGAGCGTCTGGACCGCGCGGGCAAGCTCCGCGCCCGTCATGCCCGGCATCAGGTGATCGGTGACGACGAGGTCGAGGCGCGACCGCCCGCGCACGAGCTCCATCGCCGCTTCGGCCGTCTCCGCCTCCACGACTTCGTAGCCGAGATCGGCGAGCATGTCGGCCGTGCTGAGCCGCACCAGCTCCTCGTCGTCGACGAGGAGAACGATGCCGCGCCCCTCCGCGGGAGCGGTGTCGGCCGCGCGCGACGGCTCGTCCGGCAGCGCGTCGCTCTCCGGCAACCAGAGCTCGATGTTGGTGCCGAGGCCTGGCTTGCTGCGGATCGCGAGCGCACCGTCGAGCTGCGAGGCGAGACCGTGGACCATCGACAGGCCGAGGCCGGTGCCCTTGCCGACACCCTTGGTGGAAAAGAACGGCTCGATCGAACGCCGCAGCGTGGCCTCATCCATGCCGACGCCGGTGTCGGCGACGGAAAGACGGAGATAACGGCCGGCGCGCAGTTGCTGCTCATTATATGGAGGCGCCTCCTCCGCACTCACGGAGATACGCAGCGTGCCGCCTTGCGGCATCGCATCGCGCGCGTTCACGGCGAGGTTGAGGAGAGCCATCTCGATCTGGTTCGCGTCGCCCTTGGCGGGCGGCAGTCCATCCGCCGCGTCGATCACCACCTTGATCTGCGGTCCGGTCGTGCTCGCGATCAGCGAGGCCATGCCGCGCGCAAGCTTGCCGACATCGACCGCGGTCGGCTGGAGCGGCTGACGGCGGGCGAATGCGAGGAGACGCTGCACCAGCGTCTTCGCGCGCTCGGCCGACTGCGCGGCGCCCGCGATCAGGCGCTGCTCGCGCTCGCCGCCAATGTTCCTGCGCTGGAGGAGATCGAGCACGCCGACGATCGGGGTCAGCAGATTGTTGAAGTCGTGCGCGACGCCGCCGGTCAACTGACCCATCGCGTCCATCTTCTGCGCCTGGCGCAGCGCCGACTCGGCCTCGGCGAGCCGGCGCTGCTCGCGGATACGATCGGTGACGTCGCGCCCGGTGAGAAACGCTCCAATCTGACCGCCGTCGGCGCCGCGCAACGCCTCGAACTTCATCTCGTAGCTGCGTGCTCCCACCGCGGGATCGCCGAACTCGCCGACCTGGGTGAAGGCTTCGCCCGCGAGCGCACGCCCCCAGATCGCCCGCGCCGCGTCGCGCTGCGCCGGCCAGGCCGCGAGATAGTCCATCAGGCTTTCGCCGACCCGCGGATGCTTGCCGTACAGGCGCTCGTACTCGGCCACGCAGGCGCGGTTGATCGCGAGCCAGCGGTAATCGACATCGAGCACCTGGATCTGGGCGTCGGTCGTCTCGACGATCTCGGCGAGCACCCTGCGCTCGGCGAGCGCCATGGAGACGCGGCGCTCGAGCGTCTCGTTCATCTCGCGCAAGGCGAGCTCGGCGCGACGGCGATCGCCGACATCGTTGAACAGTACTGCCACGCGCCGCTCTTCGGGAGCGCCGATGCGGAAGGCGCGCACCTCCCACCAGCGTCCGAGCGCGGAGGAACCCTCCTCGATGTGAACCGGTTCGCCGGTGCGGACGACCTGGCCGTAGATCTCGAACCAGCGCTCCTCATGGGTCGGAACGATGTCGCGTATACGGCGCCCGACGGGATTGCCGAAGCCGGCCTGCCGCTCGAACGCGGGATTGGCTTCGAGGAAGCGATAGTCCACCGCCTTGCCCGCGCCGTCGAAGATCACTTCGATGATGCAGAAGCCGGCATCGATCGCGTCGAACAGCGCGCGATAGCGCGTCTCACGGACCGTGAGCGCCGCCTCGACGCGCGCCCGCTCGACCGCGGCCCAGGTGCGGTCCGCGGTTTCTTCCGCGAGCTCGATTTCCTCGCCGGTCCATTGATGCGGGCCGGCATGATGCAGCCCGAGCAGCGCCACGAAGCGGCCGGACTTGACGAGCGGAATTCCGACGAAGGCACGAAAGCCGAGCGCGTCGTAGAATTTCAGCTCGGCCGCACTCACGCGCGCGTCGTTTGAGACGTCGGCAACCGCGAGCGTCTCACCGGTGCGGTACGCTTCCTTGTTGTAGGTGCCGAAGTCGTCGAGGCGCACGCGCGCGGTCACCGGCGGAACGCCGTTGGCATAGCCGCCCTGCGAGGTCACCCAATCGCCGTCAGGTTCGACCTCGTAGTACTGGGCACGCGTGACATCGAGGTGCTCGCCCAGCACGCGCATCGCCTCGAGCTGGATTGCGGCGGGATCGGCGTGCATTCGAAGGGCGTCGCTCAGCGTCAGCAGATAATTCTGCCGCCGGACGCTCGCGCGCAACGTCTCCTCGGCCTGGCGCCGCACGGAAATGTCGTTGAACAGAATGGCGACGCGACATTCCTCGGGCGCGCCGATGCGAAATGCGTAGACGTCGAACCAGCGGGCGAGATGCGCCGAGCCTTGCTCGAAGCGCGCCGGCTCTCCCGTGTGGGCGACGCGGCCGTACGTTTCGTACCAGTGCTCCTCGAGATCGGGCGCGGCCTCGCGCAGCCAGCGGCCGCAGATCGATTTGGGAAATCCGGTCTGCTCGAAGAACGCCGGGTTCGCCTCCATCACGCGGTAATCGATCCGTCCGCCCGCGGCGTGCAGATCGACCTCGACGATGCAGAAGCCGGACTCGATCGCCTCGAACAGCGCGCGATAGCGCGCCTCGCTCTCGGCCGCGGCGGCCTCGCTGTCCTCGAGCAGCGCCCGCTCGGTGCGAACCTTCTCGGTGGTTTCGGTCGCAGCGCAGTAGAAGCCCGCGACCCTGCCCGCGTCGTCACGGAGCGGCGTCCACGAAAACGTGAACCAGCTGAGCGGCCGCCCGGGCCGCCCCGCCAGCGCGATCGGCTGATCGAGGAAGTGTTGCGCTTCGCCGGCGAGCGTCGCCGCGACGAGCGGCGCAAACTCGTCCCAGACCTCAGCAAAGACTTCCCGGAACGGGCGGCCGAGCGCGCGCGGGTGCTTGTCGCCGAGGATCGGGATGTAGCCGTCGTTATAGAGCGAGATCGCGTCCGGTCCCCAGGCGATATAGACCGGCTGGCGCGAGCCGAGCATCAGCCCGACGACCGTTTTCAGGCTTTGCGGCCAGGCTTCGAGCGGACCGAGCGAGGTCGACGTCCAATCGTGCGAAGCGATCAGGCCGCCAGTCTCGCTGGGGCGCGCGGACAGCGTTTCAGCAAAGCCGGTGCCCTCGACGCCCGCCACACTACTTCCTTCCAAGACCGCCCACGCCCTGCCGGGAGTGCCGGGGTCTCACGTACGCGGCTATCCAGGGCCTACGCGCAGGCAAACAGGCGCGGGTTCCCCAGCCAACCGGACTTATAAAGCATTGGAAAGCCGCTGGTTCCCGCGCCCCCGCTGCGAAAACCGCCCCTCTGGCCGGCGCGAGGACAGGTCAGTTCTTCAGCCGGTACCCCGTGCGGAAGATCCACCAGATGATGGCGAGGCAGGAGAAGAAGAAGACGAGCGACAGCGCGAGGCTGATCGACACGCCGACATCGGCGATCTCGTAGAAGCTCCAGCGGAAGCCGCTGATCAGATAGACGACCGGGTTGAACAGCGTCACCGTCTGCCAGAACGGCGGCAGCACGCTGATCGAATAGAATGTGCCGCCGAGAAACGTGAGCGGCGTGATGATGAGGAGCGGCACGATCTGCAGCTTCTCGAAGCCGTCGGCCCAGATGCCGATGATGAAGCCCAAGAGGCTGAAATTCACTGCGGTGAGGACGAGGAAGCCGAGCATCCAGAACGGGTGCGCGATCTGGATCGGCACGAAGAGCCACGAGGTCGCGAGCACGATCAGTCCGAGGATCATCGACTTCGTGGCGGCCGCGCCCACATAGCCGAGCGTGATCTCGATGTAGGAGACGGGCGCGGAGAGAAGCTCGTAGATCGTGCCGACGAATTTCGGGAAGTAGATGCCGAAGGAGGCGTTCATCACGCTCTGCGTCAGCAGCAGCAGCATGATCAGCCCCGGCACGATGAAGGCGCCGTACGGGATGCCCTCGATCTCGGTGATGCGCGAGCCGATCGCGGCGCCGAAGACGACGAAATAGAGCGAGGTAGAGAGCACCGGTGACACGATGCTCTGGAACAGCGTGCGGCCGGTGCGCGCCATTTCGAAGTAGTAGATCGCCCATACCGCGCGCCAGTTCATGCGCGGGCTCCACTCTTCCGTTCGTCCCCGCGCAAGCGGAGACCCAGGACCCAAGGCGCAGGCCGCTCTGGATTCCCGCTTTCGCGGGAACGAACGGAGTGTGTTGTGCGCCTTCGAGGCTCGGCGGCTTCGCCGCCTCGCTCCTCAGGATGACGGATGTGAACAGCGCGCCAGTTCATGGGCGGGCTCCACTCTTCCGTTCGTCCCCGCGCAAGCGGGGACCCAGGGCCCAAGGCGCAGGCCGCTCTGGATTCCCGCTTACGCGGGAACGAACGGAGTGTGTTGCGCGCCTTCGAGGCTCGGCGGCTCCACCGCCTCGCTCCTCAGGATGACGGATTTGAACAGCGCGCCCGATCATTTCCGCCTCACGAGATCGACGAAGATGTCCTCGAGCGAGCTTTGCGTGGTCGAGAGATCGCGGAAGCGCACGCCCGCCGCGTTGAGCGACTGGAGAAGCGAAGTGATGCCGGTGCGCTCGCCCTGGGTGTCGTAGCTGTAGACGATCTCCATGCCGTCGGCGGACAGAACGAGGCCCGGCGTCGGGACCGACTCCGGAATGCGCTCGAGCCTCTGCTGCAGCTGGAGCGTGAGCTGCTTCTTGCCGAGCTTGCGCATGAGCGCGGCTTTTTCCTCGACGAGGATCAGTTCGCCGTTGTTGATCACGCCGACGCGGTCGGCCATGTCCTCGGCTTCCTCGATGTAGTGCGTGGTGAGGATCACGGTGACGCCGGTGGCGCGCAGATCGCGCACGACCTGCCACATGTCCTTGCGCAGCGCCACGTCGACGCCCGCGGTCGGCTCGTCGAGGAAGAGGATCTGCGGCTCGTGCGACAGAGCTTTTGCGATCATCACGCGGCGCTTCATGCCGCCCGAGAGCGTCATGATCTTCTGGTCCTTCTTGTCCCAGAGCGAGAGCTCGCGCAGGATTTTTTCGACGAGTGCGGGGTTCGACGGCTTGCCGAACAGGCCGCGCGAGAAATTCACGGTCGCCCAGACGGACTCGAACGCGTCGGTGTGCAGCTCCTGCGGCACGAGGCCGATGAGCGTGCGCGCCGCACGGTATTCCCTCACGATGTCATGGCCGCCGACGAGCACCCTACCCTCGGTCGGATTGACGATGCCGCAGACGACGCCGATCAGCGTCGTCTTGCCGGCACCGTTCGGGCCGAGGAGCGCAAAGATCTCGCCGCGGCGGATCTCCAGGTCGATGTTCTTCAGGGCCTGGAAGCCGGTCGCGTAGGTTTTCGAGAGACTGGCGACGGAAATGACGGATTGCATTGGGCCGTGCAGGGCAATGGGCGGGAACAGAGAGGTAGGGAGGTTTGCCGCGCGGTACTAGGGCAAAATGATTGTCATTGAAACATTTGATGAGTGCGTTTTCCGTGCGTAGCGGGGCCGTCTTCAATTTTTTCCTCATGGCCGGGCTTGACCCGGCCATCCAGAGCAGAGTCGCACCGACGACTGGATGCGCGGGTCTCCAGCGCGAAGACGGCGCTTCGCGCCTTTCGCCCGTGCATGAGCGAATAAGGAGTTGTCGCCGCCCGGGACTCAACGGGTTTGGTCAGAGCGGCAGCACGGCCTGCTCGGGATCGGGGACGAGCGTCGTCGCCCGGCGGTCGGCCGATTCGGCGAGCACCTTCACCACCGTCCCCACGAGCGTGGAGAGGTCATAGGGCTCGATCGTGAGCGCGGGCGTGAGGCAGACCGTGTTGCCATGCGGACGGAGAAACACCCCCGCCTCAACGAACCGCTCGCGTAATTCCGCGGCGTCCCAGCCGCTTTCCAGCTCGACGACGCCGAGCGCACCCTTCACGCGCACGTCGGCGACGCCTGGCAGATCGCGGCACTGCCCGAGCCCCTCCCCCATGCGGCGGCCGATCTCGGCGGCCTCCTCCATGCGCGGCTCCCGCGCGAAGAGATCGAGCGAGGCGTTCGCGGCGGCGCAGGCGAGCGCGTTGCCGGCAAAGGACTCCGGCGGCAGGTCCGTTCCAGACACCGAGAGAATGTCCGCGACCTTGCGGCACGCGACGACCGCCGCAAGCGGCAGGGTGCCACCGGTGAGCGCGTTCGCGAGCACGACGATGTCGGGCGGCACGCCGGAATGGGTGCAGGCGAACATCGCGCCAAGCCGGCCGAAGCCGGTGAAGCTTTCGTCGAAGATGAGGAGGAGATCGTGGCGGTCGGCCACGGCACGGATGCGGCGCAGGCACGACGTATTGTGGAAGCGCATGCCGGCGCGCTGCACGAGCGGCTCGACGATGATACCGGCGAGCTGGTGCGCGCGCTCCGCCACGAAGGCCTCGAATGCGAGCGTGCTTGCCGGGTCGAGCGGCAGCGGCACGAGGAACTGGCGCGGCACGAGCTTGCGGAGTTTCGCCGCGCCGCCGGCCGCGGGATCGCTCACCGCCATCGCACCCGCGGTGTCACCATGCCCGGCGCCCTTGAAGGCGACGAACTTGCGCCGCGCGGACGCGCCGCGCACGGACCAGTACTGCGTCGCCCTCTTGAGCGCGGCTTCCACGGCGGACGACGCCGTTTCCGCGAACGTCACATGATCAAGATCGCCGGGCAGCAGCCGTGCGAGGCGCTGGGCGAGCTTTGCCGCCTGCGGATGCAGGACGCCGTCGAGCGGCAGGTGCGCCATGCGCTCGAGCTGGCGTGCGACGCCCATGCCGATGTGAGGATGGCTGAAGCCGTGACAGGCGCTGCCGCCCGCCGCCGCGCCGTCGAGGAGTTCGCTTTCGTCTTCGAGAACGATGCGCGTGCCGTAGGCCGCCACCACCGAGAGCGGCGCAGTACCGGCGTGCCCGGGCAAGCGGACATGCCTGAGCCCCGCGTCGTACCAATTCAGGCGCGGCTCAGTGAACTCAAGCACGCACTCCCTCCCGCGCGCCTCACCTAGCGCGCGGGCGTGACAAGATTATGGTTGCGGTGTTGTCAGATCGCGGCGAGCACCTGCACCTCGAGCAAAAGTTTTTCGTCGGCGAGGCCGCTCACGACCAGGAGCGTGCTCGGCGGAAAAGCATTGTCCGGGTAATGCGCGGAGAGCTCGCGCCGGCGCCAGGCGGACAGCTTCGTGATGTCCTCGCGGCGCGTGACGAAGCTCATGAACTGGATAACGTTTTTCCAGTCGCCGCCCGCGGCCTCGAGCGCGTTGCCGAGATTGGCGAAGACCTGCGCCGCCTGCTTCTCGATGTCGCCCACGCCCACCACGTTACCGTCCACATCCATCGCCACCTGGCCCGCAATGACGACGAGCTTGCCGTGCTCGCCTACCTCGGCGACGTGCGAATAGGCGCCGAGCGGTTTGTGCAGCGTGTCGGGGTTGAAAACTTCGATTTCGGCCATGATTCCACCTGTGTGAACTGCTTGTGTCGAGCCGACCCTATTGCAGGGCCGGAATTCGGGCCAGCCGCTTCTCCCCATGAACAAGCCGACGCCTTCGCATCGCTTTTCCGTGCAGTGCTGCATCGCAGGCGGCGGCCCGGCCGGCCTGATCGCCGGGCTCCTGCTCGCGCGCGCGGGCGTTGAGGTGCTGGTGCTGGAAAAGCACAAGGACTTCCTGCGCGACTTCCGCGGCGACACCATCCACCCCTCGACGCTCGAGGTGATGCGCGAGCTGAAGCTCGCGGAAAATCTCCTGCGGCTGCCCCATGCAAAGGTAAGCGCGCTGGAGTTTCACGTGGGCGAGGAAACGCTGAAGCTCGCAGACTTTTCGGGACTCGCTGTGCGCTACCCGTTCATCGCCATCATGCCGCAATGGGATTTTCTCGCTTTCATCGCGAAGGAGGCGGCGCGCTTCTCCCGTTTCAACCTCATCATGCAGGCGGAGGCGCTCGGCCTGATCGAGGAAGGCGGCCGCGTTGCCGGCGTGCGCGTGGACCAGCCCGGCGGCGAGTTCGAAGTGCGCGCCGATCTCGTGATCGCCGCCGACGGGCGGCGCTCCGTGTTGCGCGAGCAGGCCGGCCTTGCGATCGACGTGCTCGGCGCGCCGGTCGACGTGCAGTGGTTTCCGCTCCCGCGCCGCACGGGCGACCCACACCAGGTCTCCGGGTATCTCGGCCGCGGCGAAATCCTCGTCATGATCGACCGCGGCGAGCACTGGCAGTGCGGCTATGTGATCGCGAAGGGCTCGGATGCAACGCTGCGAGCCGGGAGCATCGAAGTATTCCGCGAGCGGCTGGCGCGGCTCGTGCCGCTCCTCGCCGACCGCGTCGATACGCTGAAGAGCTGGGACGACGTCAAACTCCTCACCGTC